>Ga0209913_1000043_pt1 | contig 163054 bp, 147 predicted proteins | sample PersoiDNA2013203_FD_185805 | JGI IMG/M metagenome (GOLD analysis project Ga0209913, IMG submission 185805) | Permafrost soil microbial communities from the Arctic, to analyse light accelerated degradation of dissolved organic matter (DOM) -... | ecosystem: Environmental > Terrestrial > Soil >... | reverse complement strand
CGAAGCCTAAGGGCGGATACGGCATCCAGTTACCCGGTCTTGATATGCCTACCAAGATTTTGACAGCGGTCGATACCGTCCGCAATATCGCGAACGGCATGAAGGGAATAATACAAGGTCGGATTAGGCCCAAGGGGCCGTAATCCGACAACATTATTGGCGTTAGTGGTGTTGTCGGACTACGCGGGGCTGTACCCCGCTAATCCGACCTACGCGTTTGCATACGGCAATCAGCGCAGCGCCAGCTGCGCGTCAACGCCCGTATCCACATCCAGCATCACCAGCTGCGTGCGCAGGTCGCGCGTGGCGGCCAGCTTGCCGTTGACATATAAATTCGTCTTGACGCCATACACGCCTTGCGACACGCCGGCCGGCAAGGTCAGCTCGAACGAGTTTTCAAAGCGGCCGCCCGATTTGTTGCTGCTGGCCAATGCCTTCGAGCCGGACTTGAATGGCTGGCCCTGCGGATCGAGCACCACCAGTTCTTCGCGCACGTCGTTGACGCTTTGCGCGCTGCCGTTGACCAGCTCCACCACCGAATGAACCTTGAACGGCTGGCCGCGCTTGACGGTCGACGCGCTCAGCTGCGGCGTGTACGACACCACTTGCGGCTCGCGCGGCAAGGCGCCGCGCGTGCGGATATAGTCGCGGTCCGCCTGCGCCGCCGTCTTGGTCTGGCGTGAATTGACATTGATCGCCAGGCAGCCGGCCGCCGCCAGGCCGCCGCCGATGGCCGCGCCCTTCAGCGCGCCATTCTTGCCGCCCGCCAGCGCGCCCAGCAGCGCCCCCACGGCCGCGCCGGCCGCCGCCGACGTGCCCACGCTGCACGGGTCTTCATCGGTGGCCGCCTGGGTACCGCCTTGCGGATAGGAATTGTCCTGGCGCACGCCGTTCGGATTCATCGGTGCCGTGGCGCAGCCGGCCAGCAGGGCGGCGATGGTCAGTGCGGCGGTGGCGCGCAAGGTGGTGTGATTGAGCATGCTGCCCCCTGATAACTAATTGATCGTTGTTTCCGTCTGCAGCACTTGCCGCTCGCGTTCGCGGATGCGGCGCGACAGGTTGTCGATGCGCGCATTGCCGGGATCGACGCGGCGCGCGCTTTCCAGATACGTCTTGGCCGCATCGAACTTGCCTTCCAGCAAAGAGCGCTCGGCGTCGCGCAGGAACGATTGCGCCATCTCGCTGCGCATGGCCGCGCCGCTATCGACGGGCGACGTTTCCAGCGGACGGCGTTCGGCCACCGCTGATCGTTCGACCGCGCGCACGGGCGCCGGTTCCGTTGGAACTACGCGGGCAGGTGCCGTTTCCAGCGGTGCCGGGGCTGAAACGGGCGCAGGCGCCGCGACCGCCGACAGCGCTTGCACGTCGGCCTTCAACTGCGGCAATTCCACCGCTTCGCGGTCGATCGCTTCCAGTCGGGCGATGCCATTCCTTGCCGCCGCCGCATCCTTGCCATCGAGCGCTTGGCGTACTCCCACCAGCACGGACGCGGCTGCCGCCTGCTGGCGCGCCAGCTGCTTGCGCAAGGATGCCACGCTGGCAGCGCCCGCGCAATCAACGTCGAGCGCGGCGATGCCGCTGGCCGCGCTTTGCAATTGATGTCCATCAATAGCGCGCTCGATGGCGCGTACGCCGCGCTGGCAATTGCCCGATGCGGCGCCCGCCTTGCCGATCGCCGCCTGCAAATCGTCCGCCTTGGCGCTGGACTTGCCCGTACACACATTTTTCGCCGTCGCCAGCTTCTGGCGCGCGCCATCCAGGCTGCCATTCGCTACCAACTTGAGGCCGCTGTCGATGGCGTCATTGCAAGCCGATTCACTCTTGCCGCCCGGCTTGCCATTCATGTAGACGACCACCAAGGCCAGCACGGCGATGCCACCCACCCAGCGCAGCCACTTGCGCGGTGGTGACGGCGGCAGCGGTGCTGCCGGGGCCGGGGCTGGCGCCGGGGCAGGTACAGGCTTCGGCGCAGCTTGCGGCTGCGCCGGTTTCGGTGGTGGTTTCGGCGCAGGCGCCGGCGTCACCGGCACGGGCGGCAGCGATGGCGGCACGGCCGCCGCTGGCTTGGCAGCGCCAGCCACGGCGTGACCGCAGTAGGGGCAATGGCTGACAGCACTGAACAGGCCGCCCTTGCATTTGATGCAGATATCCAAAACTAATCCTTCATTCCAACGTCATTCCAGCGTTCACAGGGGCGGCGGCATCAACGGTGGCGCCGCGCTGAGGAACAGGGACGCCAGCTCGGGGAACTGGGCCAGGTCGGCCCAGGCCGGCAAGCCGGCGCGCCACACCTTGGTCGTGGCGGGCACGACTTGCCCCGCCTGCACGTACTGCACGATCTGCTGGCCCGTGAACGGTCCCTGCTGCTGGCCGTTTATGCCCAGGAAATACTGGTATTCCACCAAAGGCGGCGGCATGCCGCCCAGCGGTGGCGGCGCCATGCCGAACACCGGCGCCACGGCAGCGGCCGCCGCGCTGGCTGGGCGCAACAACTGCTCCAGGCGCCCCGCTTCCAGCATTTCCCCCTTGATCGCGTATTTCAAACGGGGCTGGCCGTCCGCTTCCGGCTCGCGCACCTCCCAGTCGTAGGCATCGCTGTCGGAGTCGCCGATGACATTCGCCCACTCCTTCAGGCGGCCCAGCAAGGCTTGCACCGTGCGGTCGAGCTCCTCACCAGTCATGCCCTTGCGGCGCGCCGACTCGCGCAAGCGCGCACCCAGCTCGGCGGAAATGGCGCTGCCAAAGCCGGTATACGGCAGCTGCGAGCCATCGGCCTGCGCCACCAGCTTCGGTGCATACACGCCACGTTCATAGTATTTTGCCAGCGCCGCCATGGCCGCCGTCTGCACGGCGTCAAGCGCAGCGAGTTTTTCCTCGATGCGCAGGGCGATATTTTTCTCGTACGAGGCCGGCATGCCGTTCTGGCGGATGGCCCGTTCATTGCCGATGCGGCGCAAGTCGCCCGGTTCGACGGCAAACTGATACTGGCCCGGCGGCACGACGCGGCCCGTGTGGCGCGTCAGTATGCCCAGCATGATGGCTTGCAGGAATTCGCCGAAATCTTCCGCCAGGCGCTTCATCTCGTCCGTATTCGGCGCGATCGGATGCGTGAATTGCGTCGGATCGATATGCGTGTGGGTCGGCGCCTTGTCGTTGTCGCCTTCCTTGCGGTAACTGGTGCGCCAGCCTTCCAGACCGCGCAGCACCGTCATCGGCACGCCGGCCAGCTCGCAATAGCAGACGGCGCGCCCGCGGATGCCCGTCTCGACGATTTCCAGCTGGCTCACCGTGATGCCCACCTGGGTCGGCACGCACGATTCGAGCTCGGCGCCGAACTTCGCCTTGAAGGCGGCCGCGTTGGCCACGCCGATCACGCACTTGAACTGGTCCGACACGACCGTAAAGTCGCCCGCCATGTTGGCGTCGATCCACGGCATGGAGCAGGCCAGCAGCTTGCGGAAACGGTCCAGGCGTTCGGACACATCCATCTGTTCCAGCGCCTCGAACAGCGGGTCGGGCGTACTCGTCGCCCCTTCCACCAGCCCGGCCGTGGCGATCATGTTCTCGGCCATGCGCGTGACTTTGGCCAGGATCAAGCCCCGTTGCGCCGGTTCGCCCAGCATGGGGAACAACGCTTTCGAGCCGCCCATGTCCTTGAACGCTTCATCGGCCCACTGGCGCAAGGTGGCTGCCGACGGCAGCGCAATGTCTTTTGCCGTGACGGGAATGACGATCAGGGTCGCGTGCTCCTTGTCCAGGTCTTTTTGCAGGATGGTATTGGCCGTTTTGAGTTCCGCCAGCATGGCCAGCACGCCTTCGCGGCCCGTTTGCAGCTCGCCCACCAGGCCATTCCACTGCGCGCGGCCTTGCGCATCGACGCCGACCCGGTTGCCCAGCCAGCGCGACAGTTCGCCCAGCAGGATGACGGACTCGTCCGCCGCCTTGGCGCGCAGATGGAATTTCAGCGCATTCGCCATTTCCGTGCGCAAATGGTCCATCACCACGCCCGCCTGCTTTTCCCCATTGCTGAGGAAACCGAAGGTGCTGCGTGTCTGTTCCAGGTTGTTCAGCAAGCGCTCGTATTCGCGCGAACGCACGGCTTCCTTGATTTCGCGGTAGCGCTCGGCGTTGTTGCCGATCTGCGCCGTCAAGCCGCTGCCCGGCGCCTCGATGCGGTCCTTGATCTGTTCCACCAGCGACAGCACGTATTCCAGGCCGCCGAATTCTTTATTATCCAGATAGCCATACAGCTGGTCGCGCACGACCTTTTTCACGTCTTCGAGCACTTCGCGGCGGCGCTTGCTGATGCGGTCTTCCGTCGTGTCGGCCGTGGAATCCTGGTCGCGCACGGCGTCGCGTTCCAGGTGCTTCATGGCATCGCGCACTTGCGCCGGCCATTCGCTGCGGTCGAAACCCGTGCGGATATCGTTGATGCGCGTGTTGACGCGGTTTTCCACGCCGGCCAGCAAGTGGCCGTGGCGGTCTTCCAGCAGTTCGTCGACGATGCGGAAATCGATGAAGTCGCCGCTGGAGCGCTTCAGTTCGATGCTCTTGTCGGAAAACTCGGGGAAATCGCTGAACGGCGCGCCCTTCAGGAACATATTAGCGGCGAGGAAATTATCGCGCTGCGTATCCGTGGCGCGGTTGGCGCCCGCATCCGTGCCGCCCACGCCAAAGAACGCTTGCAGCATGGCGCCGGCCCAGCGGTGGGCCCGCTCGTCGCGCGCCGCTTCCTGGCGCGTATCGAGCACGGCCATGCCGAACGAGGAAAAACGCTTCGAGAAATACAGGCGCATGTCGCCGAAGCGGTCTTGCGGCACGGGCGCGTTGTACAGCGAGTTCTTGTGCTGCGCCTGGTTGACGGCGATCGAGCGCTTGGCGCGCGCGAAGTCGGCCGAGGCAAAATCCTCGAACAGCGAGTCGGCCACCATGTGGTAGACGTCGCTGACATCCTTGGTGTGCTGCTGGGCAAGATTACCCGAATCGATCAGGTACACCTCGCTGTACGGCTCGCGCGTCAGTTCCGGGCGGTCATACGCATCCCAGCGGCCCACATAGCCCTTGTTGCCCATCATCGCCGATTCCAGCTCCATCAGCGCCGCATAGCCGTTGGCCTCGACCCGGTCCTTGTTGGCCTTGGTGTAGCCGGTCGGCAAGAACAGCATCAGCTCCACGTCGGCCGCGCCCACTTCGCTGCGCGCCAGCCAGCGCGCCAGCAAGCCCATGTCCAGGAAGGAACCGGAACCCGTGCCGCCGGCCACGGAACCGACGATGACGATGCGGAAACGGTTCGTTTCCATGCGCAAACCCAGTTCGGCCAGCTGGCGCTCGTGCGACAGGCCCGCCTTCAGGGCTTTCAGTTTCAAGCGGATCTTGTCGCGGATCTTCGCGTACTTGTCGAAGAAATACAGGCGCGACACGGCGCGGATCTGGCCGGCGCCGCTGCTCATGTCGAAACGCAATTCGCGGATGCGCTGTGGCGTCAGCGGCAGCCACTCCTTGATGTGCGGATATTTCTCCAAAGAATCTTCATCACGGCTGTACTTGTCCATGTCGAACGATTCGACCACTTTGTCGTCATCCGTGAACTTCACCTGGTCGAACTGCAAATCCTTCGCCTGCGACTCGCCGCTTTCGATCACGGCGCCATTGTCGAGGTCGAAATGGATGAATTGCGCGATGGGAAAGTCACTCAGCCCCTCGATGCGCGTGCGCTTGCCCGCGCCGCCCCACTGCGTATTGAGGATGCGCCGGCGCACGCGCATCAGCACTTGCATGCCCGTGCCGCCGATGCCGATGAACAGGGTCGGGCGCAGTTCGATGATCTTGTCCTGCTTGCGCTCGCTGGCGCCGCCGGGGATGGTTTGGTTCAGGTTCTCTGCCATGGTGATTCCTTCGATGATGCGTACGACGGCGTGCGGCTTAGCGGCGGCTCGATGTAAAGGTCAACAGTAAGGCGACCAGGCCCACCAGTACCAGCGGTCCCATGAACAGTGGCGCGAGGAATTTATGCGCGTTCACGGCGGCCAGCACGACGCCCGTCGCCAGGCTGGCCAGGAAGATGAACAACCACCAGCCTGCGGCATTGGCCTTGTTCGGCGGCACGCGCTTGGCCACCAGGCCATTCGCATAGGCATTCTTGGCAAAGAAAAAGGCGATGAACAGCAGCAATAACACCACGCCGCCGACCAGGGTGTCGCGCGACGAGGTATCGGTGCTGCTGGCAGGGTCCAACGCTGGCGCAGCTTCGGTCGTGGCCGTGGTGGCGGACGCGGATGCGCCCGCTGCATCGGCAGCGGGCGGCGCGGACGCCGGCGCCGATACAGGGGCCGGCAAGGTAAAACCTGCGTTGTCTTTGGGAGTGTCTTGCGCCATGGTATGCCTCTGATGGGTTTGAATAGTTTAAAAAGAAATACTTGTCAGGCCAGGCTCAAGGTATGGCCTTCGGCCACGCGCACGACGGCCGGCTTGCCCAGGCCACGCTTGAGTTCGCCGATATCGCGGCCATTATCATCGCGGATCTGCACGCTTTTGAATGGTTTTAATAACACTTGGCGCTGCACGCCGTCGGCCATCACCTTGTAGCGCGTGGCGCGCGTGCCCAGCAAACCCAGCGCCAGCAGACCCAGCACGAGCGCCAGCACGCCGCCAAGTATCACCAGCACGGGCAGCAGCGGATACTGGATGCGCACCAGCAGCGGGATCGTCGCCTGCGAGGCGCGCACGCTGTCGGGCGGCGTAAACATGCTTGAGATCGGGTCACCGGGGAACAGTTCCTGCAAATCCTGGCCAAAACTGGGCGCCAGCGCCAGCCGCTGTTCCGACAGGCCCACCTGCGCCTGCATCGGCAGCATCACTTGCTTGCCCATGGCGGCGATCGCCTGCGCCGACCACGGCGAGGGAATCTGCGCCATCGGCAACGCAAACTGTACCTGCACGGCCTGGCTGGCGCCCGGCTGCAGCTGGCGGATTTGATCTGGCGCAACGTGCAGCGGCGCGTTCTGGCCCGCCAGGCTGGCGTGCACCCTGGCGCTGTCGATGACGTACGGGAAAAACATGTTTTGCAAGGATGCCTGCAGCACCACTTGCGGCACCAGGTTCGCCGCATCGACGTCGAGCACGATGGTGCGCCCGTCGCGGCCCAGGCTGGCGTGCACGTTGGGACTGTTCTTGACGGACTGGGGCACGATGCGCACGGCATCCTGGTCCACCGGTTTTAATCGCGCGGGCGGGCGCGTCAGCACTTGCGACAGCCGCCCTTCGGCAAGGATGCGGGTCAACGCCTCGGACGCCGGCTGGCCATACGCGAGCGCATACACCATCAAACCCTTTGCGCTGTACAGCTTGCCCTGCACGGGCATGCGCAGCGGAAACACCAAGGTCTTGGTGATCGACGGTTCCAGATGCAGCAAACGGTAAAAGTCGCGGTTGCGCTCGGCCGTCTGGCTGTCGTTGTTCGGGCTGTTCTTGTTATTCGTAAAGATCCACACGATGCCGGAGGCGGACTGGAACGGCCCCGTGATGGTTTTTGTCACGGCTTCCTGGAAATCCGTGTCGGCCAGCGCGCCGCCGGCGCTCTTGCGCGCCAGGCCCAGACTGGCCAACTGGCCAGCCACGCCGGCGCCGCCCTGTCCCTGCCCGATCAGTGCGGGCGACACATTGCTGCCGCTGCTCTGGCTGAAGGCCAGGGTATAGACTTTATCGGACGGGCTCGTGGCGGCCTGCGCCACGGCGCCCACCAGCGCTTTCAGTTGCGAATGTTCATCCGTGTAAAACGGCTCCATCCAGCCCGAGTTTTGCACCAGAAACGCTTGCTGGATGCCGGCCGCGTGCGCGGCGGCAGCGCTGAAAAACGCGGCGCAGGCCACGCTCAGTAAGCGCGCCTTCATGCCTGCAAGGCCCAGCCATCGATACGCGACAGCAGCCGGTGGTAAGCCCACAGCGTGCCTTCATGGACAAACAGGCGCACCCGCCACGGCTCGCTGACGGCAAAGGTATGAAACACGGTTTCGCGCAATTCATCATCCTGCACCAGCTGGGCCGCCAGGCGCTCGCTCGAGCGCAGCACGCTCGACAGGCCGGCGCTGGTGGCAAACTTCACGCCAAACACGCTGTTGCCCCCGCCCGATTCGAGCAGCGGCATGACGGCCTGGTTCTTGCCGCCATCGTCGCCGTGTTCCGGCTCTTCCCACGGCGCCGTTTTCAGCTTGGTGGCGAAGCGGTAATTGAAGCTGCCCGAACACAGGCGCGGCGCCAGCGCGTCAGCCTGCTCGACCTGGGCGCCCAGTTTCACATAGACATACGTGCCGCGGCGGCTTTCAAAGCACAGTTGCCACAGGCCACCGTCGCGCGACAGGTAAGGGCTGCCGAATTCGAAGTGCGGCACCAGCCCTTCGGGCCAGGGCGTGAACGACGCGGCCACGTTGCCATCGGGCTGCAGCTGCAAGCGCAGCTGGCCGTTGGCGCACGGCCACACGGCCATGCGGTTGTAGGCCACGGGCGCGCCGACGGCACCCAGATCCATCATGCCGTCGAGCAGCACGTCGCTGCCCGGCTTTTGTTGCGCGTCAAGGTTGACGAAGCGGATGCGGCCATCGTCGTCGCGCAAGGGCGCCCACAAACGATTCTGGAACCAGACAGGCGCGGCCACGCACGGCGCGCCGCCCACATGCTCGACCACGTAAGTGAGCGAAGGCACGTCGGGACGGATGCAAGCGAGGCCATGGCTGGTCGGCAAGACCAGCACGCTGTTGAACTCCGGCACCAGCTCGGCGCGCCAGGCGCCGTGGGCCAGGTCCGATTCGGCCAGCAAGCTGCCATACTCGGGGTCCAGCGCCAGCCAGCGCTTCGAGGCGGGCAGCCAGGCGTGCAAGACGGCCTTGCGCGGGTCCAGCGCCAGCAGCGCGGGCGCGCTGGTGCCGAAGCGGGCGGAAAAGAATTCGTACTCGCCCGGCGGCGGCATGGGCAGCGAGGCGTCGGCCTGCGCATGCTCTTCGCGCGCGCGCTGGTCCGCCAGCTTCAGGGGCACGCTGGCCTGGCGCAAGCCGGCCGCGCCTGCCGGTGGCACCTCGCTGACGGGCTGTGCGCCGTAGGGCGGCACCCACGGCGGGGTAATTGAAGTGTCGGGCGGCACTTGCAGGGCCGCGCCCGAGGCGGGGTCGAACGAGAATTCAGGCGGAAACTGCCGCACGGGCGCGCCGGCGGCAGTCGGCAGGCGCCGGGCATGCATCAGCAGGCCGATATCGGCAGGGCTCAGCAAGGACGAGACGTTCTGACCGTCCGCGCTGCGCTGCATGCTCCACGCGCCCTCGTCATCGACGTACCAGACGCCGGAGGGCACGGCCCAATCCCCAGAAGTTTTAAGATCCATGTATTTTCTATGACTAGCAATGCATATCAGACGGTGTAACGGGTGCTGGGGCTGACGCTACGAGGTCGCAACCCTGGCACTTCTCATAGTAACGTCTTTTTATCTGTATGGAAACATTGACGGCGTTCCTCAGCCCTGCTGCGTCCGCACTTTCGTCAGCAGCTTGGTGGTCGAGCGGTCGTGCGCGAAATCGATGGCAACGGCCTGTCCGCCATACGCCAGCACGGCCTTGCCTTCGGGGATGGCCGCCATGTCGTAGTCGCCGCCCTTGGCATAGATTTCCGGTTCGATTTCCTGCACCACTTCCAGGGCGCTGTCTTCCGAGAACGGCACCACCAGGCTCACCGCTTCCAGCGCGGCCAGCACGGCCATGCGGTCTTCGCAACTGTTCAGGGGACGGTCGTCGCCCTTGCCCAGGCGTTTCACCGAGGCATCGGTATTCACGGCCACCACCAGCGAGGCGCCCAGCGCGCGCGCCTGCGCCAGGTACGTCACGTGGCCGCGGTGCAGAATGTCGAACACGCCATTCGTCACCACCACCGGTTTCGGCAGCGCTGCGGCGCGGGCGCGCAGTTCCTCACGGCCGCACAGTTTGTTTTCAAAATCAGGCATGGATATCTCTTGTTGGGTTAAAGTTGGTCACGCTCAAGCGTGGCTATCGCCTTGCCTGCCACCGCCAGCGCCGGCAGCCCTCTGCCTTCGCTGCCCGGTCCCGCATTATAGGGGGCGATCCGCTACAATACGCCATCGGCGCCACAGTTTCACGTGCGCGCCACCTTTCATTCATTGCAAGTAAGTACTTCCTGTGTTTCAATCAAACTATGACACTGACTGAACTGAAATATATCGTTGCAGTCGCGCGCGCGAAGCACTTCGGCCATGCCGCCGAAGCCTGCTTCGTGGCCCAGCCCACCCTGTCAGTGGCCATCAAGAAACTCGAAGACGAATTGGGCGTGGTGCTGTTCGAACGGGGCGGCGCAGAAATCTCCGTCACGCCCCTGGGCGCGCAGATCATCGCGCAAGCCGAACGCGTGCTGGAACAGACGGCCGCCATCAAGGAACTCGCCAAACAAAACAAGGACCCGCTGGCCGGCCCCCTGCGACTGGGCGTGATCTACACGATCGGCCCCTACCTGCTGCCCCCCCTGGTCAAGGCCATGATAGACCAGGTACCGCAGATGCCTTTGATTTTGCAGGAAAACTTCACGGTTCGCCTGCTCGAATTGCTGCGCCAGGGCGAACTGGACGTGGCCATCATGGCCCTGCCCCTGCCCGACCACGGCATGGCCATGCAGGAGCTGTATGACGAACCGTTCGTCGTGGCCATGCCGCGCCAGCATCCATGGACAGCGCGTGAAAAAATCGCCGCGCAAGACTTGAAATCGGAAACCATGCTGCTGCTGGGCAATGGCCACTGCTTCCGCGACCAGGTGCTGGAAGTGTGCCCCGAAATGGCGCGCTTTTCCTCGCCCGGCAACGGCATGCAGCGCACGTTTGAAGGTTCCTCGCTGGAAACCATCCGCCACATGGTGGCCAGCGGCATCGGCCTGACGGTCTTGCCGCGCGCCTCCGTGTCCAATATGCATGCCACCGAAGGCATGCTCGAATACCGGCCCTTCGCCGCCCCCGTGCCATCGCGCAGGGTGGTGATGCTCTGGCGCAAGAGTTTTACGCGCAAGGCCGCCATCGATGCCCTGTGCGCGGCCATCGCCAGCTGCGACTTGCCCGGCATCACCCCCTTGTGCGAAGACGCAGCCTAGCGGCCAGGCGTCAAAATAGTACATTTGCATACTATTTGCGATAATCGACCTTTCTCTTCAACAAGATCGAGTCTTCCATGAACAAGCTGGCGCTGTATTTCCGCCTGATACGGCTGGACAAGCCTATCGGTACCGTATTGCTGCTGTGGCCTACCCTGTGCGCGCTGTGGCTGGCGCAGCAAGGCGTGCCGGACTGGCGGCTGCTGCTCATTTTTACGCTTGGCACTTTCCTGATGCGCTCGGCTGGCTGCGCCATCAACGACTACGCCGACCAGGATATCGACAAATTCGTCAAGCGCACGATGGACCGCCCCATCACCAGCGGGCGCATCAGCGGCAAGGAAGCGCTGGCCGTGGCCGGCGTGCTGACCGTGCTGGCCTTCTGCCTGATCCTGCCCTTGAATGCGCTCACCAAGCAACTGTCGGTGGCCGCCGTCATCATCGCCGGCACCTATCCCTACTTCAAGCGTTTCTTTGCGATTCCGCAAGCGTACCTGGGCATCGCCTTCGGCTTCGGCATCCCCATGGGCTTTGCCGCCATCACGGAGTCCGTACCCGTCGTCGCCTGGCTGCTGCTGCTGGGTAATGTCTTCTGGGCCGTGGCCTACGATACGGAATACGCGATGGTCGACCGCGACGACGACTTAAAGATCGGCATCAAGACCTCGGCCATCACCTTTGGCCGCTACGACGTGGCCATCATCATGCTGTGCTATGCCGCTTTCCTGCTGTTGTGGCTGGTCTGCGGCTGGCACCTGGGCTTGCGCTACTGGTATGTGGCGGGCTTGCTGGTGGCGGCCGCTTGCGCCGTTTACCACTACACCCTGATCCGCGCACGCGAGCGCATGCCGTGTTTTGCGGCGTTCCGGCATAATAACTGGCTAGGAGCAGCGGTGTTTGCGGGCGTGGTGCTGGACTTTGCTTTCCGTTAATCAATGATCCTTGCGTTGCAGCAGCTCTTGAGGCGGCGCAAGACCAGCCTGTCCGCTGTTGCCTACACTGGTATTTCACTGTGCAGTTTCACTTCCATGAGGTAATACATGAGCTCGATACATACCGGAAAATCCAGCAGCGACAGCATCCTCGCCGACGCCGACAAGGCGCGCGACAAACTGGTCGGCGACCTGAAAACCGTCATCAATGAAGCAGAAGGCTGGCTCGATGGCGCCAAGGATCAGACGGGCGAGAATGTCAAAGCCGTCAAGGACAAGTTCATCGCCACCCTGGAAACGGCCAAGAAAGACTTGATCAAGCTGGAAGAAGACTTGCTCGAACGTACCAAGAAGGCGGCCAAGGCCACCGATGAATACGTGCAGGACAATCCATGGAAAGCCGTGGGCGCGGGCGCCGTCGTGGGCGTGCTGTTCGGCCTGCTGCTTTCCTCGTCACGCCGCTAGGTAGCACCGACGGCGCAAGCCGTCTCCCCTGACGCGAAAGGCAGCATATGGCTATCGTGCACCATGTCGCCCAAGTCGCAGCGACTCTCGCCGCCATCGTCCAGACCCGTCTGGCCCTGGCGGCCGTGGAAATGGAAGAAGAGTCGCTGCGCTTCCTGTCCTATCTGGCGCTGGCCATGCTGGCACTGCTGTGCCTGTTCGTCGGCCTGGTATTGCTCGTGTTCCTCATCATCGTGCTGTTCTGGGACACGCATCGCATCGCCGCCATCGCCATCACGGCCGGCGTCTTCATCGCTGCCGCCCTCGCCACCCTGCTGGGTGTGCGCGCCAGTTTCCGCAGCAAGCCGAAACTGCTGTCCTTCACACTTTCCGAACTGAACAAAGACCTGGACGAGCTGCAATTGCTGGCGCGCCGGGAATCGGAGCGGCCATGACCACGCATCCCACCAAGTTGTCGCATGTGCACACGGCCGCCAGCCTGGCGCAGCGGCGCGACGCGCTGCTGGCCGAATGTGCGCTGCAGCGCCTGGCCCTGGGCGTGCAGACGCGCCAGTTGCTGGAACCGCTGACTGGCGGCAATCTGCGCCACACCCTGGCCACGCGTTTTAAAGTTCCCCTGATGCTGGGCGGTGCCGTGCTGGGCCTGCTGCTGGTGCGCCCGCGCCGCTTCCTGCCGCTGCTGCGGGCCAGCGGCGCGCTGCTCAAGCACGCCACCACCGCCCTGCCCGTCGTGCTGGCCCTGGCGCAGCGTTTCAGCAAGAAACAGCCTCCCCTTAAAAAATAGCCGTGCCTGGCTGCATCAGGTCACACGCTGCCGGGCAGTACCGGTATGGAGCATTACTTGCCCAATTATTGAGCTACTCACTTACCTAACTCTTCGCCCATCTCGCGCCCCCGCTGCGCGGCCGCCTTGATGCCCTTGACGATGGCCGCCTTCACGCCGCTCTCTTCCATGCTGGTGAGTGCCGCATAGGTCGTGCCGCCCTTCGACGTGACGCGCTCGCGCAGCAAGGACACGGGTTCGCTGGAGTTCGCCGCCAGCTGCGCCGCGCCCGTAAACGTGGCAATGGCCAGCTGCGTGCCCTGCTCGGGCGTCAAGCCCAGTTCGGCGGCTGCCTGCTGCATCGCTTCGATAAAGTAGAACACGTAGGCGGGGCCGCTGCCCGACACGGCCGTCACAGGGTCGATCTTGGCCTCGTCGTCGAGCCAGACGGTCTGGCCGACGGCGCGCAGGATGGCATCCGCCGTCTTTTTCTGTTCCTCGCTGACGCCGCTGCTGGCCACCATGCCCGTGATGCCCATGCCGATCAGGGCCGGCGTGTTCGGCATGCAGCGCACGATGGCGCGGTAATCACCGAGCCAGCGCGACAGGTCTTGCGCGCGGATGCCGGCCGCGATCGACAGGATCAATGGCGTCCGTTCCCCGTCGAGGAAGGGCAGCAACTGCGCCGCGACGTCGCGCATGCTTTGCGGTTTCACGGCCAGCACGATCACGTCCACGGCGCGCAGCGCCTCACCGGCGGCAGTCGCCGTGGTGACGCCGAATTGCGCCTGCAATTTTTCCAGCGCGGGCGCATGGGGGTCGATCACGTGGATGTTGCCGCCCAGGGTCAGCTTGCCCGCCAGGCCGGCGATCAGGGCGGCCGCCATATTGCCGCCGCCCACGAAGGCGATATTCAATTCTGTCGTCATGGTGATTCTTTCATTCAATCAGTGAGAGTAATTACGGGAACCGAAGATGGCACTGCCCACGCGCACGATGGTGGCGCCTTCCAGCACGGCAGCGCGCAAGTCGGCCGACATGCCCATCGACAGGGTGTCGAGCGCCAGCCCGTCGGCCTGCAATTGTTGGTACAGCACGCGCAATTGCGCAAAGGCAGCGCGCTGAAGGTTGACATCCGTTTCCGGCTCGGGAATGGCCATCAGGCCGCGCAAGCGCAAGCGGGGCAGTTGCGCCACGGCGCGCGCCAGCGCCGGCAAGTCAGCCGGCGTCACGCCGCTCTTGCTCGCTTCGCCGCTGATATTGACTTGCAGGCAGATATTCAGGTCCGGCAAGCCGGCCGGGCGCTGCTCGGACAGGCGCACGGCGATCTTTTCCCGCTCCACCGTGTGCACCCAGTCGAAGTGTTCGGCGATGGGGCGCGTCTTGTTGCTCTGGATGGGGCCGATGAAGTGCCATGCCGGGACGTGCTGCGGTGCGGCCTCCTTCACAAAGGCGATCTTGTCGAGCGCTTCCTGCAGATAATTTTCGCCAAATGCCGCCTGGCCCGCGCGCATGGCGGCCAGCACGGCGTCCGCGCCGAAGGTTTTTGACACGGCCAGCAGGGTCACGTCACTAGGGGCGCGCTGCGCGTCAGCGGCGGCCTGCGCAATACTGTCGCGCACGGCTTGCAAGTTCTGTTCGATTGTGGACATAATCATTTTCTAGTGTATAGGGGCGGCGGCACAGTGCGCCAGCCCATCAATGCAGGCACAGGGATTATAAATGGACATCTCCGAACTACTCGCTTTCTCCGTCAACAACAAGGCTTCCGACTTGCACCTGTCTTCCGGCCTGCCGCCGATGATACGGGTCCATGGCGACGTGCGCCGCCTGAACGTGGCGCCGCTCGAGCACAAGGAAGTGCACAGCATGATCTACGACATCATGAACGACAGCCAGCGCAAGGTCTATGAAGAAGCGCTGGAATGCGATTTCTCGTTCGAGATTCCCGGCCTGGCCCGCTTCCGCGTCAACGCCTACAACCAGGAACGGGGCGCTTCGGCCGTGCTGCGCACGATTCCCTCAAAAGTGCTGACCCTGGAAGAACTCAACGCCCCGCGCATCTTCGGCGAACTGGCCATGCGTCCGCGCGGCCTGGTGCTGGTCACGGGTCCGACGGGCTCCGGCAAGTCGACCACGCTGGCGGCCATGGTGAACCATGTCAACGAACGCCTGAACCACCATATTCTGACCATCGAAGACCCGATCGAATTCGTGCATGAACCGAAAAAATGCCTGATCAACCAGCGCGAGGTGGGCTCGCACACGCATTCGTTCAGCAACGCGCTGCGCTCGGCCCTGCGCGAAGACCCGGACGTGATTTTAGTGGGCGAATTGCGCGACCTGGAAACCATCCGCCTGGCGCTGACGGCGGCCGAAACGGGCCACCTGGTGTTCGGCACCCTGCATACCTCGTCGGCGGCGAAGTCGATCGACCGCATCATCGACGTCTTCCCTGCCGAGGAAAAGGAAATGGTGCGCGCCATGCTGTCCGAATCCTTGCAAGCCGTCATTTCGCAAAATTTGATCAAAACCAAGGACGGCAGCGGCCGTGTGGCCGCGCATGAAATCATGCTGGCCACGCCGGCCGTGCGCAACCTGATCCGCGAAGCGAAAGTGGCGCAAATGTATTCGGCCATCCAGACGGGCAGCAATGTGGGCATGCAGACGCTGGACCAGTGCTTGAGCGACCTGGTGCGGCGCGGCACGATCTCGGCCGAAGCGGCCCGCGCGGCCGCCAAATTGCCTGAAAACTTCCCTGGATAAGCGCATGCAAACGACGCAAGAACACTATGGCGCCATGCACGCGCTGCTGGCGCAAATGCGCGCACGGGGCGGCTCCGACCTGTTCATCACGGCCGGCTTTCCGCCCGCCATCAAGCTCGACGGCAAGCTGACGCCGCTGGCGGGCAGCGCGCTCGATGCGCAGCAGGCGGCCGGCTACGTGCGCGCCGTCATGAACGAACGCCAGGCGGCCGAATTCGCGTCCAGCCGCGAAGCCAATTTCGCCATCAGCCCGGACGGCCTGGGCCGCTTCCGCGTGTCCGCCTTCGTGCAGATGGGCCAGGCAGGCATGGTCTTGCGATTGATCAATACCGCCATCCCCACCTTGGACGGACTGGGCTTGCCCGCCATCCTGCAAGACATCGTGATGAGCAAGCGGGGCCTCGTCATCATGGTGGGCGCCACGGGCTGCGGCAAGTCGACCACCCTGGCGGCCATGGTGGGCCACCGCAACGCGCACAGCCACGGCCACATCATCACCATCGAAGACCCCGTGGAATTCATCCATCTGCACGGCAACTGCATCGTCACCCAGCGCGAAGTGGGCGTCGATACGGACGACTGGGCCACGGCCCTGAAAAACACCCTGCGCCAGGCGCCCGACGTGATACAGATCGGCGAAATCCGCGACCGCGACACCATGGATCACGCCATCGCATTCGCCGAGACGGGCCATCTGTGCCTGGCGACCCTGCACGCGAACAACGCCAACCAGGCGCTGGACCGCATCATCAATTTCTTCCCCGAGGAGCGGCGCCAGCAGCTGCTGATGGATCTGTCGCTCAATTTGAAGGGCATGATTTCGCAGCGGCTGATCCCCAACAAGGAAGGCGGCGGGCGCAAGGCGGCGCTGGAAATCCTGCTCAATTCGCCGCTGATGAGCGACCTGATCTTCAAGGGCCAGGTGCACGAGATCAAGGAGCTGATGAAAAAATCGCGCGAGCATGGCATGCAGACGTTCGACCAGGCCCTGTTCGACCTGCACGAAATTGGCGCCATCAGCCATGAAGACGCGCTGCGCAATGCGGATTCCGTCAACGACCTGCGCCTGGCGATCAAGCTCAAGGGCGCAACGGCGCCGGCACCAGCCCCGCAAGCGGGCGCCACCAAACTGGGACTGCTCTGACATGCGCAGCATCCACGCTTTCCAGGCCGAGGCGCTGGACGGCACGCCGGTGGACCTGGCGCGCTACCAGGGTAAGGTACTGCTGATCGTCAACACGGCCAGCGCCTGCGGCTTCACGCCGCAATACCAGGGGCTCGAAGCGCTGTACCGCGAATTTCACGACCAGGGCCTGGTCGTGCTGGGCTTTCCCTGCAATCAATTCCGCCAGCAGGAAGCGGGCTCGAACGCAGAAATTGGCGCTTTTTGCGAGAAAAACTTCGGCGTCACCTTTCCCCTGTTTGCCAAGGTCGACGTGAATGGCCCGCATACCCATCCCGTATTTGCGCAATTAAAACAGGCGGCGCCCGGCATATTCGGCACGCAGTCGATCAAATGGAATTTCACCAAGTTTTTGGTGCGCAAGGATGGCAGCGTATTTCGCCGCTACGCAACGGCCAGCAAACCGGCCAGCCTGGCGGCCGACATTCGGCAATTACTGCAGGAATAGCACGCGACGCTTTGATTTAACACAACAAATGATGAAATCAAGCTATCCGTATTTATTTCATGCTTGATATTAATATTGTGTTTCCAATAGCAAATTTCGGTGATAATGTTGACATAATTATTCGCCGATATCGATCAAAAAACGATGCCAGTCTTTGGGAAAATAATATCTTCATGGATGCGGATGGGCTGTTATTCCCGTCTCTTCATTCCTATTTTCTTCCTGATATTTGCCGTTTCCGCCGTTCGCTATCACGCCCTGCTCGGTACGGAAACGGCGCTGGCCAAGGCGCGCTACCAGAGCGACGCCCGGCAACTCGACCTGTTCCTGGCCAATAGCGTGCTGCCGCTGGCCGTACACACGGACAGTCACGCGATGCACGACAGCGTGCGCCAGGTGCTGCGCAGCGCCCTGCCGCTGAACCGCAGCCTCGTTTCCGTGCGCTGGGATACAGCTGACGGGCATGTCGAAGTGCTGGCCGACAAACCTCTGGCCGACAGCGTGCCGGCATGGTTCGCGCGCCTGGCCGGCATCACGGCCATCCGCAGCCGCCTGACGGTGGCGCTGCCGGACGGCGGCGACGGCATCCTCGCCCTGCACTACACGCCCGGCCTGCCCCTGGCGCAGGTATGGCACAGGGTGCGCGAACAGGCCGTCCTCAGCACCATCAATATCGTGCTGGTCTTCGTCCTGCTGGGCTTGATCCTGGCCACGCACCGGCGGCTGCTGGCGCGGCTCGTGCAAGCGACCGACCGCTTCCGCGAAGGCAACTTCGCCGTGCGCCTGGCGACCGGCGCCACGCCCGAAGCGCAAGCCGTGTCGCACTCGTTCAACAGCATGGCCGGCGATGTCGAAGAACTGTTTTCCTCGCTGAAGACCAGCCAGCGCCAGCTGGGCGAGCAGCTGAACGAAACCGTGCACATGCAGCAGGCGCTGCAAAAACTATCCTGGCAAAACTACAATGATGTGCTGACGGGCTTGCCCAACCGTGCCGCGCTGGCCGCCCGCTTCGAACAGGAACTATTCCTGGCGCGCGAACGCCAGCGCCTGCTGGCCGTCTGCCTGTTCGACCTCGACCACTTCCAGGTCATCAACGACCGCTACGGCGCCGAAGCGGGCGATGAAATCCTCAAGCAGGTGGCGGGCCGCCTGCACAGTTTTACGGGCCAGGTCCACTACGCGGCACGCCTGGGCGGCGATGAATTCGTCATGCTGCTGTGCGGCCAGGCCAATATCGCCAGCATCGAACAGAACGTCACGCAATTGATGCAGGAACTGAGCCGCCCCTACCAGTGCGACCAGCAGGCGCTGCACATGACGGCCAGCGCCGGCATCGCCGTCTACGCGGGCAAGGACTTGAATACGGAAAGCCTGCTGCGCCACGCCGACCACGCCGTCTACCAGGCGAAATTGACGGGGCGCAACCAGTATCACTTCTTCGACACCAACCTCGATGAAGAAGTACGCACCCACCACAACCAGCGCACGGAAGTGCGCCAGGCCCTGATCAACGGCGAACTGCGGCTGTACTATCAGCCCAAGGTCAACATGCGCGCCGGCACGGTGGTGGGCATGGAAGCGCTGCTGCGCTGGCAGCATGCGCGCCGCGGCGTGCTGGCACCGGCGCAATTCCTGCCGCTGGTGGAGCAGACGGACCTGATCATCGACATCGGCGAATGGGTGCTGCGCCAGGCCCTGTGGCAGATGCAGCGCTGGGTGGCTTGCGGCAAGCACTGGGTGGTCAGCGTGAATATCGCGGCGCGCCACTTCCAGCGACCCGATTTCGTCTCGCGCCTGAAAACCATCCTCGGCGAATTTCCCGGCGTGTGCGCCAGCATGCTGGAACTGGAAATCCTCGAATCGTCGGCCCTGCACGACATCGAGGACGTGCGCCGCATCATCCGCGCCTGCCAGGCGCTGGGCATCACGTTCGCGCTCGACGATTTCGGCACCGGCTATTCGTCGATGTCGTATTTGAAGCGCCTGCCGGCGAACATCGTCAAGATCGACCAAAGCTTCGTGCGCAACATGCTCAACGACCGCGACGACCTGCACCTGGTCCGCGCCGTCATCGGCCTGGCCCGTTCATTCAGCTTGACGGTGATCGCCGAAGGCGTGGAAAGCGTCGAACATGGCGCGCGCCTGATCCAGCTGGGCTGCGACCTGGCGCAAGGCTACGGCATCGCCCGCCCCATGCCGGCCGACGCCGTGCTGGAGTGGGCGCACAATTTCATCCCGGCGCCGCAATGGAAAACTGCGCAATATAGCGAAGTGTCTATTTGACCTGGGACAAAGCGGAGTCGATCAGCTCAATCCAGTGCCGCACGGGCGTCTCGGTGCCCGACTGCAGGTGGCTCAGGCAGCCGATATTGGCCGACACAATTTCATCGGGCTCGCACGCTTCCAGGTTGGCCACCTTGTTGTCGCGCAGCTGCTGCGACAGGGCCGGCTGCAGGATCGAATACGTGCCCGCCGAACCGCAGCACAAATGGCTGTCGGCGCACAGGCGCACGTCGACGCCGACGGCGCGCAGCACCTGTTCCACCTTGCCGCGGATTTGCTGGCCGTGCTGCAGGGTGCACGGCGGGTGATACGCGACTTTTTTTCCGATGCGCCCTTTCAGCTGTGCCACCAGTTCGTTTTCAAACGCCGGCATGATCTCGGACAAATCGCGCGTCAGTGCGGCGATGCGCCGCGCCTTCTCCGCATACTGGGCGTCGTGCGCCAGCAAATGGCCGTATTCCTTCACCGTGGCGCCGCAGCCGGACGCCGTCATGACGATGGCTTCGGCGCTGTCCACATACGGCCACCAGGCGTCGATATTGCGGCGCATGTCGTCCAGCGCCGCTTCCTGGTCGTTCAGATGATGGCGCAGCGCGCCGCAGCAGCCGGCCTTCGGCGCGACGATCAATTGCACGCCCAGCGCATCGAGCACGCGCGCCGTGGCCGCGTTGATGTTGGGCGACATGGCCGGCTGCACGCAGCCATCGAGCAGCAGCATGCTGCGCGCGTGCTGGCGCGCGGGCCATGCGCCGGCGGCGGCGCCGGGGCGCAATTTATCCTGCAATCCTTTTGACAGCAAGGGCCGCAGCGCCTGCCCCGCCTTGTACACGGGCGTAAACAGCCAGCGGCGCGGCAAGGCTTCCTTCAGGGCGAAACGCAAGGCGCGTTCGCGCAAGGGGCGCTGCACGCGCTGCTCGACGACGTTGCGGCCGATATCGACCAGGCGCCCATACTGCACCCCCGAGGGACAGGTCGACTCGCAGTTGCGGCAGGTCAGACAGCGGTCCAGATGCGTCTGCGTCTTGGCCGTGACGGGCGCGCCTTCGAGCACTTGCTTGATCAGGTAAATGCGTCCGCGCGGGCCATCGAGCTCGTCGCCCAGCAACTGGTAAGTGGGACAGGTGGCCGTGCAAAAGCCGCAATGCACGCAGGCGCGCAAGATGGCTTCGGCTTCGTCGCCTGCCGGCGTATTCTTGATGAAATCGGCGAGATTGGTTTGCATGCGCGCTCAATACATTCTGTGCGGGTTGAAGATGCCGGCAGGGTCGAAAGCCTGCCGCAGGCGCTGGTGGATGGTGGCGATGGCGGGCGCCAGCGGGTGGAACACGCCCGCCGCCTTGTCGCCGCCGCGGAACAGGGTGGCGTGACCGCCAGCGGCAGCCACCGCCTGGCGGATTTCCTGGGCGCCTTGCACATCGGCGTCGCCGTCGAGCTTCAGCCAGCGCTGCGCGCCGCCCCACTCGATCAGCTGGCGCCCTTTTACAATCACGGCGCTGGCGTGCGGCGGCAACGACAGGCGCCACAAGCTGCCCGCGCCCGCAAAAAAAGCATGTGTCTGTTCGCGCACGGCCAGCCAGAAGGCGGCCGCCTCATCGGCTGCCAGCAGCTCGCCACCCAGCGTGCGCAGTGCCGCCGATACGGCCGCCTCGGCACCGGACAGGCGCAGCGTCAGCACGCCGTCGTGCCAGCAACTGGCCGATATCGGCAGCGGCTTGCCGGCCCATTCATTGAGCATGCGCAAGGCGGCGATTTCCGCGCACGCCACGCGCAACGTCGCTTCGCGTAGCGGCAAGGGCAATACCTTCAGCGACACTTCCAGGATCAGGCCCAGCGTGCCCATGGACCCGGCCAGCAGGCGCGAGACATCGTAGCCGGCCACGTTTTTCATGACTTGCCCGCCAAACGCCAGGCGTTCGCCATGGCCGTCCATCAGCACGGCGCCCAGCACGAAATCACGCAGCGCGCCCGCGCTGGCCCGGCGCGGGCCGGACAGCGCACTGGCGACGACGCCGCCCAGCGTGGCGCCAGGACCGAAATGCGGCGGCTCGAAGGCCAGCATCTGGTTGCGCGCGGCCAGCGCCGCCTCGATCTGCGCCAGCGGCGTGCCGCAACGGGCCGTAATCACCAGCTCCGTCGGTTCATAGTCGATGATGCCAGCATACGCGCGCGTGTCGAGCACTTCGCCGCCGAATTGCTGGCCATACCAGTCTTTCGTGCCGCCGCCGCGCAGGCGCAAGGGCGTGCCTGCCGCGCTGGCCGCCAGGATGGCCTGCCTGAATTGTTCCACTATCGCTTGCAAAGGAGTCTCCGGGGGTTAAAAACGGGGCAGGTTGGCGAATGGCAGGCGCCCTGCCGTCACATGCATCTTGCCGAATTCGGCGCAGCGGTTCAAGGTGGGGATCGCCTTGTCCGGGTTCAGCAGGGTATGCGGGTCGAAGGCGCGCTTGACGGCAAAGAAGGCATCGAGTTCGGCGCGCGTAAACTGCACGCACATGGAATTGATCTTTTCCATGCCCACGCCATGCTCGCCCGTGATGGTGCCGCCGACGGCCACGCACAGGGCTAATATGTCCGCACCAAACGCTTCGGCGCGCTCGAATTCACCGGGCTTGTTGGCGTCTAACAGGATCAGCGGGTGCAGATTGCCGTCGCCCGCGTGGAACACATTCGCGCAGCGCAAGCCATGCGTCGTTTCCATGCCGGCGATGCCCGTCAGGACTTCCGCCAGTTTTTTTCTCGGGATGGTGCCGTCCATGCAGTAGTAATCGGGCGAGATGCGCCCGGCGGCGGGAAACGCATTCTTGCGACCGGACCAGAACTTCATGCGCTCCGCTTCCGACTGCGAGACGGCGATGGCACTGGCGCCCGCCCCTTCCAGCACGGCCGTCATGCGGGCGATTTCCTCTTCCACTTCCTCGTGCGTGCCGTCCGCTTCGCACAGCAAAATGGCGGCTGCATCGATGTCGTAGCCGGCCTTGACGAACGGTTCGACCATGCGCGAGGACGTCTGGTCCATCATTTCCAGCCCGGCCGGGATGATGCCGGCGGCAATCACGTTGGCCACGGCGTTGCCGCCTGTGACGACGTCGTCAAAGGACGCCATGATGACCCTGGCCGTGGCCGGTTTCGGGATCAGTTTCACGGTCACTTCCGTGACGATGCCCAGCATGCCTTCGGAGCCGATGAAGACGGCCAGCAGATCGAGGCCAGGAGAGTCGAGGCATTCGCCGCCCAGTTCCAGCACGTCGCCATCGATGGTGACGATGCGCACGCGCAGCACATTGTGCACGGTCAAGCCGTATTTCAGGCAATGCACGCCGCCCGAGTTTTCCGCCACGTTGCCGCCGATGCTGCAGGCGATCTGCGAGGAGGGATCGGGCGCGTAGTACAGCGCGTGGGGCGCCGCCGCTTCGGAAATGGCCAGGTTGCGCACGCCCGGCTGCACCACGGCCGTGCGCGCGTAGGCGTCAAGGCGCACGATGCGGTTCAGGCGCGCCGTCGACAGCACCACGCCGTCGGCAATCGGCAAGGCGCCACCCGACAAGCCCGTGCCGGCGCCGCGCGGCACGATCGGCACCTTCAGTTCCCGGCACACGCCGAGGATGGCGATGACCTGTTCCTCCGTATCGGGCAGGGTGACCACCATCGGCAGCTGGCGGTAGGCGGCCAGGCCGTCGCATTCGTACGGGCGCGTATCTTCGGCGTCGGACAGCACGCAGCGGGTCGGCAGCACGGCCAGCAGGGCCGCGACGACGGCTTGCTGGCGCGCGGCGGTCAATCCAGGTTCAGGGGCAGCATTGAGCATAAGATGGGGGGAATGGGCATGGGCGTGCAACGATTGTAAGCACAAAAGTGGCGCGCAGCGCTTTTTTTGTCCATTTCGAAGCCAAATCCGCGGCCAGGCGGCGCGCAGTGTCGTATGCTGCCCCCATTCTTCATTGACAGGATCAGCATCATGGGCAACCGACTCTCGAAAATCGCCACGCGCACGGGCGACAATGGCAGCACCGGCCTGGGCGACGGCAGCCGCACCAGCAAGGACAGCGCCCGCATCCACGCCATGGGCGACGTGGACGAACTCAATTCCCATATCGGCTTGCTGCTGTGCGAAGCCATGCCCGACGCCTTGCGCGACGAGCTGGTGGCCATCCAGCACGATCTGTTCGACCTGGGCGGGGAAATCTGCATCCCCGGCTACCAGCTGATCAAGGAAGAGCACGTGCTGCGCCTCGATAATTTACTGGCGAAATACAATGCGGACTTGCCCGCCTTGAGTGAATTCATCCTGCCGGCCGGTTCACGCGCCGCGTCGCTGGCGCACGTCTGCCGCACTGTGTGCCGCCGCGCCGAGCGCAGCATCGTCGCCCTGGCCAATGCGGAAACCATCCATGAACATCCGCGCCAGTACGTCAACCGCCTGTCGGACCTGCTGTTTGTGCTGTCGCGCGTGCTGAACCGCTTTGCCGGCGGCAGCGACGTGCTGTGGCGGCATGACCGCACCAAAGGGTAAAACAGGACGTGACAGATGATCACGGACGTGCATGACGCGCCGCGCCTACAGCACTTCCAGGAAGGACTTCAAGGCGATGATTTCGTCCGATGTCAGCTGCAGCGGTCGCAGCAGGGGCGAGGTGACGGGAAACTTCGGATCGGCAGCCTGCTGCGCGTTTTGCGGGACGGGGCGCGACATGCCCGCGTTATACATATTCAGCAAGCCCACCATCTGCGGAAACAGGCCGTTGTGCATCCACGGCCCCGATTGCGCCACGCCGCGCAAGCCCGGCGTGCGAAACTTGCCCACGTCCTCATTCTTGCCCGTCACCAGATAGCGCCCCAGGTCTTCGTACTTCTTGCGTCCGTAATACGTCAGCCCCAGGTTATGGAATTGCTGATCCGTCAGCAAGGCACCGCTGTGGCAGCTCATGCAGCGCGCCTTGGTGCGGAACAGATGCAGGCCCAACAACTCGCGGTCGTTCAGGGCCGTGCGTTCGCCTTCCAGGAAGGTATCGAAACGCGTGACGGGCGGCAGCAGGGTGCGCTGGTAGTCGGCCAGCGCCGTCAGGATGCGCGGCAGGGTCACGCCGGCGCCCTGGCCAAAAGCCGTATCGAACTGCGCCGTGTAATCATCGAGCGCGGCCAGCTTGGCCGCCAGGGCCGGCACGTCCATGGCCATCTCGTCCGGATGCTGCAAGGGCCCCAGCGCCTGCTCTTCCAGAGAGCTGGCACGGCCATCCCAGAACAGCGGCTTGATCTGCGCCACGCCCAGCAAGCCAGGCGTATTGCGCTGGCCCAGCCGCCCTTCGTGTCCGACGGAAACGCGCTTGCTGTCGGCAAAGCTGTGCGCGGGACTGTGGCAGCTGAGGCACGCCACCGCATTCGAACGCGACAAACGGGGGTCGTTGAACAGGCGCTGCCCCAGCGCCACGACGGCCGGCGCCACGGGGACCACGGGCATGGCCGAGACGGGCGCCATTTCCGCCGCTGTCACGCCAGCGGGCAATTGCGGCCGGGGCCAGCCGGCGATGGGACGCGCATACGTCTGGCGCAGGCAGGTCAGGTCCCAGCCGCTTGCGCTGGCGCAAACGACAGCATCGGTCTCGCGCGCCGCAGCATCCCCTACTGCTGGCAATCCCAAGGTCATGGCCAGCACGGCAGTCGCCGCCCACCCTGTCTTTCCCACTGTAAATCTATACACGTCGCTCATTCCTGTCTTGTACGCTGGCATCGACAAATGATAACCATCCAGCATGGCAGCGACAAAGCGAAAGCGGACAGGCAGTGGCTATTCGGCGACCTGCGTCAATTTTCCTGGATTTCCCTGCGCCTTCACATGCTCGCGCAGCAAGCCGCGCAGCAACTGCACTTGCCCCACGGCATCGGCTTGCAGGGGCGTCAGGCCGTCGCTGGCGTACGCGCCGGGCGCGCCGACCTCGGCGTCACCGCGCAGCAGCGCATCAATTTCCGTGCTGACAGCCGCAATCCACTGCTGCAGCTCGGGCAGTGCCGGCTCGGCCTGGGGACTCAGACTGATGCGCGCCGTGCTGCCCGCCACGCGGCGCAGCAGCGGCAAGGTGCGCAGTGCCGCCAGGCCCACGCCGCTGCTGCGGTCAAGGCGGCGTTCGATGCGCAAACGCTGCAGCACCTGTTCCGCGTTATTGCTGGCCAAGCCCGCCTCGCGGCGCAGGCGCGCGATGGCGCTATCCCATTTACCGCCGGCCGCCAGCACGGCCAGCAGGTATTTCAGGTTGGCCGATACGGCTTTCGCCAGGCGCTGATCCAGGTCGTCCGCTTCGCGGTCGGGCCACAGGAAAAACGTGGCCAGCAGGGCCAGCACGCAACCGAGCACATTGTTGCCCAGGCGGCTGGCCGCATACACCATCTCGCTGGCGGGCGCCGCATAGTCAGCCACCAGCACGAAGGCGGGCGTCATGAACAGCACGTGCAAGCTGTAGCTGACCCTGCGCAAAGCCATGGTGGCGACGATCAGGGGAAACACCACCAGCGAGATCGCCAGCGGGGTGTGCACGGCCAGGCCGATCAGCACGGCCAGCACGGCGCCCAGCACACTGCCCGCGACCCGCTCGATGCCGCGCGGCCAGGTGGTCGACACGGAAGGCTGCAGTATCAACAAGGTGGCCATGGTGGCCCAGTAGCCGAACGGAATGTGCAGCGCCTCGACCAGCAGGAAGCCGGCCGTCGTCGCCAGCGATACGCGCGCCGCATGGCGCCAGCTCAGCGACTGGGGCGTGGCGTTGACTTTCGCCGTTTGCCACGCCTGCCCCAGCGCCAGGAAAGCCGCCTCGCGCCACGGCAGCTGCGCCGCGCGCGGCAAGCCCAGTTCCATGAAGTCCACGTTCAGGCGCAGCGGCAGCAAGGCGCCCAGCGCCGCTTCCAGGCGCCGTCCGCAGCCCGCCAGGCGGCGCTGCAATTCCAGCGGTGGCGTTTCCGGCTGGCGCTGCACGGCCTGCCCCAGGCGGCGCAGCAGCACGGCCATCACTTCCAGGCTGCGCCGCGCGCGCGGGTCCTGGCGCAGGCGCTGCTGCTCGCGCTCGCACGTATGCGTGACGGCGATCAGATAGGCGAAGATGCGCTCGGCGTCGCTGAGCGCCAGCAGCAGGTTGTCGTACAGGGCGCTGCGGCCCGCGCGCGCGGGCGGCACGGCGGCCAACGCCACGCGCGCCGCTTCCAGCGCGGCGCGCGCCTGCGAACGGTAGCTGGCGCCATGCGTGGCAACGCCCGCCTGCGGCGCGTCATGTTCGAGGAAGCGCGCATTGTCGCGCGCGATGCCGGCCAGGCGCGAATACGCTGCGCGGATGGCGCGCCTGCTGGGGCCGAACGGGTGGATGCGCCAGACGGTAAAACTGAGCACGGTGGCAAACAGGCAGCCAAACATGTACAGGCCCAGGAATGGCGCCGTCTGCGTCATCGATTCCAATGGGTGCGTGACCATCACCACGCAGGCCGTGGCCGCCAGGATGGCCACTTGCGCCGTGGCCGCGCCCCAGATGCGCGCCAGCGCGCCGGCCCAGGAAAACAGCAGCACGGCGATGGCGGCCGTTGCCACGCCATGCCCGGCCGCCAGCGCCGTCAGGCCGCCAGCGACCGTCGACAGCAAGCCGAAGCCCAGCATCGAGACAAAGCGCATGCGCCGCGTGCCGGCCGCGTCGGCCAGGCAGGTCCAGAAGGCGCCGATGGCGGCCCAGGAAAAATCGGGCTGATCGAACAGCAAGCCCAGCAGCAGCATGGCGCTCGAAGCGCAGGCGGCCCGCAAGCCCTCGGACAGATTCGTTTCATCGATGGCCAGGGTGACCATCCACAGGGGGCGGCGCTGCGCCAGCTTGTCGGTATAGGCGTGCATGCCCGTCAGCCAGCGGCCGGCCAGTGCACGCGAACGGCGGTGAAGTTTCCTGAAATGCAAGTTGGACTTTGAGAAGGTATCAAAGCGTCATCGTAGCATTCCCGGGCGAAAAATGTTGCAGTGCAGCGTAAAATCCCGCCAGACGAAAAAAAAGCGGCACCGCAGTGTCGCTTTTCTATCTGCAGGGCAAATTAACTGACCATCGCCAGGCGCGGCCCTACTGCTGGAAAACGCTGCTCGATCGAGGCGGCGATGCCGGTGGCGTCCAGGCCCACGCTTTTCAGCAGCTGCACAGGGTCGCCATGATCGATGAAGACGTCCGGCAAGCCCAGCATCAAAATCGGCTTGACGATACCTTCCGCTGCCAGGGCCTCGGCCACGGCCGAACCGGCGCCGCCCATGATGCAGCCCTCTTCTACCGTCACCAGGTAATCGTGCTCGGCCGCCAGTTGCTTCACCAGCGCCACATCGAGCGGCTTGACGAAGCGCATGTTGGCCACCGTCGCGTCGAGCTTCTCGCCCGCCGCCACGCTAGGTGCCACCATCGAGCCAAAAGCCAGGATGGCGATGCGCTTGCCGTGGCGCTTGAGCTCGCCCTTGCCGATCTCGATGCTGGCCAGTTCCGGCACGATGGCCACGCCGGCACCGGCGCCGCGCGGATAGCGGATCGCCGCCGGGCCCGGATAGTGGTAACCCGTCGTCAGCATTTGACGGCATTCGTTTTCGTCCGACGCGGCCATGACGACCATGTTCGGGATGCAGCGCAAAAACGCCATGTCGTAATTACCCGCGTGCGTGGCGCCGTCGGCGCCCACCAGGCCGGCGCGGTCCAGCGCGAACGTCACGTCCAGGTTTTGCAGCGCCACGTCGTGGATCAGCTGATCGTAGGCGCGCTGCAGGAAAGTCGAATAGATGGCCACGACGGGTTTGAGGCCCTCGCAAGCCAGGCCCGCAGCGAAGGTCACGGAATGCTGCTCGGCAATGCCGACGTCAAAGTAACGGTTAGGGAATTGCTGTTCGAATTTCACCATGCCCGAGCCTTCGCGCATGGCCGGCGTGATGCCCACCAGGCGCTTGTCGTGCGCGGCCATGTCGCACAGCCAGTTGCCGAACACTTCCGTGTACGTCATCTTGCCCGGCGCCGTGGCCGGCTTGATGCCTTCGGCCGGATTGAACTTCGGCGTGCCGTGGTACAGGATCGGTTCGGCCTCGGCCAGCTTGTAGCCTTGCCCCTTCTTGGTGACCACGTGCAGGAATTGCGGACCCTTCAATTGCTTGATATTTTGCAAGGTCGGGATCAGCGAATCGAGGTCGTGGCCATCGATGGGGCCGATGTAATTGAAACCGAATTCCTCGAACATGGTGGCGGGCACGACCATGCCTTTGGCGTGCTCTTCAAAGCGCTTCGCCAGTTCCAGCACGGGACCGGGCAAGACGGACTTGCCAACATTCTTGGCTGCCGCATAGAACTGGCCCGACATCAGCCGCGCCAGGTGGCGGTTCAGCGCGCCCACGGGCGGCGAGATCGACATATCGTTGTCGTTCAAAATCACCAGCAGGTTGACGTCTTCTTGCACGCCCGCATTATTCATCGCCTCGAAAGCCATGCCGGCCGTCATCGAACCGTCGCCGATCACGGCGATCGCGTGCAGCGGGTCGCCCTTGATCTTGGCGGCCTGCGCCATGCCCAGCGCTGCGGAAATGGACGTCGACGAGTGCGCCGTGCCGAAGGTGTCGTACTCGCTCTCGTCGCGCTTCGGAAAGCCGGAAATGCCATCCTTCTGGCGCAGGGTGTGCATGCGCTCGCGCCGGCCCGTCAAAATCTTGTGCGAATAGGTCTGGTGGCCCACGTCCCAGACAATGCGGTCGTGCGGCGTGTTGAACACATAGTGCAGCGCGACGGTCAGCTCGACCGTGCCCAGGTTGGACGACAAATGGCCGCCCGTCTTGGAGACGGAATCGAGCAGGAAGCTGCGCAATTCCTGCGCCAGCGGCACCAGTTGCGAGCGGGCCAGCTTGCGCACTTGCGCTGGTTCATTGATGGTTTCTAACAGTTTCATTTATGCCTTCCGCTGCACGACCAGGTCCGCCAGCTCGCGCAGACGGCGTGCCTTGTCCCCGAATGGCGCCAGCGCCGCATGGGCGTCGCACCGCAATTGTTCTGCCAGGGCTCGCGATGGTTCCAGCCCCAGTATCGATACGTAAGTGGGTTTGTTGGCCGCCGCATCCTTGCCGGCCGTCTTGCCCAGGGTGGCCGAATCGGCCGTAGCGTCGAGCACGTCGTCGACCACCTGGAACGCCAGGCCGACGGCGCGCGCATACGCGTTCAGCGCCGTCATCTCGTCTGGCGTCAAGTCCTTGCCCGCCAGCGCACCCAGAATCACGGCCGCGCGCAGCAAGGCGCCCGTTTTGAGTTGATGCATCTGTTCCAGCTGCGGCAAGGTCAAGGCCAGGCCGACGCTGTCGAGGTCGATCGCCTGGCCGCCGCACATGCCAGCCGAACCGGACGCGTGCGCCAGCAGCTTGATCATCGCCATTTGCCGCGCGGGAGGAATCGCCGCGCCGTCGGCCAGCAGCATGAAGGCTTGCGATTGCAGCGCGTCGCCCACCAGCAGGGCCGTCGCTTCATCGTAGGCGATGTGCACGGTGGGCTTGCCACGGCGCAAGGCATCGTCATCCATGCACGGCATGTCGTCATGCACCAGCGAATACACGTGAATCATTTCCAAGGCGCACGCGGCGCGCGCGAGGGTATCTTGATCGGCATCAAACAATTCACCGGCCGCCATCACCAGCAGCGGACGCACGCGCTTGCCGCCGCCCAAGAGCGCATAGCGCATGGCCGCGTGCAGCTTGTGCGGTACGGCGCCCGCCGCAGGCAGGAATTGGTCGAGCCGGCCTTCCACGCCGGACTGGGTGCTTTGCATCCAGTCGCCGAAGGTGACGCCGTCTTGTTGCACGCTGGCCATCATCATTGGGCGGCCTCGCCGGCATCCACGAACGGTTTCAACATGTCGCCTTCCAAGACTTTCACCTGCGCCTCGACGCTATCGAGCTGGGTGGCGCAATACTTGACCAGTTCCGAGCCGCGCTGATACGCCGCGACCGATGCTTCCAGCGGCAACTGGCCCGCTTCCATTTGCGTTACCAGCTGCGCCAGTTCCGCCATTGCCTCTTCAAACGAGGCCGGCGCTGCGGCAGCGGCAGTTAATTTCTTCGACATAGACTCAGATCTCTTCGTGGCACGAGGGGTATGTAGGGAGACGCCGGGGACTCCCGGCCAGCATAGAAGCGTTATTTTAGAACAAACCACACTATTAAGTGAAAACTAAAGCGCAATCGGCGTGCTCAAAGGGGAAGACGTTACCAGCTTGACAGTCAATTCTAGCGCAATCGCCCCCATCGGCCGGAAATTGCACGGTAAATGACAATGTTTATCATTAAGAGCCTATTTGCCGAAGGGGTTTGGCAATCTCGAGCCCGATCCGCGTTATAATCTCCGGTTCTGTCCGAAATACCGTTTCAACAAATTTGAATTCAGGTCTTTGCGGATTCTTTCTCTCTGTAGCGCTTGCCGGGGGATGACTTGGCAAACTGCTGACCGTTGTACATTTATGGGGGGTTGGGATGTCCGATCTGGCTACTCACGCCAAGCTGGCGCGTTCAAACGCGCAACTTCCGGTCCACGTCTATTTTGACGAAACGCTGTTGCAGCGTGAAATGCAGCAATTGTTCCAAGCCGGCCCGCGCTATGTCGGGCATGCGCTGATGGTGCCGGAAACCGGCGATTTTGCGACCCTGGCGTCTGAGAACGAAGGGCGCATGCTCGTGCGCAACGCCAATGGCATCGAAGTGCTGTCCAACGTGTGCCGTCACCGGCAGGCGCTGATGTTCAATGGCCGCGGCAATGCGAATCATATCGTCTGCCCGCTGCACCGCTGGACCTACGACCTCAAGGGTGAATTGATCGGCGCGCCGCACTTCCCCGAGACGCCGTGCCTGAACCTGTCGAAAACGCCGCTGCAAAGCTGGAATGGCTTGCTGTTCGAGCAAAATGGCTACAACGTGATGGAAAAATTGAAAGATTTGTCCGTCTCGAAAGACCTCGATTTTTCCGGCTATATGTTCGACCACGTGGAAATCCACGAATGCGACTACAACTGGAAGACCTTCATCGAAGTCTACCTCGAGGATTATCACGTGGAACCGTTCCACCCGGGCCTGGGCAGCTTTGTCAGCTGCGACGACCTGCGCTGGGAATTCGGCAAGGATTACAGCGTGCAAACGGTGGGCGTGCACCGCGGCCTGCAGCAGGCCGGCTCGCCCGCCTACAAGAAATGGCAGGAGCAGGTGCTGCAATTCCGTGGCGGCGAAGTGCCGCCGTATGGCGCCATCTGGCTGACCTTGTATCCGAACATCATGGTCGAATGGTATCCGCACGTGCTGATCGTCTCGACCCTGTGGCCCGACGGTCCGCAAAAGACGCGCAACGTGGTGGAGTTCTATTACCCCGAAGAAATCGTGCTGTTCGAACGCGACTTCGTCGACGCGGAACGGGCTGCCTACATGGAAACCTGCGTCGAGGACGATGAAATCGCCCTGCGCATGGATGCGGGCCGCAAGGCCCTGATGGCGCGCGGCGAGAACGAAGTGGGCCCTTACCAGTCCCCGATGGAAGATGGCATGCAGCACTTCCACGAGTGGTACCGCAACAATATCGAACTGTAATCCCCCTCAAGGGCCGCCTCGTGCGGCCTTTTTCATTTTCATCAACAGGATGTATTCATGCAGTCTTTATGGATGTTGTTTGCCAGTTTCATGTTCGCCATCATGGGCGTGTGCGTCAAACTGGCGTCGGAGATGTATTCGACCTCCGAAATCGTCATGTACCGCGGCATCATCGGTATGACCGTCATGAGCTGCACAATTTTGTATCAGGGCGGCAGTTTTAAAACCACGATGCCGGGCCAGCATCTGTGGCGCGGCGTGGTGGGCGTGATCGCCCTGTGGCTGTGGTTTTACGCCATCGCCATCCTGCCGCTGGCCACCGCCATGACGCTCAATTACATGGCGCCCATCTGGATCGCCGTGATCCTGCTCGCGGGTGGCTGGTGGAAAGGCATGCAACAGGTAGAGTGGCCGCTGGTGGCGGCCATTGCCATGAGCTTTGTCGGCGTGACCTTGCTGCTGCAACCCGTGTTCGAGACGGACCAGCTGGCCGGCGCCGTCACGGCATTGATTTCCGGCATGCTGTCGGCCCTCGCCTACTTGCAGGTACGCAAACTGGGCTTGCTGGGCGAACCCGAATACCGCGTCGTGTTTTATTTCTCGGTCGTCAATTTCCTCGCTGGCGTGATCGGCCACGTGGCCAGCGCCGGCGGCGGCCCCGTCATCTGGCATGCGCACACGAGCGCCTACGGCATCGGCTTGCTGGCCGCCATCGGCCTGTGCGCCACCATGGCGCAGATGGCCATGACGCGCGCCTATCGCCTGGGCAAGACCCTAGTTGTTGCTAATTTACAATACACGGGCATCGTCTTTTCCAGCTTCTGGGGCGTGGTGATCTTTGGCGACCTGTTCGATTGGCATGGCTGGGCCGGCATCGGCGTCATTCTCGCCTCCGGCATCGCCGCCACCTATTACAATACCCGCAACACGGCCCGTGGCGCCGCCATCGCGCGCACGGATCCCATCGCCAGCGAAGTGTAAAGGAGCGTTCCTGATGTACACCACCTTGATCCAGACCAACGAACTGGCCAGCCATTTGAATGACAGCAACTGGGTCATCCTCGATTGCCGCCACGACTTGCTCAACCCGACAGCTGGCAGCGCTGCGTTTGCCGCCGGCCACATCCAGAACGCGCAATTTGCCGATATCGACACGGCCCTGTCCGGCCCCAAGACGGCGCGCGGCGCAAACTTTACGGGACGGCATCCCTTGCCCGACCGCAACGCCCTGCTGGCCACCTTGCGCGGCTGGGGCATCGACGACGACACGCAAGTCATCGCCTATGACGGCCAGGGCGGCATGTTCGCCGCGCGCGTGTGGTGGCTGCTGCGCTGGATCGGCCATCGAGCCGTCGCCGTGCTCGACGGCGGCCTGGCCGCCTGGCAGGCGCAAGGCTTGCCATTGGTCACGCCCGTGGCGCCCCGCCCGGCTGGCACGCTCACGGAAAAAGCCAGCCTGACGCGCACGGCCAGCGTGCAGGACATCGTTGCCAACCTGGAAACCCAGGCCTTGACGGTCATCGACGCGCGCGCCCCCGACCGGTATCGCGGCGAAAACGAAACCATTGACCCCGTGGGCGGCCACATCCCTGGCGCGAAAAACCGTTTTTTCAAGGACAACTTGCAGGCGGATGGCCGTTTCAAGTCGGCCCAGGAACTGGAACAGGAATTCGCCGGCCTCATCAGCACGGCTGAATCTACCATCCTGCAGTGTGGCTCCGGCGTGACGGCCTGCCATAACTTGCTGGCCCTGGAAGTGGCCGGCTTGCCTGGCGCGGCCCTGTATCCCGGCTCGTGGAGCGAATGGTGCGCCGATCCGGCGCGGCCCGTGGCGACGGGGAATTAAAAAATGGCGGACCAGACGGTCCGCCATTTTTTCACCCGTGGATAACTATTAACTTATCCCCAGCACCTGATTCAGCTGTGCCAACTCCGCCTGCCACACCTGCTGGCTGGCCGGCTTCTGGTGGCGCGGTTTTCTCGCCAGGTCTTCCGCCAGCAATTGCTCCAGTTCGCACAAACGCTCCAGTTGCACGTCAGTGTCCGTCAGCACCGCAGACGCCTGCTGCACGTGCGGCGCGGGCGGCAACGCCGGCCCATCCTCGGCGCTCAGCCGTGCATACGCACTGGCCGCGTCTGGCCACTCTTCCAGCTGGCCATCGGCCACCACCCAGTAACGGTTGCAGGCCGTCTCGATCAGGTCGCGGTCGTGCGATACCAGCAGGCAGCCTCCCTCGAAGCCGCGCAAGGCTTGCCCCAGTTCCGCCTTGCCCTGCATGTCCAGGTGGTTGCTGGGTTCGTCCAGCAGCAACAAATGATAGCTGGCCAGCGACAGGCCCAGGAACAGCAGCCGCGCTCGCTCGCCGCCGCTCAGGGTCGCCACCGTCTGGCCATGGCGCGCATACGGAAAACCGGCCGAAATCAATGCCTGCTTGCGCGCCACCTGGCTGCGCGCCGCCTCGTTTTGCACGGCAAACGGGTACAGGGCGTCGGACAGGTCGGCCGTATCGGCCAGTTGCCTGAGCGACTGGTCGTAGTAACCGATGTTGGCCGCGTGGTGGTAGCGCAAATCCGCACGTTCCTGCTGCGCCTGGATCGCTTGCCAGCACAAGCGCAGCAGCGACGACTTGCCGCTGCCGTTGGCGCCCAGCAAGGCGACCCTGTCACCCGGTTTCAGCCACAACTGGCCGACACGAAACAGCACGGGAGACGTCGGCACGGCGCGCACATCGAGTTCGTCCAGCGCCAGCAGCTGGTCGGCCGCCAGCGCCTTGCCGCGCAAGCTCAAGCGCCAGGGCGCGCCATCGCTGACGAACGACTGTTCATCCTGCAGCTTGTCGATGCGCCGCTGCATGCTCTTGGCCTTGCGCGCCATGCCGACGTTATCGTAGATCTTGCCCCACAGCGCCAGGCGGGTGCTGCTGACGGCCAGGCGGTCGATTTCCTTCTGTTCGGCCGCATGCCTGGCGGACGCGGCAAGATCGGCTTCGGCCAGCGCCGCCAGCGCGGGGCCGCACGGCAAGTCGAAGTCGTACAGGCGGCTATCGCGCAAGATCCAGCTGCGCGTGGCCACGTTGTCGAGCAGGCGCTGGTCGTGCGAGACGAGGATGAAGGCGCCGCGCCATGTCAGCAGGAATTGCTCCAGCCACAGCAGCGACGGCAAGTCCAGGTGATTGCTCGGTTCATCGAGCAGCAGCACGTTCGGTTCCTGCAGCAGGGCGCGCCCCAGCAGCAGCCGCGTGTGCTGGCCGCCGGACAAGGAATGCACGGGCACTTGCGCCGTCTCGGGCTCGAAGCCTAACTCGGCCAGCAGGCTGTCGACGCGCCAATGCAGCTCGGGCTGCTCCAGCACGGGCGCCAGCAAGGCGTCGTACAGGCTCAGGCTGGCAAGTTCGGCGGGCAAGTGCTGCTCCACGTGCTGCAAGCGGCAGGCACGGGCGACATGGATGGTGCCGGACGTGGCTTCCCGCGTGCCGCCGAGCAAACCCAGCAAGGTCGATTTGCCGCAGCCATTGTGGCCGATCAGGCCGATGCGCTCGCCCTGGCGCAAGGTAAAGGCGAGTTCATTGAAGAGGAAACCGTCGTGGGTATCCAGTTGTAAAGCTTGGGTAGAGATAAGGGTAGTCATGGCTCTTGTCTTTGTTCGGGATGCAAGCATCCGCGTTAACAGGAGCGCTAACGAAAACCGTGAGCCAAGAAAGGACTCTAGAGAAAAACTCTATTGATGAGGGTGGCTTTGCTCTGGCCAGGTTATCGCAGCGCGATAGAACGTGGGCAAGAGCGGGCAAATGCGCTTAAAGAACGCGCATCCCATAGGGCGAGCATAAAAATTTCCATATTTTCCTCCTTTGTGTGCAAGTTAGTCAAAAAGGCAATACTACACCCAGCGCGCCCGCGCATCAACCGCCGTGGCGCTTATGCGTCAGGAACAGCACGATACACACGCCCAATGCGATCAACAGCACTTGCGGGATGGTTTCACGCAGGGTGGCGCGGCGCTGCATCTGCGGCATCAGATCGCTCAAGGCGATATAGATGAAGCCGGACGAGGCGAACACGAGCACGTAGGGAATCAGATTGCTGGCGCGGTCCAGGGTGAAATAACCGAGCAAGCCGCCGGCCACCGCCATCAGGCTGCACAGCAGATTGAAGATGTAGGCGCGCAGGCGCGAGAAGCCGGCGTTGAGCAGCACGATGAAGTCGCCGATTTCCTGCGGGATTTCATGCGCAATGATGGCCAGGCCCGTGACCAGGCCCAGTTTCGGGTCGGCCAGGAAGGCGGCGGCGATCAGGATGCCATCCGTAAAGTTGTGCATGCCGTCGCCGACCAGGATCATCCAGCCAGCCTTGCCCGCCTCGTGCTTGTCGTGGCCGTGCGCATGGTGGTGGCCATCGCCTTCGTGGTGGTGCGAATGGCGCAGGATGGCGAATTTTTCCAGCAAGAAAAAGGCCAGCAAGCCCGCCAGCAGGGTGGCGAACAGGCTGCGCGGGTCCGCTTGCGATTCGAACGCTTCGGGCAAAGCGTGCAGCAATGACGTCGACAACATGATACCGACGGACAAGCTGACCATGCGCTCGACCACCTTGGACAGGAATGCAAACGAAAAGATCGCCGCCGCGGTAATGCTCAACACGCCCGCGAGCGTGGTCGCGAGCAAAATGGATATAAGGACGGGATCGATGATTTTCTTACCTCAAAATGGCGCCGGGTCACTGGCGCCGCGATGCTGGCGTCTGGCCTGATGAATGCGTTGTTATCTATTGTTTAATGTTTTGCGCGTTTGGCAGCAGCGTAGCGCGATGAAGATGCAATTGTACTGCATTGACGCGCACCGGGCATTTTACAGCCCGGTGCGCCTTTCGGTTCAATTTCTGGAAAATTCAACTATTCTCATGCTTTCGAGGTCGGATAAAACCGTCGCAAGTCGCAACGCGCAGCAGGTTTAATCAGACGTCGTCACGCCACGCCGTGTGTCTTGAACCAGGCAAGGCAACGCGCATAGCCGTCTTTCGCGTCGGCCGCCACGTAGCTGGGGCGGTAATCGGCGTTGAAGGCGTGGCCCGCATCGGCATACACGACGAATTCCGACTTGTTGCCGCCCTTGGCCAGCGCGTCCTTCATCTTCGCGATCGATTCCTGGCTGATGCCCGTATCCTTGCCGCCATACAAGCCCAGCACGGGGACTTTCAAGGTCGGGGCGATATCGATGGGGTTGCTCGGCTGCAAGGGAATCGCTTCGCCCACCAGGCGGCCATACCAGGCCACGCCCGCCTTGACGGCCGGATTGTGCGCCGCGTACAGCCACGTGATGCGCCCGCCCCAGCAAAAGCCCGTAATGCCCAGGCGGCTCGTGTCGCCGCCATTCTGCTTGGCCCATGCAACAACAGCATCGAGGTCCGCCATCACTTGCGCGTCCGGCGTCTTGGCGATGATGCCTTTCATGAGTTCCGGAATACTGCTGACCTTGGTCGGATCGCCCTGGCGCACGAACAGATCGGGCGCCAGCGCCAGATAACCGTGCTTGGCGAAACGGCGCGCCATGTCGGCAATATGTTCATGCACGCCAAAGATTTCCGAAATGACCAACACGACGGGCAATCCCGTCTTGCCTTCCGGCTGGGCCGCATACACGGGCACGGCCTGGCCATCGACCATCACCGACATGCTGCCCGTGACGAGCCCGGCGGAATCCGTCTTGACGACGTTTTGCGCCGCCACGGGCAGCACCGCCACGGCAAAGCCCGCGCCCAGCGCCACCTTCAGGAAACCACGCCGGCCGTCCGGCCCGGACAAGCTGCTCTGGCCCAGCAAACTTTCACAATCGGTGATCATGTCGCTCATGCGTTTCTCCTGGATGTAGTGTGTTTGAAAATGTCGGCTTACGCTGCGTTAAGCCGACCTACGTCATTGCTGCTACGTCACATTGTTAATGCGCTTCGTCCCAATTGCGTCCGACGCCGACTTCCGCCGTCAGCGGTACTTTCAACGCGGCCACGCCAGCCATCAGTTCCGGCAGCTTGCGCTTGACCAGTTCCAGTTCCGCGTCCGGCACTTCCAGCACCAGTTCATCGTGCACCTGCATGATCATTTTTGTTTGCAAGCCGTCCGTTTCCAGCCAGCCTTGCACGGCGATCATGGCCAGCTTGATCAGGTCAGCGGCCGTGCCCTGCATGGGTGCGTTAATCGCCGCCCGTTCCGCGCCCTGGCGGCGCGGGCCGTTCGGCGAATTGATTTCCGGCAACCACAAACGGCGGCCGAACACGGTTTCCACGTAGCCGCGCGCCTTGGCTTGCTGGCGCGTGTCTTCCATATACTGTTTCACGCCCGAGAAACGGGCAAAGTAGCGGTCGATATAGCTTTGCGCGGCCGTGCGGTCCACGCCCAGGTTACCGGCCAGGCCGAAGGCGCTCATGCCGTAGATCAGCCCGAAGTTGATGACCTTGGCGTAGCGGCGCTGTTCGCTCTGCACTTCCGCGGCCGGCACGCCAAAGATTTCAGCAGCCGTGGCGCGGTGAATGTCGATGCCGTCGGCAAATGCGCGCAGCATGGCTTCATCGCCCGAGATATGCGCCATGATGCGCAATTCGATCTGCGAATAGTCGGCCGAAACGATGTGGCTGCCCGGTGGCGCGATGAACGCTTCGCGAATGCGGCGGCCTTCCGCGCTGCGGATGGGAATATTCTGCAAGTTCGGGTCGTTCGACGCCAATCGCCCCGTCACGGCCACGGCTTGCGCATAGTTCGTGTGCACCCGGCCCGTGGTGACGTTGATCATCTTCGGCAATTTGTCCGTGTAGGTCGATTTCAGCTTGGCCATGCCGCGGTATTCGAGCAGCACTTTGGGCAGCGGATAATCCTCGGCCAGCTTTTGCAGCACTTCCTCGTCCGTCGAGGGCGCACCCGTGGGGGTTTTTTTAATTACCGGCAACTTCAATTTTTCGAAGAAAATTTCGCCGATCTGCTTGGGCGAACTCAGATTGAACGGCTGCTCGGCCAGTTCATACGCCTTCTTTTCCAGCTCCAAAATCTTCACAGCCAGCTCGGCCGACTGGATGTTGAGCAATTCGTCGTCGATCAGCACGCCGTTGCGCTCGATCTTTTGCAAGACCACGGCCGTTGGCATCTCGATCTTTTCATAGATGAAGGTGAGTTTTTCATCATTCGCCACGTTACCCCACATGGCATTGTGCAAGCGCAGGGTGACGTCGGCATCCTCGGCCGCATACCTGGCCGCCTGTTCCACCTCCACCTGGTTGAAGGTGATCTGCTTGACGCCCTTGCCGCACACATCCTCGAACGGGATCGTCGTGTAGTTCAGGTGGCGCAGGGCCAGGCTGTCCATGTCGTGCTTCTTGTGCGATTCGAACACATACGATTCAAGCAAGGTATCGTGGGCGATGCCGCGCAACGTCACGCCATGGTTGGCGAAGATATGGCTGTCATATTTCAGGTTCTGGCCCAGCTTGGGCTTGTTGGCATCTTCCAGCCATGGGCGCAGTTTCGCCAGCACGTGTTCGCGCGTCAGCTGATCCGGCGCGCCCGCGTAATCGTGCGCCAGCGGGATATAGCAGGCGGCGTGTTCGGCGACCGACAGGGAAATGCCGACCATCTGCGCCGTCATCGGTTCCAGCGAAGTGGTTTCCGTGTCCACGGCGCTCAAAGGCGCCGCATCGATCAGGGCAATCCATTTGTCCAGCTGCGCATCCGTCAGCACGGTTTCATACACGGCTTCCACCTTAGGTGCTGCATCGGCGAACATGTCGCCCGTCGTGTTGGCGGTGGAAGCGCCGCCGGCTGCAGGCGCGCCCACAGGCGACATCGGTGGCGGCGCCGCGCCCAGTTCACGCAGCAGGGCCTTGAAGCCGTAGCGGTTGAAGAAGGCCAGCAAAGCTTCCTTGTCTTCGTGTTTCGCCACCAGCGAGTCGGCGATCGTCGCCATATGACCGGACAAGTCGCAATCGGTCTTGACGGTGATCAAGGCGCGCGCCTGCGGCAGCCATGGCAGGGCCGTGCGCAGGTGTTCACCCACGGCACCGCCCACCTTGGCCGCATTTTCCATCACGCCTTCCAGGCTGTCGTACAGGGTCAGCCATTTGACGGCCGTCTTCGGGCCACATTTCGACACGCCCGGCACGTTGTCGACGGTATCGCCGATCAGCGACAGATAATCGATGATGCGGTTCGGCGGCACGCCGAACTTGGCCAGCACGGCCGCTTCGTCGAGCTTTTCATTGCTCATGGTATTGATCAGGGTCACCTGGCTGTTGACCAGCTGCGCCAGGTCCTTGTCGCCCGTGGAGACCACCACGTTCATACCAGCGGCGGCCGCCTGCACGGCCAAAGTCCCAATCACGTCATCGGCTTCCACGCCGTCGACCATCAAAATGGGCCAGCCCATGGCGCGCACGGCTTCGTGGATGGGTTCGATCTGCAGGCGCAGGTCGTCCGGCATCGAGGCGCGCGTGGCCTTGTACTCGGGATACATATCATCGCGGAAAGTCTTACCCTTGGCGTCGAACACGCAGGCGATGTAGGCGGCCGGGTAATCGGCGCGCAGGCGGCGCAGCATGTTGACCATGCCGTGCATGGCGCCCGTGGGATAGCCGTCCGGGCTGCGCAGGTCGGGCAGCGCATGGAAGGCGCGATAAAGGTAACTGGAACCGTCGACTAACAGCAGGGTGTTTTGCATAATGCCAATAAAATAAGGTGAGCCGCGCCAGCCGGGAAGAAAACAGCGGCAGGCGGTTGGAATATCGCCCAATTATCGCAGAGTTTAGGGCCGCGCCACCGGCCGCCACGCATGCCGTTCCTGGCGTTTTTGCCACCCTGGCGACCCCGTGCGGACGCGCGGGCTGCTGCTGCGGGCCATTTCGGCACATTTAAACAGCATTGCCTACCAGTTTGTTACAATGCCTTATAGATAAATTGACGGCAATACACCACTGCACGCGCTGCAGTCCCACACATGGAAGCGAACCCATCATGATGCGTACATCGACACTCTGGACATTCCTCGCCCTGCCCCTGCTGGCATGTTCGGCCATCGCCAGCGCCCAGACGCCGGCCAAACCGAGCGAAGCACCGCCACAGCTCGAACGTATCGAGGAAATGGGCGAAGCGCCCATCACCGTGGCGCCGGCCGCCGCCAAGCAGCAGATTAGCGAAAAACGCGAAGCGGGCGTCACCAGCGAAGTGAAGGTCACCAGCGGCGGCAGCACCTATTACATGAAGCCGGCCGCCGGCGCCGACCAGGCCAATGGCAACGCCCTGCGCGGCCCGCAATGGAAAGTGCTGGAATTCGACCTGGGCAAGAAGAAACAGAAACAACACGACGAAGAGGCAGCAGACGCGCCAGCACCACCCGCAGCAACGAAGTAAGCAGCCACTCTCTTCTGCCCTGCCCCGGCCGCCTGCGGGGCAGCAGGCTTTTTTTGACCTTTTAGACCATTCCCCTCTTTCCCATGGCAGTTTTTACAGCGCTACATCTGGACGATATCGGCCAGTGGCTCACGCAGTTTCCACTCGGCAAACCTCTGGCGCTCAAGGGCATCGCGTCCGGCATCGAAAACAGCAATTTCTTCCTGAGCACGGAGCGCGGCGAGTATGTGCTGACGATCTTTGAAAACCTCAGCTTCGAGCAATTGCCGTTTTATCTGCAACTGATGCGCCATTTGGCGGACCGGGGCGTGCTGGTGCCCGCGCCGATCGCCAACGCCGATGGCGAGCTGGTGACGGCCCTGCAAGGCAAGCCGGCCGCCATTGTCAGCAAACTCGACGGCAGCTCGCAGATGGCGCCGCAAGCCGTGCATTGCGCGGCTGTCGGCGCCATGCTGGCGAAGATGCACCTGGCGGCGCAGGACTTCCCCCTGCAGCAGCCGAATTTGCGGGGACTGCAGTGGTGGAACGCCACCACGCCGCTGGTCTTGCACCACCTCGATGATGCCAGGGCGCATTTGCTGCGCGCAGAAATCCATTTCCAGGATGCCTTTGCTGCCTGCGATACGTATAAAGCCATCCCGCGCGGTCCCGTGCATGCCGACTTGTTCCGCAACAACGTCATGTTTGACGGCGAGCAACTGACGGGCTTTTTCGACTTTTATTTTGCCGGCTGCGACACCTGGCTGTTCGACGTGGCCGTCACCGTCAACGACTGGTGCGTGGACCTGGCCACGGGCGTGCTCGACAAGGTGCGCGTGCGCGCCCTGCTGGACGCCTACCGGGCCGTGCGCCCGTTCACGCATGAAGAACAAACGGCATGGCAAGCCATGCTGCGCGCCGCCGCGCTGCGCTTCTGGCTGTCGCGCCTGTACGATTATTACCAGCCGCGCGAAGCGGAAATGCTGACCCCGCACGATCCCACGCATTTCGAACGCATTCTGCGCGAACGTATCACCACTCCTGCTCCGGAACTGTTTTAAACATGGAAAAATTACCTGCAAGTACAGGTTGGCAATGGGTGAAACAGGGCTTCTCCCTGTTTCGCAAGCAACCTGGCGGCATGTCGATGCTGTTTCTCGGCTATATGTTCTGCATGCTGGCCGTCAGCATCGTGCCCCTGCTGGGCCAAATGCTGCCCGTCATCCTGGTCCCCGTATTTTCCATCGCCTTCGTGCAAGGCTGCCTGAATATCGACCAGGGCAAGCGCGTCTTGCCCAGCCTGTTGATCTCGGGCTTCCGCAAGCCGGCGTTTCCTTCCCTGCTGGGCCTGGGCGTGCTGTACATCCTGATGGCCATCGTTGCCATCGGCGCCTCAACCCTGGTGGACGACGGCTTGCTGTGGCAACTGGTCACGGGGCAATTGACGGAAGAAGCGGCGCGCGCCGCCATCCCAGAATCGCGCATGGGCCTGGGCATCCTGCTGGCCATCATGCTGTATGTGCCCGCCGCCATGGCCTTCTGCTTTGCCGCACCGCTGATCTACTGGAAAAAAACTGGCCTGGGCAAGTCGCTGTTCTTCAGCTTTTTCGCCGTCTGGCGTTCGCTGTCAGCCTTCATCGTCTTCGCCGCCACCTGGTTCGCCATCAGCGTCGTCACCAGCCAGTTGCTGGCCGTCATCTTTGGCCGCACGCCGCTGATGATGCAGCTGATGATGCCGCTGTCGATGATACTCACCATCATCATGCATTGCTCGTTCTACGCCGCCTACCGCCAGATCTTCGGCCTGCCCGTCGATGAGAACAAGACGGTGTCGCTGGACAAGACCGGCGAGTGATCGCCGGCCAGATGTAAAAAGGGGCAGCCTGCGCAGGCTGCCCCTTTTTTTATATATCGAATGCCTTGCACGCCAACAATGTTGTCGGATTACGCTGCGCTAATCCGACCTACGCGCCAGACCAGATCACCGTTCCAGGCGTAGGTCGGATTAGCCGAAGGCGTAATCCGACGCCATCGTCAGCCATCCCGCGTTCTACATCACCGTCCCAGCCGTTCCAGCTTGGCAATCCCCAGGTCCAGCACCTTCATGCCATGCTGGCCGAAGTTGATCTGCGCGCGGGCATTGCCGCCGCCGCCTTCGATATTAACGATCACGCCTTCGCCGAACTTGGCGTGCGCTACCGATTCGCCGATGCGCCAGCCGCCGCCCGTGGCTTTTTGCGCGATCTTTTGTGCAATCGCATTATCCGAACCCAGGCTGGCCACCTTGGGCGCCTCGTCCCAGGCCGACTTGCGGTTGCCGAACCAGTTCGCCTGCACCTTCGGCGACAGCCATTTCAGCGCTTCTTCCGGCAATTCATCGAAGAAGCGCGACTTCATGTTGTAGCGCGTCTGGCCGTGCAGCATGCGCGTCTGCGCAAAGCTCATATATAAGCGTTTGCGCGCGCGCGTGATGGCCACGTACATCAGCCGGCGTTCTTCTTCCACGCCGTTGTCTTCCTTCGAGCTGCTTTCGTGCGGGAACAGGCCCTCTTCCAGGCCGGTAATGAACACGTTGTCGAATTCCAGGCCCTTGGCCGAGTGCACCGTCATCATCTGCAGCGCATCCTGGCCCGCCTGCGCCTGGTTGTCGCCCGCTTCCAGCGACGCATGCGATAAAAACGCCGACAGCGGCGACATCACGGCCGGCAAAGGCGCGTCGGCATCGAGGATTTCGATGCCATCCTGGTTGACGACGGGCGCGCCCGACTGCGCTTGGGCGGCTGGCCCCAGATGGGCCGGTGCCGCCTGGCCAAAACCTTCCTCGGAAACGAACTGGCTGGCCGCGCTGACCATCTGCTCCAGATTCTCGATGCGGTCGGCGCCTTCTTTTTCATTCTGATAATGCTGCAGCAAGGTACTCGCTTCCAGCACGACGCGCACCATTTCCGGCAGCGACAGTTGCTGCGTTTCAAAGCGCACGCCTTCGATCAATTTCACGAAACCGGCCAGCACGCTGCCCGCCTTGCCCGCCACATACGGTACAGAGGCGTACAGCGAAATGCCGTATTGCTCGGACGCAGCCTGCAACTGCTCGATCGAGCGCATGCCGATACCGCGCGTGGGGAAATTGACCACGCGCAAGAAAGCGGAATCGTTGTGCGGATTGTCCATCAATTGCAAATAGGCAATCGCGTGCTTGACCTCGGCGCGCTGGAAGTAGCGCTGGCCGCCATACACGTGGTACGGAATGCTGGCTGAAAACAGCGCATGTTCGATCACGCGCGACTGCGCGTTCGAGCGGTACAAGATGGCGATTTCGCTGCGCGAGGCACCATCGGCGATCAGGCTTTTTGCCTCTTCGATGATCCACTGCGCTTCCTGCAAATCGGAACTGGCTTCATACACGCGCACCTGCTCGCCATGGCCCGCGTCCGTGCGCAGATTCTTGCCCAGGCGTTTGCTATTGTTCGCGATCAGCACGTTGGCGCTGTCGAGGATGTGGCCGTGCGAACGATAGTTCTGCTCCAGCTTGATCAAGTTCTTCACCTGGAACTCGTGCTCGAAGGCGCTCATGTTGCCCACGTTGGCGCCGCGAAACGCATAGATACTCTGGTCATCATCGCCGACGGCAAACAGGGCGCCGCCATCGCGGCTGCCGTGGCCGGCCAGCAATTTCAACCAGTTGTATTGCAGATTATTCGTATCCTGGAACTCGTCCACGAGAATGTGGCGGAAACGCGCCTGGTAGTGCTCGCGCAGGGGCTGGTTGCGGCTCAGCAATTCGTACGTGCGCAGCAGCAATTCCGCAAAATCGACGACGCCTTCGCGCTGGCACTGGTCGTCATACAACTGGTACAGCTCGACCATCTTGCGCTCGTGCGCGTCGTATGCTTCCACGTCCGTGGCGCGCAAGCCCTGGTCCTTGGCATTGTTGATGAAATACATCACCGTCTTCGGCGGGAATTTTTCATCATCGATATTGTTCGCCTTCAACAAGCGCTTGATCACCGACAACTGATCCTGCGAGTCGAGGATCTGAAACGTTTGCGGCAAGGCCGCGTCGCGGTAATGCGTGCGCAACAAGCGGTTGCACAGGCCGTGGAAGGTGCCGATCCACATGCCGCGCGTGTTGATTGGCAGCATGGCCGACAGGCGCGTGAGCATTTCCTTGGCGGCTTTATTGGTAAACGTCACGGCCAGGATGCCGGGCGGCGATACCTGCTGGGTCTGGATCAGCCACGCGATGCGGGTGGTCAGCACGCGGGTCTTGCCCGAACCGGCGCCAGCCAGGATCAGCGCATGCTGGGCCGGCAAGGTGACGGCAGCCAATTGTTCGGGATTGAGGTTGTGAAGAAGATTTTGCATGCCGTGATTATACCGGCATGGCTAAAAATACTGTGCATTTGTCCAGCGGTCGCGCCAGTTTTCCATGTGCGCGCTACAATCGGCGTCCCGACACAGCGGCCTGTATCCCATGACACCACCCACCCACCTCGACGGCGCCCGCGTACTGGCCTGGGCCTGGCCGTGTGCCGTTACGGCGACGAGGCGCGTGTTTATCGCTTCAGTTGCGACGCGCACTGGGCAAGCGTGCAGGATGAGGTATATGCCAGCGTGGACGAAGCCAGGGAGCAGTTGCCGGCGCAATACCGCAGCGTGGCCGCCGTGTGGAATCCAGGCTTAGCGTAACAGCCTGGCCTTGCCTTCGCTGAGTGCCTGGGCGATCACCTGGCGCGTGGCCTTGTCTGCCGCTTTCGATGCCTTTTCCTGCTGGCGTCCCAGCGCTTGCATTTGTTTGCCCAGGGTTTCCATCGGCTTGCCGCGCTGATCCATCTGGCGCGACAGCGCTTCTGCCTTGGCCGCTTCGACTTCTTGCTTGGCGGCAATGCGGTCGTTGACCTCTTCCATGGCATCCTGCGCATCTTCCATCTGCTGCTGCAAACGCTCCATGTCGCGCACCGCCGCGCGGCGTGCCGTTTCCGTGCCCGCCTGCGCCTGGCGGCGTGCCACCTCGCCCAGCTTGCGGCCCAGTTCCTGTTGCTGGCGGCCCAGCGCCTGCAACTGTTCCGCATCGCGCGTGCCGCCGTTCGCTTGCGCCTGGCCATGGGCGCCCATCTTGCGGCCCATTTCACCCATGGCCGTGCCATGCTCGCTCATCTGCTTGCCCAGGCCGCTCATTTCCAGCCCCAGTTGCTGCGACGGTTTCCAGGCGTCGCGCACACGGGCCAGCAAGGTGGCATCCTGCATCACATAATTCTTGCCCTGGTCGCGGAACCACAGGAACTGCCCCTTCAGCGATTGCTGCAACTGCTTGATCTGCGGGCCATCGACATCGGTGCCGGCCATGGTGATGTCGTCCCGGCTGTCGACGAGTGCATAGCCATCGCCGCTGCCCATGGAAATATTGATCTGCTTGCTGAGCGGCGCAGGCGGGGCCGGTGGCGCGGGCGGCTGCGGCGGCTGCACGGCCAGCGCGCTGCCGCCTATCAGGATACCGGCCAGGCTGAGGATCAAACGCTGGGAAGTGGACATGGCTGCCTCATCGCAAAAGTAGTGGAGCGTTGACTGTAGCGGCAACCTAACCCGGCCTCCAGCGCGTTGCGACAGGCGGCACAAATGCTGGCCTGAACGGCAGGCTGGCGCGATGAATGGCAAACCACGGGCAAAAAAAAACGGAGGCCGCAGCCTCCGAAAAAACGCCATGGTACGGCGTATTTCAATTAATACAGCACGACGGAGCGGATCGATTCACCGCTCTTCATCAAGTCGAAACCCTGGTTGATATCGTCGAGCTTCAAACGATGCGTGATCAGGTCGTCAATGTTGAGCTTGCCTTCCATATACCAGTCGACGATCTTCGGCACGTCCGTGCGGCCGCGCGCGCCGCCAAAGGCGGAACCCTTCCATACACGCCCCGTCACCAGCTGGAATGGACGGGTGGAAATTTCCTGGCCCGCCGCCGCCACGCCGATGATGATGGACTGGCCCCAGCCCTTGTGGCAGCACTCGAGCGACTGGCGCATGGTGGTGGTGTTGCCTATGCATTCAAACGAATAATCGGCGCCGCCGTCCGTCAGCTGCACGATGGTGTCGACCACATTATCCACTTCGTTGGCGTTGACAAAATGCGTCATGCCGAACTTGCGCGCGATGGCCTGGCGCGCCGGGTTGATGTCGACGCCGATAATCTTGTCCGCGCCGACCATCTTGGCTGCCTGGATCACGTTCAGGCCGATGCCGCCCAGGCCGAATACGACCACGTTGGCGCCCGCCTCCACCTTGGCCGTGAACAATACGGCGCCCACGCCCGTCGTCACGCCGCAACCGATGTAGCAGACTTTGTCGAACGGCGCGTCTTCACGGATCTTGGCCAGGGCAATTTCGGGCACGACGATATAGTTCGAGAAAGTGGACGTGCCCATATAGTGGAAGATGGGTTGACCGTCGATGGAAAAGCGCGAGGTGGCGTCCGGCATCAGGCCACGGCCCTGGGTCGAGCGGATCGACTGGCACAAGTTCGTTTTTTGCGACAGGCAGAACTTGCACTGGCGGCATTCCGGCGTGTACAGGGGAATGACGTGGTCATCCTTTTTCAGGCTTTTCACGCCCGGGCCCACGTCGACGACGATGCCGGCGCCTTCATGGCCGAGGATGGACGGGAAGATGCCTTCCGGGTCGGCGCCCGACAGGGTGTAGTAATCGGTGTGGCAAATGCCCGTGGCCTTGATTTCGACCAGTACTTCGCCCTCGCGCGGGCCGGCCAGGTCGACTTCTTCGATGGTCAAAGGCGCGCCCGCCTTCCATGCAATCGCTGCTTTGGTTTTCATGTGTGTCCTGTGTATGGTTGAAACGCTTACTTGGCTTTCGCGCGGTTGAGGAAGGCGCCGTGCAAGCCGTTCAGGGTTTCCTCGGCCAGCAGCAGCTGGCTGGCGATTTCATTGATCTTGCGGCGGCTGGAGCGGGCGTGGTCGCGCAGCACTTCGAAGGCCGTGTTGCGGTCCGTCTGGAACTTGCCCATCAGCAAACCGACGGCCAGGCTCGTTTCTCGCCCGGCGGCCAGGGCCGCATTCAGGTTCAATTCGGTGCGCCGCAGCTGGCGGATTTCATCGGCACGCGCCAAGCCCGCTTCGAAGGCAGGCATCAAACGGCCTTCATCGACGGGTTTCACCACATAGCCGACGGCGCCGTAGGCAGCTGCCTGCTTGCCCGATTCGCTGTCGCCGCTGCCGGACAGGAACATGAACGGCACGCCCGTTTCGCCATGCAGGCGCTTGGCCAGTTCCAGGCCGGACATGCCCGGCATGTGGATGTCGAGCAAGGCCAGGTCGGGCTCGCGCTGGGCGACCATTTGCAGCGCCACTTCGGCCGAATGGGCCAGGGCCGTCTCGTAGCCGGCATGGCGCAGGATTTCGCCGAGGAATTCCAACAGGAGCTGGTCATCGTCAACGATCAGGATAAGGCGTTTCGCGGCGGCTGGCTGACTCATGGGTAAAGGGACCTCGGTAATGAATGATGTTCTTATTATATGCCGATTATTCGCCCAAATCAGCCTTCCATTCCCGTGCTCATGCCGCAAATAATTGATTGAATTGCTGCACCGCAATATCTATATCGTCCGCTTGATAGACGCTAGTGATGGCCGCCACCAGGTCGGCGCCGCGCGCGACCAGCGGTGCCACGTTCTCCGGCGTCATGCCGCCGATCACCACGCAGGGCAAGGCGATCTCGCGTTTGGCCTGCAGCACGATATCGAGGGGCGTGGTCACCGGGTACTTTTTCACCAGCGACGGATAAAAGCCGCCGAAGGCCACGTAGCTGGCGCCGCCCGCCTCGGCCGTGCGTGCCAGGGCCATGTCGCCATAGCAGGAAGCACCGATGATCTTCTCCTTGCCCAGGCGCGCGCGCACCTGCGCCACGGACGCATCCGTGCCACCCACGTGCACGCCGTCCGCGTCGAGTTCTTCGCACAGTTCGATAAAGTCATTGATGATGAAAGGCACGCCATATTTGCGGGCCAGCGCCAGCAAGGCACCGGCCTGTTCGCGCCGTTGCTCCGCCTCGGCGCTCTTGTGGCGATATTGCAGCAAGGCCACGCCTTCCTGCAGGGCTTGCTCGCTGACGTCGAGCAGGCGGTCGGTGTCATCCCAGTTCGGGGTGACCAGATACAGTCCACGCATGATGTTTTCCTTAGGTAAAGAATCGTTGCGGCATGAGTTGACCTGGCGCAATCGCATACGCGCCGGCCAGGGCCGCATGGCTATAGCTTTGCGCCAGATCCAGCGCTTCGGGCAAGGCCTGGCCCAATGCCAGGCGCGCCGCGATGGCCGAGGCCAGAGTGCAGCCGCTGCCGTGGAAGTCGCCAGGAAGACGGGGCCAGCGCCACTCGCGCTCGCCGCCAGCGTCGTCCAACCAGCGGTTGAGCACTTCCTCACCGTCGCCATGGCCGCCCGTCAGCAGCACGTGCTGGCAGCCTTGCGCGCGCAGGGTTTCTGCGCCACCGAGGGCCAGCGCTTCCGGCCCGTTCGGGACGATCACGGTCGCCAGCGGCAGCAAGGGCGCCAGCGCCAGCACGGCGTCGTCCCGGCTGAGCACGTCGCCGTGACCGCTGGCCAGCACGGGATCGAGCACCACGGGCAAATCGGGCCGCGCCTGCCGCAATTGCGCGATCAGTTGCGCAATGACGGCCGCATTCGCGGCACTGCCAGGGATGCCGATTTTCACGGCGCTGATCAGCATCTTGTCGATCAGCGCCTGTGCCTGGCGGCGCAGCAGTTCCGGCGCCACCGCTTCCACGCCAAAGACCCTGTCGTTGTCCTGCACCGTCAGCGCCGTGATGACGGGCAAGGCATGCGCGCCCTGCGCCGCAATGGCCAGAATATCGGCGGCCAGGCCGGCGCCGCCCGAGGGGTCGAGGCCGGCAAACACCAGCACAGTGTGGCGCATCGGCACCATCACGCCAGGCGGCCCGCCATCGGCGACGACGGCGACGCAGCGAATTTGCGCGGCATGCGCCCCGCCAGAAACGCTTCGCGCCCGGCCCGCACGGCCAGCTTCATCGCACGCGCCATGCGCACGGGGTCGCGCGCGCCGGCAATCGCCGTATTCATCAGCACGCCATCGCAACCGAGTTCCATGGCAATCGCCGCATCCGACGCCGTGCCCACACCCGCATCCACCAGCACGGGCACCTTCGCCTGGGCTATGATCAGCGACAAGTTCCACGGATTCAAAATGCCCATGCCCGAGCCGATCAGCGACGCCAGCGGCATGACGGCCACGCAGCCGATGTCTTCCAGAATCTTCGCCTGGATCGGGTCGTCGCTGCAATAGACCATCACGTCGAAGCCATCCTTGACCAGCGCCTCGGCGGCGATCAACGTTTCCGGCATGTGCGGAAACAGGGTCTTCTCGTCGCCCAATACTTCGAGCTTGACCAGGTTGCGCCCGCCCAAGAGTTCGCGCGCCAGCTGCAGAGTGTAGACGGCATCTTTCGCGTTGTAGCAGCCGGCCGTGTTCGGCAAAATCGTGTACTGGTCCGGCGGCACGAAGTCGAGCAGGCTGGGCGCATTCGGGTCTTGCCCGATGTTGACCCTGCGGATGGCCACCGTGATGATTTGCGCCTCGGCCGCGTCCGTCGCTTCGCGCGTCTGCGGCAAGTCCTTGTACTTGCCGCTACCGACCAGCAAGCGCGATTGGTACTGTTTGCCTGCGATGGTCAGCAGGTCGTCATTGTTATTACTTGTCATTGCTTTTCCTTAGTCTAGCCGCCGCCGATGGCGCGCACAATTTCTACCTGATCCTGGCTTTGCAAGGTCTTGCCAGGCCACGCCTTGCGCGGCACGACGTTGCGGTTGACGGCCAGCGCCAGCGCCTGGTTGTCCAGCGCCAGCGCGGCGATCAATTGATCGAGGGTTTGCCCCGGCGGCACCTGATGTGGCGCGCCGTTGAGCACGATGTCTATCATTGCGTTCACGATGCCGCCTCCTTCAGACCTTGCGGTACAGCTCGGCGCCGTTCTTGATGAATTCGATGGCTTTCACCTCCATTCCCTGCTGGAGCGCCTTGTCTTCCGCGATGCCCATGCCGGCTGCGTATTCGCGCACTTCCTGCGTGATCTTCATCGAGCAGAAATGCGGGCCGCACATGGAGCAGAAATGCGCCACCTTGGCCGAGTCCTTGGGCAAAGTTTCATCGTGGAATTCGCGCGCCTTGTCCGGGTCCAGGCCGATGTTGAACTGGTCGTCCCAGCGGAATTCGAAGCGCGCCTTCGACAGGGCGTTGTCGCGGATCTGCGCGCCCGGATGGCCTTTCGCCAGGTCGGCCGCATGCGCCGCAATCTTGTACGTGATGATGCCGTCTTTCACATCGGCCTTGTTGGGCAGGCCCAGGTGTTCCTTCGGCGTCACGTAGCACAGCATGGCCGTGCCATACCAGCCGATCATGGCCGCGCCGATGCCGGACGTGATGTGGTCGTAGCCGGGCGCGATATCCGTCGTCAATGGTCCCAGGGTGTAGAACGGTGCTTCGCCGCACTGCTCCAGTTGCAAGTCCATGTTTTCTTTAATGAGTTGCATGGGCACGTGGCCCGGGCCTTCGATCATCACTTGCACGTCGTGTTTCCAGGCAACTTGCGTCAGTTCGCCCAGGGTCTTCAGTTCGCCCAGCTGCGCCTCGTCGTTGGCATCGTAGATAGAGCCGGGGCGCAAGCCGTCGCCCAGTGAAAACGAGACGTCATACGCCTTCATGATTTCGCAGATGTCTTCGAAATGCGTGTACAGGAACGATTCCTGGTGGTGCGCCAGACACCATTTCGCCATGATGGAACCGCCGCGCGAGACGATGCCCGTCAGCCGCTTGGCCGTCATCGGCACATAGCGCAGCAGCACGCCCGCGTGGATGGTGAAGTAATCGACGCCCTGCTCTGCCTGCTCGACGAGGGTGTCGCGGAAGATTTCCCACGTTAAATCTTCAGCCTTGCCATTGACCTTTTCCAGCGCCTGGTAGATGGGCACGGTGCCGATGGGCACGGGGCTGTTGCGCACGATCCATTCGCGCGTTTCGTGGATATGTTTACCCGTCGACAAGTCCATCACGTTATCGCCGCCCCAGCGGATGGCCCAGGTCATCTTTTCCACTTCCTCGCCGATCGACGAGGTGACGGCGGAATTGCCGATGTTCGCATTGATCTTCACCAGGAAATTGCGGCCGATAATCATCGGTTCGACTTCCGGGTGGTTGATGTTGGCGGGGATGATGGCGCGGCCGCGGGCGATTTCCTCGCGCACGAATTCCGGCGTGATTTCGGCCGGGATGCTGGCGCCAAACGACTGGCCCGGGTGCTGGCGGCCCATCAGCTCGGCCAGGCGTTCGCCCATGGGACCGGAAGCTTGCAGTTCGCGCAAATACTCCTGGCGGCGCATGTTTTCGCGGATGGCGACGAATTCCATTTCCGGCGTGATGATGCCGCGCTTCGCATAATGCATTTGCGTCACGTTCTTGCCGGCCATGGCGCGGCGCGGCTTGCGGTGCAAGTTGAAACGCAGCTCGGCCAGTTTCGGGTCCGCCAGGCGGGCGATGCCGTAGTCGGAGGTGGGGCCGGGCAATTCTTCCGTGTCGGCACGCTCCATGATCCACGGCAGGCGCGGCGTATCGAGGCCCGAGCGGATGTCGATCTGCACGTCCGGGTCCGTGTAGGGGCCGGAGGTGTCGTACACGTAGATCGGTGGATTCTTTTCGCCGCCGAACGACGCTTCCGTGTCGGACTGGCTGATTCTGCGCATGGGCACGCGGATGTCGGGGCGGCTGCCTTCGACATAGATCTTGCGCGAATTGGGCAGCGGCGCGATGGCGGCTTCGTCGACCGTGGCGGTGGCGGAGAGGAATTTCGGGTTGGCGTTCATTTTGGCTCCTTGGCTAGACTTGTTTTAAGCCTGGAGCCAGCTAAGGAGGTTCGGAATTGCGCACGCGGAAAGGCGGGGTGCGTTCATCCTAAAGCTTCCCTTCGCTGGCATTATCCAGATCAGGTTCGGAGGGTATTTCTCACCCGCGCTTGCACTGTGTTTCCACAGCGAAAGGCAGGACCCCTAGCGTTTGCCGCCTTGCGGCAGCGAGCCAATTATACGCGGTTCACGCCGCGTGGCCAGATGATTTCTTGCAGGTGTAGTCTTTGTGCATCGACCTACTTCTTCTTGCCCCAGCGCCAGGCGGTCGGTTCGCCCTTCAGCTGGCAAATGAAAATGAGCGCGGCAACGACCGCCACTTCATACACGATGTAGCCGACGAACATGGTTTGCGGCGGGAACAGGAAGGCGCCGCAGGCGAACAGCGCCAGCGCGGCCAGGAACACCAGCCAGCCCTGCCAGGTGATGGGCAAGCCCCAGCCCCAACCATAGGTCTTGGCGGGAAACCAGTAGGAGGGAGATTTGTCAGCCATGATGCTTTCCTTGTCGATGTCGATGACACCAAGTATAAATCACGCTCCCCGCAAGCGCTCCGTGACATCGAGGCCGATGCCGCGGTAGCCGATGAAGCGGCTGCCATTGTCGAACATCGGTTCGCCGCTGACCTGCAAATACTGCGTGCTGCCGTCGAGGTTGGCGCGGCTGTAGATGAAGTCGAGAAACGGTTCGCGCGCGGCTATTTTTGCGTCGAGCAGCGCTCGTTCGGTGGCGTTCCAGCGCTGCGGCTCTTCCTCGCTGCCGATGCCCAGCATTTCAGCCACGGGGCCGGAAAAGCGCGTCAGGTTGCCCTGCGCATCCTGTTCCCAGTACCAGTCGGACGACAGTTCCGTGAAGCGCTGGAAGCGCGCTTCGCTTTCACGCAACTCCGCCGTGCGCTCTTCCACCATCTGTTCCAGCGACTTGTTGTATTCGGCCAGCTTCTGGTACAGCAAACGCACTTCCAGCATGTTGTGGATGCGCGTCTTCACTTCCACCAGGTCGAAGGGCTTGCTGACGAAGTCCTTGGCGCCCGCCTGCAGCGCGCGCAGCTTGTGGCCGGGCTGGGCCGTGATCACCAGCACGGGCAGATAGCTGCCCGCCTCGATGTCGCGCAAGCCTTCCATGACTTCGAAGCCATCCATTTCCGGCATCTGCAAGTCGAGCAGGATCAGATCGTAGCGGTGCTGCTGATGCAGCGCGTGCACGGCTTGCGGGTCCATGGTGGACGTAATGCGCGTGTAGCCGGCATTGCGCAGCACCTGTTCGAGCAGCATGACGTTGGCTTCCTGGTCGTCAACGATGAGGATGCTGGCGTTCAGGATCTCGGTGGCTTGAAGCATGGCGGTATTCCTAAAATGAAGTGCTGAATTAGCGTACTACGTGAGTATCGTCGACCAGGCCGTGCGCGGCCGCATGGTGCAGGGCCACGTCGAGCGCCTCCATGAATTCGACGACCTTGATGGGCTTGGTCAGGTAGCGGAAGAAACCCGCTTCCAGGCCTTTTTCTATGTCGCGTGGCACGGCATTGGCCGACAGGGCCATCACGGGAATATGGCTGGTGAGCGGGTCGTCGTGCAGGATGTGCAGCGCGCCATAGCCGCTGATGCCGGGCAGGTTGATATCCATCAAGATCACGTCCGGCTGGTACGTGCGCGCCAGGTCGATGCCCAGGTGCGCATCGATGGCGGTCAGCAGTTTCAAATCGCTGCGGCGGGCGATCAATTGCTCCACCAGCGCCAGGTTGGCGGGATTGTCTTCCACGTACAGCAAGGTGCGCTGACTTTCCTGATCTTCCTGCACCGCGGGCAGCACTGCCCCCTCTTCCAGGTGCAGTTCCGGCGCGCGCGACGCGTTGAATTCCACCCAGAAGGTGGTGCCCAGGCCCACCGTGCTGTCGACGCCGATGATGCCGCCCATCAGTTCGACCAACTGCTTGGTAACGACCAGGCCGATACCCGTGCCCTCTTCCGTGCTGTTTTCCTGGCCCAGGCGGTTGAAAGGCTGGAACAGCTGCGCCATCTGCTCGGCGTCCAGGCCGGCGCCGGTGTCGGTGACGCTGGTGCGCACCTTGTCGCCGTGCTGGCGGCAATCGACCTTCACGCTGCCACCGCTCTGGTTGTACTTGATGGCGTTCGACAGCAGATTGATCATCACCTGTTTTACGCGCGTGCGGTCGGCATGCACATAAAAGGCCTTGCCGCAGCGGGGGAAATGCATGCTGATGCCGCGTTTTTCCGCCTGCGGCGCGATCATCGCCTGGCAATCCTGCAGCACGTCGAGCAAGGACATCGCCTCTTCCGACATGGTGACCTTGCCCGACTCGATCATGGCCAGGTCGAGGATTTCATTGATCAAACGCAACAGATACCAGCCGCCCTTGAGGATCTGGTCGATCGAGCGCTGCTGCGGCATGCTGGGCGCCGGCGTCTCGGACGCCATCAGCTGGGCAAAGCCCAGCACGGCGTTCAAGGGCGTGCGCAATTCATGGCTCATGCTCGACAGGAATTCGGACTTCGCCAGGTTGGCCTTTTCCGCCGCCTGGCGGGCCTTTTCCATTTCGATATTCGTGTCTTGCAGTGCTTGTTCGAACTGCTTGCGTTCCGTCACGTCGCGCGCGGCGGCAAACACGCCCTGCAGCTTGCGGTCGCGGTCGTGGAAGGTCGAGGCGTTGTAGGAAACAAAAGTCTGCTTGCCGTCGCGCGCCAGGGCCGTCAACTCGTAATTGGTCAATTTTCCATCACGCAACACGCGCGCGATGGCTTCCTCGGCCCGTTCCGGTTCCGTAAAGTAATTCTTGCACGGCGCGCCGATCAATTCATCGCGCGTGCAGCCCGTCAATGCTTCCATTTGCTGGTTGACGTCGCTGATGATGCCGCGCGGGTCAGTCGTCATCAGGGCGTCGATATTCGATTCAATCAGCGAGCGCGTGTAAAACTGCTGGTCGCGCAAGCGCTGGTCCAGCAGCGCCTGTTCCGCCTCGACCTGCTTGCGCGCCGTATTGTCGGTGCCGATCAGCAAGTAACCGATGACCTTGCTCTGCACGTCGCGCAAGGCCGTCACGGAGACGATGGCGGGGAAGCGGCTGCCATCCTTGCGGATGTAGGTCAGTTCATAAATATCTTCGATGCCGCGCGTGGCCTTGAACACCAGCGCTTCCACGCCGGGCGTGATGACGGTGTCGAGTTCGGCACTGAGGGCGGCGGCGCGCGCGATAATTTCTTGCGCATCGGAAATGCCGGCCGGCGTCAGCTTGTCGACCACGTCGCTGGCCGCATAGCCGAGCATGCGTTCAGCGCCCACATTGAAAATCTGGATCACGCCTTGCGCGTCGGTGGCGATGCACGAGAAATTGGCACTATGAAAAATCGCATCCTGCAAGGCGCCCGCCTTGAGCAACTGGCGTGGCAGGCTGGCCGCCACCGTGCGCCGGTACAGCGCCACCAGCAGCAGCAGCAGCAAAAATACCAGCACGTCAATGACGCATGCCGTCTCGAACGGCGCGCGCCAGGCCAGCACGCCAACGGCCAGCAACACGACGGCGCTGAAGGAAAACGCCAGCGCCATGGGCCAGCGCGACGGCGCGCGCGGGGGGATGTTTTCGACAGATTGCATGATGAGCCTGGGCAATGACAACGATAAAAAGGGAAATGCGGTATTAGGAACCCTGACGCTGGCGCACGTCCGACAGCAGGCGCGTGAATTCCTTCTTCACCACGCCATAGCATTCGCACACATGGCCTTCGAGGCCGGCGCGGTCCAGCACGGAAATATGGCCGCGCCGGTAACTGATGAAGCCGCGCGCCTGCAAGCGGCCCGCAGCCTCGGTCACGCCTTCGCGGCGCACCCCCAGCATATTGGCGATGAGTTCCTGCGTCATGGTCAGTTCGCGGTTCGGCAGGCGGTCCATGGTCAGCAGCAGCCAGCGGCACAGCTGCTGCTCCACCGTATGGTGGCGGTTGCACACGGCCGTCTGCGACATTTGCGTGATCAAGGCTTGCGTATAGCGCAGCAGCAAGCGCATGACGGGACCGGCGCGGTCGAATTCTTCCATCAGCAGGTGCGCCTTCAGGCGATAGCCGACACCGCCCGTCTGCACCACGGCGCGGCTGGGGGTCGAGTTGCCGCCCATAAACAGCGACACGCCCACCACGCCCTCATTGCCCACGCCGGCGATTTCCGACGAGCCGCCGTTTTCCAGCAGGTAATGCAGAGAAACGATGGCGGTAGTGGGAAAGTGCACATACTGCAGCTTGTCGCCCGAATCGTAGATCACGTCGCCCAGCAGCATGGAGACTTGCTCCAGATGGGGGGCCAGGCGCGCGAAATCGGCGTCGAGCATGGCGGCGAGCAAATGATTTTGATTCGGGTTGTGCAGCTGGGCATGCGGACTCGACATGGGCAGGATTCCTGGTTTCCAGTCGTCAGCTAGAGGATAGATGAAAGACGTCCGAACGAAGGCCGCCATATGCGGCAGCGTAACACAGCGCTTGCGCAGTCCCCCCACTATATTTCTTGCTGGCATGCTTGTCCGTTCGCTAGCGAACGGACGCGTATTTACCTCGCACCCTACAGTCTCCATCACTGCCAGGGATGCCGGATCGTGGATCGGCACCGGCGCTGCTTACCGGACGCCATCATGCAATCATTCTTCAGACGCATTTCCATTTCCGTTTCCACCTCGGCCCTGATCACCCTGGCGGTCGGGCTGTGCCTGACGGCCCTGTGCTACGCCTCGGCGCGCCAGATCGAGTCGGAAAGCACCCGGCGGCTGCTGCAGTACCACGCCAGCGGGCAAACGCTGGGCGCCGCGCTGCTGCCCGCCAGCGGCATGAGCCTGGACACCAACCATCGCGGCTCCCTGTACGTGCTGCTGAGCGGATTACTGTCGAGCCTGCTGGCAACGGCGTATGTGTTTCAGCTGGTGTCACGCAATTCCATGATTGCCCGCCTCACGGGCGAACGCACGGCGGCGCTGCAGTTTGCCAACTTGCGCCTGTCTGAAGATGTCGCCGCGCGCATGCACAATGAAAAGTCGCTGCGTTTGCGCGAACGCATCATCGAAGTGTCGGCCAATGCCGTCATCCTGTGCAGCGCCGATGCGCCGGGCTACCTGATCGAATACGTCAACCCCGCCTTCGAGCGCATCACCGGCTATGCGGCCGGCGAAGTCATTGGCCAGCGCCTGGAAGACTTGCAGGGTCCTGAGCAGGGGCGGCAAGACATGCATGAAATTACAGCCGCCCTGCGCGAACAACGCGAAGGCAAGGCCATCGTGCGCAATTTCCGCAAGGATGGCAGCTGCTACTGGAGCGAGCTGTTCGTCGCGCCCGTGCGCGAAGATGGCGATGGCCCCGTCAGCCACTTTGTGGTGGCGCAATACGACATCAGCACCGTCATGCGCTTCGAACAGGAACTGGAATTCCAGGCCCGGCACGACGTCCTCACGGGCCTGGCCAACCGGGCTCTGCTGCGCGAACGGCTGCAGCAGGCGATGGCCGTGACGCGGCGCAGCGGCCTGCCCCTGTGGGTGGTGTTCATCGACCTCGACCGCTTTAAATTCGTCAACGATACCCTGGGCCACGATGCGGGCGACCTGGTGCTGAAAAACGTCGCCGAGCGCCTGCGCGACGCCACGCGCGAAGTCGACACGGTGGCGCGCCTGGGCGGCGACGAATTCGTGCTGCTGCTGCCCCAGCATGGCAATGGCGAACCGGGCGTGGCCATCTTGCAGCGCATCCTGGACGCCGTGGCACAGCCGCTGCAACTGGGCGAATATGAATTTTTTCTCAGCTGCTGCATGGGCGTGGCCGTGTATCCCGACGATGGCGACGACGGCGACACCCTGATCAAGCACGCCGACATCGCCATGTACCGCGCCAAGGAACAGGGACGGGGCCACTGGCAATTCTATGCCTCAAGCATGAATGCGGGCACCCTGGAGCGGCTGGGACTGGAGAGCGAGTTGCGCCACGCGCTGGAACGGGGGCAGTTCCACCTCGAATACCAGTCCCAGCTGGACTTGGCCAGCGGCAAGGTGGTGGGCATGGAAGCGCTGCTGCGCTGGCAACATCCGCAACTGGGGCGCATTGCGCCGGCCAGCTTTATCGGCCTGGCCGAGGAAATGGGCTTGATCATCCCCATCGGCGACTGGGTGCTGCACACCGCATGCGCCCAGGCGCGCGCCTGGCAGCTGGCCGGCCATGGCCCGCTGCGCCTGGCCGTCAACCTGTCGGCGCGACAATTCAAGCAAAGGAATCTGCTGCACGCGGTGGCGCAGGCGCTGGCTGAAACGGGGCTGGCCGCCGCCCATCTGGAATTGGAATTGACCGAAAGCATGGTCATGCATGACGTGGAACAAGCCACGGCCATCATGGCCAACCTGAAGGCGCTGGGCGTGCAACTGTCCATCGACGACTTCGGCACCGGCTATTCCAGCCTGGCCTACCTGCGCCACTTTCCCATCGACGTACTGAAAATCGACAAGACCTTCGTCAGCGACATCACGCACGGCGACGATGCCGCCATCGTGCGCGCCATCATTTCGCTGGCGCACAGTCTGCGCCTGAAAGTCATCGCCGAAGGCGTGGAAACGCCGCAGCAGCTGGCCTTCCTGCGCCAGCACGACTGCGACCAGATGCAGGGCTATCTGTTCAGCCGCCCGCTGACCGCGCCCGCCTTCGAGGAACTATTACTGCAAGGCAAGATGCTGTCCGCTTAAAAAGCGTGACGCAGGCCGACGTTGAAGGCGCGGTTGCCCGTGCCCACTTCCGTCGCATTGCCCACCATGTAGGCGGCATCGTTGCGGTTGCGGATGTGCGCGTAGGCCACATAGACCTTGCTGCGCTTGGACAAGGCATATGTGGCGCCGATGGCCAGCTGCTGCGCGTCGCGGTTGGCTGCATTGCGGTCGTCCTTGTACACATACGAGGCCAGCACGGTGGTCGCACCGAGCGGCACGGACACGCCGACGATGGCGTCGCGGCTGTCCGTGGACTGGGCCGGCGCCTGCGCCGCGCCATACGGGTTTTCCGCAAAGAACATGCTGCTGCCATCGCCCGTGTTGCGGCCATAGCCGCCAAACGCCGTGGCCACGCCGAAGTTGTAGTTGCCGGCCAGAATGGTGTTATTGGCGGCGGCCTTGCCCGGCTCGCCGGCACGGCTCTGGCGCGCCAGGCGCAGGGTCAATGGACCGTTGACATAGCCCAGGGCCAGGCCCAGCGAGCGTTGATCTGCCACCACACCCGTATGTTCGCCAAAGCCATACATCACGGTGGCGGTGACGCCGCGCAGCTCGGGCGAGGTGTAGCGCACGGTATTGTCGATGCGCGTGGCCGAATAGCCGGCCAGATTGGTCGCCGCGCCGGCAAAGCCGCCCTCGAAGGGATCGGCCACGTCCGTCAGCGCCTGGCTTTGCAGGTTGTACTGGCGGCCCATGGTCAGCATGCCCAGCGGACTATTGAGGCCGACAAAAGCCTGGCGGCCGAACAACTGGCCCCCCTGGTCGGAACGGCCCGTGTCGCCCTGCACGCCCGCTTCCAAGGTAAACACGGCTTGCAAGCCATTGCCCAGTGCTTCCGTGCCGCGCACGCCCAGGCGCGAACCGGCCGAGATACCGCTGGTGAGCTTGCTGACGCCGCCTTCCTGCACCAGGCCCGCATCCATCAAACCATACATGGTGACTGAAGACGGGGTGACTGAAGACGGATCGACGGACGACTGGGCGTGTGCGGCAGGCAAGGCGCCCAGGGTGGTGGCAAGGCCGGCAACGATGGCGATTTTTTTCATGATGATTTCCTTGTAAAAGCAAAACCAGGAAAGCGGCGGCCACGGCAAGGCCACAAGCGGCAAGGCGCCATGCGGGAGATGCCGTATCAAAAGACGACGCGCCGGACAAAAGATCCTGGCTAAGCTGTGGCGGCAGCGGCGTGCAATGAACGCGCCGCTTTGATTCCGCCGTGAATGGTGCACCGCTGACGGTGCGCGTGGCTCAGGCGCCCGGCCCGAAGGGGACGCTCTGAAGGTGGCTGGCATCGCAGATGCGCTGGCCGTGTGCGCGGACACGAGTTCGATAAAACTGCATCTGCTGGCGCCGTCCGCAAAGATAGGGCAGGTGGCGCCGAGGCCGGCATTATAACATCGGCAGCCCTTCCATCCCCGTTCTGTTGCTGGAAAACGGCCCGCAAAGCCGCCAAAACACTGAAAAATGCGGGTTGCCACGCTGCAGGCGATGCCGCGTCATCTATAATGGTTCCTTTTGCCAATCACACGCCAAATCATGGAATTAGCCAAGTCTTTCGAGCCCGCCGACATTGAACAATTCTGGCGCACCGAGTGGGAACAGCGCGGTTACTTTACCGCCACCCTCGATGCCGGAAAACCTTCCTTCAGCATCCAGTTGCCGCCGCCGAACGTCACCGGCACCCTGCACATGGGCCATGCGTTCAACCAGACCATCATGGATGGCCTGACCCGCTACCACCGCATGCTGGGCCACAACACGGCCTGGATTCCCGGCACCGACCACGCGGGCATCGCCACGCAAATCGTCGTGCAGCGCCAGCTGGACGCGCAAAAGATTTCGCGGCATGACCTGGGGCGCGAGAAATTCGTGGAAAAAGTGTGGGAATGGAAAGAAAAATCCGGTTCCATCATCACCGGCCAGATGCGCCGCCTGGGCGCCTCGGCCGACTGGCAGCGCGAATACTTCACGATGGACGAGCCACGCTCGAAAGTCGTCACCGACGTCTTCGTGCGCCTGTTCGAGCAAGGCCTGATCTACCGCGGCAAGCGCCTGGTCAACTGGGACCCCGTGCTGGGCACGGCTGTCTCGGACCTGGAAGTAGTGTCCGAGGAAGAAGACGGCTCCATGTGGTACATCAAGTACCCGCTGGTCGACGGCAGCGGTTTCCTGACGGTGGCCACCACGCGTCCTGAAACCATGCTGGGCGACGTGGCCGTGGCCGTCGATCCGACGGACGAGCGCTACGCAGCGCTGGTGGGCAAGATGCTCAAACTCCCGCTGACCGACCGCGAAATCCCCATCATTGCCGACGAATACGTCGACAAGGAATTCGGCACGGGCTGCGTCAAAATTACCCCGGCGCATGACATGAACGATTACGCCGTGGGCCAGCGCCACAAACTGGCGCAGATCGTCATCCTGACGCTGGACGCGAAGATCACCGACGACGCGCCGGCAGCGTATCGGGGCATGGACCGCTTCGCCGCGCGCAAGCAGATCGTCGCCGACCTCGACGCGCAAGGCTTGCTGGAACAGGTCAAACCGCACAAACTGATGGTGCCGCGCGGCGACCGCACAGGCGTCGTCATCGAGCCGATGCTGACGGACCAGTGGTTTGTCGCCATGAGCAAGCCGGCTCCGGAAGGCACGTTCTTCCCCGGCAAGTCGATCGCGGAAACGGCGCTGGACAAGGTCGCCAATGGCGAAATCAAGTTCGTGCCGGAAAACTGGAGCACCACCTACAACCAGTGGCTCAACAACATCCAGGACTGGTGCATCTCGCGCCAACTGTGGTGGGGCCATCAGATCCCGGCCTGGTACGACGATGCAGGCAATATCTTCGTTGCCAAGACCGAAGGCGAGGCACAAGCCAAGGCCCAAGCGGCCGGCAGCACGGGCACGTTGAAACGCGACGACGACGTGCTCGACACGTGGTTCTCGTCGGCCCTGGTGCCGTTCTCGACCATGGGTTGGCCGGAAGAAACGCCGGACATGAAGGCTTTCCTGCCGTCGTCCGTGCTGGTGACGGGTTTCGACATCATCTTCTTCTGGGTCGCGCGCATGGTCATGATGACGGCGCACTTCACGGGCAAGGTGCCGTTCGACACCGTCTACGTGCACGGCCTGGTGCGCGATTCGACGGGGCAAAAAATGTCCAAGTCGAAGGGCAATACGCTCGACCCGATCGACCTGATCGACGGCATCGACCTGGAAGGCTTGATCGTCAAGCGCACCACCGGCCTGATGAACCCGCGCGACGCGGAAAAAATCACCAAGGCGACGCGCAAGGAATTCCCGGACGGCATTTCGGCCTACGGCACGGACGCCGTGCGCTTCACCATGGCCAGCTATGCCTCGCTGGGCCGCAACATCAACTTCGACCTGGGCCGCTGCGAAGGCTACCGCAACTTCTGCAACAAGATGTGGAACGCCACCCGTTTCGTCATGATGAATACGGAGGGCAAGGACTGCTCGCCGAACGAGGCCGACCTGTCGCAAGCGGACAAGTGGATCATCTCCTTGCTGCAACGCGCTGAACTGGACGTGGCCAAGGGCTTTGAAGACTTCCGTTTCGACAATATCGCCGCCACCATCTACAAATTCGTCTGGGACGAGTATTGCGACTGGTACCTGGAAGTAGCCAAAGTGCAAGTACAACAGGGCACGGAAGGCCAGCAACGCGCCACCCGCCACACCTTGCTGCGCGTGCTGGAAGTGGTGCTGCGCCTGGCCCATCCGATCATTCCGTTCGTCACGGAAGCGCTGTGGCAAAGCGTTGCGCCGCTGGCCGGCAAGCTGCCGAAGGCCGACGGTGAGCCCAAGGGCGTGTCGATCATGATGCAGCCGTATCCGATCGCCAACACCGACAAGATCGACGAGTCGGCCGAAGCCTGGATGCAGCAGCTGAAGGCCTTGACGGACGCGACGCGCAACCTGCGCGGCGAAATGCAGATCTCGCCTTCGGTGCGCGTGCCGCTGATCGTCGAAGCGGGCAATGCCACGGAAAAGGCCGCGCTGGCGTCGTACGCACCGTACATCCAGTCGCTGGGCAAGCTGGCCGACGTGCAGATCGTCGACACGCTGCCGGACTCGCCAGCGGCCGTCGCCATCGTCGGCACCACCAAGCTGATGCTGAAAGTGGAAATCGACGTGGCCGCCGAACGCGAACGCCTGGGCAAGGAAATCGCCCGCATCGAAGCGGAAATTGCCAAAGTAAATAGCAAATTAGGCAATGAAAGTTTCGTCGCGCGCGCCCCGGCCGCCATCGTTGCGCAAGAAAACGAGCGTTTGCTCAGTTTTTCGGCCACAATTGAAAAATTGCGCGAACAGTTTGCTAAACTAGCCAGCGCATAAGGCAAGTTTGGAAGGGTTGCGCGGCCGTCCCCAGTGACGCCGCGCAATACTGCTGGTCTTGCCTTGGTATATACACTGTTCGTGACCCGATCAAAAAAAACCAATGGAGACTAGCGATGCATAAAGTATTCACAGCAAGTATTAAAACAGGCGTACTGGTGGCTGCCCTGGCCATCGCCGGCAGCGCCAGCGCGCGCGATGACAACCACACCCCCGTCGGTACGTGGAAAACCATCGACGACGCCAGCGGCAAGCCGAAATCGCTCGTCGTCATCACGGAAAACAATGGCGTCTTGCAAGGCAAGATCGACAAGCTGTTCCGTGGCCCGAATGAAGATCAAAATCCCAAGTGCGACAAGTGCACGGGCGCCAACAAGGACCAGCCCATCATCGGCCTGGTCATCCTGTCTGGCCTGAAATATGACGGCAAGGAATGGACGGGCGGCGAAATCACGGACCCGGCCACCGGCAAGGTCTACAAGAGCAAGGCCGAACTGACGGAAGGCGGCACCAAGCTGCAAGTGCGCGGCTACATCGGCGTGCCGATGTTTGGCCGCTCGCAGACGTGGGTGCGCGAAGAATAATCAGCGCCCCCAGCCCTATCGAAGCCGGCCCTGCGCCGGCTTTTTTTCGTCACGCGCCCGACAAACCTCAGAATCGCAGCACGAATGCATGCCAGCGCCAGCGCGGATGTATCAATTCTGCCATGTCGGCCCGGCCAAAAGGCGTCCGCGTGGACGGATATGCCAGATAAGCGACAACAGCCTGACCGGAGGCGTTGATGGCGACACTCGGATTCAAACCTTCCGCTTTATGTGCCACCTTGGTCCAGCCGCCCCATCCTGTCCCCATGGCAAATTTATTGACCATGATCGAGATGGAGTAGTCGTCATTCTGCACCAGCTTCGCGGCGACGGCTTGTCCAGCCGCATTCATCGCCACAGCGATATTCTGGTCAGTCAAATACTCAAACGACGACGCCGGGCTATTGGACATCAATATTTGCGGGGTGGACCAGTTCTCGCCATACATTGACCGGGACCACATGGTACGCACCGGTGTGATGGGAGTACCGCTTTCCTGCTTTGTCCTTTCCACCCATACGGCCAGTGCGTTTCCTTGGGCATCATTAAATATCTTTGGGGGAAAGAGGATCGATACGTTTTTTTCACTCACACGCGTGATTTTGGCATTCAAGCCGAATCGCCGATTGACGCGTATCAAATCCAGATTTTCCGTCGTACAATCGGCGCTGTCCTGACTGACGACAGACAGCACGCCTTCGGCATAATCGGTCGTCGTGGCCACGATCGGCCTGGTGTCGCAAAAACCGCTATAGCTGGCAATCGTCCAGGGGGCAAAGGCGACGTTATTCACATCCGCCCAGCGTACGTTCAAGTCTGTCATGCCTTTTTCAGTGCGCGAAAAACTGCTGGTGTAGTACAAGCCATAGCCGTCAGCATGGGGGGCAAAGAATGTATATTGGCCAGTGAACTGGGGCGTGTCCGGCCCTGGATATGTGCGGTTCACTGGCAACAGGCGTTGCTGGCGTCCGTCAAGCGTCGTCCTGACCACCTCGTAATCGCTGGCCAGGCCGCTGTAGGTAAAGGAGCTGTCTGCCAGCAAACTGATATCCGTGCCTGCACCGACGTCAGAGTAATTCCCGATATCGCCGGCGCTTGGCTCATAAACGACCGGATCCCACCCCTTTCCTTCGATATACCGCGCGACATTCACGATAAACGCCTTCGGATTGATTGCGTACAACGGATTGAGATCCGTCCAATTCAGTATCGCATTTCCGGCAGCGTTCATCTGCAATTCGATGCTGCCCGTGCGGCCCGTCAGCCCGGCTGCGGCAACAGGCTGAAAACTTCCCCACTGGCCCTGCGGCGAAGATTGCGCCCAATACGTCAGGTTATTCTGCACGTCGTATGAATTGGAGTACTGCAGTGCCAGCAATGCCTTGCCCTCATCCGAGAGCGTCACCGCCATATGTGCATACGAAATGGGTAAACCGGCCTTATTCAACGGTACCAGGCTGGCCGAGCCCAGATCCAGCGTCCCCGGCAAGTGTCCGGCAATGCCCAGCCCGTCCGCAGGTTCGGCTGGAGGAACCACGACGGGAGGGAGCACCGGCGGCGGGACGACGACCGGGGGAGTGACCTGGGTCGGCGGCGGCACTGGCGTAGCCGTGCCGCCACCGCCACAGGCTGCCAAAGACACTGGCAGCAATACTGCATAAAAATATAGCCCTGCCTTGCTTCTCGCCGTCATATTTTCTTCCATTGAAGCGTGCCCCGATACCTGGTCAGCCTGTTATTCAATTATCAAGAGAAATATAATATATCAAAAAGCAACATTCCAGCTATACATGGAGCATGTATTTTTAATAAAAATACAAACTGCTCCATGCCCCAAAGAAAGCTGGGCACCACCACGTTTATGCATCTCAATGAGCGTGCGCGGAACCACAGCGTTGTTTTCAAACACAATTAATCATTTTCAAAAGATACTTCAACTTACCAGCAAGCTAAGCGCGCCAGCGCACATACCTCCAGTTTCCTAAATGAAATAGTGCATGCCTGTGACGCCATCGCCCTGTAGCGACGGGCGGCATGGCTCTGCCGGATGACCTCATCCGCGGATGCCCGGCAGTGACTGCCATGCACAAAGGAACACACATGAACCTCTTCAAACGATATCTGAACCCGCTGCTCGTCTCGGCAGGGCTGCTGGCCATGGCCGCCCTGGCCGGTTGCGGCGGCGGCGACCAGGGACGCGATCCCATCCTCGGCTTGCCGGCTGCCACCTTGTCCAGCCTGGCTGTTACACCCGCCACGGCCACGGTCGCCATCGGCGCCGGCCAGCAATTCACGGCCATCGCCACGTATAGCGATGGTTCCGCGCAAGACGTCAGCGCCAAAGCGGCCTGGACGTCGGCCACGCCGGCCAGCGCGACCGTCAATGCCGCCACGGGCTTGAGCAGCGGCATCGCTGCCGGCACTTCGAACATTGCTGCCACGTTCGGCGGCAAGAGCGCCAGCGCCGTGCTGACCGTCACCCCGGCCACCTTGCTGTCGATCGCCGTCACGCCGCAAAACCCCGTCATTCCCGTCGCCGCGACGCGCCAGCTGGCCGTGCTTGCCACGTATTCGGATGGCAGCATTGTGAATGTTACGGCCAGCAGCAGCTTCCTTGCAGCCACGCCCGCTTTCGCCATGGTCGCCAGCAATGGCCTCGTCACCGGCCTGGCCTTTGGTAGCAGCGTCATGACTGCCAGCTTCAACGGCAAGACGGCCAGCACCATCGTGACCGTACCCGCCCTCACCCTGCTCAGCATCGCCGTCACGCCAGCCACCGCCAGCATCGCCGTCGGCACCCAGCAGCAATTCGTTGCCACGGCAACGTATTCGGACAATTCGAAGGCCATCGTCACCGGCGCCGCCGCCTGGACCTCGGGCACCGTCGCCAATGCCACCGTACTGAACACGGGCGTAGCCACCGGCATCGCTGCCGGCACCAGCAACATCACGGCCACGGCCGGCGGCCAGTCGGGCAGCGCGCTGCTGACCGTCACCGCCGTCGCCATCCCGCCCGTATTCAATCCGATCATTCTGGGCCGCGCGGCACCGTTCGGCGTGCTGGCAGGCACCTCGATCACCAACAATTCGGGCGGCACCACCCTGATCACGGGCGACGTCGGCGCGCCGTCGCAGACCACCGATCCAACGCAGGCGGCCGGTTTTACCAATTACAAGTCGGGCGCCATCCTGGCCGGTGCCATGACGGATCTGCAAGCGGCGATCACGGACGGCAATGGCCGTACCTGCGACGTCAGCTTTGCCGGCGGCATCGACCTGGGCGGCCAGACCTTCGGCCCCGGCGTGTACTGCTATGCGGGCGCCATCAGTATCACGGGCACCCTGACCTTGAACGGTCCCGGCGTGTACATCTTCCGCACGGCATTGACGCTCGATTCGACCGTCAACTCCATCGTTGCCCTGAACAACGGCGCCACGGCGGACAATGTCAGCTGGCTGCCCGTCGGCCCCACCACCCTGGCCGCCAACAGCGTCTTCAAGGGCAATATCCTGGGCCAGTCGGCCGCCATCACGGTGGGCGACAACACGACCCTGCTCAATGGCCGCGTGCTGACGGCTGCCGCCGTTACCCTGCGCAACAACCAGATCACCAAATAATCGGGACATGACGATGACTATCGCACACACACTGGGCGCCCTGAGCGTGATGGCTGGCGCCTTGCTGGCAAGCCAAGCGGCGCAGGCGCAAGACAACACTTTCATCAACCCGGACTGGGCCAACAGCGCCTGGTACATCGGCGCGGGCGTGGGCCAGTCGCGCGCCACCATCGACGAGCCGCGCCTGCGCGCCAGCCTGGCCGCCAACGGCGAGACGGTCACCGGTTTTACCAAGGACCAGCGCGACACGGGCTATAAATTATTTGTCGGCCGGCAATTGAACCAGTATTTCGCCGTGGAAGCCGGTTACTTTGACCTGGGCAAGTTCGACTTCAAGTCGAGCACCAGCGGCAATGGCGTGCTCAACGGTGAAGCAGGCTTTCGCGGCGTGAACCTGGACTTGCTGGGCCAGCTGCCGCTGTCGCAGCGCCTGTCCTTGCTGGGCCGGGTCGGCATGCATTACACCAAGACCAACACGGAATTCAGCGGCAACCGCCTGCTGGGTTCAAGCAATACCCACGCCAGCGAGCGCAAGCTCAACGCCAAGCTGGGCCTGGGCCTGGAATACAAGTTCAGCGAAGCGCTGGCCTTGCGCGGCGAAGTCGAGCGTTATCGCCTGAATGACGCCGTGGGCAACCGCGGCGATGCGGATCTGTATTCCGTCAGCCTGGTCTACAAATTGGGCCGCCCGGCCAGCGCCACACCCGCCTACCAGCCGGCGCCCGAAGTCGCCCCTGTCGTCGCCATGCCGGCGCCCGTCATCGTGGCCGTACCGGCGCCAACACCGGTGGCGGAAAAAGTGTCGTTTGCGTCAGAAGCGCTGTTTGATTTCGATCAATCGACGCTCAAGCCGCAAGGCAAGGCGGCGCTGGACCAATTGCTGGGCCAGTTGACGGGCATGGACCTGGAAGTCATCGTCACGGTCGGCCATACGGATGCCGTCGGTTCCGACGCCTACAACCAGAAGCTGTCGCAGCGCCGCGCCGAAGCCGTCAAGGCCTATCTGGTCACGCAAGGCGTGGAAACGAACCGCGTCTACACGGAAGGCAAGGGAGAAACGCAGCCCGTGGCCGACAACACGACTGCCGCCGGCCGCGCCAAGAACCGCCGCGTAACGGTGGAAGTGGTGGGCACGAGGAAAGTCGCGCGCTAAGTTGCATGCGCACGTAAAAAACCGGCTTGCGCCGGTTTTTTTTCGTCCACAGATTAGGGCGCTGGCGCCGGCTTGCGGTGATGCTTGCTCAGGTGCCGGTCCAGGCTGTTGGCGAACTGCTGGCGGTCGGACTGGCTGAAGGCGGCCGGGCCGCCCGTATCCACACCGCCGCTGCGCAACTCTTCCATGAAGGCGCGCATCGTCAGTTGCTGGGCGATATTGTCCTTCGTGTAAAACTCGCCACGCGGATTGAGCGCAAAACCGCCCTTGGTCAGCACGTCAGCGGCCAGCGGGATGTCGCCCGTGATGACCAGGTCGCCGGGATTGAGCAAACGCACGATTTCCTGGTCAGCCACGTCCGCGCCGGACGGCACTTGCACGGTGCGGATAAAACGCGAGGGCGGCACGCGCAAGCCCTGGTTGGCGACCAGGGTGAGCGGCAACTCCAGGCGGTCGGCCACGCGGTACAGGATTTCCTTGATGACCACGGGACAGGCATCGGCGTCGATCCAGATCTGCATACCGGGCACAGCAGCTTCCGCCATCACAATTCCCACGCTTCGCCGCCCGGGCCGATGCGCGGCGCGCTGACGCCGAAGTGCAAATAGGCGGCCGGCGTGGCGACCCGGCCACGCGGCGTGCGCTGCAGGAAACCTTGCTGTATCAGATACGGTTCCAGCACGTCCTCGATGGTATCGGCCGCTTCGCCGATGGCTGCCGCCAGGTTGCCGATGCCGACGGGGCCGCCGCCGAACTTGAACAGCACGGCTTCGAGCAATTTACGGTCCATCACGTCGAAGCCGGCGGAATCGACGTCGAGCATGGCCAGCGCGCGGTCGGCCACCACCTTGGTGATCTCGCCATTGCTTTTCACTTCCGCGAAATCACGCACGCGGCGCAACAGGCGGTTGGCGATACGCGGCGTGCCGCGGGCGCGCTGGGCGATTTCATGCGCGCCTTCCGGGTCGATCGGGGCTTTGAGCAAGGCGGCGCTGCGCGTGACGATCTTCGTCAATTCGCTCGTGTTATAAAACTCGAGGCGCGCGACGATGCCGAAACGGTCGCGCAGCGGGTTGGTCAGCATGCCGGCGCGCGTGGTGGCGCCAACTAAGGTAAACGGCTGCAAGTCGAGTTTCACGGAACGGGCGGCCGGGCCTTCGCCGATCATGATATCGATTTGATAATCCTCAAGCGCCGGATACAGAATCTCTTCCACGACAGGCGACAGGCGGTGGATTTCATCGATGAACAGGACGTCGTTCGCTTCCAGATTCGTCAGGATCGCCGCCAGGTCGCCCGGGCGCTCCAGCACGGGGCCGGAGGTCTGGCGCAGATTGACGCCCATTTCACGCGCGATGATGTGCGCCAGCGTCGTCTTGCCCAGGCCCGGCGGGCCGAACAGCAAGGTATGGTCGAGCGCTTCCTTGCGCTGGCGCGCGGCCGTGATGAAAATCTCCAGCTGGTCGCGGATCTTTTCCTGTCCCACATACTCGTCGAGCTGCTTGGGCCGCAAGGCCCGTTCGATCGCCTCTTCGTTGTGCGAGATGGGCGCCGCGTCGATGATACGCTGCTCCGTGAAGATATCGGTCTGGATGCTCATGCCGTGTTCCCGTTAGCCTTTCGACAGCGCTTTCAGCGCCAGTTTGATGCCGTCCGACACGCCACTGCTGGCCGGCACGTTTTTCACGGCCGCCATGGCTTCCTTGTCCGAGTAGCCCAGCGCCAGCAGGGCATTGAGGATATCGGACTGCGCATCGGGCGCAGCGTGTGCGCCCAGCGGGCCCAGATCCGCACCGATCTTGCCCTTCAGTTCCAGCAGCAGGCGTTCGGCCGTCTTCTTGCCGATGCCGGGCACTCTGACCAGGCGGCCCGAATCCTGCAAGGTAATCGCTTGCGCCAGGTCGGCAATCGTCATGCCGGACAGGATCGACAGGGCCATGCGCGCGCCCACGCCCGTGATCTTGATCAGCTGGCGGAACACGGCGCGCTCGGCCGCATTGCCGAAGCCAAACAGCAAATGCGCATCTTCGCGGATGGCCTGGTGCGTGAACAGCACGACTTTTTCGCCCACGTGGGGCAAGTTGTAAAAGGTGCTCATCGGCACGTCGACTTCATAGCCGACGCCCTGGCAATCGACCAGCAATTGTGGCGGATTCTTTTCAAGCAAAATACCGGAGAGACGGCCTATCATCGCGTGTTCCTAATGTTAAATTTGAGAGTGATTATCCAACTAAACGGCCGCGTTTCATGCGCAGACCCTGCAGTTGCGGCGCCAGCGCGCCGAGCATGGCCAGCGCATCGATGCTGTTGGCGTGGCAAATGGCCACGCCCAGCGCATCGGCCGCATCCGTGCCGGGCAAGCCGGGCAGTGACAAGAGCCGGGAAACCATGTCCTGCACCTGCTCCTTGGCCGCCTTGCCGTGGCCCGTGACGGCCTGTTTCACTTGCAGCGCCGTATATTCGGCCACCGACAGGTCGGCGTGGACCAGCGCGCAAATGGCCGCGCCGCGCGCCTGGCCCAGCAGCAAGGTCGATTGGGGATTGACGTTGACAAACACTTTTTCGATGGCGGCGCAATCGGGCTGGTAGGTGCCGACGATTTCGCTCACGCCCTGCAGGATGATCTTCAGGCGCGGCGGCAATTCCCCTTCGGAACCCGTCTTGACGGTCCCCGACGCGATATAGCGCAGCTTGTTGCCGTGTTTTTCAATGACCCCAAAGCCGGTGGTGCGCAGGCCAGGATCGATGCCAAGAATAATCATCGCCAGATTCTATAATGAATACGGCAGGCACCGGTGAATAACCGGAGCCTGCCGCTGAGTACTTTATCGAGAAGCCGTAGGTCGGATTAGCGAGGCCGAAGGCCGCGCGTAATCCGACAAGCGCAGTTGGCGACGCATGTCGGATTACGCGTACCGCTAATCCGACCTACTCTCTTCACTATCAATGACGGAAATGACGCGTTCCCGTGTACAACATGACAACGCCGCGCTCGTCCGCCGCATCGATCACTTCCTGGTCGCGCATGGAGCCGCCCGGGTGGATGACGCAGGTCGCGCCCGCATCGACGACGACGTCGAGGCCGTCGCGGAAGGGGAAGAAGGCGTCCGACGCCACCACGGAACCGGCCAGCGACAATCCCGCGTTTTGCGCCTTGATGGAAGCGATGCGGGCCGAGTCGATACGGCTCATCTGGCCAGCGCCCACGCCCAGGGTCATGTTATTGCCGCAGAAGACGATGGCGTTCGACTTGACGAATTTCGCCACTTTCCAGGCGAACATCAGGTCGGACAATTGCTGCGGCGTAGGCTGCAGCTTGCTGACCACGCGCAAGTCGCCGATACCGACGTTTTTCGCGTCCGGCGATTGCACCAGCAAGCCGCCACCGACGCGCTTGAAGTCCATGGCGTTGACGCCGCTGCCCAGCGGGATTTCCAGCATGCGCACGTTTTGCTTGCTCGACAGAATCTGTTTCGCTTCAGCGGAGAACGATGGGGCGATCAGCACTTCGACGAAGAGCTTGGCGATTTCGCCGGCGGTAGCGCCGTCGAGTTCGGTATTAAACGCGATGATGCCGCCAAACGCGGAGGTCGGGTCCGTCTGCAGGGCACGCGCGTACGCTTCGGCCGCATTCTTACCCAGGGCTACGCCGCATGGGTTCGCATGCTTGACGATGACGCAGGCGGCGCTTTGCTCGAAACCGCCCAGGCTCTTCACACATTCCCAGGCAGCATCGGCATCGGCGATGTTGTTGTACGACAATTCCTTGCCTTGCAGTTGGCGGTAGTTGGCCAGCGCGCCATCGATGGTGACCAGGTCGCGGTAGAAGGCGGCGCTCTGGTGTGGATTCTCACCGTAGCGCATGTCTTGCACTTTCTCAAATGCAACATTCAACACTTGCGGATAGGCACCGCGCTCGGCGTGCACTTTCGTCGGACCCAGGCTGGTCAGGTAGTTGGTGATGGCGCCATCGTATTGCGCCGTATGTGCAAAGACTTTTTTCGCCAGCATGAATTTGGTGTCGTAGCTGACCGTGCCGGCCGTGCCGTCGGCAGAGCGCAGCTCCGCCAGCACGGCGTCGTAGTCGGTCGGATCGCAAATAACGACCACGTCCTTGTGGTTCTTGGCCGCCGAACGCAGCATGGTCGGGCCGCCGATATCGATGTTTTCGATCGCGTCTTCCAAGGTGCAATCGGCCTTGGCGACCGTGCCCTGGAACGGGTACAGGTTGACCACCACCATGTCGATGGTCGGCATGTCGTGCTCGACCAGTTTCGACATGTGCTCAGGGAAATCGCGGCGCGCCAGGATACCGCCGTGCACTTTCGGGTGCAGGGTCTTCACACGGCCATCGAGCATCTCCGGGAAACCGGTGTAATCGGCAACTTCCGTGACGGGAACACCGTTGTCGGCCAGCAATTTGGCGGTGCCGCCGGTGGACAGGAGGTTGACGCCGAGGGCGGACAGGGCACGGGCGAATTCGAGAACGCCGGTCTTGTCGGAAACGGAGAGGAGAGCTTGTTTGATCATGGCTGTGGCTAGGTGGTTAAGTGTTCTTGGCGAATGGCGCCGCTCAGTCGTCTGGCTGAGGCGGCGGCGGATTCAAATCTTGGCGTCACTTGCATGCCGGCATTACAGCAAACCGTGCTCCTGCAATTTCTTGCGCAGGGTATTGCGGTTGATGCCCAGCATCTGCGCGGCGTGCGACTGGTTGCCATCGGCGCGTGTCATCACGACTTCCAGGATGGGCTTTTCCACGGTCAGCACGACCATGTCATAGATATTCGACGCTTGCTGTTCGCCCAGGTCATTGAAGTAATCTTCTAGACTTTTCTGTACGACTTCCTGAATGCTTTCTTTGCTCATTTTTATGCTTCAACCGGCTGAACACCTGGCCATCCGGCGCCGCGCCGCTCATGCGGTCCGCGTGCTGCCCTCTTGCCTCGGTGTTGTAATTAATATTGCATGACGCTCTGTGTATAGGCGCTCGCCCTTGTACTGCCGCTAACTGACTACCCTGCTTGTTGCTATCTGCTCATGCTGCCTTGGCCGTAGGTTTGCTCACCTCGAGCAGGCCACTTTCACTCGATTCGGAGAGGCGGTATTGTAACCGTTCGCCAAATTTCCATTGCGACTCAAAAAATTGATCCACGGCCAGTAATTGCGCATCCGTCGACTCCAGCAAGTTCATTTGCTGTCGAAATGCCTCGCCACCTTCCAGATCCTTGACATACCAGCCGATGTGCTTGCGCGCCGTGCGCACACCGAGAAATTCACCGTAAAACGCGTAATGGGCGCGCAAATGCTCGTCCATCAGGGTGCGCACTTCATCCACGTAGGGCGCCGGCAATAATGTGCCGGTGCGCAGGAAATGGTCGATCTCGCGGCAAATCCACGGCCGGCCCTGCGCTGCGCGGCCGATCATGACGGCATCGGCGCCCGTTTGATCGAGCACAAAGCGAGCCTTTTCCGGGCTGGTAATGTCGCCGTTGGCCACCACGGGGATGCCCACCGATGCTTTCACGGCGGCAATGGTTTCATATTCGGCATCGCCCTTGTAGCCATCGGCGCGCGTGCGGCCGTGCAAGGTCAGCATCTGGATGCCGGCCTGCTCGGCGATGCGGGCGATGCTCAGGGCATTCTTGTTTTCGCGGTTCCAGCCCGTGCGAAATTTCAGGGTGACGGGAACGTCGACGGCATTCACGACGGCATGCAAAATCTTTTCGACCAGGCTTTCGTTTTGCAGCAGGGCCGAACCGCACCAGCTGTTGCACACCTTCTTCACGGGGCAACCCATGTTGATGTCGATGATCTGCGCGCCCCGGTCCACATTGAACTTGGCACAATCGGCCAGGTCTTGCGGATCGGCACCGGCGATTTGCACGGCTTTCGGCTCCATTTCACCGTCATGGTCCGTGCGGCGCGTGCTTTTTTCCGTCGCCCACAGGCGCGGATTCGACGCCGCCATCTCCGACACGGCATAGCCGGCACCCAACTGCTTGCACAACTGGCGGAAAGGCCGATCCGTCACGCCCGCCATGGGAGCGACGAAAACGTTGTTGCGCAGAATGTGAGGGCCGATTTGCACTGAAGAACCTGGAATGGACGGAGGAACCTGCTATTTTAACCGATTCCCTGCCTAATTAATAAGCACTATTTTTTCAATCAGTGCGTCAGAGTGACGATGGGGCCGCTTAGCCCAGCTCGTCCATCGCGGGCGCGCTCAGATGTTCGATATTTCCCCAGTGCACTAAATGCAGCTTGCCTTCCGCATACGAAAAACGGTTGACGCTGGCATTTTTCACCTGGAAGTCGCGCGGACTGTCGAGCGTCATGCCGACCGCCTCGCGGTAGGCGCATTCGAGCACGCCGCCATGCGCGACGATGGCGATCGTCTGACCGTCATACTGTTCGGCCCAGCGGGCGATGGCGCCGTTCGCGCGCGCATAGAACTGGCGAAAGCTCTCGGCATCGCGCTCGCCGGACGGCATCACGGCATCGATCTGCCGCGATTGCCATTGCGCATACTCGTGCGGATAGCGCGCGGCGATGTCCGCATACAGCAAGCCTTCGAACGCGCCATAGCAGCGCTCGCGCAGCAAGGGGTCCGTCTGCACGGGCAAGTCTTTCACATCGGCCACGGCTTGCGCCGTTTGCTGCGCGCGCTGCAGATCGCTGGCGAGGATGGCGGCCAGCGGCTCATCGGCCAGTGCCTGCCCCAGCGCGCAAGCTTGCGCCAGGCCCGCCTCGTTCAGGGCGATGTCGATATGGCCCTGCAGGCGGCGGCCCGCATTCCAGGCCGTTTCGCCATGGCGTATCAATAAGATCGTGGTGCTCATGCTTTATTTCTTCAGGGTAAGTGCCAGCGCGGGGTTGAGCGAGTAGGCAACGACGAGCTGGGCTTCGTCGAGGATGTGGCCGTACATGGCGGCATGGGCTTGCTGCCCCGTAAAGCGCTCGGGCAAGGCCAACTTCGGCACGTCGAGCGCATACAGGCGGAAAATATAATGGTGGATGCGCTCGTCATTCCACGGCGGGCACGGACCATCATAACCGTAATAATCGCCAGCCATGGCGGCATCGCCGGCAAACCAGCCCGTGTAGTCATTCAAGCCCTGGCGCAGCCCGGTACCAGAGCCGGCCGCCTTGCCGCGCGGCGTGATGCCGCTGGAAAATTCTCCGGCGGCAATAACCCGCATGGCGGGCGGCAAGTCGAGCAAGCTCCAGTGATAAAAAACGCCGCGCGGCGCCGTCAGCGGCAGGGCTTGGTCGTCGCGGTTGGCCAGGCTGGCGTCTTGCGGCGCATCGGGGTCGATGCAGAACAGGGCCAGCGACTCGGTGCCGTTCGGCACCTCATCCCAGGCCAGATGGGGATTGCGATTGCCGGCGAGGCGCACGCGGCTGGCCGGATCGATCTCGGCAAAGGCATACTCGGCCGGCATCAGGCCGCCATCACGAAACGTCTCGCTCCACAATTTCATCGCCTGCTCCTCTAGTTATGGTTTTGCATTCACTTGCAGCCAGAACGTCACGGGGCCATCGTTGGTGAGTGATACCTGCATGTCGGCGCCAAACTGCCCCATTTGCACGCTCGCATGGCGGTGACGCGCCTGCTCCACGAAATGCGTGAACAGGCGCAAGCCATCCTGCGGCGCGGCGGCCGGCGTAAACGACGGGCGCGTGCCGGACTTGGTGTCGGCCGCCAACGTGAACTGCGGCACCAGCAGCAAGCCGCCGGCCACGTCCGTCACGCTGCGGTTCATCTTGCCCGCCTCGTCGGCAAACACGCGGTAGCCGAGAAGCTTGGTCAGCAAGGCGTCCGCCTCCTTCTGCGTATCGCCGCGCTCGGCGCACACGAGCACCATCAGGCCGGCGTCGATGGCGCCGATAGTGGCGCCGGCAACGTCGACTTTCGCCTGGGTAACGCGCTGCAGCAGCGCGATCATGCCGTCAAGGTGACGCGCGCGAAACTGCGCTTGCCAACTTGCAACACGAATTCGCCTGCCGCCACTTGCAAGCCCTTGTCGCTGATGACGGTGCCGTCGATGCGCACGCCGCCCTGGTCGATCTTGCGCATCGCTTCCGACGCCGATGGGCACAGGCCCGCCTGCTTGAGCAATTGCGGAATGCCCAGCGGCGCGCCGGCCAGGGTCACTGCCGGGATATCGTCGGGAATGCCGCCCTTCGAGCGGTTGACGAAGTCGGCCAGCGCATCTTCAGCCGCCTGCTGCGAGTGGAAACGGGCGACGATCTCTTGCGCCAGCGCAACCTTGGCGTCGCGCGGATTGCGGCCTTCTTCGACTTCGCGCTTCAGCTGGGCCAGGTCGGCGATCGAGCGCCACGACAGCAGCTCGTAGTAGCGCCACATCATGACGTCGGAAATGCTCATCAGCTTGGCAAACATGGTGTTGCCCGGTTCCGTGATGCCGATGTAGTTATTCTTCGACTTGGACATTTTTTCCACGCCGTCCAAACCTTCCAGCAGCGGCATGGTCAAAATACACTGCTGCTCCTGTCCGTACTGCTTTTGCAGTTCGCGGCCCACCAGCAGGTTGAATTTCTGGTCGGTGCCGCCCAGTTCCAGGTCCGATTTCAGGGCCACCGAGTCGTAGCCTTGCATCAGCGGGTACAGGAATTCATGCACGGAAATAGGAATGCCGCCCTGGAAGCGCTTGGTGAAGTCGTCGCGCTCGATCATGCGCGCCACCGTGTAGTGGGAAGCGAGCTGGATAATGCCGCGCGCACCCAGCGGATCGCACCACTCGGAGTTATAGCGGATCTCGGTCTTGCTGGCATCCAGCACTAAAGATGCTTGCGCGAAATACGTCATCGCGTTAATCTCGATCTGTTCCTTGGTCAGCGGCGGGCGCGTGACGTTGCGGCCCGAAGGGTCGCCGATCATGGAAGTGAAGTCGCCGATGAGGAAAATGACTTGATGACCGAGGTTTTGCAACTGGCGCATCTTGTTCAGTACGACAGTGTGGCCCAGATGCAAGTCGGGTGCAGTCGGGTCCAGGCCCAGTTTGATGCGCAGTGGAACACCGGTTTTCTCGGAGCGCGCTAATTTTTGCGCAAATTCGCTTTCGATCAAGAGTTCGTCGACGCCACGCTTGGTAATCGCGAGGGCTTCTTGTACTCTGTCCGACAGTGGAAGTGCGGTCTGAGCGGCGTTAGCCTTGGCAGGCGATGCGGTGGTGTTGATTTCCATAAAATTTGACTATAAATCTCAAAATGGTAGTAGGTTTGCGGAGTTTGCTATAATGCTCGATCCCATCAATCTTGCCGTATGAAAACGAACCAAAATAACAATAACAAAGAGCATTAGTTCAGGTCACGTTCAAGGGCAAATTTTAACTGATTGCATGAACCCTATACATAAAATCACAGGCTCACGCTTGTACACACAGCTGACGACGACACGCAAGGCACGCATTATCGGCGCGTCGGCAGTGCTGCTCGCCGTGGCCGCCTTCGGCGCGGTCGCTGTGTCGCCCATGGCACCCGACGCATCGGACTTGCCGGTCACGTCCATCGCCCAGAACCTGGAAATGCCTGATCTCGCTTCGCAAATTTCCGCGATGGAACAGGTAGACCAGAATTTCACCCACGAAGAAAAAGTCCGCGCTGGCGATACCCTCGCCACGCTGCTGACCCGTCTCGGCGTGGATGATCCGGCGGCCGCCAATTTCATCAAAACCGACAAGATCGCGCGCGGCGTGATGTTGCTGAAATCGGGCAAGCGCGTGCAAGCGCAAACGACCGAAAACGGCGACCTCAACTGGATGCGCGCCACCCTCGTCGATGGCACGGACAAATCGGTCAAGAACATCCTGATCACCCGCAAGGGCGACAAGTTCGTGGCCACGGAAGTGGCAGCCCAGCTGGAACGCCGCGTTGAAATGCACGCGCGCAAGATTACCTCCACCCTGTTCGCCGCCACCGACTCCAGCCTGGACGGCACCCGCCTGCCAGACTCGATTTCCGCGCAAATCGTGGAAATGTTCTCCACCAATATCGATTTCCGCTCCGACCTGAAACGCGGCGACGCCTTCAACGTCGTCTACGAAACGTTCTGGCAAGATGGCGAATTTGTCCGAGCGGGCCGTATCCTGGCCGGTGAATTCACCAACCGCGGCACGACTTACCAGTCCGTTTGGTTCGAAGACCCAGCCAGCAAGCAAGGCGGCGGTTACTACAGTTTCGACGGCAAGTCCCTCAAAAAAGCCTTCCTGAAATCCCCCCTCGAATTCTCCCGCATCTCGTCCGGCTTCTCCATGCGCGTGCATCCGATTTCCGGCAACTGGAAAGCGCACAAGGGCATCGATTTCGCCGCAGCAACGGGTACGCCTATCCGCGCCTCGGGCGACGGCGTGGTCGATACCGTCGGCAGCCAAAACGGCTACGGCAATGTTGTTGTTCTGAAACACTGGGCCAACTACACCACGGCCTATGCCCACATGAGCCGCTTCGCTTCGGGCCTGAAAAAAGGCCAGAAAGTCAGCCAGGGCGATGTCATCGGCTACGTCGGCACCACCGGCTGGTCCACGGGCGCCCATTTGCACTATGAATTCCGCGTCGGCGGCGTGGCACAAGACCCAAGCAAGCTGAATGTCCAAGCCCAGGCGCCGCTGACGGCATCCGAGCTGAGCCGCTTCCGCATGGTCTCCGCCGACATGATGCACCGCTTCACCCTGCTGCGTCCGAACGACACGGCACTGGCGTCGCGCTAAGCAACACTGCCTTCGGGCAATAATCAAAGGCACCGCCCATGCAGATGGCCGGTGCCTTTGTTTTATGTGCACAGGAAAATGCGGCACAATGCACCCATCACTGACACCTTCAAGGAAACACCCATGCTGTATATCGGTTTGATGTCAGGCACCAGCCTGGACGGCGTCGACGGCGCCCTGGTCGATTTTTCCGACGATGGCAGCGTGCGCAGCCTGGGTGACGCGTATATCGCCTTTCCCGCCAGCCTGCGCGCCGACCTGATGGCCTTGCAAAGTGCCGGCCAGAATGAAATCGAACGCGAAGCGCTGGCGGCCAATCAACTGGTGCGCCATTACGCCGACTGTGTCGCCATGCTATTGAGCAACGCGGGCACCATCGCGGACGCCGTCGTCGCCATCGGCGCGCATGGCCAGACCATCCGCCACCGCCCAGAACTGGGCTTTACGCGCCAGTTGAACAACCCTGCCCTGCTGGCCGAACTGACGGGTATCGATGTCATCGCCGACTTGCGCAGCCGCGACGTGGCGGCCGGCGGCCAGGGCGCGCCGCTGGTGCCCGCTTTTCACCAGGCCATTTTCAATGTGCCCGGCCACACGCGCGTGCTGGCCAATATCGGCGGCATCAGCAATATCAGCGTGCTGCACGCGGACGGCACGGTGACGGGCTACGACACGGGCCCGGGCAATGCGCTGATGGATGGCTGGGTCCTGCAGCACCTGGGCCAGCCGTACGATGCCAACGGCGCCTGGGCCGCCACGGGCAAAGTCTTGCCTGCCCTGCTGGCGGATTTGCTCAATGATCCGTATTTTGACTTGCCGGCGCCGAAAAGCACGGGCCGCGACCTCTTTCACGCTGACTGGCTGCAAGGCAAGCTGGCGTATCACCCTGGCGCCCAAGCTGCCGACGTGCAGGCCACCCTGACGCAGCTGACGGCCGCCAGCCTGGCGCATGCCATTGCGCGCGACGGGGCGCAGGCGGAAAACGTGTATGTGTGTGGCGGCGGCGCGCAGAACGCCAGCCTGATGGCGGCCTTGGCCGGGCAATTGCCGCACATGACGGTGGCATCGACGGCAGCGCTGGGCGTGCCGCCCAGCCAGGTCGAGGCGCTGGCGTTTGCCTGGCTGGCCTGGCGCTTTACGCAGCGCAAACCAGGCAACTTGCCGGCGGTGACAGGCGCGGCGGGCTTACGCGTGCTCGGTGCGCTGTATCCGCGTTGAGCAGACCTACAAACACAAATAGCGGATCATCGATCCGCTATTTTCTTACTTGCTCCGTTTAATACTTAAACGGAGAAGGACGAACCGCAACCGCAGGTAGAAGTAGCCGTTGGGTTTTTAATCACGAACTGCGCGCCTTCCAGGTCATCCTTGTAGTCGATTTCCGCGCCGACCAGGTACTGGTAGCTCATGGAATCGATCAACAGCTGGACGCCATTCTTGACCATGGTGGTGTCATCTTCATTGACGATTTCGTCGAAGGTGAAGCCATACTGGAAGCCGGAACAGCCGCCACCCTGCACGAAGACGCGCAACTTCAGGTCGGGATTGCCTTCTTCCTCGATCAACTGCGCGACTTTTTCGGCGGCGCTATCGGTAAAGATGATAGGCGAAGGGATCACATCTTGCATTTCAGCGACTGCATTCATTTCAGACTCCTCAGAAAACATAGCCTCATTATAGACTGTTGGCACAACTCGCGCTGCGGCCGCCGCTGATGGCACTGGGCGGTGTTGTTCCTGCTCACATTTCCGACACGGCCAGGTGCAACACGGGGTCGGCGCTGTCGTGGCGGCTGAGCTTGCCTTGCACCTGGGCGCCGCTGTGCATTTCCAGCACCTTGTAATAGACCTCTCCTACAATGCGGGCTTTTGGCTGGATTTCAAGCATTTCTGACACATACACGGGGCCATTGATCTCGCCGCTGACGACCAGGCTGGAGCAGCGCACTTCGCCATCGATGCGGCCCGCCTCGCCCAGCACCACATGCGTGGGCTCGCCCGGCTCGCCCGTGACGTTGCCATGCACATGACCATCGATGCGCAAGCCGCCGCAAAACAGCAAATCGCCCTCGATCCGCGTGGAGGCGCCGATCAGGGTATCGATGGGGTTTTTCGCGTTGCGCTCGAACATGAACGTCATCCTGTCGGGGTAGGTGGCAAACCAATTTATCACAGGTCCGGCAAAAAGGCGCCGCACCTGCGCAAGCACGCCTGCCTATTTTTACGGCAGCAGGGCGATGTGTTGCAAACCGGCTGTTTCTTTCAGGCCAAACATCAAGTTCATGCACTGCACGGCCTGGCCCGATGCGCCCTTGACCAGATTGTCTTGCACCACCAGCACGATGACGGTATTGCCGCCTTCGGGACGGTGCACGGCCAAGCGCAGCATGTTCGAGCCGCGCGTGGAACGGGTTTCCGGGTGCGAGCCGAATGGCATCACGTCGACGAATGGCTCATCCTTGTATTGCTCTTCGAACAAGGCTTGCAATGCTTCGTTGCTGACATCTTTGTTCAGCTGCGCGTACAGAGTCGAGTGCATGCCGCGGATCATCGGCACCAGGTGCGGCGTGAAGGTCAGCGCCACTTTGTCGTCCGTGAAACGCTGCAATTGCGCCGTCGTTTCCGGCAAGTGGCGGTGACCGGCCACGCCGTAGGCTTTGAAGCTGTCGCTGCTTTCCGAGAACAGGATGCCGATTTCCGCCTTGCGGCCGGCGCCGGACACGCCCGACTTGCAGTCGGCGATCAAGCCGCCCGCGTTGACCAGGCCCGCCTTGAGCAGCGGGTAAAAACCCAGCTGCATGGTGGTCGGATAGCAACCGGGGTTGGCGATCAGGCTGGCTTTTTTAATGTCTTCGCGGTTCAGTTCCGGCAAGCCATACACGGCCTGTTCGATCAGCTCGGGTGCCGTGTGGGGAATCTTGTACCATTGCTCGAATTTAGCCTGGTCTTTCAGGCGGAAGTCGGCGGCCAGGTCGATAACTTTCACGCCGGCGGCCAGCAAGGCTGGTGCTTGCGCCATCGCAACGCCATGCGGGGTGGCAAAGAAGACCACGTCGCACTGTGCCAGATTGGCCTTGTCCGGCGAAGTAAACGCCAGTTTTACGTGGCCACGCAGGGAAGGATACATGTCAGCAACGGGCAAGCCATCTTCCTTGCGCGAGGTAATCGCCGTCAACTCGACATCTGGATGGGTAGCGAGCAAGCGCAGCAATTCCACGCCCGTGTATCCAGTGCCGCCGACGATGCCAACTTTGATCATGTTCTTTCCTTGTGTATAGATTGAGATTGCATAAAGATGAAGGGAAACGCTGCCCCTGCGGGTTTTCGCGTATTTTACAGCGCAACGGCGCATCCCGCTGAAATGCAAAAAAGCCGCGAGACCGAAGTCCAGCGGCTTTTCGACCAGCACCCCGGAAGGTGCTGTAGCGTAGAAATTAACGCTTCGAGAATTGCTTTGCGCGACGTGCTTTGCGCAGACCAACTTTTTTACGCTCGACTTCACGTGCATCGCGTGTTACGAAGCCGGCTTTAGCCAGTTCCGGTTTCAACGCTGCATCGTAGTCGATCAGAGCGCGGGTGATGCCGTGACGAACTGCACCAGCCTGGCCCGACTCACCGCCGCCATGGACGTTGACTTTGATGTCGAAACGCTCGACATTGCCGGTCAGTTCCAGAGGTTGACGGATGACCATCAGACCTGTTTCGCGCGAAAAGTATTCGTTTGCTGGTTTGCCGTTAACAACGATCAAGCCTGTGCCAACTTTGATAAAAACCCGAGCCACTGCACTTTTGCGACGGCCGGTTCCATAATTGTAATTACCGATCATGTCAGTTCCTTAGAGAACAAGTGCTTTAGGTTGCTGAGCAGCGTGCGGATGGGAACCTTCCGCGTACACTTTCAGCTTCTTGATCATTGCGTAGCCGAGTGGGCCTTTAGGCAACATGCCCTTGACCGCTTTCTCAAGCGCGCGACCTGGAAAACGCTGTTGCATTTTCTGGAAGTTGGTTTCGTAGATGCCGCCTGGATAGCCAGAGTGACGGTAGTAAATTTTCTCAGTAGCTTTGGTACCGGTCACACGCAGTTTGCCTGCGTTGATGACGACGATAAAGTCGCCGGTATCGACGTGAGGAGTAAATTCTGGTTTGTGTTTGCCGCGCAGTCGGAGTGCCACTTCGCTGGCAACACGTCCGAGGACTTTGTCCGTCGCGTCAACCACGAACCAATCGCGCTGGACTTCATGTCCTTTAGCGGAAAATGTTTTCATGTTGACTTCCTAATAGATTACACGCTCAAATGGTGGTTCCGCCGATGCTGCTATGCGGACTCTGCCTTATTTACTTTTCCTGAGCGAACGGAAAGCCGACAAGTATAAGCGGCTTTGCCTTGCCGCGTCAAGCCACGATGCAGACCGGCTGCGGGCTGGCAGGCGGCACATGGACAGGCATTCCTCTATTACAATACAAAACGCTTACAATTTTCGGAGAGTACGATGGAATGCAAAGTCAGCTGGAATGGCCCGTCGGGCATGAGTTTTCGGGCAGAAACCGGCTCCGGCCACCTGGTGGCCATGGATGGCGCGCCCGATGGCGGCGGCCACAACCTGGCGCCACGCCCCATGGAAATGGTCTTGCTGGGCACGGGCGGCTGCACCGCCTATGACGTGGTGCTGATCCTGAAACGGGGGCGCGAAGCCGTCAGTGGCTGCGAAGTGACCCTGAAGGCCGAGCGCGCCGACACCGACCCGAAAGTGTTTACCAAGATCCACTTCCATTTCACCGTGCGGGGCAAGGCCCTGAAACCGACGGCCGTGGAACGGGCCGTGACTTTATCGCACGACAAATATTGCTCGGCATCGATCATGTTGGCCAAGACGGCGGAAATCACGCACTCGTTCGAAATCATCGAGGAGTAGGTCGGGTAGGTCGGATTAGCGGGGCCGCCGAGGCGCGCCAGCGCGTAATCCGACGATACCCGTAACGCCAACAATGTGTCGGATTACACGCGGCATTGCCGCGTTAATCCGACCTACAGGTAATACGCGGTTTTCGTCATCACTTTGCCCATGATGCCCATCAGCGCCTTCACCGGCGCCGGCGTATCGATGGCGCCCAATCGCTGCGCGGCGGCGCCGTGTTCCACTTCATCGATAGCCATCTGTTTGACGATGGCGCGCGACTTGGCGTCCTGCGGCGGCAATTGCTGCAAATGGCTGGCCAGGTGCGCTTCCACCTGACGCTCCGTTTCCACCACGAACCCCAGGCTGCGGCCATCGCCCATGCGCGCGGCGATGGTGCCCAGCGCAAAGGAACCCGCATACCACAGGGGATTGAGCAAGCTCAGACGCGAGCCCAGCTCCGTCAGGCGCTGCGCCGTCCAGGCCAGGTGGTCTTCCTCTTCGCGTCCCGCCTCGTCGAACTGGGCACGGATGGCCGGGCTGTGCGCATAGCGCGCCTGCGAGTTGTACAGGGCTTGGGCACACACTTCGCCCACATGGTTGACGCGCATCAAGCCGGCGCTGTGGCGCTGCTCGGCCGCGCTCAGCTGCGCATCGGGCGCATGCGCGGCCGGCGAGGGGCGCGAGGCCGAAGCCACGCCCGCGATGACGCGCAGGGCCTTGTCGGCGCCAACAATCAAACGATCCAGGGGGTCAAAATGGCGGTTCGCGGTCATCGTGGGCTATTCATGTAAGGGAAAACATGAATTATAGGATGATAGCGGCCAGCCGTACCCACGCCGCGCGCAGGGTGAACGGGGCTTTATTGACTTGTGCGCGCTTTTTCCTGCTCGATCCAATCGACCACGGGGCCGACGGCATCGAGGCCGGACAGGCTTTTCGCCACCCCCAGGTTGAGTGAAACGAGGAAGGAAATGCTGTCGACGGGAATGTCCGGGCAATATTCGGTGAACGCGGCGCGAAAACGTTCCGATTGCAGCACGCGCAAGACTTTCTCGCCACTCATGAATTGCAGCACGCTGGCGATGCTGTGCCCGCCACCTAGCGAGTGGTAGATAAAGCGGTTGTACTTCGCGTCGATCTGCTTGAAATCGAGGGTTTCCTCCGTCATCAGGCCAGCCAGGTAGTACAGCCCCAGGCTGACACGGAAGAAACCGATGGCTTCGGCACTGGTCATGCCGGCGCGCGCCACGGCCAGTACCTTGTCCTGCATCGCCTGATCGATCGTTCGCATTGCACTCTCCCGCGCCGTCCGCCGGCGCCCACCGGGCCAGCTTGCATGAAGATGCTGCTTTTTTCAATAGACCAAACGATATTTCCATCTTGCAAGTTACATTTTTTGCATGCTACTCTCGTTCTTCACCGTCAAATGGATGAAGCACATGATTGAAGTCAAGCATCTGGCAAAACGTTTCCGCATGCCGCCCCACAAGGGCAAGGGCGTGCACGTCAGCGATCCGCGCGAACATGAGGGCTGGTTTCACGCCGTGCGCGACGTCAGTTTCAGCTGCGCCCCGGGCGAGGTGCTGGGCCTGCTGGGCCCGAATGGCGCCGGCAAGACCACTACCTTGCGCCTGCTGTCGACGGCCCTGCAAGCAGACGCGGGCAGCGCCCTCGTCAACGGCGTCGATGTGCTGCGCCAGCCGCTGGTGGCGCGCCAGAGCATCGGTTTCCTGTCCGGCTCGACGGGCTTGTATGGGCGCCTGACGGCGCGCGAGAACGTGGAATATTTCGGCCGCCTGCATGGCATGCCAGCCGACAAGCTGAAACGCCGCTGCGACGAGCTGTTTGCCCTGCTGCAGATGGAGGAATACGGCGGCAAGCGGGCCGATCAGTTGTCGACGGGCATGAAACAGAAGTGCGCGATCGCCCGCACCGTCGTGCACGAGCCGCAAGTGGTGATCCTCGACGAGCCGACCACGGGCCTCGATGTGATGTCGGCCAAGATCCTGCTCGACTTCATCGCCAGCTACAAGGCGCTGCGCGTGCCGCTGATCTTTTCCACGCACCATCTGCACGAGGTGGAAAAGCTGTGCGACCGCGTCTGCATCATCAACCGCGGCACCACCGCCTTCAATGGCACGATCAATGAACTGCGCCACCTGGGTGGCAGTGCCGATCTGTACGATGCCTTCGTCAGCGTCATCAACCAGGGAATCTGAGCCATGTGGACCATTTATCTGAAAGAGTTGCTGGAACTCACACGCGACCGCAAGACGCTGATTTTCACCATCCTCATCCCCATCTTTGCCATGCCGTTGATCTTTGGCGGCTTCGCCTATGTTTCGAACAATATGTTCAAGAACGCCAAGACGGCGGAAATGCGCTATGCGCTGTTCGGCAAAGACCATTCACCGGGCTTGAGCGCGCGTTTTGCGCAGCAGCACAACTTGCGCGAAGTGCCGCTGGCCAGCGAGGCGGAGATCCGGCGCGCCATCGGCGACGACAGCATCAAGTTCGCCGTCGTCATTCCGCCCCGGTTTGAAGAAGCGCTGCAGCAACGGCAACAGGCCAAGGTAGTACTGCACTACAACAGCGCCAGCACGGTCGACGTGACCCAGCAGCGGGTGCGCGAGATCGTCGAGGCCTACAACGCCAGCCTGCGCGAAAGCGCGCTGTCGGCCCTGAATCTGAGTCCGGGCCAACTGGCCTTCGCCCTGCACCCCATCGTGCTCGACAAGCAGTCGACGGCCAACGAGCGCGAGCAGATGGGCGCCATCGTCGGCGGCATGCTGCCCTATCTGCTGCTGATGGTGTGCCTGACGGCGGCCATGTACCCGGCCATCGACCTGGGCGCCGGCGAAAAGGAGCGGGGCACGCTGGAAACCCTGCTGCTGGCGCCCGTGCCGCGCAGCGCCATCGTGCTGGCCAAGTTCCTCGTGCTGTTTACGGTGGGCATGACGTCGGCCGTGCTGATGGTGGGCAGCATGGGCGCCCTGCTGGCCATCTTCGGCAGTTCTCTGGAAGGCAACATGGCCGTCATGGTGCGCAGCATCGGCTTGCCCGACCTGGCCATGGTGACCCTGATGCTGGTGCCGACAGCTGCCATTTTTGCCTCGCTGCTGCTGTCGATCTCGATCTACGCAAAAAGCTACAAGGAAGCGGCCGGCATGATCACGCCATTGATGCTGTTCGTCATCCTGCCCACGGTGGCAGCCATGCTGCCCGGCGTCGAGCTGAACTGGATCTGGGCCATGGTGCCCCTGACGAATGTGTCGCTGGCCATGAAGGAATTGGTGAAAGGCACCATGGATTACCGCATGTTCGGCGTGATCCTGGCCTCGACCACGGTGATCGCGGGCGCGCTGCTGATGCTGTGCCGCTGGTGGTTTAACCGGGAATCAGTATTGTTCCGTAATTGATAGTCATGCGGCGCGCTGGAAAGAGCAGATCCGGCGCGCCATCCACCCCGTCCATCTGCACTCTGGGCACGCGAAAATGCCGTGTATCGCATGCAACTGCCCAGCACGTCTTAAATTCAATACAATGCCAGCATAGAGTAGCCCTGTAGCATCGGGCAACAACGCATGAGTCAGGAGTTGTATGGAATTGCAGATTCGCAAATTGTCGAAGACCTACGCGAATGGCGTGGTAGCGCTGGATAACGTGTCGCTGACGATACCGCCCGGAATGTTTGGCTTGCTGGGCCCGAATGGCGCCGGCAAGTCGACCCTGATGCGCACCCTGGCCACCCTGCAGGAGTGCGATTCCGGCTCCATCTTCTTCGGCGACTACGACGTGCTCGACGACAAGGACGAGATCCGCCGCATGCTGGGCTACCTGCCGCAAGACTTCGGCCTGTATCCGAAGGTGACGGCGTATGAACTGCTCGACCACTTCGCCATGCTAAAAGGGCTGTCACAGCGGGCGCGCCGGCGCGAAGTCGTCGATGGCCTGTTACAGCAAACCAATCTGTTCGACGTGCGCCACCAGCGCCTGGGCAGCTTTTCCGGCGGCATGCGCCAGCGCTTCGGCATCGCGCAAGCGCTGCTGGGCGACCCGAAACTGATCATCGTCGACGAGCCGACTGCCGGCCTCGACCCGCAGGAGCGCGTGCGCTTCCATAATCTGCTGTCCGATATCGGCGAAGACAAGACGGTGATCCTGTCGACCCACATCGTGTCCGACGTGGCCGACCTGTGCGCCAACATGGCCATCATCAACAAGGGCCATTTACTGCTGTGCGGCAAGACCCTGGAACTGATCGACGAAGTCAGCTGCAAGATCTGGGCGCGCTTTGTCGAAAAGAAAGAGCTGGCCAGCTTCCAGCAGCGCCATGCCGTCATTTCCACGCGCTTGCTGTCGGGCCGCACCCTGATCCACGTCTACAGCGACGATGACCCGGGCGATGGCTTCGAGGAAGCCATCGGCGAACTGGAAGACCTGTATTTCGCCACCATTGCCGGGCGCCACCGCGTCGCCCCGCAGTGCGACTGAGGGGGCGGCCATGTTTGCCATCGCCCGCTTTGAAGCGCGACAGCGGCTCAAGCTGCTGTCCACCTGGGTGTATTTCGCCATGTTCCTGGCCCTGGCCATGCTGTGGATGGCCGCCGCTGGCGGCGTCTTCAAGGAAGCGAGCATCAGTTTCGGCGGCAAGTTCCTGATCAACGCGCCGCGCTCGCTGGCGTTCACGTGCAGCGTGCTGGGCTGCTTCGGCGCCGTGGTGGTGGCCGCCATGATGGGCCGCTCGGTGCAGCAGGATTACGAATACGGCATGCAGCATTTCTTCTTCAGCGCGCCGATCAGAAAATACCAGTATGTCTTCGGCCGCTTCCTCGGCGCCTATCTGGTGCTCGCCGTGGTGTTTTCCAGCATCGTCATCGGCGCCTGGCTGGGCGCCTGGCTGCCCGGCATCGATCCCGAACGGCTGGGGCCGCAACGCGCGCTGGCCTATTTGATGCCGTATGTATTTACCCTGCTGCCGAACCTGTTCATCTTCGGCGCCATCTTCTTCGTCGTCGCCGCCCTGACGCGGCGCATGCTGCCCGTGTACATCAGCTCGGTAGTCATGCTGATCGGCTACCTGGTGGCGCCCTCGCTGGCGCGCGACCTCGACTACAAGACCCTGGCCGCCCTGATCGACCCCTTCGGCACCACGGCGCTGATACGCCTGACGGAATACTGGACGAATGCGGAGCGCAACACGCGCCTGGTGACCCTGGAGGGCGTGTATTTGCTGAACCGCGCCATCTGGTCCGGCTTCGCCCTGGTGGCCTTGCTGCTCGGCTACTGGCGCTTCCAGTTCCACGCCACGACGGACGCGGGCGCCAGCAAGCGCCGCAGCGAGGGCGATGTGCCGCTGCGCCTGTCGAGCGCTTCGCTGTCCACGCAGGAAGCGCCTGATTTTGCGCAGCGTAACCTGGCCGCCCTGCTCCTCAAGATGAGCTGGCTGAACCTGCGCGAAACCATCAAGAACATCTATTTTGTCGTCATCGTGCTCGCTGGCGTGCTGACCATGTATGCGGGCGCGCTCGACATGGGTTCCATATACGGCACGAATACCTATCCGGTGACGGAAAAAGTGCTGGACATGGTCAGCGCCTCGTTTGCCCTGTTCATGCTGGTGATCACGACCTTCTATGCGGGCGAACTGGTGTGGCGCGAACGGGAAACGCGCATCGAGCTGATGCTCGACGCCCTGCCCGTGCCAAACTGGCTGCCCCTGCTGTCAAAGCTGTTCGCCCTGATCGGCCTGCAAGCCTTGCTGAGCCTGGTCATCATGCTGTGCGGCATGTCGATCCAGGTCTTCAAGGGCTATTACCGCCTCGACCCCGGCCTGTACCTGGAATCGCTGTTCCTGTCGCACCTGCCCTATTACGCACTGATCGCCGTGCTGGCCATCTTTTTGCAGGTAGTGATCAATCACAAGTACCTGGCGTATTTCGCCATGATTCTGTACCACATCGCCAGCCTCAGCTTTGCCTCGCTGGGCCTGGGCGACCCGCTGCTACTGTACGCCAGCACGCCGGACTTCATCTATTCGGCCATGAACGGCGCCGGCCACTATGTGTTGCGCGAGCGCTGGTACTTGCTGTACTGGAGCGGCGCGGCCATCATGCTGACGGTGCTGTCGCTGCTGCTCTGGCCCCGCGGTGCGCAAGATAGCTGGCGCATCCGCTTGCGCCTGGCGCGCCACGGCCTGACGCAAGGCGTGCTGGCCAGCTTTGCCATCGGCCTGTTGATTTTCGTCAGCGCCGGCGGCGTGCTGTTTTACGTCTTTCACGTGGCCAACGATTACAAGTCCGAATTCGCCCGCGATGCGGACCGCGCCAGTGTCGAGCGCCAGTACCGCAAGTTTGCCGCCACGCCGCAGCCGAGAATCACCGACGTGAAACTCGACGTGGCCATCTACCCGGCGCAGCGCACCCTGGCCGTCACGGGCCGCTATGTGCTGCAAAACAAGACCAGCCTGCCGATCAGCCACATTTTTGTGCAGCAAGACCCCACCGCCACCATGCGGCTGCGCTTTGATGCGCGCGTGCATCCCGGCCTCGATGACGGCAAGCTGGGCTTTTACAGCTACCGCCTGGCCGCGCCGCTGGCGCCGGGCGCCAGCCTGGGCCTCGATTTCGACATTGCCTATGCCCCGCGCGGCATCTTCGGCCTGGGCCAGGACACGCCCGTCGTGGCCAACGGCACCTTCTTCACGAATGCCGTGCTGCCGCACATCGGCTACCAGCCGCAGCTGGAATTGACGGACCCGCGCGACCGCAAGAAACACGGCTTGCCGGCGCGCGAACGGGCCTTGCCGCGCGACGATGCACGGGGGCTGGCCGACAATTACGTCAGCATGGACGCCGACCGCATCAATTTTGACGCCACCGTCAGCACCGTCGACGGCCAGACGGCCATCGCGCCGGGCATGCTGGACAACGACTGGATCGCCAAGGGCCGCCATTACTTCCATTACACGATGGACCAGCCTATCCTGAATTTCTACGCGTTCCAGTCGGCCCGCTACGCCGTCAGGCACGAGCGCTGGCAGGACGTGGCCATCGACGTGTATTACCATCCTGGCCATGAATACAACCTCGATCGTTTTGTGCGTGGCAGCAAGGAAGCGCTCGATTACTACACGAAGAACTTCGGCCCCTACCAGCACAAGGTCCTGCGCATCGTGGAATTCCCCCGCTACGCCACGTTTGCGCAGTCGTTCCCGAACACGATTCCATACTCGGAAGGCCTGGGTTTTATTGCCAAGGTAGACGACAAGAACCCGAAGGACCTCGACTATCCGTTCTACGTCACGGCGCATGAAGTGGCGCACCAGTGGTGGGCGCATCAATTGGTGGGCGGCAACACGCGCGGCGCCACCGTGCTCAGCGAAACCCTGGCCGAATATTCGGCCCTGATGGTGATGAAAAAAACCACGGGGCCGGCCAAGATGCGCCGCTTCCTGCGCTATAACCTGAATCAATACCTGATGGGACGCAGCGAAGAACGCAAGAAGGAGCTGCCGCTGGCCGAGAATGAAAACCAGCCTTACATCCATTACCACAAGGGCAGCCTGGCCATGTATTTGCTGCAGGACATGATTGGCGAAGACAAGGTCAACGGCGTGCTGCGCGAGCTGCTGAAGACGTATGGCCAGAAGGGGCCGCCGTATGCGAGCGTGACGGCGCTGGTCCAGGGCTTGCGCCAGGTCACGCCGCCCGAGCAGGCTTACCTGATCGACGATTTGTTCGAGAAAATCGTGCTGTTCGACAACCGCGCCCTGTCAGCCACGGCCACCAAACGCGGCGATGGCAAGTACGCCGTCACCCTCAGGGTGCAGGCGAGCAAATTGACGGCCAGCGAACAGGGAGAGGAACACGATGCGCCCCTGCATGACTGGATCGAGATCGGTGTCGACGACGCGAATGGCCTTCCGCTGCTGCGCGAACGCCTGCGCATGACGGCCCGAGAAGCGAGCTACACCGTCATCGTCGGCAGCCGGCCCGGCAAGGCGGGCATCGATCCGGACAACAAGCTGATCGACCGCAAGCCGGATGACAATATGGTCACCGTCGAGCTCGAAGAACCATGACGAAAAATGGCCACCCTGGACAGGTGGCCATTTTTTTCAGTGCCACACGGGCATCAAGCCTCGGCGCAGCGCGTCACCAGGCTCAGGCTGATGCCCATCTCCGTCAGGTGCTGCATGTCGGCCAGGGTCAGGTCCAGCGGCGCATCGACCGTGTCGTCGCCGTTCAACTCCAGTTGCAGCTCGGCCACGATGCGCGGCATGCTGAACGTGACGCCGCGCGAGCGGCATTCGGCTAGGTAGCTGCGTATGCGCGAGGGCAACACTTGCGCTTTGGACGCCTGCGCGATGACCACTTCGAAGCCGGAATCGAGATGCACGCGACCTGCCGCGCCCTTCGCCTCGCCCTTGCGCCATTGACGCTCCGGATCCGTGGGCAAGACTTCGAGAATGGATTCGAGCGTGGGATCGTCCCCATGCACCGACAGCTTCACCATATTCATATTGCAAGACTTTCTAGTCAGGATGCCGCCAGGAAGACGACACCATCATCAGACCGACAAGTCTACGCATGCAAGGCAAATATGTCCATACGGCAATATTTAATATCTGCCACCAATTTGGGCTATATCAACAACAGGCGGAACAGGATAGGTCCGCCTGCAACACACAATTACAGCGCCACGCCGCGTGCCTGCAAGGCGGCCCGCACGCCGGCGCCGTAGGCGGGGTCGGCCTGGTCGAAGTGAGCCAGCTGACGCTGCAAGGTTTCCGCGCGCACCTGGCTCAAGGGGCCGGCCAGGTTATCGAACAGGTTTTGCTGCGCCTGGACGGACATCAGACGGAACAGATTGCCGGCCTGCGTGTAATCGTCTTCCACTCCGCGTCCATCGTAGCGCGCCGCGCCGCCGTCGAGCGCCAGCGCCGGCTCGCCATGGCCCAGCCCTTGCGGCTGCGTGCCTGCCGCCGCCACATTGGCGTAGTTCTGCGCCGAACTGCCATTGTGGATCGCCATGCCGCCATCGCGCTGCTGGTTGTGGAAGGGGCAGCGGGCCACATTGACGGGCAGATGCTGGTGGTTGGTGCCAACCCGGTACAGCTGGGCGTCGTGGTAGGCGAACAGCCGGCCTTGCAGCATCTTGTCCGGCGAGTATCCCATGCCCGGCACGGCATTGGCCGGCGAAAAGGCCGCCTGCTCGACTTCCGCGTGGTAATTGTCCGGGTTGCGGTTCAGCTCAAAAATCCCCACCGGCAGCAGCGGGAAGTCGGCGTGCGGCCACACTTTCGTCAGGTCGAACGGGTTCCAGCCAGTGCGCTGCTCCCATGCATCGAGTTGCTCCTGCGTCGCCACCTGCAGTTTGACTTCCCACTGGGGGAAATCGCCGCGTTCGATGGCGCCGAACAGGTCGCGCTGGGCGTAGTCGGGGTCGGCACCGGCCAGGCGGCCCGCTTCCGCTGCAGGCAGATTCTTGATGCCCTGGCGTGTCTTGAAGTGCCATTTCACGTACACGCGTTGGCCGTCGGCATTGATCAGGCTATACGTGTGGCTGCCGAAGCCATCCATGTGGCGGTAGCCGTCCGGCGTGCCGCGGTCCGAGAACAGCATGGTGACCTGGTGCAGGCTTTCCGGCGCATGGCTCCAGAAGTCGAACATCATCTCGGCCGATTTCAAGTTGCTTTGCGGATCGCGCTTTTGCGTGTGGACGAAATCGGGGAACTTGATCGGGTCCTTGATGAAGAACATGGGCGTATTGTTGCCAACGAGGTCCCAGTTGCCCTCTTCCGTATAAAAACGCACGGCAAAGCCGCGCGGGTCGCGCTCCGTATCGGCACTGCCGCGTTCGCCACCGACGGTGGAAAAGCGCGCGAAGGTGGCCGTCTGCTTGCCCACTTCACTGAACAGCCTGGCCTTGGTATGGCGGGAAATATCGTGCGTGACGGTAAAAGTGCCGTAGGCGCCCGAGCCTTTTGCGTGCACCACGCGCTCGGGAATGCGCTCGCGGTTGAAATGCTGGAGTTTTTCGATCAGGTGGAAGTCTTGCAGCAGCAGGGGGCCGCGGGGGCCGGCGCTGATGGAATTCTGGTTGTCGGCGACGGGGATGCCCGAGGCGGTGCTGAATGGTGGCTGTTGACTCATGACTGCTTTTCCTTCGTTGTTGACTGATGAAAGCAGTGTAATGAAGTCAACGACAAAGGAAAAGCTAATTGATTTTATCGAAACGATAGATATTTACAATGAACAACCGTGGGCGTCGCATACGCCGCCCAATTGCGCCTGCAACTTCGCCGGCTGGCCCAGGTAATCGCCGATATCGATCACGGACAGCTTGCCGCTGCCATCATCGAGCACGAACGTGGGAAAGCCCTGCCCGCCCACCTGCGCCAGCAAGGCGCGGCTGGCATCGATGTGCTGCTGCGTGGCGGCGCCCGCCTGGCGCGCATACTCCGTTTGGAATGCCGCGCCATCCAGGCCCAGCTCTTGCGCCAGCGCCAGCAGCACGGGCAAGTCGGCGATGCGCAAGCCGTCCACGTAATGGGCGCGCTGCACGCGCTGCAGCATGTCCAGGCCCTTGCCGGCCAGGACTTCCGCCGCCAGGATGGCCGTGATCGGCGGTGCGGAATCCATCATGGCCGTGGTGTCGTTCAGCAAGCCGTTGACATAGGCGTCGCCGAAGGGCTGGCCCGACAGTTGCTCGATGCGCCGGTCATGCGGCAAGACGTAGCCGCGCCATTCGGGCGTGATCTGGCGGCGATTGCTGCCCGTCATCATGCCGCCGCCGTGGAAGGCCACCGTCAGGCCGGGCACTGCGCGCGCCGCCTCGACCAGCGGCGCGGCGCCGTAGCACCAGCCGCACAGGGGATCGAAAATATAGTGCAGTGTGGGCATGGCGACCGCCTTGTTGCCGCTTACCATTTCATTTCACCCTTGGCGACTTTCGCGCTGGTTTCCAAAGCGCCATCGAGGCCCAGCTTCGGATAGCGCATTTTCATCGCCTCGATCAGGGCGGCGGAATTGGCGGCCTTGGCCGTTTCAGCTTCGAACGTCACCAGGTAGTCGCGCGTAAAACCGATGCTGTCGGGCGTCAGGGGCGAACCAACCTTGAAGTGGCCGGGTACGACGGTCACAGGTTTCAAAGCGGCAATGCCGTCCAGGGTCTTGAGCCAGTCCTGGCGCGATTGCAGGCTTTGCGTATCTGCCGTCCAGACGTGCAGGTTACCAAACAACACCACGCCGCCGACGACGGCCTTGATCGACGGAATCCACACATAGGTGCGCGAAGGCGTCGGGCCGGCGATATCGAGCGACTGGCCCTCCAGCGTGATGCGCTGGCCTTTCAGCGCTTCGGGAATGACGATGCTGTGCGGCGCGTTGTCTTTCAGGATCGGGCCCCAGTAGGCGACCTTGGCGTCAGCCTTGCGGCGGATCTCGGCCACGGTTTCCGGCGTGGCGACGATTTTTGCCTGCGGGAATGCTGCCTTGATCACATCGAGGCCAAAATAAAAATCGGGGTCGCTGTGGCTGATGTACACCGTCGTCAGTTTCTTGCCGCTGGCGCGAATCTTTTCCACCAGCTTTTGCGCTTCGGCGCGCGAAAACTGTGCATCGATCAGCACGGCGTCATGCTTGCCCGCGACCAGCACGGAAGCGACGGGGAAGATGGCCGCTTCGCCCGGGTTGAATACGTCCAGGGTCAGGGGGGCACTGGCGGCGGCCGAGGCGGCGCCGGCGGCAAACACGGTGGAAACAAGAACGCTGCTGATGGATTTGGAGAACATGATGCGCCTTCACAAGATGATTGGGATGCATGCATCTTACGTTGCTTTAATCGGTAGAAAAACCGAATAAAATGCAATAGTTTGTTGCATATTTCGATGCAATATACCGATGGCGGACACGCTACGGTGTATTTTTCCAGCGAGGGCGCGTGCAAAAGCCGCGCCGACGACGTTTTCGTGGCAGCGTCGCTAAACGTGTCACAGCGTCATGAGGATGTCACATTGGATTGTTATCTTGCTAGCTCTTTCAAACCTAGCCGGATGAACCACATGACACGCAGAAAAATTTCCGTCGCTGGCTGCAGCGTCGCCATCACCCTGATGCTGGCCGCCTGCGGCAGCGACGCCAAAAAAGAAGACGTGGCGCCCGAAGCACCACCGAAAAACGTCATCTTCTTCCTCGGCGATGGCATGGGGCTGACCACCATGACGGCCGCGCGCATCTATTCGGTCGGCGAAGACGGTTCGCTGACCATGGACACCCTGCCGGAAACGGCCTTCGTCAAAACGTTCTCGAACGACGCGCAAGTGACGGACAGCGCGCCATCGATGGCCGCCTACATGACCGGCATCAAGATGAACAATGAAGTCATCTCCATGTCGGCCAACACGCTCGCCATCGATCCGGGCACGGATGCGAACGGCAACAAGCTGGTCAACAAATGCGGCACCGGCAACGGCACGCCCGCCACCACCTTGCTGGAACTGGCCAAGGCCAAGGGCTTTGCGGCCGGCGTCGTCAGCACGGCGCGCGTGACGCACGCCACGCCGGCGGCGACCTACGCGCACATCTGCCACCGCGACCTGGAAAACGATATCGCCGCGGCGCTCGTGCCAGGCGGAACGGGCTACAACAGCGCCCTGGGCACCACCGGCCTGGAAGTGGTGCTCGGCGGCGGGGCGCAATTCTTTACCCCGTTCAAGAGCGGCGGCAAGCGTTCCGACGACCGCGACCTGGTGGCCGAACTGAAAGCGAAAAGCTACACCATCGCCAACAACGCCACCGACTTCAAGGCTGTCGATGCGGCCAAGACGGATCGCCTGTTCGGCGTATTTACCTCCAGCCACATGAGCTACGACCTGGACCGCGATGCGGCCAAGGAACCTAGCCTGGCGGAAATGACCACCAAGGCCATGGATGTATTGGCCAAGAACAAGAAGGGTTACTTCCTGATGGTCGAAGGCGGCCGCATCGACCATGCGCTGCACGAAACGACGGCCAAGAAGGCGCTGCAAGACACCGTCGCGTTCGACAACGCCATCAAGGCCGCCATCGAAAAAGCCAAGCTCACCGATCCGACCCTGGCCAATACCCTGATCGTCGTCACGGCCGACCATGACCACACCCTGGTGCTGAACGGCTACGCCAAGCGCACGGGCAAGACGGCTGCCGGCAACCCTGGCGTGCTGGGCGTAGTGAAGAACTACGTCACCGGCGCGGTCGAGAAAGACCTGGACGGCGCACCGTACTCGATCATCGGCTTCGGCAATGGCGAAAACCGCACGCAGTCGAGCCGCGCCGCCATGGCCAGCCTCGATGAAACCGTCACCAGCGCCAATACCTACCATCAGGAAGCGGTGATCCGCACCACGGCCGGCAACGAAACCCACGGCGGCACCGACGTCTTCCTGGGCGCCATCGGCAAGGGTTCGGAAACCTTCCTGGGCACCATCGACAACACCAAAGTATTCGGCCTGGTCAAGACCGCCGGCGGTCTGTAATCCCCAAGAGACAAGAATTGGACAAGCACATGAAACTCGCATTGAAACCCGCCCTGAAACTCTCCTTGCTGACCACGCTCGTGGCCGCCAGCGTCGCCAGCGCCTACGCCGCTGACGCCAAGAACGTCATCTTCTTCCTCGGCGACGGCATGGGCCCGTCCGTCGTGACGGCGGCGCGCATCTACCAGTACAAGGAAGACGGCAGCCTGACCATGGATACGCTGGAACGCACGGCACGCATCAAGACGTTCTCGAACGATGCGCAAACGACGGACAGCGCGCCATCGATGGCCGCCTACATGACCGGCGTCAAGATGAACAATGAAGTCATCTCGATGGCGCAGGAGACCATCGCCAAGGAACCGGGCCGCGACGCCAACGGCAACCTGGGCGTGGACAACTGCCCGGCCGGCGGCAAGACCGTGCCGACCATCCTGGAACTGGCGAAAGCCAAGGGCAAGGCCGTGGGTGCCATCACCACCACGGAATTGACGCACGCCACGCCGGCGACGACGTTCTCGCACATCTGCAACCGCAATGCGCAATACGCGATCGCCGCGCAAACGGCACCAGGCGGCGCCGGCTACAACGCGGCACTGGGCGACGGCGTCGATGTGCTGATGGGTGGCGGCCGCAACCACTTCACCCCTTGGTCGGCCAGCAACAAGTACGGCCGCGCCGATGGCCGCAACCTGTTGACGGAATTTGCCGCCAAGGGCTACACCGTGGCCGCGACGAAAGCGGAAATGGCGGCGGCGCCAAGCGGCAAGAAGTTCATCGGTCTGTACAGCACCCGCAGCCACCTCGAATATGAACTGGACCGCACGGCCACGCCGCCGCTGGGCGAAGGCGCGACCCAGCCTAGCCTGTCGGAAATGACGCTGAAAGCCATCGACCTGCTGTCGAAAAACGCGAACGGCTACTTCCTGATGGTCGAAGGCGGCCGCATCGACCACGCCTTGCACGGCATCAATGCCAAGCGCGCGTTGACGGATACCATCGCCTTCGACGACGCCATCAAGGCGGCCATCGCCAAGATCAAGGAAACCGACCCGACCCTGGCCAATACCCTGATCGTCGTCACGGCCGACCATGACCACACCCTGGCCTTCAACGGCTATGGCAAGCGCGGCAACCCTATCCTCGACATCAACCGCGGCTACAAGGATAACCAGCCAAGCAAGGATGCCGATGGCAATACCTACACCACGCTGGTCTTCGGCAACGGCCCGAACCGCCCTGACCTGCGCAGCAACGTCGACAGCGCCACGGCCCTGAAAGACAATTACCTGCAAGAAACAGGCGTGCGTCTGGCCAGCGAAACCCACGGCGGCGGCGACGTCAAGCTGCTGGCCACGGGTGCCGGCGCCAAGGCCTTCAAGGGCACCCTGGACAACACCAAGGTGTTCGACTTGCTGAAGGCGGCATTCGGCTTCTGATCCACATCAACAAGGTAACCCCACCGGGGCGGATGGCGTATGCCCTCCGCCCCTCTGCACGTAAAGGCAACACCATGAAATCATCCCTGATCGCCATCCTCCTGGCCGCCGGCTTTGCCGCCGGCGTCCAAGCCGCCCCTGCCCCCCCTGCCGACCTGGACCTGGGCATTACCTATTACAGCCGCGTCCTAACGCCGGAAGGCGTGACGCGCGAAAGCCGCTACGAAGAAAAAATGCTGCGCCGCCCCGGCCACGTGTGGGTCGAGCGCGTGCTGGCGCCGTCGACCGACGCGCATGCCGGCCACAAGCATGGCGAAAATACCAAAGTGGCGCTGAAGGCCACGCAACATGAACACAAGCACTTCAATCCTGTGCTGATCCCGCGCCACGTAATGCTGGAAAAGAACACCGTGCGTGTGGAATACATCGATGCACACGACAAGATCGTCGTCTCCATCCCCAAGGCCGAGTACGAAAACGTCAATTTCGACGGTTCCTGGGAAAACAGTTTTTATCTGCTGGACCCGAAACTGATTACCGCCATGCCACTGTCGAAACAGGCGTCGAACGTGACGGGCGCCCGCTGGCGCGAAGTGGAAAAAAATGGCGTGTTCCAGCGCATCCTGTGGGATGAGCAAAAACAGATTCCCTTGATCATCGAAAGCGGCGACCGCGCCAACACTTTTTATCGCCGGGTCGACGTCAAGCTGCAGCCGACCGTCAGCAAGGCGCAGCCGTGGGCGAATCTGCAAAACTACGCGCAGCGCGAGTATTCCGATTACCTGGACTAAGAGCGAACTAAAATCGGGACGTAAAAAAGCCAGGGACATCCCTGGCTTTTTTGTGGCTGACGCCCGATTACTCCGCCGCTGCCGCTTTCTTTGCCGGCGCCTTTTTGGCGGCCGGCTTTTTCACGGCCGTGGCTTTCTTCGCTGGCGCCTTTTTGACGGCTGGCGCTTTCTTGACGGCCGTTTTCTTCGCTGGCGCCGCACCCTCTTCGCCTTCGACCTCCGTCGCTGCCGCCTTGGGCTTGGCGCCCGGCTTGGCCTTGCGTTCTTCAAACTCGAAGCTCACCTTGCCGTCCTTGCCGCGCACGAGGAAAGCCTTGAACGGGCGACGGGTACGCTGCGATACAAAGCCCGGCAGCAAGTCCGTCTTGCCATCGTTGAGCAATTTTGCCATTTGTTCCGGCAAGATTTCCTGCTGCAAGATGATGCGGCCGCTGCGGAAATCGCACGTCTTCGGCTTGGCCATGCTGTGTTCGCACACATAGGCCAGGCCCATTTCATACACGCCGGCGTTGCACTTGGGGCAAGGTCCCACGGGGGTCTGGCCCGTGAAATCGACGCCTTCGCCATCTTCGCTTTCGTCGTTCTGGCCGAAATCAAATTCCAGCTTGAAATTCTTGATCTCTTCATCGCGCACGATGCGCAGGATGGCGGCGAACGGACGGCCCATCTTCGAGCGGAAGCCTTGCAGCGGGCCGATGGTGCGGTCCTTCAGCAATTGTTCCACTTCGGCGATTTCGAACTGGCGCGAACCCGGCGTCTTGCTCATCGAAAATTCACACTTGGTGCAGGCGAAACGACGGTAGTTTTCCTTTACCACGCCGCTGCAATTCGGGCATGGCGTTTCCAGGGTAGCGTAATCACCGGGAATGGTGTCGTTGTCGTATTCCTTGGCGCGCTTGACGATGATTTGCGTCATCTGCGCGATTTCACGCATGAATTCTTCACGCGAAATCTTGCCTTTTTCCATCTGCGACAGCTTGTATTCCCACTCGCCCGTCAGCTCCGGCGCCGTCAATTCGTTGACGCCCAGGCCTTTGAGCAACGTCATCAGCTGCGAGGCCTTGGCGGTCGGGATCAGTTCGCGGCCTTCGCGTATCAGGTAGCGTTCCGTCAGCAAGCCCTCGATGGTGGCCGCGCGCGTCGCCGGCGTGCCGAGGCCCTTGCCAGCCATCGCATCGCGCAGCTCGTCGTCGTCGATCAGCTTGCCGGCGCCTTCCATGGCCGACAGCAAGGTCGCCTCCGTGAAGCGCGCGGGCGGCTTGGTCACCAGGCCGTTCGCGTTGACGCTTTCCGTCTGCACTTTCTCGCCCTTGGCCACCGGCACCAGATTGCCATTGCCATTGCTTTCCTTGTCCGCGTCCGTCGACGCTTCCTTGCCGTAGATGGCCAGCCAGCCCGGATTGGTCATGACCTTGCCTTCGGTCTTGAACTGATGGCCCGACACTTCCGTGTAACGCGTGGTGACCTGGAATTCCGCAGGCGGGAAGAACACGGCCATGAAGCGGCGCGTGACCAGGTCGTACAATTTTTGTTCCGGTTCGGACAAATTCTTCGGCGCGATCGTCGTCGGGATGATCGCGAAGTGATCCGAGATCTTGGTGTTGTCGAAGATGCGCTTGTTCGGCTTGACCCAGCCCTTGTCGATGATCTGCTTGGCGAACTGGTGGTAGTTGCTGTTGTCCTTGACCGTTTCGAGCGCCTGCAGCACCGTCGGGATGTAGTCTTCCGGCAGGTGGCGCGAATCGGTACGCGGATACGTCAATACCTTGTGTTTTTCGTACAGCGCCTGGGCCAGGCCCAGGGTGTTCTTGGCCGAGAAGCCGAAACGCGAGTTCGCTTCGCGCTGCAGGCTGGTCAGGTCGAACAGGCCGGGTGCCATCGAGGTGGTCGGTTTCGATTCTTCCGTGACGATGCCTTGGCGACTGCGGCAGGCGGTGGCGATCGAGTCGGCCGCCGTCTTGCTCCACAGGCGCTCGGCGCGCTTCTCGGGATCGTTCTCGTCTTTCTTGAACTTCGTGTCGAGCCAGCGGCCTTCATAGATACCGGCCGCGCAAACGAATTCGGCGCGCACTTCCCAGAAGTCGCGCGGCACGAATTTTTTGATCTTGTCTTCGCGTTCAACCACGATGGACAGGGTCGGCGTCTGCACGCGGCCCACGGTGGTCAGATAGAAGCCGCCTTCTTTCGAATTAAACGCCGTCATGGCACGCGTGCCATTGATACCGATCAACCAATCGGCTTCCGAACGGCAGCGGGCCGCGTCCGCCAGCGGCAGCATTTCTTCATCGCTGCGCAGGTGCGAGAAACCGTCGCGGATGGCGCCCGGCGTCATCGACTGCAGCCACAGGCGCTTGACCGGTTGCTTGGCCTTGGCATTTTGCGCGATCAGGCGGAAAATCAGCTCGCCTTCGCGCCCCGCATCGCATGCGTTGATGAGGGTGGTGACGTCTTTGCGTTTGATCAGCTTGTTTAATACTTTGAGGCGCGCTTCCGTCTTGGCGATCGGGTTCAGCGCGAAATACGGTGGAATCATCGGCAAGTGCGCGAAACTCCATTTGCCGCGCTTCACGTCGAATTCTTCCGGCACGGCAATCTCCAGCAAGTGGCCGACCGCCGACGACAGGACGTACTCATCCGATTCAAAGTACTCATCGTGCTTGGTGAAGCCGCCAAGCGTCTTCGCGATATCGTTCGCGACAGAAGGCTTCTCGGCGATGATGAGGGTTTTTGTCATATTTTGTGGTCTCGAAAAATGCTCTAGGATAGTTTCAGCATGCGCATCATACAGTGCATTGCCAGGCACCGACGCTTTTGTCTGCGCAATGCCTTGTGACTTGTGGTCTTGTCAAGCGGCCAATGATAAGCGCCTATTGAAGAATTCGGCAAGTTATCTGCAAGCAAGAATGCGCCAGCGCAAACATAACGGGCCGGCGTGCGCGCCGGTGCAGGGCATCTTAAAGGGGATGGCGCGGCAGCGGCGCCATTGATGACACTATATTAGTGCAATAGGCGGGGAGGCAGGTCTTCGTCGTCGACAAATAAATCGTCGAACATCAGCGCGTCCGGTTCCTTGCCCTGGCTCCACAGCAGCATCAGCACAATGACTTTCAGCTTGCCCAGCGACACGGGCGCCTCGTCGAGCGCCAGCGCCCGTTCGATGACGATTTCGCGCTGCAGCGGCGAGAGCACCTTGGCGCTTTCCAGGAACTGGATGAAACCGATGGCGGCCGTGCCCAGCACGTCGCTTTCTTGCTTGACATAGTAGCGCGTGCCCGTGGAACTGGCCGTCAGGGTTTGCTCGACGCCGGCCATGGCGTTCAAGTCTGTCAGCCAGACGAGCGCTTCGGAAATCTCCACGTCGTCGAAACCGACGGCCGACAGTTTGCGCGCCAGGATGGCCGGCTCGGGGCAGGCGTCGGGGCGATAGTAAGTCTCGTAGAGGTACACCAGGATATCGAACATGGCTCTACTCTATCAGCTAAGTTCGCTACGACACAAGGGTGCGCGCCGACAAAGCCCCCCTGTGCGGCAAGGCCGCCACACAAGTGACAAGCTGTCATTTGCAGCGTTGAAATAGTCCTCCCGGCAAGCGTTCAAGCAGGCCCGCCAGCTCCAGCGCCAGCAATTCGCCCATCAGCGCGCCCATGGCCAGGCCGCTGCGCGCGGCCAGGGTATCGGCATCGAGCGGATCGTGCCCCAGTGCGGCCAGCAGCGGCGTCTCGTCTGCCACCGCTGGCGGCACGCGGGGAACGCCGCCCAGCCATTGCAACTCTTGCAGTACGTCATCGGCCGACTCGACCAGCTTGGCGCCCTGCTTGATGAGCGCATGGCAACCCTTGGCCAAGGTGGCATGGATGGAGCCGGGCAAGGCATACACATCGCGCCCTTGCTCGCCAGCCAGGCGTGCCGTGATCAGGGAGCCCGATTGCGCGGCGGCCTCGATCACCAGCACGCCGCGCGCCAGACCGCTGATCAGCCGATTGCGACGCGGAAAGTTACCGGGCATGGCCGGCAAGCCCAGCGCGTACTCGCTGACGATGCAGCCTTGTTCGGCAATTCTTTGCGCCAGATCAAGGTTGCGTCGCGGATACACCAAATCGGCGCCCGTGCCGATCACGGCCACGGTGGCGCCCGCGCCGCGCAAGCCGCCCTCGTGCGCGTGCGTGTCGATGCCCAGCGCCAGCCCGGAAATGATGGTCAAGCCCGCCGCGCTGAGGGCGTGCGCAAAAGCGGCCGCATTCTGCATGCCTTGCGCGCTGGCATTGCGGCTGCCGATAATGGCCACGCCGGGACGCGACAGCAGTTCCGCCCGCCCCCGCACATATAACAATAGCGGCGGATCGGCGATTTCCAGCAACAGGGGCGGATACGCGGCATCGGCCAGGGTCAGCACGGCATTGCCGGGCCGCTGCAGCCACTGCAGGGTGAGCGCCAACTGGCTGTTGGCCACCGGCTTGGGCGGCTGCACGATGGCGCGCGCCACGCTGGCCGGCACCACCTCGCGCAAGGCATCGAACGGCGCGGCAAAGATTTTCGGCGGCAAGCCGAAACGGGTTAGCAAGGCGCGCGCCGCCACCGGCCCCACGCCGGGCAGATGCTGCAGGCGCAGCCAGCCCGCCAGTTCCGTGGCCGTGTCTGCCGTTGTTGCAATTGCATGCATGACAACCTCACTGTGTACTGTGCCCTCCCATGCTAGCGTCCTGGCAAGCAGGCGATACCGACGCGCGCAAGGATGCGTGCAATGGCGCCGCAAAACGGCCCCGCATCCACAGCGCCATGGGCGTCTGTGATAAAATTTCCCTTTGCAGCAAACGAATAGCGCACTGGCAAACGCATCTGCCGCGCCGTTGCGCCATACGCGCCCCACCGTAGCGCATTCAAATAACATAGCCCTGCCATCGTCCGCATGGCCCAGGCATGAATAATCAGGCGCACCGCGCCCACCTTAACCAGTCGAATCCGTATGTCCATATTAAATATCCTGCGTTACCCCGATCCTCGCCTGCACACGATCGCCAAGCCCGTCACCGAATTTGGCGAGCGCCTGCAAACCTTGATCGACGACATGGCCGAAACCATGTACGACGCCCCTGGCGTCGGCCTGGCCGCGTCGCAAGTGGACGCGCATATCCAGATGATGGTAATCGACATCACCGAAGAGAAAAACCAGCTGCAAGTGTTCGTCAACCCGGAGATCACCTGGGCCAGCGAAGAAAAGCAGGTCTACGACGAAGGCTGTTTGTCCGTGCCTGGCGTCTACGATGGCGTCGAGCGTCCGGCCCGCATCAAGGTGCGCGCCCTGGACCGTCACGGCAAGCAGTTCGAGCTGGAAGCCGATGGCTTGCTGGCCGTCTGCATCCAGCATGAGATGGATCATTTGCTGGGCAAGGTATTCGTCGAATACCTGTCGCCGCTCAAGCGCAACCGCATCAAGGCCAAGATGATCAAGGAAGTCCGTGGTCTCGAGCGCGAAGCGAGCTTGCGTGCACAGAACCGCCGTTTCTAAGCCAGTATTTCAGTACTGCTGATAGACTAAGCAGCAACAGTCGTCGTTACACCATGCCAGCCTGGCGCCTCCGGCGCGGGCCTGCGCACCTCACGTCAAGGAACCATATGAAAGTGATCTTCGCAGGCACGCCTGAATTCGCCGCCACGGCCCTGAAAGACTTGCACGAAGCAGGCTTCGACATTCCGCTGGTGCTGACCCAGCCCGACCGCCCGGCCGGACGCGGCATGCAACTGCACGCCTCGGCCGTCAAGCAATATGCGCAGCAGCATGGCATCGAGGTGCTGCAGCCCTTGTCCCTGCGCATGGACAGCAAGGACCCGCAGCGCGCCGCCGAGGCAAAAGCGGCCCACGAGCGCCTGCTGGCCACCGACTACGACGTGATGGTGGTGGCGGCCTACGGCTTGATCTTGCCGCGTAGCACGCTCGACCTCAAACCCTGCATCAATATCCACGGTTCATTGCTGCCGCGCTGGCGCGGTGCCGCACCGATTCACCGCGCCATCGAGGCCGGCGACGATGAAACGGGCGTGACCATCATGCAGATGGAAGAAGGCCTCGATACGGGCCCCATGCTGGCCATCGAGCGCACGCCCATCGAAGCGGGCGATTCCACCGCCAGCCTGCACGACAAACTGGCCACCCTGGGCGGCAAGATGATCGTCGAGACCCTGCGCAAGATGCAGCAGCAGCCGCTCGAAGCCGTGCCGCAGCCGGAAGCAGGCGTCACTTACGCGGCAAAAATCGCCAAGGACGAGGCGGCGCTCGATTTCAGCCAGCCTGCGCTGGAACTGGGCCTGAAAATCCGCGCCTTCAATCCGTTTCCCGGCGCCTGCGGCCAGGTCGATGGCGTCACCATCAAGATCTGGGCCGCCGAGGTACTCGAAGCGGACAGCAAGGAAGCGCCGGGCCAGGTGCTGGCGGCCGACGCCCAGCACGGCATCGTCGTGGCCTGCGGCGATGGCTCCCTGCGCCTGACGGAACTGCAAAAACCGGGCGGCAAGCGCCTGCCCGCGGCCGAATTCATCAAGGGTTTCCCGCTGGAAGGCAAACGCTTCGTTTAAGAACCTGACGCCATAAAAAAAGGGCTTGCCGCGGCAAGCCCTTTTTGCATCCAGCAGCCCCCCCCTTAGCGGCGCTGCACCTTCATCAAACGTCCGCCCACGGACGACGACAGGCTGACCTCGAAACGCCCGCCAGCCGGCAAGGCGCTCACATCGACGCTGGCATTTCCACCAGTCAAGCCGCTGGCGACCACCGTCTTGCGGCCATCGGCGGCCACGTGCAGCACGGCCGCATACGGCTCCGCCTGGGCATCCCAGACCAGCGCCAGCTTGCCAGCGCTTTGCGTTACCTCAAAGCTGCCATCGTTGGCGGCCTTGCTGCGGCGCGCGGAACGCTCCAGCCGGGGCAATGGCTTACCATTTGACAATACTTCCACGTCGCTGATATCGCCCGGGTTGGCGAAACTGACGCGGAAGTGGCGCATGGCGCTGCCGCCATGGTCGGCCACGGTGACCGCATCGAAGGGCAAGTCGATAGTTGTTCCCGATGCCGTCAGCACCCGCAGGGTGTACGCCTGGCCGCTGCCGATGGCCGCTGCGCCCATACGCGTGGACGAGGCAACGGCTGGACGCAAGGCTATACCGGCCGGCGTGATACTGCCGGAAATGGTCAGGTAGCCATTTTCTGCCACGGACATGCTGGCGGCCAGCACATTGCTGCCCGTCATTTGCGTGCTGCGTTTTTCCAGGAATTGCTGCACCCGCGCATAGCTGTAGTCGGAGAACCAGGCGCCGCTGCAGTAGCTCATCACGTCCTTCATCGGCGTGCCGCCATAGACGGCCTTGCTCAGCTGGCCGATGTTGCCCGCATAGTCGCTGTTATACAGCGGTTGCGGGCCCAGATTGCCATCCGTATACGGGTAGTCGGTCACCGCACCAGCCGGATTGCCGCAGGCAACGTGCTGCAGCGAGTGATTGTGACCCAGTTCATGCACGAGCGTGGTCAGCCATTCAGGCCAGCCATTGCCGAAGGGATCGAACGCCGCGCTGGTATCGAAGCTGGCGTCCAGGCCGATGGCCGAGGTGCTGTCGCTGCCGCTGCTGCGGCCGTTAATGTAGGCCAGGCCGGCGGCGCGGGTGACAGACATTTTCGGTACGAAACCATAATAATAGGCGCCGCTGTCTTCCTGCATCCGCTTGCTTTCCAGCTCTCCCAGGGCAATGCTCCACCAACTGTCGGCCGTGCTGCTGCCAGGCATGCTCAGCGCAGCGCGCGTGGTGATGCTGATGTTTTCCGTCGCATACGGATACACGCGCAGCAGCGCGGCGCGGATATCCTGGGCGTCGGGCACTTTCGCCACACCATCATCGGTGCTCAAGGGCACGAGTACCAGGCGGATACGCGCCGCGCTGGAGACGGCCGGCGCCGCGTCCTGGCTCACTTGCACGCCATCATTGCCCACGGCCGTCACGCGTACGCGCACGCCGGGCAAGATCCAGCCTGCAGGCAGGACGGCACTGAAATTGCCGTTGAAACTGTAATCGCTTTTCGCCGTCGGCAAGACCGATGGACCGCTCATGCTGATGCTGCCCAGGTTGCTGCCATTGGCGGCGGTCGCAACCAAGGTCACGGCGGGGCTGGCCTGGCCCGCTTGCAAGGCCAGCACGGACACGCGCACGGCGGCCTGCTTGCCGCGCGTCAGGCGCAAGGCCGTATTGCTGGCGTTCAAGTTCAGCACCTGCGCGAAATCAATGCTGCCCAGGGTAAAGGCCGACACCGTGCCCGCATTGACAGCGATGCGCGCAGCGGCTGACAGTATCACATCGCCCGTTGCCGAGCCTGGGGCAGACAACAGCAGCTGGCTGGCACTGGCGCTGACGATAAGGGCTGGCGTATTGCCTACCGACGCCGAGCTGACCTGGTCAAGATTGCTGCCCTGCAGCGTCACCGACAAGGTCCCGTTGTTGACGGCCGACGTGATCGACGTCACGACCACGCTCGCCAAGACCTTGTACGTATCGCTGCTGATGGCATCGTTGTAAGGACCGCGCACCGTCAGCGCCCCCGTTGCCGCACCCAAGGGCACCAGCACGGTCACGCTGCCGGCCGTCTGGCTTTGCGGCGTCGCCGCCGCACCATTGCCAAACTGCACCGCCGTCACGGCGCCCATGCCACCGCCCGCGATGGTCACGCTGGAACCGACGCCGCCCGTCGCTGGTGCGATGCTGCCCACGCTCAATGGCAGGTACACATTGACGTTATAACTGGTGGCCGCCGTGCCGCTGGCGCTGACCAGGCTCAAGGCGCCCGATACGGGCACGCCCGGCATGGCCAGGGTCACGCTGGTGTCGCTGGCGGCGCTGGTGGCAAGCGTCACGCCGCCCACCTGGAAGGCCGTCACGCGGCTCAGATTCGTGCCCGTGAGCACCAGGCTGCCACCCACGGCGACGTTTGCCGCCGAAACGGCCGTCACGGCAGAAATCACGACGGGATTGCCCGAGGTGGTCGTCACTACCGTGTCGCCACCGCCGCCACCACCGCAGGCGGACAGGCCCAGCATGAGAAACAATGCAACTAGCAAATGGTTTTTCATGGCTGGCATCCATGCTGATGCAGCGCGATGCAGGGGAGGACACGAGAGAAATGTGACATATTGGTGACTTTTGGTGAGAATTTACTTTCGAGGAACTAATATTATCGGTTAATTCGATTCCTAAAGACAACTATCGCTGCTTTTGATTCATTAAAAATAGGCTGATATGGCACAAATAATGTAAAAACTTTTCCACACCCTGGCCGACATCCATTTCTGCCAAGTTTGGCGGAAGAATTAACGTTTTGAGCAAGACTTTCAGGAATGTCATTTTCAGAAACAGGCCCGGCGCAAGGCGAAGTGTTGCAAGAAAGCTTGCCTTGGGGCTAACGGCCGCTTTTGCTTAAAACCAAAGCAGCCTGATGCCGTATAATTTTAGACCCGGTGAAATCAGGCGATTGCCACCTTCTGCCTGCCCTACCCGGCTGGCACTCTCCGTCAGCGGATCCTGCTGACCCGCAACCGCCCCGTACCTGTCCTGTCGCCGCGCCGCCGCCCGTTTGCCTATTGAAAGCATGAAATGAACGATACCGTGATCCCCGCCATGTCCCCGACCGAAGCCACCTTGCGCGCCATTCTGGCGCAGCGGATCATGATCCTCGACGGCGCCATGGGCACGATCATCCAGCAATACAAGCTCGACGAAGAAGCGTACCGTGGCGGCCCCGCCGGCCGCTTCATCGATTTTGCCGCGCCGGCCGACAGCGGCGCGCGCGAACTGTTCGTCAAGGGCAACAATGAGCTGCTCACGCTCACCCAGCCGCACATCATCCAGGAAATCCACGAGCGCTACCTGGCGGCGGGCGCCGACCTGATCGAGACGAATACCTTCGGCGCCACGACGATCGCGCAAGACGACTATCACATGGCCCACCTGGCCTATGAAATGAACGTGCAGGCGGCCAAGCTGGCGCGCGCCGCCTGCGACAAGTATTCCACCCCGGACAAGCCGCGCTTCGTCGCCGGCGCCCTGGGCCCCACGCCCAAGACGGCATCGATCTCGCCCGACGTGAACGACCCGGCCGCGCGCAACGTCAGTTTCGACCAGCTGGTGGCCGCCTACCTGCAGCAGACGCAGGGCCTGGTGGAAGGGGGCGCCGACGTGCTGCTGGTGGAAACCATTTTCGATACCTTGAACTGCAAGGCGGCCCTGTTCGCCATCGACCTGTTCTACGAGCAAAATCCGACCGTCGTGCGCCTGCCCTTGATGATTTCCGGCACCGTCACGGATGCCTCGGGCCGCATTTTGTCGGGCCAGACCGTGCCCGCCTTCTGGAATTCCGTGCGCCACGCGAAACCGCTGACCATCGGCCTGAACTGCGCGCTGGGCGCCGCCCTGATGCGTCCGTACGCGGAAGAACTGGCCAAGATCGCCGACACCTTTGTCTGCATCTACCCGAACGCGGGCTTGCCCAACCCCATGAGCGACACGGGCTTTGACGAGTTGCCAGCCGACACGTCCGCCCTGCTGCGCGAATTTGCCGACGCAGGCTTTTTGAACATGGCGGGCGGCTGCTGCGGCACCACGCCCGAGCACATCGCCGCCATCGGCGAGTTGCTGTCGAAGAACACGCCGCGCAGCGTGCCGGCCCCATCGCACGACTTGCGCCTGGCGGGCCTGGAGCCGTTCGTCGTCAATGACGAGTCACTATTCGTCAACGTGGGCGAGCGCACCAACGTCACGGGATCGAAAGCGTTCGCGCGCATGATTCTCAACGAGCAATACGACGAAGCGCTCTCCGTGGCACGCCAGCAAGTGGAAAACGGCGCGCAAGTGATCGACATCAACATGGATGAAGCGATGCTCGATTCGCTGGCCGCCATGACGCGCTTCCTGAACCTGATCGCTTCGGAACCCGATATTTCGCGCGTGCCCATCATGGTCGACTCGTCGAAATGGTCGGTCATCGAGGCGGGCTTGAAATGCGTGCAGGGCAAGGCCATCGTCAACTCCATTTCCATGAAGGAAGGCGAAGCGGAATTCCTGCGCCAGGCCAAGCTGTGCCGCCGCTACGGCGCCGCCGTGATCGTCATGGCCTTCGATGAGAAGGGCCAGGCCGACACCTTCGAGCGCAAGATCGAGATTTGCGCGCGCGCATACCATTTATTGATCGATGCGCTGGACTTCCCGCCGGAAGACATCATTTTCGACCCGAACATCTTTGCCGTCGCCACCGGCATCGAAGAGCACAATAATTACGCCGTCGACTTCATCAACGCCACGCGCTGGATCAAGGAAAACTTGCCGTACGCGAAGATCTCGGGCGGCGTGTCAAACGTGTCGTTCAGTTTCCGCGGCAACGATCCGGCCCGCGAAGCCATCCACACCGTCTTCCTGTACCACGCCATCAAGGCCGGCATGACCATGGGCATCGTCAACGCCGGCATGGTGGGCGTGTACGACAACCTCGACCCGGAATTGCGCGAGCGCGTGGAAGACGTGGTGCTGAACCGCCGCGACGATTCTACCGAGCGCATGATCGAGATCGCCGGCACGCTGAAGGCGGGCGGCAAGGCCGAGGCGCAAACCCTGGCCTGGCGCGAAGGCACGGTACAGGCGCGCCTGTCGCACGCGTTGGTGCACGGCATCACGCAATTCATCGTCGAAGACACGGAAGAAGCGCGCCAGGAGCTGCTGCACAATGGCGGGCGCCCCATCCACGTGATCGAGGGCCCCTTGATGGCGGGCATGGACGTGGTCGGCGACCTGTTTGGCCAAGGCAAGATGTTCCTGCCGCAAGTGGTGAAATCGGCGCGCGTGATGAAACAGGCCGTTGCCCATTTGATTCCGTATATCGAGGAAGAAAAGCTGCTGGAAGAAAAGCGCACGGGCATCGTCGCCAAACCGAAGGGCAAGATCATCATGGCGACCGTGAAAGGCGACGTGCATGACATCGGCAAGAATATCGTCACGGTAGTCTTGCAATGTAATAACTTCGAAGTGGTGAACATGGGCGTGATGGTGCCGTGCTCGGAAATCCTGGCCCGCGCCAAGGTGGAAAACGCGGACATCATCGGTCTGTCCGGCTTGATCACGCCGTCGCTGGAAGAAATGGCGTATGTCGCCAAGGAAATGCAGCGCGACGAACACTTCCGCATGCTGAAGATTCCCCTGCTGATCGGCGGCGCCACCACCAGCCGCGCCCACACGGCAGTGAAAATCGCGCACAACTACGAAGGCCCCGTGATCTATGTCCCGGACGCCTCGCGTTCCGTGTCCGTGGCGCAATCGTTGCTGACACCGGAACAGCGCGACAAATATGTGCAAGACATCGAGCTCGACTACGCGCGCATCCGCGAGCAGCACGCCAACAAGAAGGCCCTGCCCATCCTGCCGCTGGCGCAGGCGCGCGCCAACAAGATGGTCGTGCCCTTCGACGGCGCCTGCACGCCCGTGAAACCGAAGTTCATCGGCCGCCGCGTGTTTAAAAATGTCGACCTGGCCGCCCTGGCCAATTACATCGACTGGGGCCCGTTCTTCCAGACCTGGGACCTGGCCGGTCCCTTCCCCGCCATTTTGACCGATGAAGTGGTGGGCGACGCGGCCACCAAGGTGTACGCGGAAGGCCAGGCCTTGCTGAAAAAACTCATCGACGGGCGCTGGCTGACGGCCAATGGCGTCGTATCCTTGCTGCCGGCGAACAGCGTCAATGACGACGATATCGAGGTGTACACCGACGATACGCGCAGTAGCGTGGCGTTTACGTATTACGGCATGCGCCAGCAGGGCGTCAAACCCGTGGTCGATGGCGTGCAGCGGCCGAACCAGTGCCTGGCCGATTTCATTGCACCAAAGGCATCGGGCGTGAAGGATTACATCGGCATGTTCGCCGTCACGTCCGGCCTGGGCATCGAGAAATACGAAAAGCGCTTCGAGGATGCGCACGACGATTACTCGTCCATTATGTTGAAGTCCCTGGCGGATCGCCTGGCCGAAGCGTTTGCCGAATACCTGCATGAGCGCGTGCGCAAGGATTTGTGGGGCTATGTGCCGGACGAGAAGCTGAGCAACGACGACATGATCGGCGAGCAATATGTCGGCATCCGCCCCGCGCCCGGCTACCCTGCCTGCCCTGAGCATACCGTCAAGAAAGAGATGTTCGAGGTCATGCAGGCCGAGGAAATCGGCATGATGTTGACGGAATCGTATGCCATGTTCCCCGGCGCGGCCGTCTCCGGCTTCTATTTTGCCCACCCGGAGTCGAAATACTTCGTCGTCGGCAAGATCGGCATGGACCAGGTGGAAGACATGGCCAAGCGCCGTGGCGCCAGCATCGAGGACGTGGAACGCTGGCTGGCACCGAATCTGTCATAATAAGCACAAGGCGCGCGGAACTTATCGCGCGCCGCAGCGCACTAACGCAGTATGCCGGTCGGCATGCTGCATGCCCGCTCCGGCCCGTTCCCTGACTGGCTAAGGAGGATATATGGCAAGCAATTTCAAACTGAAACGCTGGCAGGATCAAGTGATCCTGTTGCTGGGCCTGTGGCTGCTCGTTTCGCCCTGGGCCTTTTCCTATCCCGAAGGCTCGCCGCAGATGCTCAATGCCTTTGTCTCGGGCCTGGTGATCGCCGTGCTGGCCGCCTTCGACCTGTACAAGACGTATTTCTGGGCCGTCGTCGTCAACCTGCTGGTGGGTGTCTGGGTCGCCGCCTCGCCGTGGATCTTGCGGCTGGCCGAACAGCGCGTCGTCCTGTGGAACGAGTTACTCGTCGGCATCGCCGTCGTCGTGCTGGCCCTGTGGGAATTGCGCACCGACCCCGAGCTGCACAAGCACTGGCCCGGCGCTGCAGCGTAGTGGCGTAAAAAAGCCCTGTCACGGCGACGCCGTGCAGGGCTTTTGAAGAACGCGCCAACAATGTTGTCGGATTACGCGTGGCCTGACGGCCGCGCTAATCCGACCTACAGCGCATACCTGACAACGTTATCGCTCCATTCGTAGGCAGCCATTTCCAGTTCCACCAGGTCGTCCGGCGACATGGCCAGGTCGCGCAGGGTTGGCACGATCTCGCCTTCCATGTCTTCGATGCGCTCGATGCACTCGGCCAGGCGCAGCAGGTCGCCGTAGAAGCCTTCGCGCGACAGCAGCGCTTCGGCCACTTCGTCGATCACTTCGATCTGGCTGAGAATTTCCGACATCGGCACGCCGAACAGGGTATCCATCAGGGACATGATACCGACCGTAAAGGCGATATCGGCCGAATGGGCCTGGTTCGGGCGCAGTTTATGCGCGAGCAATTCGAGCAAACGGCCGCGCGTGGTGGCCAGCATCAGCAGCGGCGTCATGCTATGGCCGCGCTTGCTTGGCTCCGCATACAGCATGATTTGCAGCCAGCGCTGCAGCTGGCGACGGCCCAGCACGGTCACGGCCTGGCTCAGCGAATCGATGCGCTGGCGCGCGCCCACGGCCGGTGTATTCACCAAACGCAACAGGTTCAAAGCCAGCGACACGTCGCGCTTGATGGCGCGCTCGATATCCATGTTGTCGGCGTCGGAGGTCACCAGGGTCATCAGTTCCATGACGGCCAGTTGCGACGGCGACAGCTTCTTGCCCGTCATGATGGCGGGCTTGGCGAAATAATAACCCTGGAAGTAATCGAAGCCCAGGTCCAGGCCCGACTTGAATTCTTCGCGCGTCTCGACCTTTTCCGCCACCAGTTTCTTGTGCTCCCGCTTGAAACGGGGCGCCAGGGCCGCCAGCACTGTCGGGTCGACCGTGCTCATGTCCATCTTGACGTACTGCACCAGCGGCAACAACGCCTGCACTTGCGCCGTATCGGCCACCACGTTTTCCAGCGCGAAAGTAAAACCATGGCCCACCAGTTCGCTGATGCGCGCGCGCACTTCCGGCGTGACGGGCATCGATTCGACGATTTCCAGCACGACTTTTTCACGCGGCAGGAAAACGAAGATGTCGCTCATGATCACGTCGGCATCGACGTTGACGAAACCGAGCGCGTCGCCGATCACCTTTTCCATCCCCAGCTGGGAAGCGTGGGCGATCACGGACGCCGTGGCGGACAGGTCGCTGGTAATGTTGGCGGGGCCGACCGGAGCGTTGCGGAATAGCAACTCATAGCCGAACAGGGCCTGGTTGCGGTCGAGGATAGGTTGTCGCCCCAGATAAAACTCGCGCACGCGCAAGGGTTTCGGGGTGATGTCGTTGCTGGAAATATCGATCATTAAGTCTTCATCAATCAGGTCGAGTGACACCGGCCGCGCGGTGCCCGCATCAAGGTTCACTATTGACAATACTTTAGCTGAATTTCGCCCGCGCTGTGGGTATTTTGGCAGCAATCCCGCGTATTGTCGTCAACAAATTAGGCCGCTGGCGTGTCTTGCACCATCCCGTCGACAAATAATTTCAATTCACCGGGCGCAAACGCCGTCCACTGCTCATTCGTCGTCAGCGGCTGGGTAACGATCACGGCCACGCGGTCCTGGGGCGTCGTCACCTGGGAAAAGTCCACGCTCAGGTCTTCATCGGAGAGTTTAGCAGTTGGAAACGGATGTTGTCGCACCAGATAGTGCAAGCTGGTCGAGCAATGGGCAAACAGCGCCTCGCCGCTCGACAGCATCATGTTGAAGGTGCCGTGGGCGGCGATGCTGGGCAACAATTCCGCCAGCGCGGCGTGCAGTTGCGGCAAGGCCGGCGGAGCATCGCCAAAGCGCGCATGCAATTGCTGCAGCAGATAGCAGAAAGCCAGTTCGCTGTCCGTGCAGCCGACAGGGCGGTAACTGCCCGTCAGCACGGGATGAAATTGTTTCAAATCGCCATTGTGGGCGAATACCCAGTAGCGGCCCCACAGTTCGCGCACGAACGGGTGGCAGTTTTCCAGCGCCACCTGGCCTTGCGTGGCCTTGCGGATATGCGCGATGACATTGCGCGACTTGATCGGGTAGCGTTTGATCAGTTCGGCCACGGGCGAGGCGATGGCCGCCTGGTGGTCGACGAAATGGCGCACGCCGGCACCCTCGAAAAAGGCGATGCCCCAGCCGTCATGGTGGGTATCGGTATGGCCGCCGCGCATGGCGAAGCCGGTAAAACTAAAGACAATGTCCGTGGGGACATTGCAATTCATTCCGAGAAGTTGGCACATGGTCTGTTTGCGGCTGAATAACACGGCCACCATACCATGCCGCCCGGCGGATTGGTATGGTGACGATAGCCACCACCCTAGTGCAACAGGACAGGCTGGCTCATGAGGGAATCATAGCTGCCCAAAAATTCATCGATCTCTTCCATGCTGGGTTCGCTGGCGATCAATTCCGTGACGTCGCGGCGGAAGTTTTGCGCAAGGATGCCGGCGATAAACGTCTCGCGTTTGCCGCCCTTGTCGACGATTTCATAGCCGCCAAAGCGCAGGGCTTCCAGGTCGACGTCGGCGCCGAATTCCACGACGCTGTATTGTTCGCTGTTATAGATCAGGTTCATTTTGCATCCTTCGCTCAAGCAGGAGAGTCTCCTGCGGTTTCAGAACAGAGGTGGGGCTGATACGGCGCCATTTCAAGCGCCATGCCACCCGGCGGGCTACAGAGTTGTAACGAGATGCAAACTGCGACTGCGGTAAGTCGATCGAGAACTCGTCAGGAAAGCACGATGTCTGCTTGCAGCGCCAGCAGGACGTCGTAGGGACTGGCAGTGAGCCAGGCGCGCAATTGTTCGATGTGCGTGGCATCGGCCAGGCTGATGAACAAACGCGCGGGAGGTTGGCGCAGCAGACGATTCAATGTTACACGCAATACGAGATTGCCGCTGCAGCACAGGCAACCGGGCGCAATGCGCAACAGTTGCAATGGAAACGAGGGAGAAGGGGAAACTTGCCCGGCCAGGTCGGCCAGGATGGCGTTGCCGTCAGCGAGGCCCTCAAGGATCACGGCGGCCGGCTCGCCAGGCGCCAACGCTTGCGCGATGGCGGCCTCGCGCTCGGCGGCGCGTCCACCGCTGACCAGGGTCAGCGGCGTCGGACGCCGCACGGCGGCCGTCACAGGTTTTTCTTGGCCAGCTTGCCCGGTTCGACGCCCAGCTGTTTCAGCTTGCGGTACAAATGGGTACGTTCCAGGCCTGTTTTTTCCGCCACGCGGGTCATGCTGCCGCCCTCGCGGCCCAGGTGGTGTTCGAAATACATGCGCTCGAACGCGTCGCGCGCCTCGCGTAGCGGCAAGTCGAACGACAGGTTGTAGCCATGGCCTTCGGCCACCGCCGGTACGGCGATGCCTGGGCGTACCATCAGCTGTTGCGGCGCGCTGCCGCCAAAGCTGGGCACGGGATGGCTGCTTTCCTCGGCCACCACAGGTGCCACGGGACGCGGCGCCACGCTCGGCGCGCGCACGGTTTCCTGTGCCCGCGTCAAACCTTGCTGGACTGCTTTCAGCAGTTTTTGCAGGGCAATCGGTTTTTCTAGGAAGTTCATGGCACCGATACGCGTCGCCTCGACCGCCGTATCGATGGTAGCGTGGCCCGACATCATGATCACCGGCATGGTCAGCAAGCCGTCGCGCTGCCACTCCTTGAGCAAGGTCACGCCGTCCGTGTCGGGCATCCAGATATCGAGCAATACCAGATCCGGCGCACCGGCCGCACGCGCTTCACGCGCCTGCTGCGCATTTTCGGCCAGCTGGATAGCATGTCCTTCGTCGCCCAGAATTTCCGAGAGCAACTCACGGATACCCATTTCATCATCCACTACGAGTATGTTTGCCATTCGTGTCTTGCCTTCCTCATTTCGCCGGCCGTCGCGCACAAGATGCACACGACGGACAACTATGATTTTATTAGTGTTTTAAATACTAAACCAGACCCTCACGCCAGGAAATCCTGGGCAGGAGTGTCGGGAGCTAACTTTAACAGCAAAATGACCACCGAAGCGCCATTGCCGTCGACCCGGTTCTCGATATCGATGCGGCCGCCATGTTCATCGATAATTTTCTTGACCATCGCCAGGCCCAATCCCGTGCCGCGCGCCTTCGAGGTCACGTAGGGTTCGAAGGCGCGCGCCAGGATTTTTGGCGCGAAACCAGGACCATTGTCGGTGATGGCCAGCCGCACGGCGATATTCACGCCGCCGTCCGCACTGCGATAATGAATTGCTTCCGTCCTTACGTCAATCCGCGGATGGGGCGAGTCCGGCGGCAGGTCGGCCATGGCGTCCTGCGCGTTCTGCAGCAAGTTATGGATCACCTGGCGCAACTGGGTGGGATCGCCCATCACCATCGGCAGATTCGGCGCCAGTTGCGGGTGGATGATGTCGCCATCATCGCCGCGCAGGTACAGGTTCAGGATTTCTTCGATCAGTTCGTTCAGGCGCAACGGCGTGAGCACGGCCGGCGGCGTGCGCGCATAGTCGCGGAAGTCATCGACCATGCGCTTCATCGCATCGACCTGCTTGACGATGGTGGTGGTGGCGCGGTTGAGCAAGTCCGCATCGGGCTGCTCCAGCTTGCCCTCCAGCTTCATTTGCAGGCGCTCGGCCGACAGCTGGATGGGCGTGAGCGGATTCTTGATTTCATGCGCCAGACGGCGCGCCACCTCGCCCCAGGCGATCGAGCGCTGCGCGGAAATCACGTCGGAAATATCATCGAAGACGACGATGTAGCCGCTGCCGGACTCCAGCGGCAAGCGCGAACCGCGCGCCAGCAGGGTGATGTCATGCTCGTCGGCACTGCTGCCCAGGCGGCGCGGAATCTCGATCTGGCGCTGCCAGTGCAGGCGCTGCTGGTTGCGGCCCGATGCCGATTGCGCGCTTTGCGCCGTGAAGGCACTGATGATGGCGCTTCCAAACTCTTCCATTCCAGCAATATGCGCCAGCGACTGCCCCACGATGCTCATGCCCGAATGCTGCAAGATGCGCTCGACCGATTCATTGCACGTCACCAGCTTGAAATCGCCGTCGAGCACCATCACGCCGGCCGACATGTTCGCCAGCACCGATTCCAGGTGGGCCTTGGCGTTTTGCAGCGCGGCGCGGTTGCTTTCCACGGCCGTGCGCGCATCAAGCAACTGGCGCGTCATGATGTTGAACGACTGCGTCAGGGTACCCAGTTCATCCTTGGTGGCGACGATGGGGCGCGGCGACAGGTCGCCCTCGGCCACGGCGCGCGTGCCTTCTGCCAGGAGCAGCAGGGGCTGGGCCAGGTTGCCCGCGATCAGGAAAGCGCTGCCGATGGCGCCAAAGATGGCCAGCAGCAAGGTCAAGGTGAGGATTTCCATGTACATCTTGCGCAAGCCCACGCGCGCGACGAAACGTTCCTTGTATTCGCTGTAGGCGGCGCGCAGCACCTCGCCGTTCGTCGCCAGCTTGGGCGGCACCGCTTGCAGCAATTGCAGGTAGCGGGGCGAGACGGAGGGCCCCGGCACGGCCACCAGCACGCGCAGACGCAGGCTGGCCGCCGTTTCCAGCGAGGCCGGCGTGCCCGCGCGGAAACCGCCGCCGCCCGACTCCGTGCCATCGTCGTGCAACTCCAGCCCCCCTTCGGCGGAGGCATAGCCGGCAGGCGAGGCGGCCTGCACCAGCATGGCCGGCGTGGGCAAGTCGGCCGCGCTGTGCGGCCCGGCGCTGGCCAGCAGCACGCCGTCGCCGCTGACAACCATGACATTTTGCATGCCTTCTTCGCGCAGCAGGCTGGTCAGCACGGCCGGACCGGCCACCGGGTCGATGCCCAGTTCCGCGACCGCCTTGTGACCCCGGTGGTCCAGCTCGACCAGGGCCGCATCGAGGCCGGCGCGGCCCAGCTCAATCCCCGATTCCAGCGCCGCTTCGATCTTGACGTTGAACCAGGATTCGATGGAGTGGGACACGAATTGCACAGAAACAAGAAAGATCACCAGGCCCGGCAGGATGCCGACGGCGGCGAACAGCATCACCAAACGTGTCATCAGCTTGGAACCGAACTTGCCGCTCTTGTAGCGCACGTACAGGCGGCCCAGGGAAATGCCCACCAGCGCCAGCAGGGCCACAGCCACGGCGGCGTTCAGCCCCAGCAGCCAGGTGTAATAGCGGTCGAAAAAGCCGGAATTGTCGGAAGCCGACGCCAGCAGGAACAGCAGGATACTGACAATGCCGCCGCCGACTACCAGCAGATAGCGCAATGCTTGACTCACTACTCCGCCGTATACAAGAAGGTTTTTTTATTCGAAGCCAGGCGCCAGTCGCTGTTATTGAAGGCATTCACCTGTATCGGCTTGGGCAGGTAGTCGCGGTCCATGCCCATGCGCAAGGTGACGTTATACGTCTGCCCCACTTTCAGCGCGCCGCGCGGCGCCACCAGCCAGCGGCTGGGGCGGCGGATCAGGAACAGCGCGTCGTCGAGCGTGGGGAAGCTTTGCTGCAAGCCGCCGCCCGACACATGATACTGGCGCGTGAGCACGTTGTACGACAGCCGGCTGGTCTGGCGCGCCACGATGGCCTTTTCATCGAACCAGTACCAGCGGGGCCGGGTCAGTTCGATTTCTGTCGTGAAAAACAGCGGCACGCCATGCTGCACAGCATCATCGAGGTCGTGATTGAGATCAAAGGAGTAGGTGGCAGCCAGCTTGTAGCCCTCTTCGCTAGCCTCGATGTAGGCACGGGTGATCTCGACCATGTCGGCGGCTTGCGCGCGCGGCATGGTACATGCCAGCATCAGCAGCAGGGCCAGGAGTCGGAAGAGTCGTGTTGTCACAAGTGTGCCGATGGTGTCCGTAGGAAAAGGTTCGACGAATCGCTCAAGCCGCATTTTTTTGGAATAGCGCATAGAACAAACCGTCATGGTCCTGCTCCGCGCTGCCCGTCGGCAACAGCTGGCCAGGCGCTGTCAATCGGGTCGCATTATTGCGCACCGCAAATGCCGCCGCCTGTGCCTCGGACTCTTGCGGCCACAATGAACATGTCACGAATAGCAATTTACCATCGGGGCGCAGCATCTGCCACAGGTTGTCCAGAATTTTGGAGGAAAGTGTTGCAAGTTGGAACGCGTCGCCCTTGCGGCGCAACCAGCGGATGTCGGGATGACGGCGCACGATGCCCGAGGCCGTGCACGGCACGTCGGCCAGGATGCGGTCGTACTGCTGGCCGTCCCACCACGCACTCGATTGCGCATCTTGCGCCTTCAGGGTGGCGTCCAGGCCCAGGCGCTCGAGGTTTTCCGCGATGCGCGGCAAGCGTTTGGCGTCCGCATCGATGGCCGTCACGTGCACGTCGGCCAGTTCCAGGATGTGGCAGGTCTTGCCGCCGGGCGCCGCGCAGGCGTCCAGCACGCGCATGCCGTCTTGCAAGTCCAGCAGCGGTGCGGCCAGTTGCGCGCCGGCATCCTGCACGGAGACGACGCCCTGCTCGAAGCCGGGAATCAAGGCCACGCCGATGGGCTTGTCCAGGCGTACGGCAAACGGTCCCACCTGGCGCGCGGCAATGCCCGCATCAAACAGCACGGCGAGGTACGCTACAACCGTGCTCTTGCGGCGATTCACGCGCAGGGTCAATGGCGGCACGGCATTGCCGGCCGTCAAAATGGCTTGCCAGTCGCGCGGGTAAGCCAGGCGCAGCGAATCGATCCACCATTGCGGATAATTCCATTGCGCCAAAGGTTGCTGCAGGGCCGCTTCCAGCAAGGACTTGCGCTCGCGCAAGAAACGCCGCAAGACGGCATTCACCATGCCCTTGGCATGCGCCAGGTCAGGGTGCGAGGTGGCCACCGTGACGGCCTGGTCGACAACGGTAAATTCTTCGTACGGCTGCTCGTCCGGCTCGGCGGACATCAGCGACAGCGCGCAGCACAGCAGCGCGGCCAGCATCGGCGGCTCGGGCGCCTTCGACGTCATCAAACCGACCAGGGTTTCGCTGCGGCCCAGCTGGCGCATGGTACGGTAGGAAATATCCTGGATGGCGCCGCGCGCCTGCGGGCTGGCGTTCGATTGCGCAAACACCTTGGCCAGCGCCTGCGGCAGGGCCGTGCCCGTGCGCACTTGCGCCACGGCATTGGCGGCGCCCAGCAGGCAAAACGCCAGCGAGTCGGCGCGCAAATCGGGTTGGAAGCCTGGCTGCAAGACCGGTTTCAGGTCGGGATGGTAGCTGGGACGCAATTTCGGTGCGGCAGGCGCCTGGCCTGGCGCCGGCTTGGTTTTCAATTTCAGCGTGGGGCGCTTGTTCATAGTTATCCGGTGTGGCTGCGCGCGGTGGGCTGCATGGTGGCAAAGTCGCGGCCGCGCGTTATCAATAAAGGGTCGATTGTAGCGTTTGTGGCGTCCTCTGGCCCAAGCGATTGCAGCGATTGCTGTAAATTGCGGTAAAAAACTGCATATATACAAGCAGAATGCGCCATGCTGATGTTTTCATGCACCAACATAGGCATATTGTCCTGATAATATCGTGAAATGCGCCGGCACGGGGGCCTTGCCGGCAAGCGTATTGTTCCCGCCGGCAAACCAGTATAATTGACGCAGTCTGGGCGGCTTGGGTACTTGCCGTCCGTTTTGCTTTTGATTCATTCTATTCATTCTTAACGCGGTTCCACCGCCATCCTGCTCATGCTCGCCCAACAGAAACAAGAAATCATCGCCCTGTTCCAGGCCGCCCTCGCTCCCGTCCTGGCCGGCACTACGCTTGAGCCATCCGTGGTGCTCGAGCGACCACGCGACGCATCGCATGGCGACGCCGCCTGCAACATCGCCATGCAATTGGCCAAGCAGCTGAAACAGAATCCCCGCGAACTGGCACAAACCATCGTCACGGCCGTGCTGGCCAACCCGGCCGGCAAAGGCCTGATCGAGGCAGTGGAAATCGCCGGTCCCGGCTTCATCAACGTGCGCGTGTCAAACGCCGCCAAGCAAGCCGTGGTGAAATCCATCCTGAGCGAGGCCGACAGCTATGGCCGCAGCACGGCAGGCGCCGGCAAGCAGGTCATTCTGGAATTCGTCTCGGCCAACCCGACCGGCCCGCTGCACGTGGGCCACGGCCGCCAGGCAGCGCTGGGCGACGCCCTGTCGTCGCTGTTCGACGCGCAAGGCTACCAGGTGACGCGCGAGTTCTACTATAACGACGCGGGCGTGCAAATCCAGACCCTGGCCAATTCCGTGCAGGCGCGCGCGCGCGGCTTCAAGCCGGGCGACGCCGAATGGCCCGAACCGGCCTACAACGGCGACTACATCGCCGACATCGCCAACGATTTCAAGGCCGGCAAGACCGTGTCGGCCAGCGATGGCTTGCCCGCCACGGCCAATGGCAACATCGACGACATCGATTCGATCCGCCCGTTTGCCGTCACCTACCTGCGCAACGAGCAGGATATCGACCTGCAGGCGTTCGGCGTGAAGTTCGACAATTACTACCTGGAATCGTCGCTGTACGCGGACGGCAAGGTCAATAGCGCCGTGGAAACGCTGATCAAGGCGGGCCACACCTACGAGCAGGATGGCGCACTGTGGCTGCGCACCACCGACTTCGGCGACGACAAGGACCGCGTCATGCGCAAGACGGACGGCACCTACACGTATTTCGTGCCGGACGTCGCGTATCACCTGGTGAAATGGCAGCGCGGCTTCGTGCAGGCCATCAATATCCAGGGCAGCGACCACCACGGCACCATCGCGCGCGTGCGCGCCGGCCTGCAGGCGGTCGACATGGGCATCCCGCAAGGCTACCCCGACTACGTACTGCACAAGATGGTCACCGTCATGAAGGACGGCGAAGAAGTCAAGATTTCGAAGCGCGCCGGCTCCTACGTGACCGTGCGCGACCTGATCGAATGGTCGGGCGGCGGCGACATCGCCAAAGGCCGCGACGCTGTGCGCTTCTTCCTGATCTCGCGCAAGGCCGATACGGAATTCGTCTTCGACGTCGACGTGGCGCTGAAAACCACCGATGAAAACCCGGTGTATTACGTGCAGTACGCGCATGCGCGCATCTGCCGCATCCTGGAAAACTGGGGCGGTGATGCCAGCACGGTGGCCGGCGTCGATTTATCTCCTTTGACGGCGCCGACCGAAGCGACCCTGCTGGCGACCCTGGCCGCCTACCCGGAAATGCTGGCGCGCGCGCAAGCGGAACTGGGACCGCATCAAGTCGCCTTCTACCTGCGCGACCTGGCCGCCAACCTGCACAGCTTCTACTTCGCCGAAAAAGTGCTGGTCGAGGACGACGCCGTCAAGATGGCCCGCCTGGCCCTCGTCATCGCCGCGCGCCAGGTGCTGCGCAACGGCCTGGCACTGATCGGCGTATCCGCGCCAAACAAAATGTAATCGCGAAGGTCTAACCGTCAATGAGTCACGCTTCCCCCCACGCCTCCCGCTTTTCTTCGACCCGGCGCCAGCAGGGCAACACGCTGGTCGGCATCATCATCGGCCTGGTCATCGGCCTGGGCATCGCCGTGGTGGTCGCCCTGGTGATCACCAAGGGCGCCTCGCCCTTCACCGACAAGTCGGGCAAGGCCGGCAAGTCGGCCGAACCGACGGCCGGCCAGATCGCCGACCCGAACAAGCCGATGTACGGCAACAAGGAAGCGGCCAAGGAAGCGGCGCGCGACTTCTCCAAGGAGCCGCGCGAGATCGTCGCGCCGACGCAGCCTGCTGCGCCGGCACCCGCTCCCGCGCAGCAGCCGAAGGCGCCGCCGCCGGACGCGCTGCAGGAACTCATCGGTACATTGAAGGACAAGCCGGCGCCGAAAACGCCAGCGGCAGCAGCGCCAGCGCCGCAAGCCAAGGCCGACGTGAAAGCCGAAGCCAAGACCGATGCCGCCAGCGACAAATGGATTTATTATCTGCAGGCCGGCGCCTTCCATGACATGTCGGACGCCGAAAGCACGCGCGGCAAACTGGCGCTGCTGGGCTTCGAAGCGGCCATCAGCGACCGCAGCACCGATGCCGGCGTGCTGCACCGCGTGCGCATCGGACCGTTCAACCAGCTCGAAGCGATGAACCGCGCGCGCACCAAACTGTCTGAAAACGGTATCGATGTCGCCGTCGTCCGCAACCAAAAATAAGGAACCAGCATGCGTTTTCTGAAGAAAATCCTGTTCGCCGCCGCCCTGTGCACCGTTGCTCTGGGCGCATCGGCCTCGCCGGCCGAGCCGAAGAATGGCGTCGAATACGACACCCTGGCCACGCCGCAGGCGACGGAGTCGGGCAAGAAAATCGAAGTGACGGAATTTTTTGCGTATTACTGCCCGCATTGCAACGTGCTCGAACCGCAACTGGCGGCCTGGGTCAAGAAACAGGGCGACAACATCGTCTTCAAGCGCGTGCACGTGTCGCGCGATGACAGCGTGACGCCGCAACAGCGTTTGTTCTTTACCCTGCAAGCCATGGGCCTGCTCGACAAGCTGCACACCAGCGTCTTCCACGCCATGCACGTGGAGCGCAACCGCCTGGCCACCGACGACGCCGTCTTCGACTTCGTCGCCAAGCAGGGCGTGGACCGCCAGAAGTTCATCGACACCTACCGTTCGATGGGTGTCTCGGCCCGCGTGCGCCGTGCGGACGCCATGATGCAGGGCTATAACGTGACGTTCTGGCCCATGATCGCCATCGACGGCCGCTACATCACCTCGCCTTCGCAGGCCGATCAAGGCAGCAAGTCGGCCAAGAACGAAGAGCAGCTGAATGCCCAGGCTTTGAGCGTGATGGACGTGCTGCTTGCGAAAGCCAAAGCGGAAAAGAAATAAGCATGGCCACTTTCCTGGCGCGCCCGGGCATCGCGTGATGCACAGCGTATTCATCACGGGCGCGTCGAGCGGACTGGGCGCCGCCCTGGCGCTGCAGTACGCGCGCCAGGGCGCCCAATTGGGCTTGCTGGCGCGCCGCGGCGAGACCCTGCAGCAACTGATCGCTTCCCTGCCCCACCCTGAACGCCACCGCGCCTACGCCGTCGACGTGTGCGACCATGCCGCCCTGAAAAGCGCGGCCGGCGACTTCCTCGCCCATGCCGGGCATATCGACGTCGTCATCGCCAGCGCCGGCGTGTCGTACGGTACCCTGACCGAACACGCGGAAGACCTCGACGCCTTCGCGCGTTTGATGGCCATCAACGTCACGGCCACCGTCGCCACCTTCGCGCCCTTCATCGCCGCCATGCAAAGCCAGGGCAGCGGGCGCCTGGTGGGCATCGGCAGCGTGGCCGGCATACGCGGCCTGCCCGGCGCCGAAGCCTACAGCGCCTCGAAGGCGGCCGTCATCAGCTACTGCGAATCGCTGCGCCTGGAACTCAAGCCGGCCGGCATCAAGGTCGTCACCATCACGCCCGGCTACATCGACACGCCGATGACGCGCCACAACGCCTATCGCATGCCCTTCCTGATGCCGGCCGATAAATTCGCCGTGCGCGCCGCGCGCGCCATCGCCGACGGCGACAGCTATCGCGTGATCCCGTGGCAGATGGGCGTCGTCGCCAAGGTGCTGCGCGCGCTGCCCAATGCCGTCTACGACCGGGCCTTCGCGAATGCGCCGCACAAGGCGCGCAACTGAACCAATCACCATGACGAAGCACTCAGACCTGACCAGCGCGGCCATCGCCGCCCATTGCGCCACGGGCGCCTCCCATGTGGCCATCGAAGTGGTCGACGAAACGGGATCGACCAACGCCGACCTGCTGGCGCGCTGCGCCAGCCTGGCCGGACCGACCCTGCGCATCGCCGGCCAGCAGACGGCCGGACGCGGGCGCGCCGGGCGGCCGTGGGTGTCGCAGGCGGACGCCAGCCTGATGTTCTCGCTGGCCTGGCGCTTCAAGGGGCCGCTGCATCAGCTGGTTGGCCTGCCGCTGGCCGTCGGCGTGGCGCTGGCCGAAAGCATGACGGCGCTGGGCGTGCCGGTGCAACTGAAATGGCCGAATGACCTGCTCAAGGATGGCCACAAACTGGCGGGCATCCTGGTCGAGACGCAGCAGGCGGCCGAGGGCAACGGCGTATGGGCCGTGATCGGCTGCGGCATTAATTTGCTGATGCCCGATGCGCTGGAACGGCAGATCGGCCGCAGCGTCTCGGCCGTGCCGTGGCTGGCGCAGATGGAGCGCAATACCCTGGTGGCGGCGCTCCTGAGCCGCCTGGCCGGCGTGCTGGCCGAATTCGACGACACGGGCTTCGCGCCATTTGCAGATCGCTGGAACCAGCTGCACGCGTGGCAGGGCCAACATGTGAAAATCCTCGACAACGGCCAGCTGCTGCAGCAAGGCGTGGCGGCCGGCGTGGACCATCTGGGGCGCCTGCTGCTGCGCACCGATGGCGGCTTGCAGGAAATCATGTCAGGCGACGTGTCCTTGCGTCTGAGCGGGGAGTAAGCGCATGCTACTGCTGATAGACGCCGGCAATACGCGCATCAAATGGGCACTCGTGGCCGCCGATGGTGCCGCCGGCGGCTGGCTGGCCAGCGGCGCCGTCACGCATGCGCAGCTCGATACCCTGGCGGCGCAATGGGAGAAACTCGCCATCAGCGAAGCGCTGCTGTCGAACGTGGCGGGCAGCGTCATCGGCATGCGCCTGCGCGCCATGCTGCCGGTAGCACCCTGTGACTTTGTCTCGCTGCCGCAGCTGGCTGGCCTGACGAATGGCTACCGCACGCCGTCGCAACTGGGCTGCGACCGTTTCGCCGCCGCCATCGGCGCGCACGCACTGGCGCCTGGACAGGCGGTCATCGTCGCCAATTGCGGCACCGCCACCACCATCGACGCCATCACGGCCGATGGCGTTTTCCTCGGCGGGATGATCTTGCCGGGGCTGGGATTGATGGCCAGCTCGCTGGCGCGCAACACGGCGCAGCTGCCGCAAATCGCTGGCGACGCCATGCTGCCGGCCGGCTTTGCCGACAACACGGACGACGCGATTTTGAGTGGCTGCCTGGCGGCGCAAGCGGGCGCCATCGAACGGGCCGTGCGCATGCACGGCGCCAGCGCCTGTTTATTGTCAGGCGGCGCCGCGCTGCGTATCGCACCGGCCCTGGCACTGCCGGTACCGCTGCATCTGGTGGACAATATCGTCATGCTCGGCCTGCAGGCATCCGCACGCGCCGACGCGGCAGGAACACAAGGAAACCACGTATGCTGAAATTCGTCTTCTGGCTGCTGGCCGGCGTCAACCTGCTGGTGCTGGCCATCGGCCAGGGTTATCTAGGCAGTTTTCGCAGCGAGACGCGCGAACCGGCGCGCCTGAAAAACCAGCTGCAAGAGACCAAACTTGCCTTGCTGACGCAGGAGCAGGCCACGGCGCCCGCCGCGCCGCCGGCCACCGAGGCAGCTGCGGCACCGACACCGCCGCTATCGTATGCCTGTACGGAAGTGGGCAATTTCCTGCTGGCTGACGGGCGCCGTTTCGAGGCGCAGGTGGCCGCGCTCGACCTGGGCGACCGCCAGTCGCGCCGCAACGTAGCCGGCCAGGACATTTCCAGCTACATGGTGTACATCCCGCCGCAGGGCAGCAAGGAAGGCGCCGAGCGCAAGGCCGGTGAGTTGAAGCAGCTGGGCGTGACGAATTACTTCATCATCAACGAAGGCGGCGCGCAGCGCTGGGGCATTTCACTGGGCGTGTTCAAGTCGGAAACCAGCGCGCAAAGCCAGCTGGCATCGCTCAACAAGCAGGGCGTGCACAGCGCCCGCGTCGCGCCGCGCTATAGCGCCAGCAAACAACTGGCTTACCAGTTCCGCGACCTCGACGCCGCCACGCGCGCGCGGCTGGCCGAGATCACGAAGCAGTTCGAAGAGCAGGAACTGCGCTCCTGTAAATGACACCTGACAATCGCGTCGGATTACGCGCTTGCGCGCTAATCCGACCTACGCTTATCGTTCGATGACGATGGGCTTGATACCCGTCGATTCCGGTAAATTCGCCGCCGCGCGTGCCGCCTCGGCACGGCTGGAGAACGGTCCGCCATACAGGCGGAACAGGTTACCGGCCTGCACCACGCCCAGGGTACCGAGGGCCGCCGCGTATGGCGCCAGGCGCGAGCGCCCCGTTTCCGCATTGTCGGCGCGCGAGTAGGCACCCAACTGCAGATAAAAGCCGCTGGCCAGCACCGTCGGGGCAGGCATGGCGACCGTCGCATCGACGGGCAGCATTTGCGTCGACACTTCCGGCTGCACCACGGCGCCCGTCTCGGGTGGCGTATCGATGGAAATGGCCATCACGGAAGGCGTCAACGGTGCCGGTTTGGGCGCCGCGCGGGCAGCCAGGATGGCATCGATATCGGCCGGCAGCAGCCGTTCCACGACCACCTGGTGGCTGCCTTTGCCCAGGAAGCCCAGTTTCAGCGCCGCCGTGTAGGACACGTCGATCACGCGCGTGGCGTGGAAGGGACCGCGATCATTGATGCGCACGATCACTTGTTCGCCGCTGTCGATGCTCGTCACGCGCGCATACGACGGAATCGGCAAGGTGGGATGGGCCGCCGTCATCTTGTACATATCGTAGATTTCACCCGACGAAGTGCGCTGGCCATGGAATTTCTTGCCATACCAGGTGCCCGTCCCCTTCTGCGTAAATGGTTCGTTGTCGGTGATCGGCGTGTACGTCTTGCCGAACACAACGTAAGGACGGTTCGAGCGCGTCGAATACGGCTCGTTGCGCACTTCCGCATCGGGCACGTCGCGCAGGTTGGCCGGCGGATTGTCGCCCGGGCCGTCATCCTTGTAGTAGCCGCCGCGCCCGGAGCCGGCCGCCGGCAGCGCCGGCAAGGTAGGGTCCTGGCGCACGGGGGACTTGACCTTGCCGCCTGACGGCAGCGGCACGTTGTTCGATGCGGGCTTGTGCGGCGTGGTGCCGCAGGCGGCCAGGGTCAGCAAAGCAGCCAAGCTCAGCCCGCGCATGGCGAAAGTATCGAAAGGCGCGCGCATCAGGTCTGCACCAGCTTGCGATGGCGCTGGATGCTCATCAGGATACCGGTGGCCACGCCCAGGGTCAGCAGCGCGGTGCCGCCATAGCTGAGGAAAGGCAGGGGAACGCCGACCACCGGCACGATGCCGCTGACCATGCCCATGTTGACAAACGCATACGTAAAGAAAATCATTGTTATCGCTCCTGCCAGCAGGCGAGTGAAAAAACTGGGGGCGTTGGCGGCGATCATCATGCCCCGTCCCACCAGCAGCAAATACATCAGCATCAGGATCAAGTTACCGACCAGTCCGAATTCCTCGGAATAGACGGCAAAAATAAAATCGGTCGTGCGTTCCGGGACAAATTCCAGGTGGGCCTGGGTACCGTGCGTCCAGCCCTTGCCCGTCATGCCGCCGGAACCGATGGCGATGATGGACTGGATGATATGGAAGCCCTTGCCCAGCGGGTCCTTGGTCGGGTCGATCAGCATCATCACGCGGTCGCGCTGGTAATCATGCAGGTGCGACCAGGCGATCGGCAAACAGGAAACAAAGGTGATCAGCAAACCGGCCAGCACCTTCCACGACAGGCCGGCCAGGAAGATGACGGTAAAGCCGGCCGCCACCACCAGCAGCGCCGTGCCCAAATCGGGCTGGCGCGCGATCAGGTAGACGGGTGCCAGCAACAGCACTGCCGCCATCAGGAACGACTTCCAGCGCAGGGCGCCCGCATTGTGCTGGAAGAACCAGGCCAGCATCAGCGGTGTGGCGATCTTCAGGAACTCGGAGGGTTGAATGTCGATCACGCCGATATGCAGCCAGCGCCGCGCGCCCAGCTTGATGGTGCCGAACAGCGCCACGGCCACCAGCAAGATCACCGACACCGTGTACGCGGGCACGGCGATGCGCATCATCATCTGCGGCGTGATGTTGGCCGCCACCCACATGACGAAAAAGCACAGCAGGATGTTGCGCAGGTGGTCCTCGATCTTGCCGGGGATGCCGATGCTGGCCGAATACAGGGTCAGCAGGCTGGTGCTGAGCAGCATCAGGATGATGATCATCAGCGGCGGATCGAATACCGCCAGATAGGGTTTGGCGCGCCGCCACAGCGAGCGCCTTTCGTTAATGGGCATGTGCTTCCTTATTGCCTGGCAGGCGCCGCCGGGGCGGCCTGCTCGTCGGTGATTTCTTCCAGGGTGCGCACTTCGTCGACATCTTCCTTGGGCACCTTGGTGGTGTCCTTTTCCTTGTCGCTCGGGCGCTTGCCCAGCAGGTAGTAGTCGAGCGCCTTGCGCGCGATCGGCGCGGCCACGCCGGCGCCGAAGCCCGCGTTTTCCACGACGATGGCAATGGCGATGCGCGGCTTGTCGGCCGGCGCGAAGGCCGTAAACAAGGCATTGTCGCGCAAGCGTTCCGCCAGCAGCTTGGCATTGTACTTCTCGTTTTTCTTGATGCCCACCACCTGCGCCGTCCCCGTCTTGCCGCCCACCGTGTACTGCACGCCGGCGAAGATGCGCGCAGCCGTGCCGCCCTGCTCGCTGGTCACGCCCACCATGGCGCGCTTGATGACGTCGATGTTTTCCTGCTTGAGCGCGATGCGGTAGCTTTCCTTCGGTACCGTCAGGGTGCGCGCGCGCGTCGTCGCGTCTTCGATGATCTTCACCAGATGCGGCTTCATCACCACGCCGTTATTGGCCAGGTTGGCTGTCGCGTGGGCGATCTGCAGCGGCGTATACGAGTTGTAGCCGGAGCCGTTACTTACCGAAATCGTGTCGCCACCCACCCATTTTTTTTGCTGCGGCGTCTTGAAGCGGTTGCGCTTCCATTCCATCGACGGCAGCACGCCCGTCTTTTCATTATTCAGGTCAATGCCCGTCAGCTGGCCGAAACCGAACGGCTTCATGAAGTCGTGGATGGCGTCGATGCCCATGTCGCGGCCCAGCTGATAGTAATACGTGTTGCAGGACACGACGATGGACTTGTGCATGTCCACCGTGCCATGGCCGCCCACCTTGTCGTCGCGGAAGGTGTGGCCGCCGAGGATGAAGAAACCGGGATCGGAAATCGACTGGCTCGGCGTGCGCTTGCCCAGTTCCAGTGCGGCCAGCGCCATAAAGGGCTTGAAGGTCGAGCCGGGCGCGTAGGTGCCGGACAGGGGCCGGTTGACCATCGGCCGGTCCAGCGAGGTATTGAGTTCATTCCAGCTTTGCTGGTCGATGCCGTCGACGAACAGGTTCGGGTCGTAGCCGGGCTTGGAGACGTAGGCCAGGATGTCGCCCGTGGCCGGGTCGATCGCCACGGCCGCGCCGCGCCATTCGCCGAACGCTTCCTCGACCACCTTCTGCAGTTCGATGTCGATCGACAGGATCAGGTTGTTGCCAGGGGTGGCTGCCGTGCGCGACAGGGTGCGCATGGCGCGCCCGCCGGCCGACACTTCCACCTCTTCATAGCCGGTGGTGCCATGCAGCTGCTTCTCGTAGCTTTTTTCCAGGCCTTCCTTGCCGATATGGTCGGTGCCGTTGTAGTTGGCCGCGTCGTCGCCCTCATCGAGCGCCTTGGCTTCATTGCGGTTGATGCGGCCGATGAAACCCACCACATGCGAGGCGATTTCACCCATCGGATACTGGCGGAACAAGCGCGCCTGCACCTCCACGCCGGGGAAACGGAAGCGTTGCGCCGTGAAACGCGCCACTTCTTCGTCCGTCAGGCGCGTACGCAGCGGCACGCTGACGAAGTTCTTCGAGTCTTCCAGCAGCTTCTTGAAGCGGCGGCGGTCCTTGATGTCGATCTGCACCAGGGTCGACAATTCGTCGATCACCGAGTCGAGGCTGGCACTCAATTTCGACGGCGTAATTTCCAGCGTATAGGCCGAGTAATTGCGCGCCAGGACCACGCCGTTACGGTCGAGGATCAGGCCGCGCGTGGGCACGATGGGCACCACGGCGATGCGGTTGTCTTCGGCCTTGGTCGCGTAGTCCTCGTGCTTGATCACCTGCAGCCAGATGAAGCGCGCCAGCAGCAGCGAAAAGCAGACGAAGACAAGCGCGCCCAGGATCGTCAGGCGCATGCGGAAAAAATGCAGTTCGCGCTCGGTATTTTTCAGTTCAGTCATGGCGGGCGCCCGTCAAATCGGCCGGTTATGGTCGCGGTCCACGGCGCGGCGCTGCGGCGCCAGCAAGATCCACGTGACGAAGGGCCACAGGGCCACGGCGACGAAGCTCTCGATGAAATTGAGCCAGCCGGGGAAACGGCCCGAGACGATCAGGCGCGTCAGCAATTGCAGCGCCTGCGTCAGCAGCAGCAGCGGCAGCACATGCAGCGCCTGCGTCAGGATGGGGAACCACAGCACGCGGCGGTGCATCATGATGGCGAAATACGACAGCAAGGTGTAGGCCAGCGCATTCTCGCCCAGCAGGGTCGAGTCGTGCACGTCCATCATCAAGCCCATGAAGAACGCCACGCCGATGCCGACCTTGCGCGGCTGGTGTATGCCCCAGAAGACCAGCACCAGGGCGACGAAATCGGGCACGCCGACGAACTGCCCCCATGGCAGCAGGTTCAGCAGAAAAGCGCACAGCAGGGAAAAGCCGATGAACAGGGGGCTGACCGGCAGCAGGATGTAATGCGGGCGGTTCATCGTGTCGCGTCCTTCGGTGGCACGGCGGCAGGCGTGGCTGGCGGTTTTGCCGCCGGTGTGGTGGTGGCGGGCGGGGTCGCTGCGGCCGCCGGGTCCTTGATCGGCGCCATCTTGCCGGCGATCTTGCGGCCCGTCTTGACGTCTTCGACTGGTGGACGCGCTGGGATCTCCGGCGACGTCATCAAGATCAGCAGTTGGGTGTTGCGTTCGATGCCGGCCAGCGGCTGGCACACGACGCGGCCGAACGGGCCATGCGCATTGCGCTCGACCAGGGTCACGCGCGCCACGGCCAGGCCGGCCGGATACAGGCCGTCGAGGCCCGAGGTAATGACGATGTCGCCGATCTGGATGTCGGCGGTGGGCGCCGTAAAGCGCAGCTCCATGGTGCCGGACTTGCCGCGGCCGATGGCCACGCTGCGCACGCCATTGCGCAGCAGCTGCACGGGAATGGCCTGTTCTTCATCGGTCAGCAAGGTCACTTCGGAGGTGAACGGGAACACGCGCGTGACTTGTCCCACCACGCCGAGGTTATCGATCACGGGGCGGCCCAGTTCGACGCCATTCTGAATGCCCCGGTCCAGCACGATCTTGCGCGTGGCCGAATCGCGCGTGTCATACAGGACTTCAGCCATCAGGGTCTTCACGGGAACGCGCTCGCGCGCTTCCATCAGCTTGCGCAAATGGTTGTTCTCAACGATATTGAGCTGCGCCTGCTGCATGATCTGCGCCGAGGCGATTTGTTCGTGCTTCAGGTCGCGCACCTGTTTTTCCAGGGAGGACAGCGAAGAAAAGTAGTTGCCGACGCCAAGCGCCACATCGCGCGGCACCAGGGCCGCCATCTGCACCGGATACAGCACGGTACCGACTGCCTGGCGCACGGCCGTCAAGGCGTGCATGCGCGAATCGACCAGCAACAGGGCGATAGAAATGCCGGCGAACACCATCATCTTGACGCGGGCGGAGGCGCCTTGTTTGAAAAGTGGCGGAGGACTGTATTCCATGACATCCAATAATCAGGCGCGGTGCGCCAACGTACAAGCCCCGGTCGAACGCCGGCGCCAAAACCAAAGCCGGAGACCCGCTCTCCGGCCCGTTGATCCGATTATTCGTAGGAGAAGATCGAGCCGAGCTTGTCCATACGTTCCAGTGCCATCCCGGAACCGCGCACCACGCAGGTGAGCGGGTCCTCGGCCACCAGCACCGGCAGGCCGGTTTCCTCCATCAGCAGGCGGTCCAGGTCGCGCAGCAGTGCGCCACCGCCCGTCAGCATCATGCCTTTTTCGGCGATGTCGGCGCCAAGTTCCGGCGGCGTCTGTTCCAGCGCGTTCTTCACGGCCGAGACGATATTGTTCAGCGGATCGGTCAGCGCTTCGAGAATCTCGTTGCTGGAAATGGTGAACGAACGTGGGATGCCTTCGGACAGGTTGCGGCCCTTGACTTCCATTTCCTTCACTTCCGAACCCGGGAAAGCCGAACCGATGGCCTTCTTGATGGCCTCGGCCGTTTGTTCGCCGATCAGCATGCCGTAGTTGCGGCGGATGTAGTTAACGATAGCTTCATCGAACTTGTCGCCGCCCACGCGCACGGAACCCTTGTAGACCATGCCGCCCAGCGAGATGATGCCTACTTCCGTGGTGCCGCCGCCGATGTCGACCACCATCGAGCCGGTCGCTTCGGACACGGGCAAGCCCGCGCCGATGGCCGCTGCCATCGGTTCTTCGATCAGGTACACCTGCGAAGCGCCGGCGCCCAGCGCCGATTCGCGGATCGCGCGGCGCTCGACCTGGGTCGAACCGCACGGCACGCAAATGATGATGCGCGGCGATGGACGGAAGAATTTCGAGTCGTGCACCATGCGGATGAATTGCTTGAGCATCTGCTCGGTCACGGTAAAGTCGGCGATCACGCCATCTTTCATCGGACGGATCGCTTCGATATTGCCCGGCACCTTGCCCAGCATCTGCTTGGCTTCCTTGCCGACTGCCTGAATGGTCTTCTTGCCATTCGGACCGCCTTCCTGGCGGATGGCGACGACGGACGGTTCGTCCAGGACGATGCCTAGGCCGCGCACATAAATAAGGGTGTTGGCCGTGCCCAAGTCAATGGCCAGATCGGTGGAGATATACCTGCGTAAAAAACCAAACATGAGTGTCCTGTAGCGCATCGAGCTGCGCAAAAGCTGTTTATGGGGAGTTTCAAAGCGGGCGCTTTCAGGCACCCTGAAAATCCATGAAGGCGATTTTTCCGGGTTTCGCTTGGCGCTTGCGCAATCTTTTCTATGCTGCGGCAGCGGTCCATCAGCGCCGGCAACGCATTAACCCGCCATTCTACCTTATAATTTGAATGCGATTTGCTCAAAAACCATGGAAAAGTGCGACTCTTGCAGCCGCGAGTTACGCGGCATTCCTCGATTTTTGTGAGCAAAATAGCAGTAAATATTCGCGTTTTATCAAAACGCCAACTTAATACTAATGCGCGGCACTCCGCGCCATTCGCCATGTCCCTGACACTCTCCGACGTAAAACGCATCGCCCACCTGGCACAACTCGAAATGGCCGACGATCAGGCCGTCACGTCCCTGGCCCAATTGAACAAGATTTTTGCCCTGGCGGAACAAATGCAAGCCGTCAATACCGATGGCGTGGCCCCCCTGAGCCACCCGCTGGCAGCCCATATGGACAATATCGCCCTGCGCCTGCGTGAAGACGTCGCCACGGAAACGAATCGCCGCGACGCCTACCAGGCCGTGGCGCCGAAAGTCCAGGACGGCCTGTATCTCGTGCCAAAAGTTATCGAATAAACACGCCGTTGCGCCGCTCCCGCCTTCTTGCCGAATATCAAAATAGAAACGCCATGCATACAAAATCCATCAAACAGCTGTCCACGCTCTTGCAGAACAAGGAAATTTCCGCCGTTACGCTGGCGACGCACTTCCTCGACCGCATCGCAGCGGACAACTCGAATGCCTTCCTGCACGTCGACCGTGCCCTGACCCTGGCGCAAGCTGCCGAGGCCGATGCGCGCATCGCCGCCGGCACGGCCACGCCATTGACGGGCGTGCCGATCGCGCACAAGGACCTGTTCGTCACTCAAGGCTGGCGCACCACGGCCGGCTCGAAAATGCTGGCCAACTACGCCAGCCCGTTTGACGCCACCGTCGTGGAAAAATTCCGGGCAGCCGGCATGGTCACCCTGGGCAAGGTCAATTGCGATGAATTCGCCATGGGTTCCGGCAATGAGAACTCGGCCTTCGGCGCGGTGCGCAATCCGTGGGACAAGACGGCCGTGCCAGGCGGCTCGTCCGGCGGCTCGGCTGCCGCCGTCGCGGCCGGCCTCACGCCAGCGGCCACCGGCACCGACACGGGCGGCTCGATCCGCCAGCCAGCCGCGTTTTGCGGCATCACCGGCATCAAGCCGACGTATGGCCGCGTCTCGCGCTTCGGCATGATCGCCTTTGCCTCGTCGCTGGACCAGGGCGGCCCGATGGCCCGCTCGGCCGAAGACTGCGCCCTGCTCTTGACCGCCATGGCCGGCTTTGACGAGCGCGACTCGACCAGCCTGTCGCCGGAACAGGGCGGTGTGACGGAAGATTTTTCGCGCAGCCTGGATCAGCCCCTCACGGGATTGCGCATCGGCGTGCCGCGCGAGTACTTCGGCGAGGGCCTGGCCAAGGACGTGGAAGCGGCCGTACGCGGCGCGCTGGCGCAGTACGAAAAGCTGGGCGCCACCCTGGTCGACATCTCGCTGCCCAACACGGCCCTGTCAATTCCCGCCTACTACATGATCGCGCCGGCCGAAGCGTCGTCGAACCTGTCGCGCTATGACGGCGTGCGCTATGGCCACCGCGCCGCCGAGTACAAGGATTTGCAGGACATGTACAAGAAGTCGCGCGCCCAGGGCTTCGGCCCGGAAGTGCAGCGCCGCATCATGGTCGGCACCTATGTGCTGTGCCACGGCTACTACGACGCCTACTACCTGAAGGCGCAAAAGATCCGCCGCCTGATCGCGCAGGATTTCGATGCCGTATTAAATGGCCCGAACGCCGTCTGCGACGTCATCATGGGACCGGTCGCGCCTACCGTCGCCTGGGATCTGGGCGACAAGACGGACGACCCGGTGGCAAACTACCTGGCCGATATCTACACCCTGTCGACCAGCCTGGCCGGCCTGCCCGGCATGTCGATACCATGCGGTTTCGGCGCAGGAAACAAGAATGGCAAGCGCCCCGTCGGCCTGCAAATCATCGGCAATTATTTTGGCGAAGCCAAACTGCTGAACGTGGCCCACCAGTTCCAGCTAGTGACGGACTGGCATACGCGTGCTCCAGGCAACACAACTGCCGGCATCTAAGAAAAAAATTCGCACCGCCCAGGCGGCGCCACCAAAAAATAAGCGAGAACACTATGCAATGGGAAGTCGTCATCGGTCTTGAGAACCACGTGCAGCTCACGACCGAATCCAAAATTTTCAGCGGTTCGCCGATCAAGTACGGCGCCGATGCCAACACGCAAGCGAGCCCCGTCGACCTGGCGCTGCCAGGCGTGCTGCCTGTCATGAACAAGCAAGCCGTTGACCGCGCGATCCGCTTCGGCCTGGCCGTGGGCGCCACTGTGGCGCCGCACTCGGTCTTTGCGCGCAAAAACTATTTTTATCCCGATTCGCCCAAGGGCTACCAGATCAGCCAGTTCGAAGACCCCGTCGTCATCGGTGGCGCCCTGACCTTCGGCTACGAAAAGGATGGCGAATTCGTCACCAAGACGGTCAATCTGACGCGCGCCCACCTGGAAGAAGACGCCGGTAAATCGCTGCATGAAGACTATGCGGGCATGAGCGGCATCGACTTGAACCGCGCCGGCACGCCGCTGCTGGAAATCGTCTCGGAACCGGAAATCCGCAGCGCCGCCGAAGCCGTGGCCTACGCCAAGGCGCTGCATTCGCTGGTCATGTGGCTGGGCGTTTGCGACGGCAACATGCAGGAAGGCTCGTTCCGCTGCGACGTCAACGTCTCCGTGCGCCCCGTCGGCCAGAAGGAATTCGGCACGCGCTGCGAGATCAAAAACCTGAACTCCTTCCGCTTCATCGAGGAAGCCGTGCACGTCGAAGTGCGCCGCCAGATCGAACTGATCGAAGACGGCGGCAAAGTCGTGCAAGCGACGCGTTTGTACGATCCGGACCGCAAGGAAACGCGCGAAATGCGCAGCAAGGAAGACGCCCAGGATTACCGCTACTTCCCGGACCCTGATTTGCCGCCGCTGGTCATCTCGCAAGCGTGGATCGATACCGTCAAAGCCTCGATGCCGGAACTGCCGGCCGCCATGCGCGCGCGCTTCATCAGCGAATATGCGCTGCCCGATTACGATGCGCTGGTGCTGACGCAATCGAAAGCCATGGCCACCTATTTCGTCGCCGTGGTCGACAAGGCCGGCAAGGAAAACGCCAAGGCCGCCGCCAACTGGCTGATGGGCGACGTGGCATCGACCCTGAACCGCGAAGGCGTGGACCTGGACGACGCCCCCGTCTCCGCCGCGCAGCTGGCCGCCATGCTCAAGCGCATCGCCGACGGCACGATCTCGAACAAGGCGGCGAAAGAAGTCTTTGCCGGCATGTGGGAAGCGAAGTCCAGCGACGAGCACCTGGTCGACGCCATCATCGATGCCAAGGGCCTGAAGCAGATCTCGGACTCGGGCGCCCTGGAAACCATCGTCGATGAAGTGCTGGCGGCGAACGCCAAGTCCGTGGAGCAGTACCGCGCCGGCAAGGAAGCGGCCATCAACGCGTTGATCGGCCAGGCCATGAAAGCGTCCAAGGGCAAGGCCAATCCGGCCCAGTTGACGGAATTGCTGAAGGCCAAGCTGGCGGGGTAATCTTCGCGAGAGGCATGCAAAAGGACGCTGCGGCGTCCTTTTTTTATGCGCCGCCCGCTTGCGGGTATGATCATGGATTCTTCCACGCACCTGTGAATCCGCCATGAACAAGATCAAGACCGGCCTGGTCGGCTACGGCTTTGCCGGCTCCACCTTCCACGCTCCCGTGCTGTCCACCATCGATGCCCTGGAATTGACGGCCGTCGCCTCCAGCAAGCCGGAACTCGTGCACAAGGACTGGCCGCACGCCACCGTGTATGCGGAAGCGGCGCAGCTGTTTGCCGATCCATCGATCGAGCTGGTCGTCATCGCCGCGCCCAACGCGGCGCATTTCAGCCTGGCGCAAGCGGCGCTGCAAGCGGGCAAGCATGTGGTAGTGGATAAACCCTTCACCATTTCCAGCGTTGAAGCGCAGAGCCTGATCACGCTGGCGCAAGAACGCAAGCTGGTGCTCAGCGTGTATCACAACCGGCGTTGGGATGGTGACTTCCTGACGCTGAAAGCGCTGCTGGCACAGGGTACGCTGGGGCGCATCGCCAGCGTCGAATCGCATTTTGACCGTTTCCGCCCCGAGATCCGCCAGCGCTGGCGCGAGTCCGCCGCACCCGGTGGCGGCTTGCTGTACGACCTGGGTCCGCACATGCTGGACCAGGCCATGCAGCTGTTCGGCCAGCCGGAAAAACTGTACGCCGACATCGCGCTGCAGCGCGATGGCGCGCAAGCCGTCGACTACATGCACATTGTTCTGTACTACGACCGCTTGCGCGTGGTGCTGCAGGCCGGTTGCCTGGTCAAGGCGCCAACGGCACGCTTCGCCGTGCATGGCGACAAGGGCAGTTTCGTGAAGTTCGGCCTCGACCCTCAGGAAGACGCCCTGAAGGCGGGCGGCAGGCCGGGCCAGCCCGGCTGGGGTGTGGACCCCGTGCGCGGTGCGCTGCACCTGGGCACGCAGCCGGACGGCCATGTCGAGCACCTGGAGCTACAGGCCGGCCGCTACCAGGACTTTTACCAGGGCATGGCCGATGCCATCGGCCACGGCGCAGCGGCGCCCGTGGCGGCCGAAGATGCGGCGGCGACGATACGCCTGATCGAACTGGCGCTGCAAAGCGCCGCAGAAGGGCGCGTACTCGCGGTCAGCTGATCGGGCTGCCGTCGCCCATCAAGGCCGGCCCTGGTTCGTTCCTGCCGGCCAGACCAGCTCCACGCGCGCGGACGATCCCGCTTTGACCTGCACCTTGCGCTCCAGGGTCTTGCCGGCCAGGGTGGCACGCAGGCTGTAACTGCCAGGCGCCAGTTTCGCCAGCAGGAACGGCCCGCTGGCCGTCGTTTCCAGCACCGGCGCGCCCTTGGCGTCGCGTATTGTCAGCTTCACGTCGGAAGCAAATTCCGCCTTGCCTGCCGCCTGCACGGAAAACACCAGGCTCAAAGGCCAATGCCGGCTGGCGCCCTTGATGGCAGTCGACTCTTCGAGGCCGATGCCGCCGCTCAGGTATTCCACCGTCCCGCTCTTCTGCACGGGCGGCAAGGCATTATCGCCCTGCGCCTGCGCCGCACTTCCCAGCAACAGCCCGGCGGCCAGCATTGCCGCCGCCAAGCCCAGGGTACCGCGTCTGTCTGGTGCCATTTCACTCTCCTCATGTCGATTGAATCAAGATAGGAAACGCAGCTTAGGCCAGTCTTAGCTTAGCGCCGGCGCATGGCCTCGGCGATCTTCTGGTCCGTCTTGTACTGGCTCAGCGAGTACACGGCCCAGATCGTCGCTGGCAGCCAGCCGATCAAGGTGATCTGCAGGATCAGGCAAATGATGCCGGCAATGGGGCGGCCGATGGTAAAAAAGGTCAGCCACGGGAGTAACAGGGCAATCAGCAAGCGCATCGTTCGTTCCTTGAATATTCCCCAGTGCCGCGGGGACCGGGCCGGCATGCGCCGGCGGCAAAATCAATTTATCCGATTATAACGATACTGGCGTCTCACGCCGGCACGGGTGCGAGCAGCTTTTCCATCCACGCCAGGATGGCGGCAAAGATCACGTCGCGGTTCACTTCATTGAAATTCTCGTGATAATTGGCCGGGTAAAAATGGTAGTCGAGCAGGCCATCGGGCACGCTGCGCAGCAGGCTTTCCGTGGCGCGGCTGTCGGCCAGCTTGTCGTCGCCGGCCACCACGGCAAACAGGGGGAAGCGCCAGTCCGACAAGCCGCCCGCCAGTTCCTTTTGCGCCGACATCAAGGCATGGGCGAAGCGCACCGACGCTGCACTGGCGCGGATGCCGTCACGCTCATCCTGGAAATGGCGCGCGGTGATGGTCTGATCGTGCGTCAGCAGCATGGTCAGATTCCCCAGCGGTACCTTCATCGTCGGGAAGCGCTGCGCCAGCCAGCCGGACAACATCTGCAGCACCTTCGGCACGGGAATCGCATTCACGTAATACGGCGATGAAATGACGAAGCCTTTGATCACCGGGTCACCCGCAAAGCGCCGCAGCCCCAGGTGGGTGGCGATCAGGCCGCCCATGGAATGACCCATGACAAAAATCGGCACGCCGGGATACGCCTGCTTGACCCAGGCGAGGAACAATTCCTCGTCGTCGAGGAAGGCCTCGAACGAGGGAATATCGACCTTGCGCTTGCCATCGTGGCCCACCATGTCGAAGCTGACGGTGGCGATGCCGTGCTGGCGGAAGGTCAGCGCCGGCGTGACATAGTCACCCGCATGCGCCATGCCGCCGTGGATCGCCAGGATCACGGCACGTGGATGCTCGGGCTGCCAGATGTGGATGGGCCGCTCGACCTGGTCGCTGCACAGCAGGCTGGCCATCTTGTCTTCTGAAAAACGCATCGCTGCTCCTGTCATGCCCTGTCACGCCTTCAGATGATCGATCAACTGGCGCGCATACAGGGGTAATTCACTGAACTGGCGCACGCAAATCGTCAGATTGCGTACCGACCAGGGATCGGATAATTCCAGGCAACGCAGCGCCAACGTCTGCTGGCAGCGGCTTGCCGCCGCCAGCGGCACCACGCTGATGCCCACGCCGCTGGCCACCATGCGGCACACGGCATCGAAGCTGCGCAGGCGCACGCGCACCTTCAACGGACGGCCCAGGCGCGCCGCGTGCATGCCCAGGTACTGCTGCATCGCGCTGTCGTCGGCCAGGCCGATGAAATCGTGCTCCAGCAGCGCGGAGAACGCGACGACGCCATCCTGGCCGAGCGCGCGGTGGTGCACGCCATCAGCCGCCGCGATCACCACCAGTCGGTCGGGGCGGAACAGAAACGTCTGCAAGCCGCGCATGTCGACCGAGTCGGACACGATGCCCATGTCGGCCAGCCCTTCCGAGACGGCCTTGACGATATCGTAACTGAGGCGCTCTTCCAGGTCGATGGTCAGGTTCGGATGGCGGTCGAGAAAAGCGCCGAGCGCCTCGGGCAAAAATTCGCTGAGCGCGGCCGTATTGCACAGCAGGCGCAACTGCCCTTTCAAACCGCGCGCAAATTCGCCGAGCTCACCGCGCATTTTCTCCATTTGCAGCAACACGAGGCGCGCGTGATGCAGCAGGGTCTGCCCTACCGGTGTCGGTTCCACGCCGCGCCGCCCGCGCAGCAGCAGGGGCATGCCCAACATCTCTTCCATGCCACGCACGCGTGCACTGCTTGAGGCCAGCGCCAGATGGCTGCGCGCGGCGCCCGCCGTCAGGCTGCCCGCCTCCACCACGTTGACAAACAGCTGCAAATCGACCAGATCAAAGCGCATCGCGGCTCTCCTTTTCGTCATCTTATCAGCCTTCGTATTTTACTTAGGCTGACTCAACATAATCCACCTTGGCGAAACCGCCCAGCGCGCGCAAAATCCACGCAAAATCACTGTGGATAAAAAAGATGGAAACGTCATTCCTGCTGGCCGTCGGCGCCAGCTTCCTCGCCGCAGGCTTCGTCAAGGGCGTAGTCGGACTGGGCTTGCCGACGGTGGCCATGGGCACGCTCAGCCTCGTCATGCCGCCCGTGCAGGCGGCAGCCCTGCTGATCGTGCCATCGCTGGTGACGAATGTCTGGCAACTGGCGGCCGGGCCGGGCCTGCGCGCCCTGCTGCGCCGCTTGTGGCCCATGCTGGCCGCCGTCATGGCAGGTACCCTGGCGGGCGGCGCCCTGCTGCCGACCGACAGCGGCGTCTGGGCCGTCGTCGCACTGGGCGTGGCGCTGATGTTGTATGCGCTGGCGGGATTATTCTCGCTGCAGTTGCGCGTGCCGGCGCGGCACGAAGCCTGGCTGGGGCCCATGGCGGGCGCGGCGACGGGGCTGGTGACGGCCGCCACGGGCGTGTTCGTCATCCCCGCCGTGCCGTATCTGCAGGCACTGGGACTGGCGCGCGATGCGCTGGTGCAGGCGCTGGGCCTGGCGTTTACGGCATCGACCGTGGCGCTGGCGGCCAGCCTGGCCCTGCACGGCGACTTCAGCCTCGGTGCGGCCGGCGCTTCCGCGTATGCGCTGCTGCCGGCGCTGGCCGGCATGCTGGCCGGTCAATGGCTGCGCGGGCGCATCGCGCAAGCAGTATTCAAGCGCTGCTTTTTTGCCGGGCTGTTCGCCCTGGGCCTGCATGCGGCAGTCAAACCATGGCTGGCGTGATGCGGATAGACTGGCAAGGGCATAGCGCGCTGTGCGCGTGGATCGATGGCCAGCAAGTGGCCATGCTCGATATCAGCAGAGACGCCGATGAAGTAACGCTGAACATGCTGTTCGTGAAGCCGCCATTCCGCCGGCGCGGCATCGGTGGCGCGCTGCTGCGGCGGCTGTTGCAATGCCATCCGCAAGCTGGCGCCGCCTGCAGCGACCCGCGGCTGCGGGCGCTGCTGAAAAAAACGACTTAAATACCGTAGCGCGCGCGGTAAGCGGAAACGGCTTCTTTGTACTTCAGCAGTTCCGGATCGGCGCCAGCGCCATTCAGGTAGCCGAACAAGTCGTCCAGGTTGCCGATCGAGATGACGGGAATACCGTACTGTTTCGACACTTCCTGCACCGCCGAACTTGGCGACAGCTGGCCGTCCGGGCCCGACCGCTCCATGCGGTCCAGCGCGATCAGCACGGCGCATGGTTCAGCGCCGGCGGCGCGGATCATGTCCACCGATTCGCGCACCGAGGTACCGGCCGAGATCACATCGTCAATGATGACAACCTTGCCATGCAGCTTGGCGCCGACGATGGTGCCGCCTTCGCCATGGTCCTTGGCTTCCTTGCGGTTGAAGGCGAACGAGGTGTTGCGGCCCTTGCCGGCCAGCGCCACGGCGGTGGCCGACGCCAGGGTGATGCCCTTGTAGGCGGGGCCAAACAGCATGTCGAATTGAACGCCCGAGTCGAGCAGGGTCTGCGCGTAGAACTGCGCCAGTTCGGCCAGGGTGGCGCCGTCATGGAACAGGCCTGCATTGAAGAAGTACGGCGACTGGCGTCCGGCCTTGGTGGTGAACTCGCCAAACCGCAAGACGCCCTTGGATACTGAAAACGCGATAAACTGCTGGCGTAAATTATTCACATTAGCCTCATTTTTTAAAAGTGCCTGTATTTTAATCCGCGCGCAGCGGCGAGACAATCGCCATGCCGCGCCCGCCGGCCCCGTCCAGCGCCCTTTTCACTCTCAACCTATGCCAAAAATTATCTCCGCCAACCTGAACGGCATCCGTTCCGCCGCCAAAAAAGGCTTTTTCAACTGGATGGGCACGCAAACGGCCGATTTCATCTGCGTGCAGGAATTGAAGGCGCAACTGCCCGACATGACGCCGGAATTCCTCAACCCGCACGGCTACCATGGCCATTTCCACTATGCCGAGAAAAAAGGCTATTCCGGCACGGGCGTGTACAGCAAGGCCGAACCGGATGCCGTGCATATCGGCTTCGGCAGCCCCGAATTCGATGCCGAAGGGCGCTACGTGCGCTGTGATTTTGGCAAGCTGTCCGTCATTTCCGTGTACTGCCCGTCCGGTTCGTCCGGTCCGGAGCGCCAGGAAGCCAAGTTCCGCTTCATGGAACTGTTCCTGCCGCACCTGCTGGCATTGAAGGCACTGGGGCGCGAAGTGGTCATCTGCGGCGACTGGAATATCGCCCACCACGAAATCGACCTGAAGAACTGGAAGGGCAACAAGAAGAATTCCGGCTTCCTGCCGGAAGAGCGCGCGTGGCTGACGCGCGTCTTTGACGAAGTGGGCTTTGTCGACGTGCACCGCGGCCTGGACAAGCGCGAAGACCAGTACACGTGGTGGAGCAACCGCGGACAAGCCTACGCGAAGAACGTGGGCTGGCGCATCGATTACCATGTCGCCACCCCCGGCATCGCGGCCCAGGCGCATACGGTCAGCGTCTACAAGGACGAGCGTTTTTCCGACCACGCGCCGTTGATCATCGATTACACCATCAAGGGCTGATCTGATACGTCCGTGGTGGCGTCGGATCTGCCGTAGGTCGGATTAGGACCGCAGGGCCGTAATCCGACAACATGGTTGACACGCCAATGGGGGCGGGTTACGCCAGCACGCGCCGGCTTTCAAAATGGCGCGGCTCGCCGCTTAAAGGGTCCGTGAAATCGATGGCGCGCGCCAGCAGTTGCAAAGGCTGCGACATATCGTCTTCCTTGCACTGCTGGGCCAGCGGATAAAACGCGTCGTTGACGATGGGGATGCCGAGTGCAGCCAGGTGCACGCGCAGCTGGTGCTTGCGCCCCGTGTGCGGCTGCAGCCGGTACAGGTTCACCTCGCCGCGCCGTTCGATCACGTCGATGATGGTTTCCGAATTCGGCTCGCCCGCCTCTTCGCGCATGAGGAAAAACTGCTCGCCCTCGACCATGCGGCTGCGGTACGTAAACGGAAAATCGCGGCCATCGAGGTGCGGCGCCAGCGCCTCATACGTCTTGCGCACTTCGCGGCGCTGGAACAGCGTCTGATAGGCGCCACGAGTGGCTACCTGGCGCGAAAAAATCACCACGCCAGCCGTCTCGCGGTCGAGGCGGTGGATCGGCGTCAGCTCGGCGCAGTTCAGGCTTTTCTTCAGGCGCGTCAGCAGGGTCTCCTGCACGAAGCGCCCGGCCGGCGTCATGGGCAAGAAGTGCGGCTTGTCGACGACGATCAAATGCTCGTCCTGGAACAGGATCTCTTCCTGGAACGGTATCGGCGTTTCGCGTTCCAGCTCGCGGTAGTAAAAAATGCGCATGCCGCGCCGGTATGCGCTGTCGGGGCCGAGCACGGCGCCATCGCCATTGAGCACTTCGCCGCGCGCCATGCGGTCCAGCCATTGCGCGGCGCCGATCTGCGGATAGCGCTCGAGCAGAAACGACAGCATGTCCGGCCACTGCCCTTCCGGCAACCACAGATAACTGGGCGCCACACCGTCGCGCATGGGCAAGGGTGCGGCGGCGTGACGCTTCGACATCCTAGCGCTGCGCGATGGCGCTGCTGCGGTACGGCGGCAAGGCGTCCACGCTGACGCCCTTGCTGCGCGCGTACAAGGGCAGCACTTGCGCCATATGGCTGTTCATCTGCGAGATACGGTCCTTGCCCGACGGGTGGGTCGAGAGGAATTCCGGCGGCGCACCCTTGCTCACGGCGGCCATTTTCTGCCACAGAATCACGCCAGCGCGCGGATCGAAGCCGGCGCGTGCGGCCAGGTCCATGCCGATCAAATCTGCCTCGCGTTCGTCGTCGCGCGAAAACTTCAGCATCACGCCCTGCGCCGCCATATTCGTGGCGGTACTGGTGATGGTCGGATCGACGCCGAGCCAGGCAGACAGCCCGGCGCCGGCCAGCTTGGCGCCGACGGCCGCCAGGTTGCCCTTGCCGGCCTGCGCCTGCGAGTGTTCACGCAGCGCGTGCGAAATTTCATGCCCCATGACGATGGCCACTTCATCGTCGGTCAAATTGAGCTTGGTGATGATGCCGCTGTAAAAAGCGATCTGCCCGCCCGGCATGCAAAAGGCGTTGACCTCGTCCGAGTTGAGCAGGTTGACCTGCCAGTTCCAGTTGGCCGCCGCCTCGTTCCAGCGCGTGGCGAACGGGATAATGCGCTGGGCGATGGCGCGCAGGCGCCTGACCTGCGGATCGCTGTCGGGCACTAGCGCGTTTTTTTCCTTCGCTTCGTTGACCAGCTGCGTATATTGCTGCTTCGATTCTGCGTTGAAATCGGTGCCGCCGGCAAAGATGCGCGAAGTCGACAAGGGACGTACCTTGATGCCATCCTGCATCGTCGCCTGCTGGGCGTGGACGGACAGGGGCGCCAGGGCGGTGGCCGCGCACAGGCTGCCCAGGATGGCGTAACGTTTAAGGGATATTGGTGCCATTGGCAGACCTCCATGGAGCGATTTTAGGCAGCATCATCATGGCCGGGAAGGCCAGGAAGAAGCAAACAATGAAAAACGAAAACCAGCCCAGCTCGGCGACCAGAAAGCCCACCGAGGCATTGATCAGGGTGCGCGGCACGGCGCTCAGGCTGGAAAACAAGGCATATTGCGTGGCCGTGTAGCGCGGGTCCGTGGTGCGCGACAGGAACGCGACAAAGGCGGCCGCACCCAGGCCCAGGCTGGCAAAGGCTTCAAAACCGATCACGGCGCTGAGCAGCATGGTGTTCGGCCCCACCTGCGCCAGCCAGGCGAACCCCAAAATCGCGATCGCCTGCAGCGCGCCAAACACCCACAGGCCCCGGTTGATGCCCAGCTTGAGCATCCACACGCCGCCCACCACGCCGCCGGCCAGGCTGGCCCAGAAACCCGTGGTGTTGGCGGCCAGGCCGATCTGCGTCATGGAAAAACCCAGGTCCAGGTAAAACTTCGTCGCCAGCGCCGTGGCCATGCTGTCGCCGATTTTGTAGAGTAATACGAAAGCGAGGATCCACATTGCGTTACGCCAACCATCGCGCGCGATGAATTCCTGGAACGGCAAGATGATCGCTTCGCGCATGGTCTTCGGCGGCGAGCCGTAGACGGTGGGCTCCTTGATCAGCAAGGTGCACACGAGGCCCGGCAGCATGAAGGCGGCCGTGATCCAGAAGACGGGCTGCCACGGCATGCGGTCGGCCAGGATCAGCGACAGCGCGCCCGGCACCATGCCCGCCACCTTGTACGCGTTGACGATGACGGCGGCGCCCAGGCCCTGCTCGTTATCGTCCAGGATTTCGCGCCGGTAGGCGTCGATGACGATGTCCTGGCTGGCAGACAGAAAGGCCACGCCTCCGGCGGCCGCCGCGATCAGGCCGATTTGCGTGAGCGGATCGAGCATGCCCATGGCGCCGATGGCAAAGAACAGCGCCACTTGCGTGAGCGCCATCCAGCCGCGCCGGCGCCCCAGGCCCAGGATGCGGTAGCGGTCCATCAGCGGCGCCCACAGGAATTTCCAGATGTACGGGAACTGCACCAGGGCGAACAGCCCCAGCGCCTTCACGTTCAGTCCCGACTTGGCCAGCCATGCCTGCAGCAGGTACAGCAGGATGAACAGGGGCAGGCCGGAACTGAAGCCCAGCACCAGCACGGCCAGCATGCGGCCATTGGCATAGGAGCGCCAGCCAGGCGCCGGGCTTGTGGACATCAATGCACCGCTTTTTTACGCAGGCGGAAGACAGCCAGGTCGCCGCGCAGGTTCGGCAGTACGGAGACCTTCTTGCCTTCGGCCAGGGCCACGCATTCGATCACTTCCAGGCCGCATTCCTCGGCCAGTTCGCGGAAGTCGTTGATGGTTGCGCAGCGCACGTTGGGCGTGTCATACCACTGGTAGGGCAGCGATTTCGACACGGGCATGCGCCCTTTCAGCAGCGCCACGCGGTGCGGCCAGTAGGCGAAGTTGGGGAACGAGACGATGGCCTCGGCGCCCACGCGCACGATGTCGCGCAGCAGCGGCTCGACCTGCTTCATCATCTGCAGCGACGACAGGCACAGCACCGTATCGAAGCTGTTGTCGCCAAAGATGGCCAGGCCCTTTTCCATGTCCTGCTGGATCACATTCACGCCACGCAGGGTGCTGGCCAGCACCTTGTCGTCGGCGATCTCGATGCCGTAGCCGCTGCACTCCTTGTCGCTTTGCAGGTACTGCAGCATCACGCCTTCGCCGCAGCCCACGTCCAGCACGTGCGCGTTGTTCGGCACCCAGTGGGCGATGAAGGCCAGGTCGGGGCGCAGTGCGCTCAATTCGTCAAAAGTCATGCGGTCTCCTTGGCGCCCTGGCGGACGGCGGTGTGCGGTGCAGGAACGGGCAAGCCCGTCCCGATGTCGTGCCAAACCTGGCCATAGTAGGCGCGCACCATGTTCATGTAGCGCGCATCTTCCAGCAAAAAGGCGTCGTGGCCGTGCGGCGCGTCGATTTCCGCGTAGGTGACCTGGCGGCGGTTGCACACCAGCGCTTCGACGATTTCGCGGCTGCGCTCGGGCGAGAAGCGCCAGTCGGTGGAAAACGAGGCGAGGAAAAACTTGGCCTTGGTGCCCGACAGGGCCTTGGCCAGGTCGCCGCCATGCGCGCGCGCCGGATCGAAATAATCGAGCGCCTTGGTGATCAACAGGTAGGTGTTCGCGTCAAAGTATTCGGAAAACTTGTCGCCCTGGTAGCGCAAATACGATTCGATCTCGAAATCGATGCCGAAGCCGAACTTGTAGTCGCCCGTCTGCGCCGCGTCGCGCAGCTTGCGGCCGAATTTCTCGGCCATGTCGTCATTCGACAGATACGTGATGTGTCCCACCATGCGCGCCACGCGCAAGCCGTTCTTCGGCACCACGCCATGCGCATAAAAGTCGCCGCCATGGTAATCGGGGTCGGACAGGATGGCCTGGCGCGCCACGTCGTTGAAGGCGATATTTTGCGCCGACAGTTTGGCCGTCGAGGCGATCACCACGCAGTGACGCAGCCGCTCGGGGAACATGATGCTCCACGCCAGCGCCTGCATGCCGCCCAGCGAGCCGCCCATCACGGCGGCGAACTGATTGATGCCCAGTTCATCGGCCAGGCGCGCCTGCGCGCTGACCCAGTCTTCCACCGTGACGACGGGGAAAGAGGCGCCATACGGCTTGCCGGTGGCAGGATTGGTGTGCATGGGGCCAGTCGAGCCGAAGCAGGAGCCCAGGTTATTGACGCCGATGACGAAGAATTTATTGGTGTCGAGCGGCTTGCCCGGTCCCACCATATTGTCCCACCAGCCCGTGCTTTTCGGTTCATCCGCGTAGACGCCGGCCACGTGGTGCGAGGCGTTCAGGGCGTGGCAGACCAGCACCGCGTTCGATTTGTCGGCGTTCAGGGTGCCGTAGGTTTCATACATCAACATATAGTCGCGCAGCGATGCACCGCTTTGCAGCTGCAGGGGTTGCGCAAAATACATGGTTTGCGGCGAAACGATTCCAATGGATGACATGTGTGTCGGTTTATAAAAGGGGGGCGGCCCCACGGGCCATGGTCGATGCAAAACCCCGATGATAGGTTTTGCAACATTAGTGCATAACACCTCGCAAAATCGTAGCGAGCGGCAGTGAGTTGTGGCCGAGAAGCGCAGCTGTGCTTGAGCACAGCGAGCATCGCAGGCCGCAAATCGCGACGCGCAGTAGATTTGGCGAGGTGTTAGTTTACATGAGCTGCAACTGTTGTACGGCTTCCGCGATCACATTTGGTTCCATGGAACGCATAATTTTGCGCATTTGTGGTGCGATCAGGCCCAGGTCGCTGTTGAGGATCTCTTGCTTGACCGCTAACAGCTGGGCCGGATGCATGGAAAACTCGCGCAGTCCCATGCCCAGCAGCAAGCGCGTGAGCTTCACGTCGCCCGCCATCTCGCCGCACACGGCCACGTCGATGCCCGCCTTGTGGCCGGCGGCGATCGTCATCGAGATCAGTTGCAGCACGGCCGGGTGCAGCGGATTGTACAAATGCGCCACTTCGTAATCGACGCGGTCGATGGCCAGCGTGTACTGGATCAAATCATTCGTGCCGATCGACAGGAAATCCATGCGCTTGACGAACATGGGCAGGGCCAGCGCGGCGGCGGGAATTTCGATCATGGCGCCCACTTCGACGGCATCGTCGAACTTGACGCCCTCCTCGCGCAGGCTGGCCTTGGCTTGCGCGATCATGGCCAGCGACTGGTCGATCTCGAAGGCATGCGCGAGCATGGGGATCAGGATGCGCACCTTGCCAAAGGCCGAGGCGCGCAGGATCGCCCGCAGCTGCGTCAGGAACAGTTGCGGCTCGGCCAGGCAGTAACGGATGGCACGCAAGCCCAGGGCGGGATTCAAGGCCGTATGGTCGGACTGGTCGAGCGGCTTGTCGGCGCCGATATCGAGCGTGCGGATGGTCACCACGCGCCCTTTCATCGACTGCACCGTGTTGCGGTAAGCCTCGAACTGCTCATCCTCGGTGGGTATCTTGTGGGCGCGCCCCATGAACAGGAATTCGGAGCGGAACAGTCCCACGCCGCTGGCACCCGATTCCAGCGCAAACGGACAATCCTCGGGCAGTTCGATATTCGCCAGCAGGGTGATGGGGGTGCCGCATTTGGTGACGGCCGGCGTTTTTTTCAGCTTGCCCAGCTTCTTGCGCGCGCGCTGCATGGCCACCTGGCGCTCGCGGTACTGCTCCAGCACCAGCGCGCTGGGGTTGGCGATGACCACGCCGGCGTCGCCGTCGATGATCAGCCAGTCGTCCTGCTCGATCAGCATCGACGCCTGCGACATGCCGACGGCGGCCGGGATATCCAGGCTGCGCGCGACGATGGCCGTGTGCGAGTTCTGTCCGCCCACGTCGGTAATGAAGCCGATGAAAGAGCGGTCGCGAAATTGCAGCATGTCGGCCGGAGAAATATCGTGGGCGACCACGATCATCTGCGCCACCAGCTCATCCGCGGTGGCCGCCTTGGGCAGCAGCTGTTCCGTGCCCAGCAAGACCTTCAGCACGCGCTCTGCCACTTGCTGGATATCGGCCTTGCGCTCGCGCAAATACGGGTCTTCGATTTCGTCGAACTGCGCCGACAATTCATCGATTTGCGTCAGCAGTGCCCATTCGGCGTTGTAATGGCGCGAACGGATGATGTCGAGCGGGGCTTCGGCGATCAACGGGTCCGACAGGATCAGCGCGTGCACGTCGATGAACGCGCCCAGTTCGGTGGGCGCGTCTTTCGGCAGCTCGTTCCACAGGGTTTGCAGTTCCTTGTGGACGGCCGCGATGGCGTTTTGCAGACGCTGGACTTCGGCTTCGATCTGTTCCTGGGCGACCAGGTAGTGTTTGACGTCAAGGGCGGCCGGCGCCAGCAGATGCGCGCGGCCAATGGCGATGCCGCGGGAGACCGGGATGCCGTGGAGCGTGAAAGATGCCATGGGGTGACCTGTCGGAATGCGGCTGCGGCTACGTTCGGCAGGCATTACTCGCCTTCGCCAAACCTGTCATTAATCAGGGCGGTGAGCGCATCGACACATGCCTGCTCATCATCGCCCTCGGCTTCCAGGGTCACTTTCGCGCCCTTGCCGGCGGCCAGCATCATGACGCCCATGATGGACTTGGCGTTGATGCGGCGCGCGTTGCGGGTCAGCCAGACGTCGCTCTTGAACTTGGCGGCGAGCTGGGTAAATTTGGCGGAGGCGCGTGCGTGCAATCCCAGCTTGTTGATGATTTCGAGTTCTCTTTGAATCATTTTTGTATGGTCTCTATCCCTGAATGCACTACGCTGATGACAATCTTGGCCTATAAAACCCGCCGCCTTCAGGGCGGCGGCCATGCACTTCCTTATTCGCCCACGCGGATGCGGTTATCGACGCGCACGGCGCCGCTTTGCGCGCCGGCCAGCGCCATCTCCACCACCACGTCGAGCGTGTCGCGGCGATACGTGATGGCGCGCAGCAGCATCGGCAGGCTGATGCCGGCGATCACTTCCACCCGGCCCGCATCGGCCAGCTTGTTGCAGCAGTTCGACGGCGTGCCGCCCTTCACATCGGTAATCACCAGCACGCCGGAGCCGTCGTCGAGGCGGCAGATGGCCTCCGATGCCAGCTTCTGCACTTCCGCCAGGTCCTGGTCGGCGACGACGTCGATCGCTTCAAAACGTTCCGTTGGCCCGCGAAACACATGCGCGCAGGCGGCGATGAACGCCTGTCCCAGCGGTGCATGTGTCATGAGCAAAATCCCTACCATGCTCATTTCACCTTCTGATGCTGCTGCGCTTGCGCAACGCCATGCTCGACGGCGTCGACAAACATGGCAGCCACATCAAAACCCGTCTGCTGCATGATTTCCTGGAAGCAGGTCGGGCTGGTGACATTGACTTCCGTCAGATAATCGCCGATCACGTCCAATCCTACCAGCATCAGGCCACGCGCGGCCAGGATCGGGCCCAGTTTTTCAGCGATTTCCAGGTCGCGCGCCGTCAATGGCTGCGCCACGCCCGTGCCGCCGGCGGCCAGGTTGCCCCGTACTTCACCCGCCTGCGGGATGCGCGCCAGCGAAAACGGCACCGGCTTGCCGCCAATGACGAGGATGCGCTTGTCGCCCTTGACGATGTCGGCAATAAAACGCTGCGCCATGATGGTCTGCGCGCCGTTTTCGCTCAAGGTCTCGATGATGGCGCCCAGGTTCAGGCCATCGGCCTTGACGCGGAAGATGCCCGTGCCGCCCATGCCGTCGAGCGGCTTGAAGATGACGTCCTGGTGTTTGGCATGGAAGGCGCGCAGACGCGCTTCATCCGACGTGACCAGGGTCGGCGACGTGAATTCGGAAAACTGGGCAATGGCCAGCTTTTCATTGTTGTCGCGGATGGCGGACGGCTTGTTGAAGACGCAGGCACCCTGTTTTTCCGCCAGTTCCAGCAGATACGTGCCATACACGTATTCCATGTCGAACGGCGGGTCCTTGCGCTCGATGATGGCGTCCAGGGCCGACAGGCGCACTTCCTCGGTGGAGACGACCGTGTACCAGTCGTGTTCGTCGCCGGTCAGCTCGATGTGTTTTACCCATGCCGTGACGATGCCCTCTTCCAGCGCCATGTCCTTCTGCTCGAAGGCGTACACGGCGTGGCCGCGTTTGGCCGCCTCGCGCATCATGGCGAAGGTGGAATCTTTGTAAGTCTTGAAGCCTGCCAGCGGGTCGGCAAGGAATGCAATTTTCATGGTGCGTCCAATCGGGGAGCCTGGATAAGGAATGCTTGATTCTAGCCGAGATCGCCGGGTGCGGTAGTCACTGCGCCCGGCAAGCTGCAGGGAGGGATCAATACACCTCGGGATTCGGGTCCGTGCGCTCCATTTCCAGCGACGCGGCCAGCAAGGCCAGACGCGCCACCACGCCATACACATAGAAGCGGTTCGGCGCGGCCGTGCCCGGCTTGGCCTTCAAGTCCGGCACCGCATGCTGCTGGGCAAACGCCAGCGGCACGTACTGCGAACCGGGCGCGTTCAGGTTCTGATCCACGCCCTTTTCCGCGTGCACGCGGTAAAAACCGCCGACCACATAGCGGTCGATCATGTAGACGACAGGCTCGGCCACGGCATCCTTGATGCTTTCAAAGGTCGGCACGCCTTCCTGGATGATCACGTCGGTCACCAGCTGGCCATCCTTGACGATCGACATTTTTTCGCGCTGCTTGCGCGACAGGTCGCGCACTTCGCTGGCGTCGCGCACCGTCATGATGCCCGTGCCATACGTGCCCGCATCGGGCTTGACGATGACAAACGGCTTTTCCTTGATGCCGTATTCCTTGTATTTCTTGCGGATCTTGGCCAGCAGCACGTCGACGCTGGCGGCCAGCGCATCTTCGCCCTCGCCTTCCTGGAAATTGACGTCGCTGCACTTGGCGTGGAAGGGGTTGAGCATCCACGGGTCGACATCGATCATCTTGCCGAATTTTTTCACCACTTCATCGTAAGCCGTGTAGTGGTTGCTCTTACGGCGCAAGGCCCAGCCCGCGTGCAGCGGCGGCAGCAAGCTTTGTTCATGAATATTTTGCAAGATATCGGGGATGCCGTCCGACAAGTCGTTATTCAGCAGAATCGTGCACGGGTCGAAATCCTTCAAGCCCAGGCGGCGGCCGTTGTTCAGGCGCACGAGCGGCTCGATGACGAGCATGTTGCCATCTGGCAACGCCAATGGCGTCGGCTGGGTGATCTCGGGTGACCACGAGCCCAGGCGCACGTGCAGGCCCGTCTGGCGGAAGATCTGCATCAGGCGCGCCACGTTTTGCAGATATTGCGGCGTGGTGTTGTGCAATTCCGGCACCATCAGCAGGTTGCGGGCGTCCGGACAATACTTGTCGATGGCGGCCATGGCCGCCTGCACGGACAGGGGCAACATTTCCGTGGCCAGGTTATGAAAACCGCCAGGAAACAGATTGGTATCGACGGGCGCCAGCTTGTAGCCCGCGTTACGCAAGTCTACCGAGCAATAGAAGGGCGGCGTGTGCTCTTGCCACTCCATGCGGAACCAGCGCTCAATGGCCGGCGTCGCGGCCAGAATCTTTTTTTCGAGGTCGAGCAGCGGTCCGGTCAGGGCCGTGACGAGATGGGGAACCATAGTTACATCCTTAAATTATGTGCAGTATTCAAAAAAGCACACAGAACTGCCGACTATATTACCGTGTAAGTACCCCAAATCGGGGCAAAAGCCTTGTTTTAAAGACCTTTTCCATTCCCACAACGAAAAAAAGGCACCTCAATGAGGCGCCTTTTCCAGCCGGACATGCCGCGCCGGGGCGCTGGCATGCCAGATTATTATCATTTAACCATGGTAAGCTTGCTCGCCGTGGCTGGTGATATCGAGGCCTTCGCGCTCTTCTTCTTCCGGTACGCGCAGGCCGATGACGATGTCGACCAGTTTATAGGCGATGACGGAGACCACGGCCGACCAGATGATGGTAGTACCGACCGCTTGCGCCTGCACCCACACCTGATGGCCGATCGAGTACGGATCCGCCGACATCTTGTTGGTGACATAGTCGAAGATGCCCTGGCCGCCCAGTTGTGGTGCAGCAAACACACCCGTCAGCAAGGCACCCAGGATGCCGCCCACGCCATGCACGCCGAACACGTCGAGCGAATCATCGGCGCCGATCAGGCGTTTCAGGCCATTCACGCCCCACAGGCAGATGACACCGGCCAGCAAGCCGATGACCAGGCCACCCATCGGGCCGACAAAGCCGGCTGCCGGGGTGATCGCCACCAGGCCGGCTACGGCACCGGACGCGCCACCGAGCATCGATGGCTTGCCTTTGCTGATCCACTCGCCAAATACCCACGACAGGGTGGCGGCGGCCGTGGCCAGCAAGGTGTTGACGAAGGCCAGGGCCGCCACGTCGCCCGCTTCCAGCGAGGAACCGGCATTGAAACCGAACCAGCCCACCCACAACAGGGAAGCGCCGATCATGGTCATCGTCAGCGAATGCGGCGCCATCGATTCACGGCCGTAACCGACGCGCTTGCCGATCATGATGGCACCTACCAGGCCGGCAACGGCGGCGTTGATGTGTACCACGGTGCCGCCGGCGAAGTCCAGCGCGCCTTTTTGCCAGATCCAGCCCGCCTTCAGGGCTTCGCTGGCCGAGGTGGCGGCATTCGTGATCAGGTCAGGACCGGTCCAGAACCACACCATGTGGGCCGCTGGCAGATAGGCGAAAGTGAACCACAACACGACGAAGGCCAGCACGGCGGCAAACTTGGCGCGCTCGGCAAAGGCGCCGACGATCAGTGCGCAGGTGATGGCGGCAAACGTGCCCTGGAAAGCCACGAAGACGAACTCGGGAATGACGACGCCCTTGCTGAAGGTCGCGGCGGCGGCAAACGTGCCCTTGGCCGGATCCCAGATACCGTTCAGGAACAGGCGGTCGAAGCCACCGAAGAAGGCGGTTTTTTCCGTGAAGGCGATCGAATAGCCGTAGATGCACCACAGCACGATGACCAGCGCGAACACCATGAACACCTGCATCAGCACCGACAGCATGTTCTTCGAGCGCACCAGGCCGCCGTAGAACAGGGCCAGGCCGGGGATGGTCATCAAAATCACCAGCAAGGTGCTGATCATCATGAAGCTGGTATCGCCCTTGTTGGCGACGGGCGCGGCGGCTGGCGCGGCCGGAGCAGCAGCAGCAGCAGCGGGCGCAGCGTCAGGCACGGGCGTGACGGCGGGGGCGGCGACGGCCGTAGTCGTGGCCGCCTCCGTCTTGGCGGGCGCATCGGCAAAGCTTGGCGTGGCGATGCCAAATGCGCACAGGCAGGCTATCCCGGCGAGCAATTTTGTTATATTTTTATGCATCAATATTCCCCTTAGAGCGCTTCGTTGCCGGTTTCACCGGTACGGATGCGGATGACCTGTTCCAGGTTGTAGACGAAAATCTTGCCATCGCCGATTTTACCGGTACGCGCAGCACCTTCGATCGCTTCGATGGCCTGGTCGACAATGGCGTCATCGACGGCCGCTTCAATCTTGGTTTTTGGCAAGAAATCGACGACATACTCAGCCCCACGGTAGAGTTCCGTATGACCTTTCTGGCGGCCGAACCCTTTCACTTCAGTGACGGTAATGCCTTGCACATTGATAGCCGACAAGGCTTCACGCACTTCGTCCAGTTTGAACGGTTTAATGATTGCGGTAATCATTTTCATGGCAGTCTCGCTTAAAAGGTTTTGGACACGGTCAGCACGAGACCGGATTTCGCCAGGTTCTTGCCATTCGGTGCCAGCGATGTGATGTTGGCTTTGACGGCGGCCAGAGCCACGGTCACCACGCCGAAATCCTTGGTCACGCCGATCTTGTAATCGTTGTAGCTGAGGGAATCGTTATGCGCGACCTTCTGGCGGCCCACATGCAGGTTCAGCAGATAACCTTCGTACATATCGATATTCGCGCCCACATCGAGGTAGCCGCTGTTCTTGCTGTCGGCGACACCAAACAGATTGGTCGTCGAGTGCGAGTACTTGATATAGGCAGGGCCATAGCCAAGCTGACCGTACAGCTCGAAGGTGTTGGCATTGGTGCTCAGCCCATTCGAGGGATAGAAGTAATACAGGCCACCCACGTCATAGGTGAAATCCTTGCTGATCTCGCCACGCTTGCCGCCGTAGACATCCCATTCCAGGTTGGTATCGCCGCCGCCATCCTTGATCCATTTGATGCTCGACAGCCAGGTGCCGACATACAGGCCCGTCGGATTGTGGGTATAGTCGGCACCGCCGCTGACGGCCGGGTTCAGGCGGCTTTGCGACACGCCACGGTAACGGTAATCGCTGCTCAGCGCCACGTTGTAGCTCACCACGTTATCAGGTACGGCGTCGGCCGCAGCAGGCGCTGCCACTGCATCCTGGGCCATGGCGCTACCGCACAAGGCGGTCATGGCCAGCGTCAACGCTGCTACTAAAGTCATGTTCCTGGACAGATTCTTCATGGCGATTCCCTTTTATTGAACTTTTAAAGCGGTTGAGGTTTAAAATCTTGGCTGGAGATCACAAAGCGTTCATCACTTCTTTAGCAGAATACGTGCCAGCTTTCAGCCACCTTGACAGGTGCATTTCCGTCCATACATACCCTGCAAGCCCTTGGGCATGCGGGAATGGGCTGCTGAAGCGTTGTGGATTTGCCTATTTCCGCACCAGATTAACACTGCTGTGCACCGCAATGGTGCGATGCACATGCCGCACCATAAAAGGACTGACCATGGACATGAATACCTTCTTTAACGACTTGCAAGGCAAGATTCACCAGGCCATCGAGAACTCGCCAGCCAAGGATATCGAGAAAAACGTGAAATCGATGATGACCCAGGGCTTCGCCCGCCTCGATCTCGTCACGCGCGAGGAATTCGATATCCAGGCACAAGTGCTGGCCAAGACCCGCGCCAAGCTCGATGCACTGGAATTGCGCCTGATCGAACTGGAAACGCGCCTGAACGACCCAAAGGCATAAAGTACCGCCAGCAAGGTCGCGCTATACACGGTCTTGCTGGCATATCTCAAGCCTGACAGCGCTTCAAGCGCTAGACTGATCCTGACCGCGCTCGCGCCACAGGGGAGTCTGATGAGTCTGGCCGTCCTGAAAAGCCGCGCCCTGGCCGGCATGGAGGCACCCGAGGTAAGTGTCGAAGTCCACCTTGCCAATGGCTTGCCCTCGTTTACGATAGTCGGCCTGCCGGATACGGAAGTGAAGGAATCACGCGACCGCGTCCGTGCCGCGCTGCAAAACTGCGGCTTTGAGATGCCGGCGCGGCGCATTACGGCCAATCTGGCGCCGGCGGACCTGCCCAAGGAATCGGGCCGCTTCGTTATGGTGCTAATATAGTGTTAGGTATTAAGATCATCTAAATCAGCATCATAGTTTATTGAAGCATACAGTCGGTTGGAGTCCGAGGAAGGCAAGCCTCAATTCGTCAAACGATGGCAGAGGCTGATTCGCTACGATCTTCCTTTTGAACAAGCAACATGCTTGCCTAAAGGAAGGGTTGTGACGTGATTCTGTTGAGCGCTACCAGGGAATATGTCATTGCCGGACGGTCGATGACGAGCTTCCCAATTCTTTTGAACAGCGACATGAGCAGTTGCTCGGAGGTCAACGAGTTTCTGCGCTTTTATCTACTTCGTGCCCAGATAGAGTCAGAAGGATCTTGGGAGCCCATCAGTAGGTCGCTTTATGACTATTTTGGTTTCCTCGAGGCGCACGGCCTAGAGTGGAACGATGTAAACCGTGGTGAGACCAAGAACCTCCTGGCTGCCTATAGAGATTATTGCTTTGAAACAGCGACGCTAGCCCGCAACACCGTCATCCTGCGCATAACGTACATCTGTGAGTTTTATAAATACGCACTGCGACAAGGTTGGCTAGACACGTTGCCCTACCAATATGAACGGCGCCATCACGTTAAGCCACGGTCTGGCTTCTTCGCACATTTGACAGCCGGTAATAATGCTGCTTTAGGTAATTCGGCAGTGCCACGCCGACATCGTTCTTTGATCAAGTTTTTGTCTTTGGAACAAGCGCGCCTGCTGTTAGGGGCAGCGGCCAACGTCCATCATGCAATCATCATTCGCACCGGCCTGCTGACAGGTATGCGCCGAGAAGAGCTTGCCACCTTCCCGGCTGCGTATGTCTTCGATCCAGGGAAGTCCAAGGACTTCGGAAACAATGTCAGCGTGACCCTTGATCCGACCGATGGCAATGGCATGCGAACAAAAGGTTCTAAACCACGAGTAATCTACATGGACCGCGAAGTCATGCGTGGACTGTATCGGTACAAGTCCCTCTATCGGGGGGAACGCTCTTCATTGACATCCGACCACCACCGCAACCTTTTTCTTAACAGAGATGGCCAACCGTTCGCGAACGCAGGGAAAGGTCTCGAAGCTATCGTCCGAAATCTGGGTAAGAGCATCGGTATTCATGCTCATCCTCACATGCTCCGTCATACCTACGCGACCCATACCCTCCACGCATTACAACAGCGAACACCCAGAGGGAGGGGTATTGAACCACTAGTATTCTTGCAACGACAACTGGGCCATTCCTCAATCACAATGACGATGGAATATCTTCATTTAATCGATCAAGTTGCTAATGAAGCAGCCCTTGCCTACGACGAAGAACTGAGTTTTTGGAAGGAGGACTGAGGAATGGCGAAGCGAAAAGTCTTTGTTCAGACCGATCTGTCAATTCCAATGATTGAGCGCTCTCAACAAGAACCTAACACAGTCCCCGTTGCACCAGAAATACCTCCGTCAGACACGGTGATTAAGTTTCAAAGAGGTACGCCCATGCTACCTTTTGACTTCAGCCCATGGTATGGATGTGGAATTGACCAGATTACTTATGCGTACCAGCGTCAAATCGAACGGTTTATCGCCCGACAGGATGCCGAAGTGACCCACACAACTGTTGCTGGATATTGCCATCTCGGCGGGAAATACTTCCTGGACTACTTGATGTTACGCAGCACGACTTTGAGGCGAGAACTGACATTGCAAGACATCAACCGAGACGTGATCGATGGATACTTAGGGTCAATTGATATAGAGGGCCTTGAACTCACGACGAAGTCCAACCGCTACAAT
>Ga0209913_1000041_pt1 | contig 166241 bp, 143 predicted proteins | sample PersoiDNA2013203_FD_185805 | JGI IMG/M metagenome (GOLD analysis project Ga0209913, IMG submission 185805) | Permafrost soil microbial communities from the Arctic, to analyse light accelerated degradation of dissolved organic matter (DOM) -... | ecosystem: Environmental > Terrestrial > Soil >... | reverse complement strand
GGCGTGCAGGCGCTGGCCAGGGCCGGCCACACCCTGTTCCTGGAACTGGGGCCGCGCCCCGTCCTGAGCCATTTCGTGCGGGCCGCCGGCAGCCAGCTGACGGCCTTGCCCAGCCTGGCGCCCGGCAAGGCCCTGGTCACACTGGCCGGGACCCTGGCCGCCCTGCACGTGCGTGGCGCCGACATCGCCTGGCAGGACGTGCTGGCGCACGAACCGGCGCGCCCCACCCCGTTACCTGCCTATCCGTTCAACCGGCAATCCTACTGGCTGGCGCCACGGCGCGAGATGGCCGAAGCGGGGCACGCGGGGCACGCGGCCCCCGCCGCCATGCCCGTCGCGCACTGCCATCGCGTCGTGTGGGAAGCGGCGGGCGGTCCGGCCACCGTGCCAGCCGCTTCGGTGCAGCCCGCGGCATGGAAGATCGTCGCCGAACCGGCGTGCCGGGTCGCGGCACGGCTGGTCGAGCGCATGACTGCGGCAGGCATGCGCGTCGATCGCGCCGAACCGTCCGTCGACGGCACCGATGCCCCTCACCAGCCGGTACCGGCCCAGCGCTGGGCCGGCGTGGTGCACGTTTTCGCGCCCGCGGCGGGTGCGGCGGCGGGGGCCCTGCTGCGCAGTCGTGAAGCGCTGCATACCCTGCGCCTGGCCGGAGCCAGCACGGCCTTGTACCTCGTTACCCTGGGCGCGCAGTCCATCGGTCCCGCGGACGACGCGGCGGATCCGGCATTGAGCGCCATCTGGGGACTGGCGCGCGGCGCAGCGCAGGAGCTGACGGCGCCGCGCCTGCGCCTGGCGGACCTGCCGCCGGTAGCCGACATGGCCAGCATCGACAGCTTGCTGGCCGATATGCTGGCGGTCGCGCCGCTGGCGGAAGTCGCCTATCGCGCCGGGCAACGCTACCAACCCGTATTGCAGCCGCTCGCGCTGCTGCCGGCCCCTGCCCGGCCCTACGGCGACGGCTGCATGCTGATCACCGGCGGGTTGGGCGGCCTGGCCCTGCTGCTTGCCGAGCATCTGATCGGCGCGGGCGTGCGCAGCATCGCGCTGCTGGCACGGCGCCAGCCCGACACTACCGAGACACACCGCATCGCGCAGTGGCGGGCCGCCGGCGTATCGGTGCATCTGCTGCAGGCCGATGTCGCCGACAGGCAGGCTGTCGCAGCCGCCCTGGCCGCGTTGCGCCAGGGCGGCATCGTCGTGGAAGGCCTGTTCCACCTGGCCGGCACCCTGGCCGATCGCATGGTCGACTCGCTCGACGCCGGGCACCTCGAGCGGGTATTGCGGCCCAAGGCCGAGGGCATCGAAGTGCTGTGCGGGCTGCTCGAACCGGCACCGCGTTTCGCCGTGCTGTTCTCGTCGCTGGCGGCGATGCTGGGCGCGCCGGCCCAGGCCAATTACGCCGCCGCCAATGCCTTCCTCGATGGCTATGCCGACCTGCTTCGCCGGCGCGGCGTGCGGGCCACCAGTATCGCCTGGGGTCCATGGGGGGAAGCGGGCATGGCGGCGCGCCTGGCCAGCAATGGCAGGAACGGCAAGGGGGGCAATGTCGGCAGGCTGCCGGCGCTGGCCAGCGCCGCCGCCCTGGGGTTGGTGCCGGCCCTGGCGACGGGCGAGGCGACGCAGGTCATGGTGGCCGACCTGGGCCTGCTGGAAGCCCAGGCGCCCGTCAGCGGCGCGCCCCTGCCGGCGCTGGCGCGGGCCCTGTGGCAAGGCAAGCAGGCACCCGCGCCGGCACGGGCTGCAGCCACGGCCACGTCACCGGCATCCCAGGCCGAGAAGTTGGCGACGATGACGGACCGGGTGCGCGCCAACGTGGCGGCCCTGCTGGGCGAGGACGAACAGGCCATCGATGCGACCCTGCCGTTCGAGCGGCTGGGACTCGATTCGCTCAACATCCTCCAATTGCGCAACCGCCTGAACACGCAGTTCGGCACGGACTTCACTGCCGCGACGTTCTACAAGTTCTCGACCTGCGCGGCCCTGGCGGCCCATCTGCTCGATGCCGCGCCGGAACCGGGCGCGGCCCCGCCCTTACCCGAGGCGCCGGGGGCACCGCCGGCGACGGCGGCAGCGGTGGCGGCGGACGACAACGACGGCGATGGCGGCGGCGACTGCGCCGATGCCCCGGCCCAGCGTCGCGCCTTGCTGGCGAAAATGCTGGAAGAACTGGCCACGTTGCCGGAGGCCCTGCTGGCGCGGGTGCGTCCGGCAGGCCCGGTCCGCGACGCGACGTCCCCCGCGGCGCCCGCCGTCGTGGAAGAACCATCAATCAATGAATCAATCAATCATTAACCCGATAAACAAGGTTCACCATCAATGACCATCCTGTTTGAAGAATTCGTCCAGCCGGACGCGGAGCAAGTCGAGCCGCTGCGCACTGCCTTGAAGGCGTTCAACGAGTCCGCCATCGGCGAGTACGGGGCCACCACGATCATGGTCGCGGCCCATAGCGACGACGGCAAGCTGCTGGGCGCGGTGCACGGCTGGCTGCAGTTCGGCTGGCTGTACGTAAACATGCTGTGGGTGGACGACGCCCAGCGCCGTCGCGGCATCGGCACGACGCTGCTGGAGCGGATCGAGGCCTTTGCCGCGGCCCGCGGCGTCTGCCGCAGCCGCCTGGCCACCTCCGATTTCCAGCCCGGCTACGCCTTGTACCGCCAGCGCGGCTATGAGACCTACGCGACGATACCGATCATGCCGGACGAAGCGGGGGTCGACAGCCACGTCGAATACCTGATGTGGAAACACTGGTCGGTGGATGTGCCCGGGGCCGGGCGCGAAACGGGCCGCTGAGGCGCGGCATGCGCCGCCGGCGCATGCCATGTACCGCGAAAACGACGTCCTACAGGAACAAGAATGACTGCCTTCCTTATCTCCTTGCTGATCTTCCTGCTGATCCCGACCCTGCTCAGCAGATTTTTCAACATCAACAAGCTGCTGCCGCTGGTCTTCCTGCAGTTGGCCTTCGGCTTCGCGCTCAAGCTCAGCGGCGCGGTCGAATGGCTGCAGGCACGCCAGATCGACTGGAGCAGCGGTACCCTTGCCAGTTCGCTCGAAGGCCTGGGCTGGCTGGGCGTCGTCATGCTGGTGGCCACGGCCGGCTCCGAATCGGTGCCCCGGGTGTCCGGGCGGGACCGCTGGCAGGTCCTGGCGATCAGCGTCGCCGGCTTTGCCGGCACCTGCCTGCTGGGCACGGCCCTCGGTTTCGCGCTGGCACAGCTGTATCCGCAGGCCGTGGGGCCGGCGGCCCGGCCATGGGTGTTTGCATCCTCGATCGGCCTGGCCCTGTCCGTCACGGCGCTGCCCGTGCTGGCCGCCATCGTGCGACAGGGGGGCATCGCCCACACGTCGATCGGCAAGATGGCGATGAGTTGCGCGGTACTGGACGACCTGTGGCTGTGGCTGGGGATGGCCGTCATCCTGTCGTTCGGCAGGGCGGCGGCGGGCATTCCATGGCAGCTGTTCGGCGGCCTGTGCGTGTACCTGGCCGTCATGGCCGGCGCGGTCAGGCCCGCGCTGCGCCGGTATTTCGATGCCCGCGCCAATCCGGCCGACGCGGACAGCTTTATCGTCGTGGTCAGCGTCATCCTGCTGTCGGCCGTCGCCACGGGCATCATCGGCCTGCATTCGATCTTCGGCGCCTTCGTCGCCGGCGCCATCCTGCCGAAGTCTGCCGTCAACGCCTGCCGCAGCTACCTGGACCAGGTGACCCACGTACTGCTACTGCCGCCGTTCTTTATCCTGACGGGCCTGCGCCTGAGCATCGACCTGCACAGTCCCCAGTTCTGGGAACAGGTCGTGCTGGTGACGTCGGTGGCGATCCTGGGCAAGATGGTGATGGTGGCCATCACGGCACGCCTGGGTGGCCTGCGCTGGCGCCAGAGCCTGGCCCTGGGGAGCCTGATGCAGTGCAAGGGCCTGATGGAACTGATCGCCATCAATATCCTGCTCGACGCCGGCATCCTGGGCAGGGAGTTGTTCTCCGCGCTGGCAACGATGGCGCTGATCTCGACCTTCATTACCTTGCCGCTGAGCCGCTTGCTGCTGGACCGGCGCGCGCACGAACCGGTCGTGCTGGGCGGCCCGCGCGAAGTGCTCTCGCCCGGTCCGCGCTAGCCCATCGGGCGGGGCCCGGCCTGGCGTGGCTGTCGTCAGTCCGGCCCCGCCACGGTCGTCGTCATCACGGCCGCCTGCGCCACCGCGCCATCGAAATCGCTTTCCGCGCGCGCCAGCGACACCTTGACCGGTTCGGCCAGGCCGTCGACGATGACGGCGCGGTTGCGGCTGTGCGACTTGGCGTGGTACAGCGCCATGTCGGCCAGCTGCACCGCCTTCTCCCAGCCGAACTGGGATTCGGCGAAGTCGCAGAACGGCATCGGCACCGTGCCGGCGCTGATCTTCACGGGCACCTGCACGTCGCCGCAGTCGACGGGGGTGCCGCCCACGCCTTGCAGCAGGCGCTCCAGCATCGGCTGCAGCTGGTCGGGCGGCATCGATGGCGAGAAGATCAGGAACTCCTCGCCGCCCCAGCGCAGCACCATGTCCGTGCTGCGCACGGCGTCCGTCAGGCGCCGCGCCACTTCGACCAGCGTGCGGTCGCCCACCGCGTGACCCCAGCGGTCGTTGATCTGCTTGAAGTGATCGATGTCGATCAGCGTGACGGCATCGGCGCCGGCCGTGCGCATCTGGCGCCGCTCCGCCTCGGCCATGCCGGCGCGGCCCTGCATCCGCTCCAGGAAGAAGTGGCGGTTGTAAAGACCCGTCAGCGGGTCGCGGGTGGCGTGGAATTCCAGCTGCGCGTTCAGTCGTGCCAGTTCCGCGTTGGCGCCGGTGGCGCGGCGGTACAGCACGAACACGAAGGCGCCGGCCGCCAGCAGCAGCACGGCGCACAGGCCGATGACCCACTGCTCCTGGCGCTTGCCGCTGATGACGGCGTCCTTCAGCTGGTTGTCGCGCGCCAGCTGGTCGATCTGGCGCTGGCGCCGGTCGGCCTCGAATTTTTCCTGCAACGCTGCCACGGCCTGGTCGCGCTCCGAGCGCAGCATGCCGCTTTGCACGGCCTGCTGCTCGCGCACGAAGGCCAGCGCCTCGCGCGTGTGGCCGGCGCTTTCGAACATGCGGCTGGTCTCGTCCAGCATATTGACCAGGTCACCGTTCGACTTCGCCGCGCGCAGCGCCGCGATCACCTCGTGCACATACGGCAGCGCCGCGTCGATCCGGCCTTGTCCGCCCAGGGCAAAGCCCAGGTTGGCCTTGGCCATCAACGTCGAACCCGAGTCGTTCACCAGCAGCGACTTGGCCAGCGCCTTGCGCGCTGCCGCCTCGGCCTTGGCGTATTCCTTGCCGTGCAGGTAGTGGTCGGCGATATTACCGAGGATCGAGGCCTCCATCGTGGCCAGGCCGGCTTCCTCGGCCGTCGCCAGCGCCGCCTCGAAGGCGGCCAGCCCTTCGCCATTGCGGCCCAGCGCGACATAGGCACAGCCCTGCGCGAAAATCAGGCGGGCCTTGAAGCGGGGCGGCATCGTGCCGCGATAAGCCTGCAGCGCCGACGTCGCCACTTCCAGCCCCTTCTCGGGGTTCTTCATGTTGATGTACAGGCGGGCGATCAGCGCGATCGTCTCCAGGCGCGAACGCAAGGTAGCCTCGCCACTGGCCTCGGCCAGCTTCAGCGCGTTCAGGTAATGGCCCAGCGCCTTGTCGAACTGGGTGGTGTCGTTGTAGGCCTGGCCATACGCGTTGTCGAGCCGGGTCTGCAGTTCCGGATCGGGCCGGGGACCGATCTCGGGCCGCAGCGCATCCAGGGCCGCCAGCGCCTGCATCGGCTTGCCCTGCTCCATCAGGCGGTCGACCCGGCCCAGCCGCGCCAGCGCCACGGTGCCGGCGTCGCCGTTGGCCTTGGCCAGCTCGCGCAAGGTTTCCAGCGTCTCGTAGGCCTCGTCCAGGTGGCCGGCATCGCTTTGCAAGGTATGCCGCGTCAGCAGCAACTCGCGGTTGACGCGGTAGGGCACGTTGTCCGGCAGGCCGGCGCGGACCGCTTCCAGCCGCTTCACGGCGGCCGGGTTGGCGCTATACGACAGTTCGACGATGGCCCGCAGTTCGGCCAGGGTCGCAGCCTCTTCGGCGCGTACGGCCGGCGCGTGTAGTGCCGCAGCCAGCAGGAAAACAAGCGCCGACGTGCTGGCCCGGCGCGGGACGAAAGTAGACATTACGTTCATGGCAGCAGGCGCCGCGGGGGCCGTGGCGCGAATCTATCGGGAGGTCGTGCCACGCGCGGGAGCGGGGGCGGGTCGGGGTGCCGGGCAATGCGTGATCGGGCGACAACGGATGGCGTGGCTGGGGCGGGGCGACGGCATGCCGAACAGTATGATTAATTGCACTGCGGAAATCAAGCAATGATTATCGTCGCCCTTACCGGGCTGCCCTTTCGTGGCGTGCGGCGCAACGTATTACTGCTAGACTTATCGATAAGACAAATCCCGGAGCCCGAGATGAGAATGATTCGCCGTCCCCGCCCCACCCGCCTTGCCGCCGGGCTGTATGCCGTGGCCGCGGCCCTCGCTTTCGCCACGGCCCCGGCCCTGGCGCAGGAACCTCAGTCGCTGGCCGATGCCCAGGAAGCGGCCGAGCGCTGGCTGGCGCAGGCCGATTCGGGCAATTACGCCGCCACCTGGCGCGATGCAGCTGCATCGTTCCGCGCTGCCGTCACGCAGTCCCAGTGGGAAGCCAGCATGCGCGCAGTGCGCACGCCGCTCGGCGCGGCCGGGGAACGGGCCTTGCAGTCGGCCACCTTCCACCGCAGCTTGCCGGGCGCGCCGGACGGACAGTACGTCGTGCTGCAATACAGTACCCAGTTCGCCAACAAGCAGCAGGCCGTGGAGACGGTCACGCCGATGCTGGAGCAGGATGGCAGCTGGCGCGTGTCCGGCTACCAGATCCGCTGAACGACTTGCTCAGCCGAGGCGTAGCGGCAGGCTGCGCAGCCTTTGCCCGGTCAGCTTGAAGACAGCGTTCGCGACGGCCGGCGCCACCGGCGGCACGCCCGGTTCGCCCACGCCCTCGGGCGGTTCGGTGCTCAGGCTGATGACCGTTTCGACCCGTGGGGCCTGCGGCATGCGCAGCACCGGGTAGTCGCCGAAATTGCTCTGGTCGATCTTGCCGTCGCTGACGGTGATTTCCCCGGCCAGCGCGGCCGACAGGCCGAAGATGACGGAGGACTCCATCTGCTGCGCCACCAGGTTGGGATTGACGGCCATGCCGCAGTCGATGGCGCAGACGACGCGGTGCACCCGGATTTCGCCGCCCTTCACCGACACTTCCGCCACCTGCGCGACGATCGAGCCGTAACTCTGGTGCAGTGCCACGCCGTGGGCCCGGCCCGGCGGCGGCTTGCCGGCACGGTGCACGGCCGCATCGAGCACGGCCAAGTGGCGCGGATGGGCCACCAGCATGTCGCGGCGCAGGGCCACCGGGTCCTTGCCAGCCGCGTGGGCCATCTCGTCGACGAAGCTCTCCTTGAAGAAGGCGTTCTGCGAATGGCCCACCGAGCGCCAGTTCCCCAGCGGTACTGCGCTGTCGATGGCGGAATGGGCGATGCGCTGGTGTTCGATGGCGTACTGCATGTCGTAGCCGCCTTCGACGGTGGTCTTGTCCGGCCCCGCCGCCGGCAGGCCGAGGTTGCGGCGCACGAACTGGTGGCCCAGCGCGCCGCTGGCGCCCCGGCTGCTCCACGAGCGGATCGCACCGGCGCCATCGAGCGTGCCTTCCAGCCGCGCCAGCGCGGCCGGGCGGTACACGTCGTGCATGATGTCGTCCTCGCGCGACCAGATCATCTGCACCGGGCGGCCCTGGCACTGCAGGGCGATGGCCACGGCCTGCGCCACCATGTCGCCTTCGAGGCGGCGCCCGAAGCCGCCGCCGATCAGGTACTCATGCAGCTCGACGTCCGTCACGGCCACGCCGGCCACCTTCGCCGCGATCTCGACGGCGATGGTCGGCACCTGGGTGGACAGCCACAGGCGTACCTTGCCGCCGCTGACCTGGGCCGTGCAGTTAACCGGCTCCATCGCCGCATGGGCCAGCAGGGGCGCGCGGTATTCGGCGCGGATTACCTTGGCGCCCGCATGCGCCGCCTCGATGTCGCCGCGGCTGTGGTACACATGCTCGTCGTCGCCATCCAGCGCCGCCGCCATCTGCTCGAACATCGTGGCGGTGGACAGTGCCGCGTGCGGCCCCGCCTCCCAGCGGATCGCCAGCGCGGTGGCGGCCTGGCGCGCCTGCCAGAAGGTCTGCGCCACGACGGCGACGCCGGCCTGGGCCCCCGTCTGGCCTTCCAGCGCGCCGGAGAAGTCGATCACGCTCAACACCCCGGGCATGGCAAGCACCGGCGCCGGATTGACGCCGGCGATGGTGCCGCCGATGGTGGGCGCCATCCGCAGCGCCGCGTACACCATGCCTTCGGGGCGCGCGTCGATGCCGAAGCGCGCGCTGCCGTCGGCCTTGATGCGGGCATCGCGGCGTGGCGCGGCGTGGCCGATCAGGCGGAACGCGTGCGGCGCCTTCAGCGCTACCTCATGGGGCGTAGCCTTTGCAGCGGCCGCGGCGAAACTGCCGTAGCTGGCCTTGCGACCGCTGGCGTCGTGGTACAAGTGGCCGTCCTGCGTGCGCACCTGGCTTGGGGCCACTTTCCACGCGCTGCTGGCGGCGGCGATCAGCAGCCCGCGCGCCGTGGCGCCGGCCTCGCGCATCGGCAGCCACAGATCCTTGATCGATGACGAGCCGCCCGTCAGGTTGATGCCCAGCTCGCGCGCCACCTTGGCCAGCGCCCATTGCGTCACGGCGCGGGTATTGCCCGTGTCGTCGGGATGGAAGGGCAGGTTTTCGCGCATCACGGCCACGTTGGCGTAGATCTTGTCGATCGGCGCCTGCATGATGCTCACCGAGGCCAGCGGCACGTCCAGTTCCTCGGCCACCAGCATCGGCAGCGCCGTGCTGACGCCCTGCCCCATCTCGGCGCGGGGCACGACGACGGACACGGTATTGTCCGGCGCGATGGCGACCCAGCCGTTCAGCGCGACGGCGCCGTCCTGTACCGGCAGCGGCGCCTGGGCCATCAGGCGCTGGCGCGGTGGCGTCACGCCCCACCCGACCAGCAAGGCGCCGGCCAGGCCGGCACCGCTCAGCAGGAAGCGCCGGCGTGTGGTCTTCTTCGGGGCCGGAACCGGCTTCACCTGCTCGATGTCATTCATCTTGTTGTCCGTTCTTGTCACGATCGCGCCACCGTTGCAGGATATCGTCCGGCGTGACCGGCCGGCTGTAGTAATAGCCCTGGGCCAGATTGCATCCGTGCCGCGCCAGGAACGCGGCCTGCTGCGCCGTCTCCACCCCTTCGGCGATGACGGACAGGTTCATGCTCTTGCCGAGCTGGATGATGGCGATGACGATGGCCTCGTCGTTGGCGTCGGTCGAGATATCCTTGATGAAGGAACGGTCGATCTTCAAGGTCTGCACCGGCATCTGCTTCAGGTAGGCCAGCGACGAATAGCCCGTGCCGAAATCGTCGATCGCCAGCGACACGCCGATGGCGTGCAGGTCGTTGATGAAAGCCAGCGCGTCGCCCGTGTTCATGATGACGGACTCCGTCACTTCCAGCTGCAGCCGGTGCGGTGCCAGCCCCGTCTCGCGCAGGATCTCGCCCACCATGCCGACGATGGTGCCCCGCTCGAACTGGCGCACCGACAGGTTGACGGCGATCTTCGGCACGTCCAGCCCGGCCTCCTGCCAGCGCACCATCTGGCGGCAGGCCTCGTGCAGTACCCACTGGCCCAGCTGGTTGATGAAGCCCGTGTCCTCGGCCAGCGGGATGAAGCGGAACGGCGGCACCAGGCCGAGCTCCGGATGGTTCCACCGCACCAGCGCCTCCACGCCGGTCAGGCGGCCCGTGTCGATCTCCACCTGCGGCTGGTAATGCAGGAAGATCTCGTCCTTCTCGATCGAACGGCGCAGGTAGGTTTCCAGGTGCAGCCGTGCCACGCCTTCGCCGGACATCTCGGGGGCATAGAAGCGGTAGCCGTTGCGGCCGCGCGCCTTGGCCTGGTACATGGCCACGTCGGCATTGCGGATCAGGATATTCAGGTCGGCCGCGTCGGTCGGGTACAGGCTGATGCCGGCGCTGCACGTGACGAACAACTCGTGCCCCGCCACCAGGAAGGGTTGCTCGAACATTTCGACCAGCTTCTGCGCCACCAGCGAGGCGCCGTACTGGCCGTCGATGTCCTCGAGCAGCACGACGAATTCATCGCCGCCCAGGCGCGCCAGCGTGTCGCCCTCGCGGAGATGGCTGGCCAGGGCCCGCGCCACTTGCTTGAGCAGCTCGTCGCCGACGTGGTGGCCCAGCGTGTCGTTGACGTTCTTGAAGCGGTCCAGGTCGATGAACAGCAGGGCCAGTTGTTCACCGGCGCGGCCGGCCCGGTCGATAGCGTGCTGCAGGCGGTCGTTGAACAGCGAGCGGTTCGGCAGCTGCGTGAGCGGATCGTGGTGGGCCATGTGATCGAGCTTGTCCTGCGACTGCTTCAGCTGCGTGATGTCGCTGAAGACGCCGACGTAGTGCGTGACGGTGCCAGCCGCGTCGCGCACTGCCGTCAAGGTCAGCTCCTCCAGGAATTCCTCGCCGTTCTTGCGCACGCACCACAGCTCGCCGCGCCAGTAGCCCGAGTCGACCAGCTCCTGCCACAGGCGCGCCCCTGGGGTGTCGTCATGGCGGCTCGAACGCGTCAGGCCCAGGTCATGGCCCAGCGCCTCGCTTTCCGTGTAGCCGGTGATCTGCGTGAAGGCCGGATTGACGGCGACGATGGTGCCGCCCGCGTCGACCACCATCACGGCGTCGCCGATATGCTCCAGCACCGTGGCGGACAGGCGCAGCTTTTCCTCCGCCTCCTTGCGCTCGGTGACGTCGGCATACACCCAGATGCTGCCGTCGTGCGGGTGCTTCTGGTCGATCGCGCAGCCGCTCACCAGGCACCAGAACAGCGAGCCGTCGCGGCGGCGGTACTGGCGCTCCTCGCTGTAGTACTCGCCCTGGCCCAGGGTGGGGTACTGGCGCGCGCCGGCCCGCTCGTAATCCTCGCTGGTAGGGAAGAAGATGGCGGTGGACTTGCCCACCATCTCGCCCGGGTCGTAGCCGAACAGCTGCTCGCAGCGGCGGTTGACGGACATGATGGTGCGGTGGCGGATGAAGCTGACGCCGAACATGACGTTGTCCAGGATCGCGCTCTGCTCGGCCAGCAGGGCCTCGATGCGCACCTCGTTGTCCTTGCGTTCGCTGATATCGGACAGGATGCCGTCCACCCAGGGCCTGCCGTCGGCGCCGATCTGCGGCTGCCCCACTTCCTGCACCCAGCGCTGGGTGCCGGTGGCGTCGATGATGCGGTATTCCGATTCGTAGGGCCGGTTCTCGGCGATGGCCTGGCGCACGGCGTTGCGCTGGGCGCGGCGGTCTTCCGGCGTGACCATGTCGGCCCAGGCGTGGGTGGTACCGCTCATCATGTGGGCGGCGCTGTAGCCGGAGATGCCCTCGATGGCATCGCTGACGAATTCGATCGGCCCGTCCGGCCGGTAGCGAAACACGGCGCCCGGTACCTGCGTGACGATGGTGCGAAAGCGCTCCTCGCGCAGGCGCACGTCCTCGAACAGGCGGCCGATGGCGTCGCGCGTCAGTTCCAGCTGGCCGGCCAGGCGGCCCAGTTCATCCTCGCCGCGCAGCTCCAGCCGGGTCGTGAAGTCGCCCTGCGACAGGCGCGACGAAAAGCGCATCAGCTTGCGCAAAGGCTGGATCACGCGCCGGTTCAGCAGCAGGATGATCAGCATCAGCGACACCGACAGCTGGGCCGCCAGCACGAAGATGTGCGAGCGCTGCTTGCTGCGCAGCTCCTGCCGGCTGCGGGCATCGTCCATTTCGACGACGATGCGGCCGATCCGTTCGCCCCGCACCGACACGTCGCGCTCGGCCCGCACCACGTTGCCCAGGGGTCGCGCCGGGGAAGTCAGGTGGATGAAGGGGCTGTCGCCCTGCCCCGTCACCTGCACCTGCACGACGGAGCGGTCGCGCATCACCGACTCGGCCAGCAGCTGGGCCGAATCGCTGTTCATGTTCCACAGCGATTCCTGCATGCCCAGGGCCAGGATGTCGGCATTGCGCTGCAAGGTCTCGTCCAGCGCCGTGCGCGCAGCCTGGTGCTCGCGCACGCCGATCAACAGGTAGCTGCCGACGATGGCGGGGATTACCAGGCCGACGAAGACGACCAGCAGCAGCGAGCCATAGATCGACGAACCGTACAGCGCGGACAGGCGTGCGCGCAGCCGGCTCAGGAGGCTGTTCGGCGGAGTGGTCATGCAGGAGAGGGGCCGGATGGGGTCGATGGCATTGCTGGTCAAGGTCGAGGTTGTTTTCCTGATGCAATTATGCACGGAAAGCTCCGCGCAAGTCACCCGGATGCGCCCGGTACGGGGCGCTGCCACAACGCCTGGCCCCACGAGCGAGGCGGCGGCCGGCGCATTCTTGCCGGACTTGCTATGATCCGCACTCTTTCAGAGGAGTTCACCCATGTCGTTTTCCATGCATTCCGCATCCCTTCCCGTATTCCGCCAAATCCTGAACAGCCTGACGGCCATCCTGGACAAGGCGGAAAGCCATATCGAGGCGAAGAAGATCGACCCGGCCGCGCTGCTGCAATACCGCCTGTACCCGGACATGCTGCCCTTCATCCGCCAGATCCAGATCGCCGCCGACTTTGCCAAGGGCGCGGGCGCCCGCCTGGCCGGCCAGGAAGTACCGGCCTACGAAGACACGGAAAAAACCTTCGCCGACCTGAAGGGCCGCATCGCCAAGACGCTGGCCTTCCTGGACAGCCTGCCGCAGGGCGAGATCGAGCACAGCGCCAACCGCGCCATCGTCACCGGCAGCGGCGAGAAGACCAAGCACTTCACGGGCCAGACCTACCTGCTGCACTACGCCCTGCCCCACTTCTTCTTCCACGCCACCACGGCCTACGACATCCTGCGCCACAACGGCATCGAGATCGGCAAGAAGGACTTCATCGGCTCCTACTGACCCCCGACCAGGCCCGGCCAATCCGGTGTCAGACACCTAATTCGCGGAACTTGCCTGAAAACCGGTGTCTGACACCGGTTTTCAGGCAACTTTGTGGCCGTTGGTAAATTCCGGAATGAGGTGTCTGTCACCGAATCTGCAGATAGTTGCTTCAAAACCGGTGTCTGACACCGGTTTTGGAGCAACTTGATGGCCGTGCGTGGAATCCGGTGTCTGACATGAAATGTGCCGAATGCAAGCTGGCGTCAGCCGTTGCGGCGGGGGTAGCCCTGGGCCGTGATACGTTGCCAGACGATTTCCTTCTGCTCCGGGCTCATCGAGACCCAGTGCGCCACTTCCATATAGGTACGGCCGCAGCCGCGGCAGATGTCGTCGAAGGTGGTCGAGCAGACGGCCACGCACGGGGTGTCCGGGCGTTCGGGCAGGTCGCCGTCGGGCAGCTTGTTGTCGGCCATCAGCGGCCCTGCGGGAACAGCTTGTCCCAGCCTTCGTGGCCCAGCTGTTCCATCGTCTCGATATTCTTCTCGAAAATCTCTTCCGCTTCCGGGAAGGCGGCCACGGCCCGTTCCACGCTTTCCTCGCGCAACAGGTGCAAGGTCGGGTATGGCGAGCGGTTGGTGTAGTTGCCGATATCGTTCTTGTCCGTGTCGGCGAACTGGTAGTCCGGATGGAAGCTCGCGACCTGCAGTTCGCCCACCAGGTCCATGTCCTCCAGCGCCGCGTCGGCCACGTCGAGGAACTCGTTGTAGTCCTCGAAGTCTGACAGAACGGATGGGTGAATGATCAGGGTCGTGTCGACCTGCTCGGGCGGCGTGTCGGCCAGCCGCTGCAGCTCGTCCATTAACAATTCCAGCAGCTCTTCCGGCGTGGTGGCGTCCGATACGACGTAGCGGATCTGCTTCTTGACATGGACGGCCTTGGCGAAGGGGCAGAGGTTTAGGCCAATGACGGCCTTTTCCAGCCAGTCTTCAGTGGCGGCGATGGCGGTGGCGTGGTCCACGGCAGGGGTGCTCATGAGAAACTTCCTGGATCTTGAATGCGAACCCGCATTTTACGCAATCGCTGTCTCTTTCGCCATTTTCCGGCATCTTTAGTTATTTCGCCTATATCTACGCGGTATAAAACGACAAGTCTCTTATCCATATTTTTTGTAACCGCGCCGACATATTTCTTGACGGCGACCCGGCAAGGCCCGTAGACTCCACGTTTAAATTGGTAGTCTGTCCGGTTAGCTCTACAGTGAATCAAGCCGTTTTTCACTGGAAAACCAGCCGATCTTCATTTGACGACAACAATGGAAAGCTATGCGAACTAAGTACACCCCACTGCTGGCGGCGCTGATACTGGCGGCTCCGGCGATCTGCGGGGCGGTCGAATCCGCCACCTCCCAGCCGCCGGTCCCGCTGTCCTCTGCCGCAAAAGCGCCCGCAACGGAAGTTGCCACCTCTTTCGCCTCCCCTTCCAAGAACGTTATCAAGGCCGCACCGTCGGAAGATGCCTTCCGCGAAACGGACGTGTGGAACCGCATCCGTTCCGGCTATGCCATTCCCGACCTGAACAATTCCCTGGTGGCCCGTCATGCCAGCTGGTATGCCGAGCGTCCCGACCATATGGCCCGTTCGTCGGCCCGTGCGTCGCTGTACCTGTTCCACGTGGTCTCGGAACTGGAAAAGCGCAATATGCCCACGGAGCTGGCCCTGCTGCCCTTCGTCGAATCGGCCTTCAACCCGCAGGCGCTGTCGTCGGCCAATGCCGCCGGCCTGTGGCAGTTCGTGCCCGGCACGGGGCGCGACTTCAATCTGAAACAGAATGCCTTCAAGGACGACCGCCGCTCCGTGCTGGCGTCGACCGATGCGGCCCTGACCTACCTGCAGCGCCTGTATGACATGTTCGGCGACTGGCAGCTGGCCCTGGCCGCCTACAACTGGGGCGAAGGCTCGGTGCAGAAGGCTATCGCCAAGAACCGCGCCGCCGGCAAGCCCACCGATTTCGAAGGCCTGTCCGAACTGATGCCGGCCGAGACGCGCAATTACGTGCCGAAGCTGCAGGCACTGAAGAACGTCGTGGCCAACCCGGGCCGCTACGGCCTGACCCTGCCGCAGATCCAGAACGAAGCTTATTTCACGGCCGTCGACAAGACCAGCGATATCGACCTGACCATCGCGGCCCAGCTGGCCGAATTGTCGGTGGATGAATTCAAGGCCCTGAATCCCCAGTTCAAGCGCCCCGTCATCACGGGCGGCGAGCAGACCCAGATCCTGCTGCCGAAGGAAAACGCGGAGAAATTCCACCTGAACCTGGCCCAGTGGGGCCGTGCCCTGTCGACGTGGACGACGCACAAGGTGACGGGCGCGCGCGAGAGCATCGCGTCGCTGGCGTCGAAATTCCGCACCACGCCGGATGTGATTCGCCAGGCAAACAATATTCCGTCGCGCGGCGTGCTGAAAGCCGGCTCGACGATTCTGGTGCCGAAGCTGTCCACCAGCGCCAACCTGGATATTCCCGTCGAGATCGCGGAGAACGCCACCGTCGCCCTCGATACGGCCGAGCGCGCCGCACCGCGCAGCAACTATAAGCGTGCAAGCGAACGCGCCAGCGCCGGCAAGAGCAAGTCGCCCATCAAGCTGGTCAAGGCACGCGTGTCGCGCAGCGACGCGGCCAAGGCGTCGAAACGCCGGACGCGCAACTGAGCTGAAGTCGACCGGGCCGGCACTGGAAGCCGCGCCGCCTTCGGGCCGCGCGGCTTTTTCACGCCCCACCCCGGCCGCAGGCGGCTTGCAGCCCCGCAGCCGCATTGCCAAGCTTGCAGCCATGCCGTTCAGACCCTACAATCTCGGACTTGCGGTAGCGGGACCAGCACTTGTCGGGCCGCCTCCATCAACAGAACAACAACCAACACTGACGGCGTCGCCAGCATCCGGGCGCCGTAGGCAACTGGAGTAATCATGGCTTTCTTGCAAGGCAAAAAAATCCTCATCACCGGCCTGCTGTCGAACCGCTCGATCGCTTACGGCATCGCCAAGGCTTGCCAGCGCGAAGGCGCGGAGCTGGCGTTCACCTACGTGGGCGAGCGCTTCAAGGACCGTATCACCGATTTCGCCGCCGAATTCGGCAGCAAGCTGGTGTTCGACTGCGACGTCGGCAGCGATGAGCAGATCGAGGCGCTGTTTGCCGACCTGGGCAAGGAATGGCAGCAGCTGGACGGCCTGGTGCACGCGATCGGCTTCGCGCCGCGCGAAGCCATCGCCGGCGAGTTCCTGGACGGCCTGTCCCGCGAGAACTTCCGCATTGCCCACGACATTTCCGCCTACAGCTTCCCGGCCATGGCCAAGGCCGCCCTGCCGCTGCTGAAGGAAGGCTCGTCGCTGCTGACCCTGTCGTACCTGGGTGCCGTACGCGCGATCCCCTACTACAACACGATGGGCCTGGCGAAGGCGTCGCTGGAAGCGTCGGTACGCTACCTGGCGGAAAACCTGGGCCAGAAGGGCATCCGCTCGAACGGCATTTCCGCCGGCCCCATCAAGACGCTGGCCGCCTCCGGCATCAAGGACTTCGGCAAGCTGCTGGGCTTTGCCGCCAGCCACGCGCCGCTGCGCCGCAACGTGACGATCGAGGAAGTGGGCAATACGGCGGCCTTCCTGCTGTCCGACCTGGCCTCGGGCATCACGGGCGACATCATCTACGTGGACGGTGGCTTCTCCCACGTGATGGGCCTGAACGCCACGGATTACCAGTAATACACCAGATTCGCGGCCTAATCCGCCGCTCATCCGGCCGGCTTGCCCCTTTCGGGGCGTGCACGCAATAGATAAGTGTGCAGAGTCGGCCGATATCGGTTATAGTGTTGTTTGTGCGCTGCAACAGGCAGCACGCAATAACAAAAACAGAGCACCTACAAGCAGCATCGCAAGCCTTCGCGCATTGGTGTACCGGATATCCATCGAGACTTCCGACATTCAATTGGCGCTTATAAAAAGCCCCCCGCCCCAGCGTGTCGCAACCTGACACCGTCCCGGCGCAAAGCTTTTGTGCCGAAATTTCTATTCTTGCTGTCTAGAGTCATTTCGTTTGGTTGGCGTTGCTATGTTGCGTTCCGCGTTTGCGCGAACGCTGATTTTTACGAAAGATATAAATGAGTTTTGAAACACTTGGTCTGAATCCGTCCATCCTGAAAGCCCTGACTGACGCCGGCTACACCGCGCCGACCCCCGTGCAAGAGCAGGCCGTTCCGGCCGCCATCGCCGGCAAGGATCTGCTGGTCTCGTCGCAGACGGGTTCGGGCAAGACGGCGGCCTTCATGCTGCCTTCGCTGCACCGCCTCGCCGAAATCGAGCCGGAAGCAGCCGGCCGCACGCCGAACCAGGAAAAGCAGGCCGCCTCCGCGCGCGGCGAGCGTCCTCGTTTCAAGGCAGCCCAGCCGAAAATGCTGGTGCTGACCCCGACCCGCGAACTGGCGTTGCAGGTCACCACGAACACCGACAAGTACAGCGTCAACCTGCGCCGCATCAAGGCCGTCTCGATCCTGGGCGGCATGCCTTACCCGAAACAGATGCAACTGCTGTCGCGCAATCCTGAAATCATCGTCGCCACGCCAGGCCGCCTGATCGACCATATGGAATCGGGCAAGATCGACTTCTCCCAGCTGCAGATCCTGGTGCTGGACGAAGCCGACCGCATGCTGGACATGGGTTTCATCGACGATATCGAAAAGATCGTCGCCGCCACCCCGGCCAACCGCCAGACCATGCTGTTCTCGGCCACCCTGGACGGCGTCGTCGGCAATATGGCCCGCCGCATCACGAAGGACCCGATGGTCATCCAGATCATGCAGGCCGCCAACAAGCATGAAAACATCACGCAGCGCGTGCACTTCGTCGACGACCTGTCGCACAAGAACCGCCTGCTCGATCACCTGCTGCGCGACGAGTCGCTGGACCAGGCCGTCGTCTTCACTGCCACCAAGCGTGACGCCGACACCATCGCCGACCGCCTGAACATCGCCGGTTTCTCGGCCGCCGCACTGCATGGCGACATGCACCAGGGCGCCCGTAACCGTACGCTGGACAGCATGCGCCGCGGCAGCGTCAAGGTGCTGGTTGCAACCGACGTGGCCGCACGCGGCATCGACGTGCCGACCATCACGCACGTGTTCAACTACGACCTGCCGAAGTTCCCGGAAGATTACGTCCACCGTATCGGCCGCACCGGTCGTGCCGGCCGTAACGGTCACGCCATCTCGCTGGTGAACCACGCCGAAGGCATGAACGTCAAGCGCATCGAGCGCTTCACCAAGCAGACGATTCCCGTCAATGTGGTGGAAGGTTTCGAGCCGAAGCGTACGGCGCCACCGCGCTCGGCAGCCCGTCCAGGCTGGAAGCCAGGCGAAGGCCGTGGCCCGAAGCCAGGCCAGCGCAGCTTCAGCAAGCCAGGTGCACCGCGTGAAGGCGCACCGCGCGAAGGCGGCCACTTCCGTAGCGAAGGCGCGCCCTTCCGCAGCGCCGAAGGCACCACCTTCCGCAAGGAAGGCGGCGGCTTCCGTCGCGACAGCGCACCGCGTTCCGACGCACCGCGCCGTCCATGGGGCGAGCGTTAATCATATCGGCATTGCGGCCTCGGCCGCGATGACGTGAGATAGCGTGAAGAACGGCCGCCGGGGCAACCTGGCGGCCGTTTTGCTTTGTTGTAGGAAACTAGCGTTCCCTTCACTGTGTACGCCAGCGTACGGAGCACACTGCTGAGGCGGGGCACACTGGCGCCATGAACAAGACACTCCTCGCCATCCTCCTCGCCGCGCCGCTGGTGCAAGCCGCCGCGCAGACCGCAACCCCTCAGCCGGCCCGTCCCACCGCGCCGGCCGTCGCCCCGCAAGCGCTTCCCGCGCCTGCGCCGGCGGCCGCTCCGGCGGCCCAGCCGTCCGTACGCACCCAGGATTCACCGGAATTGCGCGCCCAGGTCCTGCTCGACCGCGCTCACTTCTCGGCCGGGCAGATCGACGGCGCCTACGGCAGCAACATGAAACACGCGCTGGCCGGCTTCCAGAAGTCGCGCGGCCTGCCCGTTACCGGCAAGCTCGACCAGGCCACGCTGGACGCGCTGGACGACCGCCAGCCCGTGCTGGCCACCTACACCATCACCGACGCCGATGCGCAGGGTCCATATGTGAAGGTGCCCGAATCGATGGGCGAGAAGGCGAAACTGGCGGCGCTGGGCTTTGCCAGCATCGAGGAAGCGCTGGGCGAACGCTTTCATGCCAGCCCGGCCCTGCTGAAGGAACTCAATCCCGGCAAGGACTTCGCCCGCGCCGGCGAGCAGATCCTCGTGCCGAACGTGCACGCGGCCGGTCCGCTGCCCGCCGCGGCCAGGCTGGTCGTCGACGACTCCGACCGCACCCTGTCGCTGGTCGATGCCGACGGCAAGGTGGTAGCCCAGTTCCCCGCCAGCACCGGCAGCGAGCACGACCCGCTACCCGTCGGCGAGTGGAAGATCAATGGCGTGGGCCGCAACCCCGACTACAACTACAACCCGAAACTGTTCTGGGATGCCAAGCCGGGCGACACGAAGACGAAGATCAAGCCGGGTCCGAACAATCCCGTCGGCGTCGTGTGGATCGACCTGTCGAAGGACCATTACGGCATCCACGGCACGCCGGAGCCGGGCAGCATCGGCAAGACGGAGTCGCACGGCTGTATCCGCCTGACCAACTGGGACGCGGCCAAGGTGGCCGACGTCGTCAAGCCGGGTTTCCCGGTTATCCTGCAAGACTGATCCGGGGAGAACGCGATGAAATGGCTGTTGACCTTGTTGTTCGGCGCCGTACTGGGCGTCGTTGGGACGGTGCTGTACCTGGGACGTGACGTCAGCAGTGCGGGCACGCCCTTGCCGGGCCCCGCAGTGACGCCGGCCCCGGCTGCGCCGGCTGCCCCCGCCACGCCGCCGCCGGCTGCTGCCACCCCACCCGCGGCCGGCGTAGCGCTACCTGCCGCCGACCTGCCGGAGGTGACGACGCCGGTGCCGGTATCGCCGGCTCCATCGACGGTGGACATGAACGTGAAGCCGGCGCTGGGCCCGCTGCTACTGCCCGTGGCCGGCGTCAGCGCCAAGGAATTGACGGACACCTTCAATCAGGCCCGGGGTTCGGAGCGGCGTCATGAGGCACTGGATATCGTCGCGCCCAAGGGCACGCCTGTGCTGGCCGTGGCAGACGGCAAAGTCGTCAAGCTGTTCAACAGCAAGGCAGGCGGTCTGACCGTCTACCAGTTCGACCCATCGGAGAAATATGCGTATTACTACGCCCACCTGGACAGCTACGCGCCGGACCTGAAGGAAGGCCAGACCTTGCGTCGTGGCCAGATGGTGGGTTACGTGGGCGTCAGCGGGAATGCCGATCCGGCGACGCCGCACCTGCATTTCGCCATCTTCGAACTGGCCGCCGACAAGAAATGGTGGCAGGGCACGCCCGTCAATCCGTACCCGTACCTGACCGAGACGGCCGCGAAGTAATAGCGACCGTTCAAAGCGGCCGGGTCACCAGTGGCGCGGCCGGCCCGTGTCCATGTGGACGAACTGCGAGTCGTTGTAATAACCGACGCCGCCGCTATTCAAGGCCAGCGCGGCCTTGTGCACCTGTTTCAGGTCGACACCGGGGATGCGCAGGTCGATGGCCTTGCCTTCCAGGTGCATGCTGTGCTTGGCCACGCCGCCACTGGCGGCTGCCAGCTTCTGGTTTGTTTCCGGCGAGCGATAGCCCGAAATGATGTGGATCACATTGTTGCTGCCGAACTGGGCGCTGACCTTGTTCACCAGCAGCAGCAAACCCGGATCGATGGTGGCAATGGTATTGCTGCGGTGATCGCGCAGCAATTTGTTGATATCCTGCAACGCCTCCGGAATGAACTGGCCTTCCGCCCAGAACAGGGTGCGCAGGGTCTCGCCCGTGTGCGTGTTGTAGAAACGCAGGCTGCGTTCGTGCGGGGCCGCCACGGCGGCTCGTGCCAAGGCCGGCATGCTCAGGGCGGATGCCACGGCCACGGATTTCTTGAGGAATGATCTGCGATTGTCCATGACGTCCATCATACGCCTGTCGCGCCAGCGATGTTTTTGTGGCGCGCGGAAATTCGATGCGATATACTTGATCGATCAAGCATATATCAAGGATAAATCATGGAACAAGCGAATAACGCCGTTGACGGCACGCTGGCGGGCGATGCCGCCCTGGCCTTCTGCCTGCGGCTGGCCCGGGCGCAAGCGACCGTCGTGCGCCGACTGGACACCGTGCTGGGCGGCCACCACGGCCTGTCCTTCGGCGACTTCATGCTGCTGCATCACCTGTCGAAAGCGCCCGGCGGCCGCCTGCGCCGGGTCGACCTGGCCGAGCGCCAGGGGCTGACGGCGTCGGGCGTCACGCGCACCCTGCTGCCGATGGAGAAAACGGGCCTGATCGCGCGCCTGGCCGACGAGCGCGACGCCCGGGTCGGCTTTGCCGCCATCACCCCTGCCGGCCACGAGCTGCTCGACCATGCGCTGGTGACGGCGCGCGAAACGTGCACCGAACTGCTGCGCCACGCGCCGGCCGACCAGCTCGAGGCGCTGACCGCGGTGCTGGGCAATCTCGTCGGGCCGGGCGCATGAGTGCCGCACCTGGCAAGGCCCTGTGGCGCGACGCCAACCTGCGCTGGCTGATGGCGGGTGGCGCACTGTCGCTGCTGGGTGACCAGTTCACCCTGATCGCCTTGCCCTGGCTGGTGCTGGACGTGACGGGCGACCCGCTGGCGCTGGGCCTCGTCATTGCCCTGATGAGCGTGCCGCGCGCCCTGTTCATGCTGGTCGGCGGGGCGCTGGTGGACCGCCATTCGCCCCGTAGCGTGCTGCTGCTCACCAAATACGCCAGCGCCGTGTTGCTGGGCCTGCTGGCCGTGCTGACGTGGCGCGGCCAGGCCACGCTGCCCATGCTGTACACGCTGGCCCTGGCCATCGGGCTGGCCCAGGCCTTCGCCATCCCGGCCGGCACGTCGATGCTGCCGCGCGCCGTACCGGCGCCCCTGCTGCAAGGCGCCAACGGCATCATGATGGGCCTGCGCCAGTTGTCGCTGCTGGCCGGCCCCCTGCTGGCGGCGGCGCTGCTGGCCATGTCCAACCACGCGGGCAAGGCCGATACGCGCGCGCTGGCGCTGGCTTTCGCCGTCGACTGCGCCAGCTTCGTGCTGTCGGCGTGGACGCTGGCGCGCGTCCGGTCGCTGCCGACGCAGGCCGCGCCCGATCCGCAACCGGTGCTGCGCGCGGTCGGCGCCGGCCTGGCGATGGTGTGGCGCGACGTGCCGCTGCGCACCTGCTACCTGTACTGGGGACTGGTGTCGGTCTTCGTCGGCGGCTCGATGCAGGTGGCGCTGCCGCTTCTGGCCAGCGAAACGCTGCACAGCGCACCGGCCTATGGACTGCTGCTGGGCGCCCACGGTGCCGGCACCTTGCTGGGCATGGCCGTGGCCACGCTGGTGCCAAGGCTGGCGGTGCTGCCGTTCGGCGCCATGCTGCTGGTGGGCGACGCCGTCGCCGGCATGCTGCTGGCCCCACTCGGCACGATCGGCGCGGCCTGGCAAGGCGCCCTGCTGCTGCTGGCGCTGGGCATCCTGGGCGGTTACCTGCAAGTGGCGATCTTCACGTGGATCGGCCGGCGCGTGCCGGCGCCGATGCTGGGGCGCGCCATGAGCATCTTCCTGTTCATCTTCATGGGCCTGGCGCCGCTGTCGGCGGCAGCCACTGGCTGGGTGCTGCAGCATGTCAGCTTGCCGCAGCTGTTCGCGGGTAGCGGCGCCATGCTGGTGTGCTGCGCCGTGCTGGCGTGGACCTTGACGCCGATGCGCGCCATCGGCGCCGGCGGCGCTAGAATGGCGCCCTGACAATCGCGCGGGCAAGGCAAGCATGGAAACGAAATGGCTGGAAGACTTTATTTCGCTGGTGGAGACGAATAATTTCAGCCGCTCCGCGCAGCTGCGCCATGTCACCCAGCCGGCCTTCTCGCGCCGCATCCAGTCGCTGGAAAACTGGCTGGGCACGGACCTGGTCGACCGTACCACCTTCCCCACCCGCCTGACGCCAGCGGGCCTGGTGTTCTACGAGCAGGCGCTGGAAATGCTTGGCCAGATCAACGGCGTGCGCGAGCTGCTGCGGCACAAGCGGGCGGCAGCCCGCACCACCATCGACCTGGCCGTGCCGCACACCTTGTCGCTGACCTTCGTGCCGAAGTGGATCACGGGACTGGAAGGCGAATTCGGCACCATCAACAGCCGCCTGATGGCGCTGAACGTGCACGACGCGGTGCTGCAGCTGGTCGACGGCGGCTGCGACCTGCTGCTGTGCTACCACCATCCGCGCCAGCCGGTGCAGCTGGACCCGGGCCGCTACGACATGCTGGTGATGGGCCGCGAGGCGCTGCGCGCCTATGCCCGCTGCGACAAGGCAAAGGAACCCGCCTTCCGCCTGCCCGGCCGCAAGAACGCGCCGCTGCCCTTCCTGTCGTACACCACCAATGCCTACCTCGGCCGCATGGTCGACCTGATCCTGGCGGACGCCAAGCCGGCCCTGCACCTGGACAAGCGCTACGAAACCGACATGGCCGAAGGCCTGAAGATGATGGCGCTGGAAGGTCGCGGCATCGCCTTCCTGCCCGAATCGGCCGTCACGCGCGAGGTCAAGCAGAAGCAGCTGGCGCGGGCCGATGAAGGGGGGCAGTGGGAAATCGAGATGGACATCCGCCTGTACCGCGAACGGCCGTCCGCGGCCCGCCCCGGCAAGCCGATCGTCGCGCAGTTGTGGGAGTTCCTTGCCGAGCGCTTGCAACCGCAGGCGTCGAAACGGCGCGTGCCGGCCTCCGAGCGCTGACCCCAAAATCCACGTTATGCATTTTTTGCATAGCCGGATGCGCAAGCGGCATTGGCCGGCAAACGGCCCGCCACCATAAGATTCTCTCCGTTGCCGCGCACCGTATCACGGTGTCTGCGAGCAGACCATTCGAACCTCGAATCCCGGAGACATCACATGATCAATCACGCCCTGCCCTCCTACCTGAACGCCGACGACCTCGGCCCATGGGGCCAGTACCTGCAGCAGATCGACCGCGTCACTCCCCACCTGGGCGCCCTGTCGCGCTGGGTGGAAACCCTGAAACGTCCGAAGCGCATCCTGACGGTCGACGTGCCGATCGAGCGCGACGACGGCTCGATCGCCCACTTCGAGGGCTACCGCGTGCAGCACAATATGTCGCGCGGTCCGGGCAAGGGCGGCGTGCGCTTCCACCAGGACGTGACCCTGTCCGAAGTGATGGCCCTGTCGGCCTGGATGACGGTGAAAAACGCCGCCGTCAACGTGCCGTACGGCGGCGCCAAGGGCGGCATCCGCGTCGACCCGAAGACGCTGTCGAAAGGCGAGCTGCAGCGCCTGACGCGCCGCTACACCAGCGAGATCAGCCTGATCATCGGTCCTACCAAGGACATCCCTGCGCCGGACGTGAACACGAACGAGCAGGTGATGGCGTGGATGATGGACTCGTACGCCATGATCGAAGGGAACCTGTCGACCGGTGTCGTGACGGGCAAGCCCATCTCGCTGGGCGGCTCGCTGGGCCGGCGCGAAGCCACCGGCCGCGGCGTGTTCGTCGTGGGCCGTGAAGCGGCCGCCAAGCGCGGCGTGGCCATCGCCGGCGCCCGTGTCGCCATCCAGGGCTTCGGCAATGTCGGCGGCGTGGCCGCGACGATGTTCGCCGAGGCCGGCTCGAAGGTCATCGCCGTGCAGGACCACACCGGCACCGTGGTGCACCAGGGCGGCCTGGACGTGGCACTGCTGCACAAGCACGTGGCCGAGGCGGGCGGCGTCAAGGGCTTCCCCGGCGCCGAGGCCTTCCTCGACCGCGACGCCTTCTGGGGCATCGAATCGGACATCCTGATCCCGGCCGCGCTGGAACAGCAGATCACGGCGGAAAACGCACCGACGATCCGCACCAAGATCATCCTGGAAGGCGCCAACGGCCCGACCACGCCGGAAGCGGACGATATCCTGCATGACAAGGACATCCTGATCGTGCCGGACGTGCTGGCCAATGCCGGCGGCGTGACCGTGTCGTACTTCGAATGGGTGCAGGACTTCTCCAGCTTCTTCTGGTCCGAGGAAGAGATCAACGCCCGCCTGACGCGCATCATGCAGGAAGCGTTCAACGCCGTGTGGGCAGTCGCCCAGGACAAGAAAGTCTCGCTGCGCACCGCCACCTTCATCCTGGCCTGCACCCGCGTGCTGCAGGCGCGCGAAGTGCGGGGCCTGTACCCGTAAGAAAAATCCGGGACTGTCCCGGATTTTTCGGGGACTGCCCCGGATTTTTCAGGACGGTCTCGGCAGATTCCTCGCAGAAGAAGAGCGGCCGCCCCCGAGCGGCCACCAGGGAGGAGACCGGCGCGGCAGCGAGCACATCGCTGCCGCGCTTTTTTACACCTTGCAGCGAGCACATCGGTACCGGCTTTTTTACGTCCGTGCGCCGGCATTGTGGGCCACCTCACAGACATCGCCGCCTTGCCTGATCGACAATGAGCGATCCCCGACCAGCCAAGGAGCCGCCATGCGCCAGCCCATCGAGTACGATGCCCGCTTCGAGTTTCCCGAAGAGGGCGAAGGCGATACCCAGTCCGAGCTGCTCGACACCCTGCACGGCATCGCCGATACCACCTTCCGCGACAGCGGGAAGCCCCTGCGCAGCGTCCACGCGAAAAGCCACGGCCTCCTGCGCGGCGAGCTGCGCGTGCTGCCCGGCCTGCCGCGCACCTTGGCGCAGGGTCTGTTCGGCCAGCCCGGCACCTACCCCGTCATCATGCGCCTGTCGACCACGCCCGGCGACGTGCTGGCCGACAGCGTCTCCACGCCGCGCGGCATGGCGCTGAAGGTGCTGGGCGTGCGCGGCGATCGTTTGCCCGGCAGCGAGAACGACAGCACCCAGGACTTCGTGCTGGTCAACAGCACCACCTTCCTGAACGCCGGCCCGAAAGCCTTCCTCGGTGGCCTGCAGGTGCTGGCGGCCACCACCGACAAGGCGCCCGCGTTGAAGGAGGTATTGTCCAACGCCTTGCGCAAGGCCGAGGGCGCGCTGGAACGCGCCGGCACGGAAAGCGCCGCGCTGAAAAGCCTGGGCGGCCACCCGGCCACCCACCCGCTGGGCGAGACCTACTACAGCCAGACCGCGATCCTGCTCGGGCCGTATATGGCCAAGGTGTCGCTCGCGCCCGTCGCCACCGGCCTCACCCAACTGCACGGCGCCCCCGTGGACGTCAAGGGTTCGCCCAACGCGCTGCGCCAGGCCGTATGCGACTATTTCGCCCAGCAGGGCGGCGAATGGGAACTGCGCGTGCAGCTGTGCACGAATATCGAGGAAATGCCGATCGAGAACGCGGCCGCAGAGTGGCCGGAAAGCATCAGCCCCTTCCTGCCCGTGGCGCGGCTGGTGGCGCCGCCGCAGCCCGGCTGGAGCGAGGCCCTGTCCGCCGCCATCGACGAAGGCATGAGCTTCAACCCATGGCACGGCCTGGCGGTGCACCGGCCGCTGGGCGCCGTCAACCGCGTGCGCAAGGCGGCCTATGAAATGTCGGCGCGGCTGCGGGCACGCCGCCGTGGCGCCCCCATCGTCGAACCGGTCTCGCTGGACGAGGTGCCGTTCGGGCCATGAACCCCTGCCCATTCCCTCCTTGCCCCGGTCCGCTTGATAAAATGCGCGCCTGACCGGCGCGCGCCGGTCGTCCCTTCATGACCGGAGAAACCGAATGACCTTACGCCTGCTGGTAATTTGCGCCGCGCTTGCCGCGGCCACCAGTGCAAACGCCGCGCCGCGCGGCCTGACCGTCGAAGACCTCGCCAGCATGGACCGTGTCGGCAGCCCCGCGCTGTCGCCCGACGCCGCCCGCGTGGTCTACACGGTGCGCAGCACGAATATGGAAAAGAACCGCGGCAATACGCAGCTGTGGATGATCGACCTGCGCGCCGCCAAGCCGGTGCCGAGGCAGCTGACGTCGCACGACGCCAGCGCCTCCGATCCGGAATGGTCGGCCAGCGGCGACGCCATCTACTTCTTGTCCAGCCGCTCCGGGTCAAGCCAGGTGTGGCGCCTGCCGGTCGCGGGTGGCGAGGCAAGCCGCGTCACCGACCTGCCGCTGGGTGTGGACAGCTTCCGCGTCTCGCCCAACGGCGACCGCCTGGCCGTCACTCTGCCCGTGTTCCGCGACTGTGCCGACCTGGCCTGCAGCAAGAAGCGCGGCGACGAGCAGGAAAAGAGCAAGGCTACCGGCAAGGTCTACGACCAGTTGTTCGTGCGCCACTGGGATACGTGGAACGACGGCCGCCGCAACGTGCTGTACACCTTGCCGCTGGACGCCGCCGGCAAGGCCGGCAAGGATGCCGTCAGCCTGTCCGGCACGCTAGACGGCGACGTCACCTCGAAGCCCTTCGGCGACCGCGGCGAATATACCTTCAGCCCGGACGGCCGGCGCGTCGTCTTCGCCGTGCGCGTGGCGGGCAAGACCGAGGCATGGTCGACCAACTTCGACCTGTACGAAGTGCCGGCCGCCGGCGGCGCCGCGCCGCGCAACCTTACCGGCGACAATCCGGCCTGGGACACCAAGCCGCAGTTCTCGCCGGACGGTAAGACCCTGGCCTACCTGGCCATGAAGCGCCCCGGCTTCGAGGCGGACCGCTTCCACCTGGTGCTGCAGGATGTCGCCAGCGGCAGGAAGCGCGTGCTGGCCGAGAGCTGGGACCGGTCCATCGCCGATTACCGCTGGCGCGCCGACGGCAAGGCATTGCTGGCGAACGCCGACGACGTCGGCCAGCACCGCCTGTTCGCGCTGGACGCGGCCAGCGGCAAAGTCACCGCGCTGACGGGCCAGGGTTACGTCGCCGATTTCGACACGCGCCGCGATACCACCGTGATCGCGCACGCCACCCTGTCGGGCGGCGCCCAGCTGTACAAGCTTCCCGCCAACGCCAGCTCGGAGCAGAAGCCGGCACCGCTGACGACGCTGAACGCGGCCCGCCTGGCCGACGTGCGCATGGGCGAGTACGAGCAGTTCTCCTTCAAGGGCGCCAACGGCGACACGGTCTACGGCCATGTGATGAAGCCGTGGAACGCGCAGCCGGGCCAGAAGTATCCCGTCGCCTTCCTGGTGCACGGCGGTCCGCAGGGCAGCTTCGGCAACTCGTGGAGCTACCGCTGGAACCCGCAGGTGTATGCGGGCGCCGGCTACGCTACCGTCTTCATCGATTTCCACGGCTCGACCGGCTACGGCCAGGCCTTCACGGACGCCATCAGCGGCGACTGGGGCGGCAAGCCGCTGGAAGACCTGAAGAAGGGCCTGGCCGCGGCCGGCGAGAAGTTCCCATGGCTGGACACGACCAATGCCTGCGCGCTGGGCGCATCCTACGGCGGCTACATGATGAACTGGATCGAGGGGAACTGGAGCGACGGCTTCAAGTGCATCGTCAACCACGACGGCGTGTTCGACCAGCGCGGCATGGCCTACTCGACCGAGGAGCTGTGGTTCACGGAATGGGAAAACGGCGGCACCTACTACGACAACCCGGAAGGCTACGAGAAGTTCAATCCGGTGCACCACGTGAAGAAGTGGAAGACGCCGATGCTGGTGATCCAGGGCGACCTGGACTTCCGCATCCCCACCGCGCAGGCCCTGGGCACCTTCAGCGCCCTGCAGCGGCAAGGCATCAAATCCAAGCTGCTGGTGTTCCCGGACGAGAACCACTGGGTGCTGAAACCGGCCAACTCGATCCTGTGGCACCACACGGTGCTGGGCTGGCTGGATGAGCACCTGAAAAAATAAGGACAGTATCGCCATCGGCCGCCCTCGGGTGGCCTTTTTCATTCCCTGGCGCCGGGATGGCCGCTACCCCGTCTACTTCCAGGCGCAGGTACGGAAGCCGCAGAAGATATCGTCCCGCTCGGGCACGTAGAAATTGCGGAACTTGGGCGAGCGCAGGCACGTCGGCGTGGCGTTCGACGCGCCCCGCAGCACCTGGTGGGTGCCGAACCATGGCTGCGAGTATTCGCGGTAGCGGTCCGGCGCGAAGCCGGGATAAGGCTCGAACGGCGAAGCCGTCCACTCCCACAGCTGGCCCCAGCGGAACGCCGGGTGGCCATACTGCGCCGCATACTCCCATTCCGCCTCCGTCGGCAGGCGCCGCTCGGCCCAGGCGCAATAGGCCTGCGCTTCGTACAGGTTGACGTGGCGGACCGGCTCGTGCGGCGCCAGGGTGGCAGGCTGGCCGAAACGCACTGTCAGCCACTGGCCGCCGTCGCGGTGCCAGTAGCGCGGCGCCGAGCGCTCCTGGCGCATCAGCCAGGCCGCGCCGGCATTACTCCAGAACTGGCGGTTGTCGTAGCCACCGTCGGCGACGAAGTCCGCATACTGGGCGTTTGTCACCAGCGCGACATCCATCCGGAACGGCGGCACGTACACGGCGTGGCCGCTCTTCTCGTTATCGAACACGAAGCCGCCGGCCGCTTCGCCGCAGCCCATCTGGATGGTCCCGCCGGGGAAGCCCAGTTCGCCCGGTGCTACCAGGGCCGGCTCGTCGCGGCCCAGGTGCGGCGGTGCCTGCAGGCCCAGGGTCTGCAAGGTATACAGGAAGGCTTCGCCGTGCATGTCCTCGTGGGCCAGCACCAGCCGGTAGGGATACAGTGCCTCGTCCGTGTTCGGCTCGCGCCCCAGCTTGTCCAGCACCCGGTCCAGCACTTCATGGCAATAGGTCTTTACGCCACCCGTGCTGGGCAGGTCCAGGCTCCAGCGGCTGCGGTGCGGCACCAGGTTCGAATCGAACCAGTCGTCGCCCTTGCTCAGCATCGACGTGAACTGGGCGTCGGCGGGATGGCTGGAGACGGCCTCGCGCAGCACGAACCATTCGGCGAACCAAGCCGTGTGGCCCAGCTCCCACAGGGGCGGATTGATGATGGGCAGGTGCGGCACATTGCGCAGGTCGTCCAGGCCCGCCGCGGCGTAGCAGTCGAACAGGCCGAGCGTATAATGGCGCGCGTTCTGCAGCGCTTCGGCGAGCTGCTGGGTACGGGCGTAACGGAACGAGGCGGTGATGGAATTCATAAGGCACTTTGTAGCAATGACCACGATTGTAGCCGCTTGATGGCGAACCGGCCTTACCTCTGCATCGTCAGCCCTGCCCTGGCCGACGCCAACAACGGCAACTGGCAGACGGCGGCGCGCTGGGCGCGCTTCCTGCGCGGGCATTACCGCGTCGCCATCGTCCGGCAATGGCGGCCCGATAGCGGCGTCCCGGCGCCCGACCTGCTCGTCGCGCTGCACGCGCGCCGCTCGGCCGACTCGCTGGCCGCCTTCCGCGCCGCATGTCCGGACCGGCCGGCCGTGCTGCTGCTGACCGGTACCGACCTGTATCGCGACATCCACCACGACACCGCCGCCCAGGCTTCGCTGCGCCATGCGACGCGGCTGGTGCTGCTGCAGGCCGCCGGCCTGGCCGAACTGCCGGCCGCGCTGCACGACAAGGCCTGCGTCATCCACCAGTCCGCGCCGGCGCTGAGGCCGTGGAGCGCGCCGCGCCGCCATGCGGACGTCGCCATGGTCGGCCACCTGCGCGACGAAAAGGACCCCGCCACTTTCATGCGGGCCGCCGCCCTCGTGACGGCGCCACGCGCACGGCTGCTGCACATCGGCGGCGCCCTCGATCCGGCATTGGGGCAGTTGGCCATGGCGACGCAGGCCGATGTGCCGCGCTACCGGTGGCTGGGCGCCCTGCCCCGTGCCATGGCGCGCCAACGGCTGCGGCGCTGCCATGCCATGGCGATCTGCTCGCGCATGGAAGGCGGCGCCAACGTCATCATCGAAGCCGTCACCTGCGGCGTGCCCGTGCTGGCCAGCGACGTTTCCGGCAACCGGGGCATGCTGGGCGAGGACTATGCCGGCTATTTCCCGCTGGGCGACGCACCAGAGCTGGCCCGGCTGATCGAGCGCAGCATCGCCGATCCGGCCTTCCACGCACTGCTGCGGCGCCAGTGCGCGGCGCGCGCGCCCCTGTTCGCGCCGGCCACCGAGCAGGCAGCATTGCTGGAACTGGTGGATAATCTGCTGCTTCACCGCACGTAATATTCGAAAGACACCATGAGCACTGAACCGATCAAACTGACTTCCTTTTCCCACGGCGGCGGCTGCGGCTGCAAGATCGCCCCCGGCGTCCTGTCCGAAATCCTGAAGAATTCGCATGGCTTTCCCGTGCCGAAGGAACTGCTGGTCGGTATCGAGACGGCCGACGACGCCGCCGTCTACCTGCTCAACGACGAGCAGGCACTGATCGCGACGACGGACTTCTTCATGCCCATCGTCGACGATCCCTTCGACTTCGGCCGCATCGCCGCCACCAACGCCATCTCCGACGTGTATGCGATGGGCGGCACGCCGATCATGGCGCTGGCCCTGGTCGGCATGCCCGTCAACAAGCTGCCGCTGGAAACCATCGGCCAGATCATCAAGGGCGGCGAGTCGATCTGCGCCGAGGCGGGCATTCCCATCGCCGGCGGCCATACCATCGACTCGGTCGAACCGATCTACGGCCTGGTCGTCCTCGGCCTGGTGCATCCGTCGAAGATCAAGAAGAACGCCGATGCCCGCGCGGGGGACGTGCTGGTGCTGGGCAAACCGCTGGGCGTGGGCGTGCTGTCGGCCGCGCTGAAGAAGAATGTGCTGGGCGACGAAGGCTACGCGGCCATGATCGCCAACACCACCAAGCTCAATAAACCGGGCAAGGCCCTGGCCGACCTGGCCGGCGTGCACGCGATGACGGACGTGACGGGCTTCGGCCTCTTGGGTCACCTGCTTGAACTGGCGCGGGGCGCGAAGCTGACGGCGAACCTGTCGATGGCGCAGATTCCGCTGCTGCCCGGCGTCGAGCAGCTGGCCCATGACGGCTATTTCACCGGCGCGTCCGGGCGCAACTGGGACGCCTATGGCAAGGATGTCACCTTGGACCCGGCCGTCACGCCGGCCCAGCACACCCTGCTGACGGACCCGCAGACCTCCGGCGGCCTGCTGGTCTCGTGCGACCCTGCCGTCGTCGATGACGTGCTCGCCCTGTTCGCCCGCGAAGGCTTCGAGGCCGCCGCCGTCATCGGCAGCATGAGCGCCGGCGACGCACGCGTGCAAGTGAACGCCTGACCGCCGCGAGCAATATTTCCCCAAAACCGGTGTCTGACACCGGTTTTCCGGCAATATTTCTTAAAAAATGGGGTCTGTCCCCATTTTTTTGGCAACTTTTACCGGACGAATTAGCTTGACAGCGCGCAAGGGCTTCTCTTACATTGGAGTCATGTTCACGCATCCGCAACTATCCGCTTTCCTGCTATCGCTTGCCAGCCTACCGCTGGCAACGCGCCTACTAGCACGCGCCTGATTCGTTTCACCCCGCCAGCGCGTCGCACGTAACAGCCAACGCAACACGCTGTACCCCAAGCCGGCCACAAGCCGCACCGCCTCGAAAAACAGGAAAGATTGCACCGATGCTCATCACGGCCATCCATCGTCCCTTCGCCGCATCCGCCGCCATTGCCATCGTCACGCCAGCGCTGGCGCTACCGACCGGTTGCCTGGTCCAGTGCCCCGTGGCCACCAGGCAGCCCGACGCGACATGACGCGCCGGCCGCGGCCCGCGCCTTCCCGCTTTTCCTTACAAGATTCCAGGAGTACACCATGATGTTGCAGAACCCGGCAGCCAAATACCGCGCCTTCCCACCCGTTCAGCTGTCCGACCGCACCTGGCCGAACAACACGATCACCAAGCCGCCGATCTGGATGAGCACCGACCTGCGCGACGGCAACCAGGCCCTCATCGAGCCGATGAGCATCGAGAAGAAGCTGCGCTTCTTCGACCTGTTGATCAAGACAGGACTGAAGGAAATCGAAGTGGGCTTCCCGTCCGCGTCGCAGACCGATTTCGATTTCGTGCGCCGGCTGATCGAGGAAGATCGCATCCCGGAAGACGTCACCATCATCGTGCTGACGCAATCGCGTGAAGAGCTGATCCGCCGCACCGTGCAGGCCGCCGCCGGCGCGAAAAAGGCCATCGTGCACCTGTATAACTCGGTGGCGCCCGTGTTCCGCAAGGTGGTGTTCGGCATGTCGCGCGAGGAAATCACGCAGATCGCCACCACCGGCACCGTCCTCGTCAAGGAACTGATCGCCCAGCACCCGGAAACGGACTGGGGCTTCGAATACACGCCCGAATCGTTCTCGACGACGGAACTGGACTTTTCCAAGCATATCTGCGACGCCGTCACTGCCATCTGGAAGCCCACGCCGCAGAAGAAGATGATCATCAACCTGCCCTCCACGGTGGAGTGCAGCACGCCAAACGTGTATGCCGACCAGATCGAATGGATGTCGCGCCGCTTGGCCCGCCGCGACAGCATCATCATCAGCGTGCACCCGCATAACGACCGCGGCACCGCCGTGGCCTCTGCCGAACTGGCCGTGATGGCCGGCGCCGACAGGGTCGAGGGCTGCCTGTTCGGCAACGGCGAACGCACCGGCAACGTCGACCTGGTGACCCTGGCGCTGAATCTGTACACGCAGGGCGTGCATCCGGGCCTGGACTTCTCGGACATCGATTCGGTGCGCAAGATCGTCGAGGAATGCAACCAGCTGCCCGTGCACCCACGCCACCCGTATGTGGGCGACCTGGTCTTCACGGCCTTCTCCGGCTCGCACCAGGACGCGATCAAGAAGGGTTTTGCGAAGCAGCAGCCGAACGCGCTGTGGGAGATTCCGTACCTGCCGATCGATCCGCAGGACCTGGGCCGCAGCTACGACGCCGTGATCCGCGTGAACAGCCAGTCCGGCAAGGGCGGCATGGCCTACCTGCTGGAGCAGGACTACGGCCTGGTGCTGCCGCGCCGCCTGCAGATCGAGTTCTCGCGCGCCGTGCAGGCCGTGGCCGACGAGACGGGCCTGGAGATCACGTCCGAAGGCATCCATCAGATCTTCGAGAAGGAATATTTTGCCCAGACGTCGCCGTATGCCTACGTGTCGCACAAGATGGTCGAGGACAGCAGCGCCGACGAATCCGTGCAGATCGATATCGGCCTGATGCACCGCCAGGCACCGCTGGCCCTGCAGGGCGGCGGCAACGGCCCGATCGACGCCTTCGTCGACGCACTGGGCCTGGATGTGAAGCTGATGGACTACCACGAACACGCCATCGGTCACGGTGCCAACGCCCGCGCGGCCTGCTACGTGGAACTGCGCCTCGATAACGGCCCGACCCTGTTCGGCGCCGGCATCGACAGCAATATCGTGACCGCCTCGTTCAAGGCCGTGCTGTCCGCCGTGAACCGCCAGTTGAAGGCACGCGACGCCGCCACGGCGCCGCAGGTCGACACGACGGCGTAAGCGCAATGCCCGGCGGCGCGCTCAGCGCGCCAGCCGGATGCCGGCGAACTGCCAGCGCGCGCCGGCCGGGAAGAAGTTGCGGTAGCTGGCGCGTGCGTGGCCGCCTGGGGTGGCGCAGGACGAACCGCGCAGCACATACTGGTTGACCATGAACTTGCCGTTGTATTCGCCGATGGCGCCGGGCGCCGTGCGGTAGCCCGGGTACGGCGCGTAGCTGCTGCTGGTCCACTGCCAGCAGTGGCCGAACATCTGCCGCAAGGCGCCCTCCTCTTCCAGCTCTTGCGCTTCGCCGGGAAACGGCGACGACGGTGGCGCGCCCGGCACGGCGCCATGTTCGCGCGCGGCCCACTCCCATTCGATTTCCGTCGGCAGCCGCGCGCCAGCCCAGTGGGCGTAGGCGTCGGCCTCGAACAGCGACATGTGCGTCACGGGGCGGGCCGGATCGAGCAGCTGCAGGCCGGCCAGCGTGAATTCGAACCAGCGCCCCTCCTCGTCCCGGTGCCAGTAGATCGGATGGCGCAGGCCCTGGGCATTGACCCAGTCCCACCCTTCGGCCAGCCACAGCGCGGCCTGCTCGTAGCCGCCCGCTTCGATGAAGGCCAGGTACTCGTCGTTCGTCACCAGGCGCGAAGCCAGCTCGAACGGTTCGACGAACTGGCGGTGGCGCGGCAGCTCGTTGTCGAAACAGAAGCCGTCGCCGTCGTAGCCGATGGTGGCCAGGCCGCCCGTGCACGCCAGCCATTGCGTACTTCGTGCCGGGGCGGCCGGTGCCGGCGGCTCGTCCAGGTAGGCCGGCCACAGCGCGCTTTGCGCCAGCAGGTGCTTGACGTCCGTCAGGATCAGTTCCTGGTGCTGCTGCTCGTGCTCCAGCCCCAGGGTCAACAGGCCCGCCAGGCGTTCGCGCGCGGCCCCTTCGCGCACTGCGCCGATCAGCGCGGCGATCCGGGCATCGACGTCGGCGCGGTAGGCCCGCACTTCGTCCAGCGACGGGCGCGTCAGCAGGCCCCGCTGCGGGCGCGGGTGCTTGTCGCCGATGCCGTTGTAATAGGAATTGAACAGCACGCGGAAGGCCGGGTGGAACGGCGCGAAGCCGGGCTCCATCGGCTCCAGGATGAAGGTCTCGAAGAACCACGTGGTATGGGCCAGGTGCCACTTGACGGGGCTGGCGTCCGGCATCGACTGGGCGCCGCAGTCCTCGTTCGACAGCGGCGCGGCCAGCGCCAGCGTGTGGCCCCGTACGGCCTGGAAGCGGGCCGTCCACAGGCCCGGGTCGTTCATCTGCATGGCGGCCCTCCTAGGCGCTGGCGGCACGCGCGTGCATCACGGCGAACCAGCCGGCATCGTCGGTCCAGCTGCCGTCGGCCGTGAAGCCGGCCTGGGCCAGCAGGTCGGCGAAGCTCTCGCGCGTGTATTTATAGCTGTCTTCCGTGTGGATCCGTTCGCCGCGCGCGAAATGGCGCTCGCCGCCTTCCCAGTGCACCGTCAGCGCCGTGCGGGCTTCCAGGTGCATCTCGACCCGGCTTTCCTCGGCATTGAAGAAGGCCACGTGGTGCCACTGGCGTACGTCGAAGTCGGCGCCCAGCAGGTAGTTCAGGTGGCGCAGCATGTTCAGGTTGAAGGCCGCCGTGACGCCGATGGCGTCGTCGTAGGCGGCGTCGAGCACGGCCGCGTCCTTGATCAGGTCCACGCCGATCAGCAGGCCGCCGTCGTGCGACGCGTTCTCGCGCACCCGGCGCAGGAAGGCGATGGCCTCGTGCGGGGCGAAATTGCCGATCGAGGAACCGGGATAGAAGAACACGCGCCGCTGCGCCTCCACGCCGGCGGGCAGCACGAAGTGGCCGGACAGGTCCAGGTCCAACGCCATCATGGCGATGCGCGGAAAGCGCTGCTGCAGGCGGCCCACGGCTTCGTTCAGGAACTCGCGCGAGATATCGATGGGCACGTACTGCTTCGGCTGCAGCAGCGGGAACAGGCTGGCCGCCTTGGCGCAGTTGCCGGCCCCCAGGTCGATCAGGGTGCTGCCGGTGCCGACCCGGCGCGCGATATCGGCGCCGTGCCTGGCGAAAATCGACGCCTCGGTGCGGGTGGGGTAATACTCGGGCAATTCGCAGATGGCCTCGAACAGGCGCGAACCGAGGCTGTCGTACAGGTATTTCGGCGAAGTGGCCGCCTGCGGCGCCAGCAGGCCCGCAGTGATGTCGGCAACGGTGGCGCGCTCGCCATGGGCGGTGCGGTGCGGCGCTGGGGCTCGCTCCAGCGCGACGTTGCGCAGCGCGGCGGTTCGGGTCATGGACATGGTGTTGTTCTTTCCTGGCTTTTTTGCTTGAGAACGAAGAACCTGGCGCGAATCGAATGACGATCTGGCTGACAACCTGATGAACCGGCGCCCCGCCTACGGTGCCTGCACGGGAGCAGCTTCCGAGCAAAAGCTGTAGCTGACCGGCAAGCGCCGACAAGTGCATGACCGGCTTGCCGTAACCGTGGTCGATGGCATCTTTGTTATCATAGCCGAATATCGACGACGCGGCGCCCAGCTCAGGCAGCGGTGCGCCCACTGAACCGGACACGAACCGGTCACGCTCGACCACGAACCGCCACTATTCAGGACACCCATGAAATTCACTTCCCTCCTCGCCGCCGCCGGCATCCTGCTCGCTTCCAGCACCGCCTTTGCCCAGCAGGTGCTGCGCGTGTCGGCCATTCCCGACGAAGCGCCGACCGAACTGCAGCGCAAGTTCAAGCCGCTTGGCGAATACCTGGAAAAGAAGACGGGCATGAAGGTGGAATTCACCCCCGTGACCGACTACGCCGCCTCCGTCGAAGGCCTGATCAACCACAAGCTGGACATGGTGTGGTTCGGCGGCTTCACCTTCATCCAGGCCAAGGACCGCAGCAAGGGCCAGGTGGTGCCGCTGGTGCAGCGCGTGGAAGACGAGAAATTCCGCTCCGTGTTCGTCACCACGTCGCCCGCCATCCAGAAGCTGGAAGACCTGAAGGGCAAGACGCTGTCGTTCGGCTCCGAGTCCTCCACCTCCGGCCACCTGATGCCACGCTCGTTCCTGCTGGCCGCGAAGATCGATCCGGACAGCGACCTGAAACGCATCGCCTTCTCCGGTGCGCATGACGCCACCGTGGCGGCCGTCGCCGGCGGCAAGGTCGACGCGGGCGCCCTGAACATCTCCGTATGGGAAAAACTGGTCGGCGAGAAGAAGGTCGATCCGGCCAAGGTGCGCGTGTTCTACACGACGCCAACCTACTACGACTACAACTGGACGGTGCGCGCCGACATGCCGGCCGAGTTGAAGAAGAAGATCACGGATGCCTTCCTGGCGCTGGACCCGAACACGCCTGAAGGCAAGCAGATCCTGGACCTGCAACGCGCCAGCAAGTTCATTCCGACCCGTGCCGAGAACTACAACGCCATCGAGGCAGCCGCCAAGAACGCTGGTCTCCTGAAGAAGTAAGAAGGACACGTTCCCGCGATGAGTTCCACGCCACGCGCCGCCGGTGCGCCTGTCTACCGCCTCGAAGGCCTCGATGCCCAGCATGCCGGGGGCACCCGCGCGCTGGCGCTGCGGAACATCACCCTGCATGTGGCCCCCGGCGAACAGCTCGCGCTGATCGGCCCTTCGGGCGCCGGCAAGACCACCTTGCTGGCCACCCTGGCCTGTTCGCACCGGCCCTTGTCGGGCACCTTCGAAGCCTTCGGCGCCGATCCGTGGACCTTGGCCGAAGGTGAGCGCCACCGGCTGCGGGCGCGCCTGTTCCTGGCGCCGCAAACGCCGCCGCTGCCGCCGCGCCAACGGGTCGTCACGGCCGTGCTGGCGGCGCGCCTGCCCCAGTGGAGTTTGTGGCAGGCCCTGGTCTCGCTGGCCAGGCCGCGCGACCCGGAAGCGGCCTATCGCGCACTGTCCCGCTTCAACCTGGGCGAGAAGCTGTACGCCCGCGTCGACCGCCTGTCTGGCGGCGAGCGCCAGCGCTGCGGCCTGGCGCGCCTGCTGCTGTCGAATGCCCAGGCCCTGCTGGTGGACGAGCCCCTGTCCGCGCTCGACCCGGCCCTGTCGCAACTGACCTTGACGACCTTGCAGCAGGAAGCGGCGGCGCGCAATGCCGCCCTGGTCTGCAGCCTGCACCAGGTCGACCTGGCGCTGGCCCATTTCAACCGCATCGTCGCACTGAAGGACGGCCAGCTGGTGTTCGACCTGCCCCGCGCCCAGGTCACGCAGGCCATGATCGATGCGCTGTACCTGAACGAGCAGCCGCCCGCCAACGCCCCGCGCGAGGACGATCTGCCCGCCAAGCTCGCCGTCGGCGCCTGCCTGTAAGCGCCGCACCGATGCAAAGCATTCCCGCCGTTCCATATTCCGAGCGCCATCCCGATCCGGCCTGGCGCGGCCGCGTCACGTGGACCGTGCTGGCCGTGTTGATCCTGTGGCCGATGGTGGTGGCCAGCGAGTTCCGGCCCGCCATCCTGTTCGAGGGCGACAGTCTGGCCGCCACGGCCAACTTCCTGGCCGCCTTTTTCCCGCCGGCGCACTCGCCGGAGTTCCTCTCCATGCTGCTGCGCGAAACGTGGCAGACGGTGGCCATCGCCACCGCCGGCCTGACCCTGGCGCTGCTGGGCGCGATACCGGCCACCTTGATCGTCACCGAGCGCCTGTCGATCTCGCGGCTGGGCACGGGCCGCATGGCGCCCCTGCCGGCGGCCGTGCGCCAGCTGGTGCGCTGGCTGCTGGTGCTGCTGCGCAGCGTGCCGGAGCTGGTGTGGGCGCTGCTGTTCGTGCGTATCATCGGCCTGGGCCCGACAGCCGGCGTGCTGGCCATCGCGCTGACCTACTGCGGCATGCTGGGCAAGGTGTATGCGGAAATCCTGGAGTCGTCCGAGCGCCATGCCAGCGACACCCTGCTGGCCAACGGCGGTTCGCGCCTGGCCGCGCTGCTGTACGGCGCGCTGCCGGAGTCCGCGTCCGAGCTGGTGTCGTACACCGTCTACCGCTGGGAGTGCGCGATCCGCGGCTCCGTCGTGATGGGCTTCGTCGGCGCCGGCGGCCTGGGCCAGCGCATGGACGAATCGATGAAGATGCTGGCCGGCGGCGAAGTCTCGTCGATGCTGCTGGTGTTCGTGCTGCTGGTGGCCTGCGCCGACATCGTCTCGAAACAGCTGCGCCGGAGGCTGGGATGAGCGCCACCCCGCGGATGCCGGCTCCGCCGCCCCGCCGCTGGTCCGGCCTGGCCTTTGCCCTGGCGCTTCTTGCGCTGATCGTTGCCAGCTTCGCCAGCCTGCCGCTGCACTTCGCCGCGCTGTTTTCCAGCGAGGCGGCAAGCAGCGTGGCCGAATTCCTGGGCGGCTTCGCGCCGCCGGAACTGGGCAGCGGCTTCCTGACCAAGACCGCCATCGCGCTGGGCGAGACGCTGTCGATGTCGGCCCTCGGCACCCTGCTGGCCGTCGCCGCCGGGCTGATGCTGGCCATTCCGGCGGCGGGCCGATTCGGCCGGGTGCCGCGCGCCCTGGTGCGCGCACTGCTGAACGTCCTGCGCTCGATTCCCGAACTGGTGTGGGCCTCGGTGCTGTTGATCGCCGCCGGCCTGGGGCCGTTCCCCGGCACCCTCGCGCTGGGCGCACACACGGCCGGCGTGCTGGGCCGCCTGTTCGCCGATGCGCTGGAAAACGCCACGCCGCTGCCGGAACAGAGCCTGCGCACCAACGGCGTGGCGCCGATGGCGGCATTCTTCTACGCCACCCTGCCACAAACCTTGCCGCAGATGCTGTCGTATGCGCTGTACCGGTGGGAGAACAATATCCGCGCCGCCGCCATCCTGGGCGTGGTGGGTGCCGGGGGGCTGGGGCAGATGCTGAAATATCACCTGTCGCTGTTCCAGATGCCGAAGGCGGCCACCGTGATCCTGGCCATGCTGCTGCTGGTCGCCCTGGTCGACGCGGCCAGCTTCGGGCTGCGCCGGCTGCTCACCCGTTAATCCACTTCGCCGGAAAGGCATCATGCTGGAACTGCGCCAACTGAATAAATCCTATGCCAGCGGCCACCCGGTGCTGCGCGAACTGTCGTACACCTTCCGCGCCGGCGAATTCGTCGCCATCATGGGCGATTCGGGCGTGGGCAAATCGACCTTGCTGAACCTCATCGCCGGGCTGGATCACCCCGATCCGGGCCCGGTGGCGCCGATCCTGGTGGACGGTATCGCCATGGCCTCGCTCGACGACGACGCCGCCACGCGCCTGCGCCGCGAACGCATGGGTTTCATTTTCCAGGCCTTTCACGTGCTGCCCCATCTGACCTTGCTGCAGAACGTGGCGCTGCCGCTGCTGCTGAACGGCTTGCCTTCGGCCCGCGCCAGCCAGATGCTGGCCGCCGTCGGGCTGGCCGGGCGCGACCACGATTATCCCCATCAATTATCGGGCGGCGAAATGCAGCGGGTGGCAATTGCCCGCGCGCTGGTGCACCGCCCCGCCCTGGTACTGGCGGACGAACCCACGGGCAACCTGGACCCGGAGACGGCACAGGCGGTTTTACAGTTATTGCGGGCGGAGATTTCCGCCAGCGGCGCCTGCACCATTATGGTGACGCATTCGCAGGCCGCGGCCGCAATGGCGGACCGGACTGTCATACTTACCAGGGCTGGACTGCAAGAAGCGCCACAGGTCAAGCGATTCGCTCAATAAAACGCGAATTTTTAACCAGCAATGCGCGCCTTTTTTTACAGCCGTAGTATAGTTTATCCAACTTGCATGGTTATTAATAAAGCCCCATAGAACAAGCCAGCAGGCGCCTTGGATGCACGCGTTGTTATAACTCAGGGAGGAGCAAATGAGCGTGAGGCAAAAGAAGCTGGAATTAATCGAGGCCATGAACCGGGCCCGAGCCATGGAACCGTCAAGTTTCGTTCCCAACAAGCTGCTCGATACCCTCATCGAGCGGATGAATCTGAAGAACGATGCCGAGCTGTGTCGGGTGCTGGAAGTGCAGCCCCCCATCATCAGCAAGATTCGTCACCGTAAGCTTGCAGTAGGCGCAACGATTTTATTGCGAATGCATGAGAAATCGGAAATGAGTATCCGCGAGTTGAAAGAGTTGTCCACTGCGTCCGTGCACTGAACTACAGTGCAGTGCCTGGCGCCGGCATCGCAGCCCCGGCGCCCGTTTTACCCTGCCCGTCCGCCTGACCTCCCCGCACCGCCCTTCCTTCCCCTTCCGCTGAACCGCCTCGCTTCGTTCGCTTCGCTCCGACGTCCGGATCGCTATCATTCTGACATTTTCAGCCCGCCCTGCCCTCCCACCATTGGGAGAGGTAAAGCTATGCCGTGCTGACTACACTGGCCGTGACGCGGGCCTTGCCCGCCAGCGCAACAGGGGAAACCATGACCAAGTCGTCGTATTCGCCGGCCGCGGCCTTGCTGAGCGCCGCGCTCGCCCTTCTGCTGTCCGGCTGCGACGGCGCCAACAGCCAGCCCGCTGCGGCGCCACCGCCCGCCTCGCCCGTCTCGGCCGCTGCCGTGGTGCAGCGCGAGATCGTCGAGACGCAGGAATTCTCGGGCCGGCTCGAAGCGGTCGAGCGCGTCGAGATCCGGCCCCGCGTGTCCGGCTACATCACGGCCGTGCATTTCACGCCGGGTGCGCTGGTGAAGAAGGGCGACAAATTGTTCACCATCGACCCCCGCCCCTACCAGGCTGAACTGGCCAAGGCGGAAGCGGACGCCAACTCGGCCCGGGCCCGCGCCGGCCTGGCCAAGGTCGAGCTCGACCGGACCAACCGCCTGCTGGCCGACCGCGCCATCGCCCAGCGCGAATTCGACGAACGCTCGGCCGCCGTCAAGGACCTGGACGCGGCGGCCCGCTCGTCCGCCGCCTCGGTCGACGCGGCCCGGCTGAACCTGGGCTACACGAGCATCACGGCGCCCATCGACGGCCGGGTCAGCAAGGCCGAGATCACGCTGGGTAACCTGGTCGACGGCAGCGCCGTGCTGACCTCCGTCGTCTCCACCGACAGCATCTACGCCAGCTTCGACGGCGACGAGGACAGCTACCTGCGCGTGCGCCAGCAGGTGCGCCAGGGCAAAGACGTCAAGGTGCGTATCGGCCTGGCCAACGAGGCCGGCTTCCCGCACGAGGGCAAGCTGGAGTTCGTCGACAACCGGCTCGACCCGGCCACGGGCAGCGTGCGCATGCGCGCCACCTTCGCCAACCGCGACGGTCTCCTGGTACCGGGCCTGTTCGCCCGCGTCCAGCTGGCCGGCGGCGGCAAGCAGCAGACGGCCGTGCCGACCCTGCTGATCCACGACCGCGCCGTCGGCACGGACCAGGACCGCAAGTATGTCTACGTGCTGGGCAAGGACAACAAGGCCGAGTACCGTCCCGTCACTCTCGGCCCGTCGGTGGACGGCCTGCGGGTGGTGCGCGCAGGATTGAAACCGGGCGAGCGCATCGTCGTGGGCGGCCTGCAGCGCGTGCGGCCAGGCGCGCCGCTGGCGCCCCGCACCGTGGCGATGGATGCAGATCCCGACGCCGGCGCACCGGCACAAAAAGGCTGACCTGGAGGGAGCATGAACTTCCCGCGCTTTTTCGTCGACAAGCCCATCTTCGCGGCGGTGCTGTCGATCATGATTTTTGTTGCCGGCCTGATCGCCATCAACCGCCTGCCCATCTCGGAATACCCGGAAGTGGTGCCGCCGTCGGTGGTGGTGCGCGCCCAGTACCCGGGTGCCAACCCGAAGGTCATCGCCGAAACCGTGGCCGCGCCGCTGGAGGAGCAGATCAACGGCGTGGAAAACATGCTGTACATGGACTCCAAGGCGACGTCGGACGGCGCCCTGGCGGTCACGGTGACGTTCAAGATCGGCACCAATGCCGAGCAGGCGGAGACGCAAGTGCAGAACCGGGTGCAGCGCGCCCTGCCCCGGTTGCCGGAGGAAGTGCGCCAGATCGGCGTGACGACGGCGAAAAGCTCGCCCAACCTGACCATGGTGGCCCACCTGTCCTCGCCCAAGGGCCGCTACGACGACGTCTACCTGCGCAACTACGCGGTGCTGAACGTGAAGGACCAGCTCTCGCGCATCCCCGGCATGGGCGAAGTGATCCTGTTCGGCGCGGGCGACTATGCCATGCGCATCTGGATCGACCCGCAGAAGCTGGCGGCACGCTCGATGACGGCCGGCGACGTGGTCGACGCCATCCGCGCGCAGAACGTGCAGGTGGCCGCCGGCGTGGTCGGCGCCTCGCCCACGAAAGGCTCGCAGTTCCAGCTGACCGTCAACACCACGGGACGCCTGAAAACGGTGGACGATTTCGGCGGCGTCATCGTGCGCACCAACGCCGACGGCGCCGTCACCCTGCTGCGCGACGTGGCACGGGTCGAACTGGGTTCGAACTCGTATGCGCTGCGCTCCCTGCTGAACAACAAGTCGGCGGCCGCCATTGGCATCTTCGAGGCGCCCGGCGCCAACGCGCTGCAGCTGTCGACGGACGTGCGCGCCACGCTGGCGGCGCTGTCGAAGGACTTCCCGGAAGATATCGAGTTCTCCATCGTCTACGACCCCACCCAGTTCGTGCGCGAGTCGATCCGCGCCGTCATCCACACGCTGCTCGAGGCGGTGGCGCTGGTCGTCATCGTCGTCATCGTGTTCCTGCAGACGTGGCGCGCCTCCATCATTCCACTGCTGGCCGTGCCCGTGTCGATCATCGGCACGTTCGCCGTCATGCTGGTGTTCGGCTTTTCGATCAACACCCTGTCGCTGTTCGGCCTCGTGCTGGCGATCGGCATCGTCGTCGACGACGCCATCGTCGTGGTGGAGAACGTCGAGCGCAATATCGCCGCCGGGCTGTCGCCGCACGACGCCACCATCCAGGCCATGCGCGAGGTGTCAGGCCCGATCGTCGCCATCGCGCTGGTGCTGTGCGCCGTGTTCGTGCCGATCGCTTTCGTGTCCGGCCTGACCGGCCAGTTCTACCGCCAGTTCGCGCTGACGATCGCCATCTCCACCGTCATCTCCGCCCTGTGCTCGCTGACCCTGGCGCCAGCCCTGGCGGCGGCCCTGCTGCGCAGCCATGATGCCCCGAAGGACGCACTGACGCGCGGCATGGACAAGCTGTTCGGCCCCTTCTTCGGCTGGTTCAACCGCTTCTTCCACCGCTCGTCCGATGCCTATGGACGCGGCGTCAAGGGCGTCATGGCCCGCAAGAGCCTGGGCATCGGCGTCTACCTGGCGCTGACGGTGGCGGCCGTGTTCGTGTTTCGCGCCGTGCCGGCCGGCTTCGTGCCGGCCCAGGACAAGCAGTACCTGGTCGGCTTCGCCCAGCTGCCGGACGCCGCGTCGCTGGAACGCACGGATACCGTCGTGCGGCGCATGTCGGACATCATCAAGGACGTGCCGGGCGTGATGGATTCCATTGCCTTCCCCGGCCTGTCGATCAACGGCTTCACCAATGCGCCCAATGCCGGCATCGTCTTCATCGGCCTGAAGCCCTTCGGCGACCGCCATGCGGCGGAGTTGTCCGGCCCGGCCATCGCGGCGGAGGTGAACAAGCGGCTGGGCGCCATCGAGGATGCCTTCATCATGGTGTTCCCGCCGCCGCCGGTGAACGGCCTGGGCACCATCGGCGGTTTCAAGATGATGGTCGAGGACCGGGGCAACCTGGGCTACGACGAATTGTACAAAGCCACCCAGGCACTGCAGATGAAGGCGTGGCAGAACCCGCAGCTGGCCGGCGTCTTCTCCAGCTACCAGATCAACGTGCCGCAGCTGTTCGCCGACATCGACCGCACCCGCGCCATGCAGCTGGGCGTGCCGCTGGCCACCGTCTACCAGGCCTTGCAGATCAACCTCGGTTCGCTGTACGTCAACGACTTCAACCAGTTCGGCCGCACCTACCAGGTGGTGGTGCAGGCCGACGCGCCGTTCCGCTCGCAGCCCGAGCAGATCGCCCAGCTGAAGGTGCGCAACGACAAGGGCGAGATGATTCCGCTGTCCTCGCTGATGCGGATGAAGGACACCTACGGCCCGGACATGGTGAACCGCTACAACGCCTACACGGCGGCCGACATCAGCGGCGGCGCCGCGCCCGGCGTGTCGTCCGGCCAAGCCCAGGAGGCCATGTCGCAACTGGCGCGCGAGACGCTGCCGAAGGGGATCACCTTCGAATGGACCGACCTGACCTACCAGGAGATCCTGGCGGGGAACACGATGGTCTACGTCTTCCCCCTGTGCGTGCTGCTGGTCTTCCTCGTGCTGGCGGCCCAGTATGAAAGCTGGACCCTGCCGCTGGCCGTCATCCTGATCGTGCCGATGTCGATCCTGTGCGCGCTGGTGGGTGTCAAGCTGACGGGCGGCGACAACAACGTGTTCACGCAGATCGCCCTGTTCGTGCTGGTGGGGCTGGCCTCGAAAAACGCCATCCTGATCGTGGAATTCGCCCGCGAGCTGGAAGACCATGGCCGCACCGTCGTGCAGGCGGCGCTGGAAGCGTGCCGGCTGCGGCTGCGCCCCATCCTGATGACGTCGATCGCCTTCATCATGGGCGTGCTGCCGCTGGTGTTTTCCAGCGGCGCCGGCGCCGAGATGCGCCACGCGATGGGCGTGGCGGTGTTTGCCGGCATGCTGGGCGTGACCTTCTTCGGCCTGTTCCTGACGCCCCTGTTCTACGTGCTGCTGCGCACCCTGGCGCTGCGCCTGTCCGGCACGCCCCACAAGCGCCACCATGCCGACACGGGCCTGGGCGGCGCCGGCGACCCCGGCACGCCGCTGGAATCCCCCGCCCCCGTCCTCGCCACCCCAGCCCCGCGCGACAGCTGGCGCTGACGCCAAGCCCCCACGGCAAGCCGCACCGCCGCAGCGGTCCGACATCGCTTTTCGCGCAACAATTTCTCAAAAACCGGTGTCTGACACCGGTTTTCGGGCAACTATTTCTCAAGAACCGGTGTCTGACCGCTGCGGCGGACCGACCGGTTTTCGGGCAACTATTTCTATTCGGGGGCGGCCGGTTCAGGCAGCGGCCAGGTCTTCGACGCCGTAGTGCCGGGCGTAGCGGGCGTCGATATTGGCCAGCGGCAGCAGGACGAACAGGTCGGCGCTGTCGAAGTCCGGGTCCCAGGCTGGTTCGCCGCAGATCCATGCGCCGGAGCGCAGGTAGCCCTTTAGCAGCGGCGGTATGTGGGCATTGCGGGCCGCTTCCAGCTTTTCGTGGGGGAACGGCAGGTGGGGCGTGACGCGATATTCGGCCGGTGCCAGGTGGGTGCGGCGCAGCGTGTCGTACACGGCGACGGCGTTGTGGCCGCCGTCGGCCAGGCTGATGCTGGCGCAGCCGGCGAAATAATCGCAGTGCTGGCGCCGCACGTAGTCGAGCAGGCCCGCCCACAGCATCATCAGCACGCTGCCGCCCCGGTAGTCGGGATGGACGCAGGCGCGGCCTGCTTCGACCATGCGGCCGCGCAGGCCGTTCAGGCGGCCCAGGTCGAATTCGTTTTCGGAGTAGACCCGGCCCAGGCGGCGCGCGCCGGCGGGCGACAGCAGCCGGTAGGTACCGACGATTTCCAGCGAGTCGACGTCGCGCACGACGAGGTGGTCGCAGTGTTCGTCGAACTCGTCGCTGTCCAGGCCATCGGCGCGCATCAGGGCCGTCAGGCCCAGGTTCTCGACGAACACCCGGTAGCGCAGGCGCTGCACGGCGCGCACGTCGTGGCTGGTGGTCGCCATGCCGACGACCAGGCGGGGCGACAGCGCCCTGGCATTCGCTGTTGCGGTAGTCAGTTGCATGCTTCGTCCTCGTTTTGTGGAGACGAAGCCAGCGTAGCGACCCTTTACTTCAACAGGATGACAGCGCGATGTCGGTTCGGTGACATCAGTCCTTTTTCGGACGGCCCGTCTTCAAGGTCGGCAGCGAGGCCAGCACGCTTTGCAGGGTGGCCATGTCGATCTGGCTGATCAGGGCCACGCCGATGCGCAGCAGCTCGCTCTTGCGGATCTCGAAGCCGGCCTTCAGGCAGGCCTTCTTGACCTGGCCCAGCACCGCGTATTCCGCCTCGGGCATCGTGAAGCTGTCGCGCACCAGGCGTTCCTTGGCCGGCTTTTCCTTGACCGTGTCGGCGGCCCTGGCGACAGCCTTGGTGGCCGGCTTGGTCGCTGGCTTCGTGGCCGGCTTGGTGGCTGATTTGGCGGCCGGCTTGGCAGTCGCCTTGGCGGCCGGCTTGGCCGCCTTCGCCGCCTTGGCCGGCTTCTCCGCCTTCGCGGCCTTGGCCGGTGCCGCCTTGTCCGCCGCTTTCACGCTGCTCTTGCGTGCCGCCTTGGCCGCGGCAGGCGCTGCGGGCGCCGTCTCGGCAACTGCTTTCACCGACGCGGCACGCTTGGCCGCCGGCTTGGCGGCGGGCTTGACGTCGGCGGCGGCTGGTGCCGCTTCGCTCGCCGCTGCCGGCGCGGTCTTGCGCGGCGCAGCCTTGCGGGCCTTGGCCGGCGCGGCGGCGGCATTCAGATTGCCAGTCGCCGCGGTGTCGTTGACGGGGGTTTCGGCTGCCGGCGCGGCGGCCGGTTTGACAGACTTGAGTGCGTTCATGCTAGCTCCGCGAGGAATTGAATAATATAAACAATATATACTATTTCTGGCCGCAAGGCACCAGTCCTTGCGTTTTTTGCGTTTCGTCAGTGCCCCGCCTGGCCCAGAAACCGCTCCAGCATTGCAAGCAACCCGGCCGGTTCCACCGGCTTGACGAGGTGGCCGGAAGCCCCGACCGCCGCCGCCCGCGCCGCATCCTCCGGCGCGGACTGCGCCGTCAGGAACACGACGGGAATGCCGGCCGTGGCCGGGTTGGCGCGGATGCGCCGGCAGACTTCATAGCCGTCCATCGCCGGCATCACCGCGTCCAGCAGCACCAGATCCACCGGGGTCGAGCCCAGCACGCGCAGCGCGACCTCGCCGCTGATGGCCACGCGCGTGTCGTAGCGGCCCTTCAGCAGCGCGCACAGCACCATGATGCTGTCGGGCGTGTCGTCCACTACCAGCACGGTCTTCAGGATGGCTCCCCTGCCGGCATGCCGGTCGACAGCGACCGGTGCGCGGCCTCGAAATCGTACCTGGCGATCTGCGTCGCCAACTGGTCCAGCACGGCCGGTGCCAGCACGGCGGCCAGTGCCGGGCGGGTACTGTCGAAATAGTCGACGCTGTCGGCACTGCTCGATGACAGCAAGGCCGCCAGGTGGGCCACCGCCTCGGCCGGACGCACGGCGGCCGTGCGCGCCCCTTCCGCCGGCCCGGCCGACGCTTCGTCCCAGGCGCCCGCGGCGAAGCGGGCATCGACGGCCGTCACGGCCACGTCGAGCGCCACCTTCAATTCATTCAGCAGTACGGGAGGGGGCGCCGCGCCCTCCGCCAGCGCCGTCTCGACCTCGCGCGCGGCCGCCTCGACGGCATTGGCGCCGACGTTGCCGGCCACGCCGCGCAGGGTGTGCACGCGCTGGCGTGCCTCCTCGTGCCGGCCCGCCGCCAGCGCCGCCATCACCGTCTCGGCGGCGTCGCGCTGTGAATGGCAGAAGCGCTCCAGCAGTTGCAGGTACAGCACCTGGTTGCCGGCCACGTGGCGCAGGCCCCGCGCCGTGTCGATGCCGGCCAGCTCGGGCAGGCCGCGGCCCCGCTGGGGCGTCTGGGCGGGCGGCGCCGGCAGCATGGGCCGGCCCAGCCAGCGCGACAGGGTGGCGTACAGACGGTCCGGGTCGATCGGCTTGGTCAGGTAATCCTGCATGCCTTCGGCCAGGCAGCGCTCGCGCACGTCGGCCAGCGCATGGGCCGTCATCGCGATCACTGGCGTACGGTCGAAGCGCTTGTCGCGACGCAGGGCCAGCGTGGTCTCGTGGCCGTCCAGCATCGGCATTTCCAGGTCCACCAGCACCAGGTCATAGCGCTCCGGCCCGGCCTGGGCCAGCATGTCCAGCGCCTCGCGGCCGTTACCGGCAAAATCGACGTGGATGCCCTGCACCTGCATCAGTTCCGCCGCCACCTGCTGGTTGACGGGATTGTCCTCCACCAGCAGCACGTGGGCGATGATGACCGGCGGCGCCGGCGGCGGCGCCGTGCCCCGCTCACGGGCCGGCGTGAACAGGGTCACCAGGGTCTGCATCAGGGCCGAGTGGGCGATGGGCTTGAACAGGAAGCCGGCAAACCCCGCCGCTTCCGCCTCGCGCTGCGTGTCGTCGCGCCCGAAGGCGGTGACGAGCACCATGCCGGGCTGGCGGCGCAGCGGCTGGGCGGCGATGCGGCGCGCCAGCTCGATGCCGTCGATGCCGGGCATCTGCCAGTCCGTCAGCACCAGTGCGTAGGGCGCGCCCTCGGCATCGGCGGCCAGCACCCGTTCCAGCGCGCCGGCACCGTCGCCGACGGTGTCGGCATGCAGCGGCAGACCGCGCATGGCTTCGCACAGCACTTCCAGCGCCTGCGGGTTGTCGTCCACCAGCAGCACGCGCGCGCCGTACAGGTCCGGCGGCAGCGCTGGCGCCGCCTGCGGCTCGCCGCAGCGGGCGAAACTGAGCTCGAAACTGAACACGGAGCCGCGCCCTTCCTCGCTGTCCACGGCGATCGAGCCGCCCATCAGCCGCACCAGCTGCTGCGAGATCGACAGGCCCAGGCCCGTGCCGCCGAACTGGCGCGTGGTCGAACCCATGGCCTGGCTGAAGGCGCGGAACAGCTTGGCCTTCTGCTCGGGTGCCATGCCGATGCCCGTGTCGCGCACGGAGAAGATCAGCACGACCCGGTCGGCGCTGTCGCCGTCGAGCTGGCGGCAGGACAGTTCCAGCTCGCCCGCGGCCGTGAACTTGACGGCGTTGTTGACCAGGTTGATCAGCACCTGGCCCAGGCGCAGCGGATCGCCGCACAGGTGGCGCGGCACGGATGGCGGCACGTCGAACAGGTATTCCAGGCCCTTGTCGGCCGCCTTCTGGCTCGTCACGCTGGCCACGTGGGCCAGCACGTCGTCCAGGAAGAACGGCACCGCCTCCACTTCCAGCCGGCCCGCCTCGATCTTCGAGAAATCCAGGATGTCGTTCAGGATGCCCAGCAGGCCCAGGCCGGCGCGGTGGATCTTGCTGACGTAATCGTGCTGCTTGGGGGAGAGCTCGGTGCGCAGCGCCAGATAGGCCATGCCGATGATGGCGCTGATGGGGGTGCGGATCTCGTGGCTCATATTGGCCAGGAATTCGGACTTGGCCAGGTTCGCCGCCTCGGCCTTCACATTGGCCGCCACCAGCTTCTGCTCGCGCTCGCGCCGGTCGCTGATGTCGCGGATGAAGCCGCAGAACTCGTAGTTGTCGGCGCCGTCGAGCAGTATGCGGGTGATCGACAGCTCGATGGGAAATTCGCTGCCGTCGCTGCGCAGCGCTTCCACCTCGATGCGGCGGTCCAGCACCTCGCCGCGTCCTTCGCCGGCCATGTAATTGCGAAAACCGCGCCGGTGATCCTCGCGGTAGCGCGGCGGGATGATCAGGCTGTCGAGCTGCTGGCCCACGGCCTCGTCGCGGCTCCAGCCGAAGATGCGCTCGGCCTGGCGGTTCCAGCCGGCGATGCGGCCATGCCGGTCCATCGTGACGACGGCGTCGAGCGCCGTGTCGATGATGGCCTGCACCTTGCGCTCGCTGTCGCGCGCCATCTGCATCGTCATCTTCAGGTCGTGCGTGCGGGCGTCGATCTTCGTCTCGAGGTCGCCGTTCAGTTCGCGCAGCTCGCTTTCGGCGTCGCGCAGGCGCGTCAGGGTGTCGCGGAAGCTGCGCACGGCGCCGGACAGGCGCCCCACCTGGTCGGCCCGGCCGATGCCGGACAGCTGGATGTCCGTCCGGCCCTGGGTCAGCTTCTCCAGCGACTTCTGGATGTCGGCGAACGGCCGCGCCGCCTTGCGCCCGACCAGGAAGATCGACGCGACGATGGTCAGCGCCAGCAGCAGGTTGACCACCAGGGCCTGGGTCAGCTGGCGGCGCAGGTCGCGCTCGACTTCCTGGCGCGAGTAGGCGATGTCGAGGGCGCCGACGCGGTAGCTGCGGGAGCCGTCGACGAAGGTGATGTCGCGGTGTACGGCGATGGCCTTGGCCGGATCGATCCGGCTGGCCGAAAAGCCGGCCAGCTCGGCGCCGCCGGCGGGCGCGGAGACGCGCAGCATCAGCACTTCGGGCGTGCCGCGGATGGCGTCGACGACGCTGGTGATGGCGGCGTTGTTGATGTCGAACAGGGGTCGCGCCAGCGCCTGGGCCAGCACCGTGGCCAGCCGCTCGGAGCGTTCCTGCAGGCGCAGCTCGGCCTGGGCCTGCAAGGTGTGCAGCGCGTACGTCGTGTAGGCGGCCGTCGACAGCGCCACGGCCAGGAAGATCGAGACGGCCAGGCGCAACAGGATGTCGCGCCGCCAGGTGTCGCGCAGGCGGCCCAGGGGCGAGCCGGCCAGCCAGGTCAGGAACGTCTGCATCAGCGGGGCGTGCCCTTGCTGCTGGCACGCTCCAGTTTTTGGTAGGCGGGACTGTTGCGGGCCTGCTCGACGGCGGCCCACACCCGCTGGGCCAGCTCGGGCTGGCGCGCGACCAGCTGGTGCGACAGCATCAGGAAATACGGTTTTTCCACCAGCGGCAGCGGCAAGGCCTCGATGCGGTCGCCGTACGGCCCTTCCAGCAGGGTGCGGGCATCGCTGCCGCCCACGGCGGCGCCGGCCAGGCGCCCGGCCAGCAGTTTCTTCACCAGCTCGTCCGAGCGCTGGCTGCCTTCGTCGACGGTGACGTTCAGGCTGCGCAGCTGGTCCGTGACGGAATAGCCCAGCTGGGCGCCGATGGCGCCGTCGACGTTGCGCAGGGCGCGGCCGTCCCAGTCCAGGGTGCCGCCCTTGCGGCGCAGCAGGATGTAGCGGTCGATGTGCATGCGCTTGCCCGCGTCCGGCGTGGCGCCGCCCGGATATTCGCCGATCTCGCGGCGGTCCGGCTTGTAGCTGACGGCAAAGGCGCCGTCGACGGCATTGGCCTTCAACTGCGCCAGGCAGCGCTTCCACGGCATGCTCTGGAAGTGGAACTCGACGTTGGCGCGCTCGGCGACGAGCCGGAGCAGTTCGAAGTTCAGGCCCTCGCCCGTCTGCGTGCGCCACGGCTTGACGTCGGCGCGTTCGTAGCACAGCGTGATGGTGGGCCCGGCCGCCTGCGCCGGCTGGGAAAAGAACGCGGCCAGCACCAGCGCGGCCGCGGCAAGGCCGGGCCGGCGCAAGCCACCCCGTATTGCCTTGCGCCCTGCCCTAGCTGTTCTCCCTGCGATCGTCACATCCACCGCCGTACCACCCCGTGCCGCCATTACGCCTCCAGATAACCCGTCACCCCCGGCCCCTGATCGGCGCCCGATACGGTGAAAGCTATAGTGTAAGCAAAATTACAAGGCAGTGATACATTCTTATTGACAATATTTTTTGTCGTCAACTGGCCGGCAATCAGGACCCCGTGCGCACGGTCAGGTCGATATCGACCTCGTCCCACGCTTCCTGCTCCTTCTCCAGCCAGTACATCAAGGTGGGATGCTCGGTGGCCCAGCCGCGCCGCAGTTCCAGCTCGATCTTGTTCTTCATGCGCAGCTTCGGCGCCGCATCGGCCACCTCGACCCGGGCATGCATGAACACGATGGCCAGGCGCAGCGCCACGACGGCGCGGGCAAAGTCGCCGTCGGCCAGGAACTCGCCGATCTTGCGCAGGTTGCCCTTCTGTCCCAGCGCCAGCCGGCTCATGGTGCGCTGGTCGCGCGTCGTGAAGCCCGGCAGGTCGGCGTTTTCGATGATGTACGACGTGTGCTTGTGATAGCCCGTCTGCGACACGGCCATGCCCAGCTCGTGCAGCTGGGCGCTCCAGTACAGCAGGCGCGCGCAGGCGTCGGACGAAGGTTTGAGCTGCTCCAGCAGCACCAGCGCGTCGTCGGCCACGCGCCCCCCACGGGTCGTGTCGACATTGAACTTCTGCAAGAAGGCGCGGACGGATTCGTCGCGCCGGTCGCGCCGGGTCGAGCGCAGGTACAGATCCCACATGACGCCCATGCGCAGCCCCGCTTCGACAGGTTCGATCTGGCCGATGCCCAATTCGTGCATCACGCCGATCAGGATGGCCAGGCCGCCGACGATGGTGCCGGCGCGGTCCGGCCGCAGACCGGGCATGTCGATCCTGCTGACGTGGCCCAGTTCGATCAAGCGGTTCTTCAGCGCTTCCAGGCTGGCCGGGGTCAGGCCCTTGCCCAGGTTGTTCTTCTCGATCACGTCGGCGATGGCGCGGATGGTCCCGGAGGAGCCGTAGGCGCGCTTCCAGAACTGCGGCTGGTACGGCGGCGCGCCGTCCTCGAAGATGCTGCGTGCCGACAGGATGGCGGCCTGGAACGACGGCGCGTCGACGGCGCCGTTGATGAAGAAGGCCAGGCTCTGCCGCACGCTGCCGACGGTAAACGATTCGACCCGCTCGATGTCCAGCCCGTGCCCCAGGATCAGCTCGGTCGAACCGCCGCCGATATCGACCACCAGGCGCCGCTCGGCAGGCTGGCCCAGCGCGTTGGCCACGCCCATGTAGATCAGCCGCCCCTCTTCCTCGCCGGAGATGATCTCGATGGGATGACCGATGGCCTGCTCGGCCTGCGGCAGGAAGGTGGCGATATTGCGCGCCTGGCGCATGGTCGACGTGGCGACCACCCGCATGGCTTCGAGCTCGTAGCCCTTGAGCGTGTCGCGGAAACTGGCCAGGCAGGCCAGCGCCCGCTGCATGGCGTCCGGCGTCAGGTTGCCGGCGGCGTCGAGGCCTGCCGCCAGCCGGATCGGCTCGCGCACGCTTTTCAGCACGCGGATGGCATCGCCGTCATGTTTACCAATGGAAAACCTGAAACTGTTCGACCCGAGGTCGACCGCTGCGTACATGGAGGATTCCATTTATATCGTTTATATAGAAAATCCTACCACATTAGAACCCGTTCATGACGGGATCATGACATCAGCCGTGCTGGCCGGGTGTGGCGGGTGCGGCGGGTGCGGCGGGTGTAGCAGCCACGGCAGTCGATGCGGCGGCCGGGCCGTCGGCCGCTGGCGCCAGGTCGGCGTCGTCGTCCGGCAGGACGGGGGCGGCGGCGGCCACCACCTGGTTGCGCCCGCGCAGCTTGGCCGCCTGCAGGGCTTCGTCGGCGCGCTTGAACAGGCTGACGGTGGAATCCTCGGCGCGGATGGTCGTCACGCCCATGCTGGCCGTCAGGTTGATGACGGCCCGCTCGGCCTTGACGGGCAGCGCCGCCACGGCCTGGCGGATGCGCTCGGCCACGACGACGGCCTCCGGCAGGCCCGTGCGGGGCAGCAACAACGCGAATTCGGCGCCGCCCAGGCGACCCATCAAGTCGCTGTCGCGCAGCTGGCCGCGCACGGCGTCGACGATGGCCTTCAGCACGACGTCGCCCACGCCGTGGCCGTAGTGGTCGTTGACGCGCTTGAAGCTGTCCAGGTTCAGGATGACGAGGGCGGTCGGCTGGCCGGGGCGGCGCGCCAGCGCCAGCCACGGCGCCAGGCCCTGGTAGAAGCCGCGCCGGTTCGGCACGTCCGTCAGCGTGTCCACCACCTGCAGGCGTTCCATTTCGCTTTGCAGGCCGTCGCGGCCCAGCAGCAAGGTGCCGGCCGCGTTCACGAGCAAGGTCAGCAGGAAAGCCAGCAGCGCCCACTGCTCGATGACGGCGCCGTCGACGTAGGGACGGGCCCAGCCCAGCCGTCCGGCCAGCAGTTCCTGCCCCGCTCCGCTCCGGACCATGATGCCGGCGGCCACCGCCAGCACCGGCAGCACGTTGACGGCTGCCATGGCGCGCCGCAAAAGGCTGGCACTGCGCCAACCGCGGCCTAGCGCCGCCGCGCCGGCGACGACGAAGAGCGCCACCAGCAGCATGCCCGGCTGCACCGGCAGGGCCACGCTACGGGCCACCAGCGCGGCCAGGGCAACCAGCAGCGCACCGACGGCGAACACCTGCAACAGCATGCGCGAGGCGATGCGTGCGCCGGCCAGCTGGCGGAAGGCACCCACTTCGAAGGCAATGCCGGCCGAGAGCAGGATGAAGAAGACGGCACCGGTGATGTCGTTCAGCGGCCCCAGCCAGGCCGGCACCAGCCACGCCGTGCCCTGGCACAGGCGGGCGGCCAGCACGGGCGACAGGTCGCCCCGTCCGCGCCGTCCGGCCGCATGGCACCACAGCACGCCCGCCAGCACCAGGTTGCCCAGTGCCAGCATGTGGAGCAGTGCCCCGCTGTCCATGCCGGTCACACCTCGTGTTCGACGTTGCTGCTGCCGTCGCCCACCTTGCTGGCCCAGGCCTGCACGAAGAAGGCCTTTTCCTCCTCGGTGGGCGCGTCGTGCCAGAACACGATCAGCGTGCCCTTGTGGTCGTGCAGCTGGCTGACCTTCTCGATAAAATAATTCTTGCCCGCGAGGTCAGCCAGGGCGGCCACGTAACCATACACGCGGTTCAGGCGCTCGATGCGGTCAGGCTCGGTGAAGCTGTTCGTTGCGGTGATGGTCGGGTGGTCCAGAAACATGAATGATCTCCGTGGGGCCCTGTGGACCCTGCCTGGGGCAATGTACCGATAAAACGGTGTCGTGTAAATGAAGCTGCCGGGTTACACTCTGGCGGCGAGCCCGAGAGCTTATCAGAACCTCCAGCCCGAGAACAAGCCGGCACCATGTCTACCGTTTCCGACCACCGTCCCCTCGTCAGCCGGCGCAACGGCCGCCTCACGCTGGAATTCCAGCCCGGTGCCGTGCAGAGCCAGATGGACCTGCGCGACCCCCACCGGCTGGTGCTGGCCTATGCGCGCGCCATGATGTGCTTCGTGCTGTTCAAGCCGCGCCCGGCCCATATCGTCATGGTCGGCCTGGGCGGCGGCTCGCTGGCCAAGTTCTGCCACCGCTACCTGCCGGCGGCCCGCATTACCGTGCTGGAGCTGCGCGCCGATGTGATCGCGCTGCGCGAGCACTTCGAGATTCCGCCGGACAGCGAACGTTTTCGCATCGTCCATGCGGACGCGGCCCGCCACATGCCGCAGCTGGCCGGCAGCGTCGACGTGCTGCTGGTGGACGGCTTCGATAGCGACGGCCTGCCGCCGGCCCTGTCGTCGGCGCGCTTTTACGCCGATTGCCGGCGCGCCTTGCGGCCGGACGGCGTGCTGGTGGCCAATATCTTCAGCTACGATCCCCACTACCGCGCCATGTTGCGGCGCCTGCAACATTGTTTCGGCGACCACGTCGGCCAGCTGCGCGGCATTGCCGGCAACAACCGCATTGTCTTTGCCCACCGCGCCGTGCCCGGCATCCACACCCGCGCCGGCGCCCTGATGCGGCGCCTGGCCACGTGGGGCAGCCCGTGGCCCTGCCTGGGATTCGGCCCCGTCAACCGGCTGCTGGCGCACCGTGTCGTGGCAAACCTGCGGGCCGGTGCGGCAAGACAACAATAATTCCCTATAGACACATGAAAGGTCGGCAAACGGGCCGATTTATGCCACACTGGCGTGCTATCGTCTTGATGAGGGAATCGAATGCGTCGCCGCCAGTCTTCCACCGCCACCCCGGCGGCGACCGTGTCACGCGCCGCGCTGTTGACGCTCGCGCTGGGCCTGGGCGTCACGGGCGTGCTGTCGGCCGGCGTGGCCGCGCTGGAATACGGCAAGATGTCCCTGGGTTTCCAGCAGCGCGCCAACCTGCGCGTGGCGGCCATCCGGCGCGGGCTGGACGACGCCATCGAAGTACTGACGGTGACGAACCAGCTGTTTCGCACGCTGCCGCCGGAAAGCGTCACGCGCGAGCAGTTCGGCACGTTCACGCGTCCGCTGCTGCAGCGCTATCCCTTCATTCAGGCCTTTACCTACCACCGCATGGTAGCGCATGCGGACCGGGCCGGCTGGGAAGCGGCCGCCAGCAAGGTCGTGCCCGGCACCACGATAACGGAGGTGCATGACTATCGCTTCAGCGTTGCGGCAGAGCGGCCCTGGTACAACGTCACCGATTACTTCGAACCGTTCGCGGCGCTGTCCCAGGCATTTGGCCTGGACGTCGGACCGTTGTCGCAGACGCGCCTGACCATCGAACGCATCCTGCGCTCGGGCAAGCCGGCCGCGACGGCACTGATCAGCCTGCAGCAGAAGCGCGCGCAGCCCAATACCTTCATCATCCTGATGCCCGTGTACCGCCCCGGCGCGCCGCTGGACACGCCGGACCAGCGCCACGAGGCGTGGGTGGGCGACACGTCGGCGATGATCCATGCGCCCCAGCTGGTGCACAAGATCCTGCAGTCGGCCGGCCTGCTCGACGACTCTCACCTGGGCCTGCGCGTGTATGCCGGCAGCACGGGCAGCGCCGAACGCGTCCTGGTGCATGCCAGCGGCGCGGGGGGCGACGGGGACCGCGCCCCGCGCTGGTTGGACCGGTATTATCACGACCGCGAAACCCGCTCCTTCGACGTGCTGGGCCTTACCTGGCGGGTGCAGGTGATGGCCCTGCCGCGCCCGTTCCTGGCCGACCACATGGGCTCCGTGTCGACCCTCGTCGGCGGCGCCCTGTTCAGCATCCTGGCGGCGCTGCTGATGCAGACCCTGGCGCAGCGCTCGCGCCGGGTACAGTGGCTGGTCGAGGCGCGCACCGCCGACCTGCAACGCAGTAACGAGAAGCTCAACGCCGACGTGGCCGCGCGCAAGCGCACCGAGCGCGCGCTGCAGGAAAGCGAGCACCGCTTCAAGCGGCTGCTGGCCCTGTCGTCGGACTGGTACTGGGAACAAGACGTCAACTTCTGCTTCACCAGCATCACCAACGGCTTCTTCGAGAAGGGCCGGCTGGAACGTGCCGACTACATCGGCTACACCCGCTGGCACAGCCAGCCGGCCATGCAGCAGACCACGTGGGGCCGTGCGCACATGGCGCAGCTGGAAGCGCGCCTGCCCTTCGCCAACCTGGAATACGCGATCACGGGCAAGGACGGCGTCACCCGCTGGTTCACCACCAACGGCGAGCCGGTGTACGACGCCCAGGGGGAATTCCGTGGCTACCGGGGCACGGGCAGCGAGATCACCGAGCGCAAACTGGCCGAGCAGCGCATCCAGCATATCGCCCACCACGACGCGCTCACGGGCCTGCCCAACCGCGTGCTGCTGCAGGACCGGCTGGCCCAAGCCGTGGCCTACGCCAACCGCAGCGGCCACCCGCTGTGGGTGCTGCTGATCGACCTGGACCGCTTCAAGTTCGTCAACGACAGCCTCGGTCACAAGGCCGGCGACCAGCTACTGCGGACGGTGGCGGCGCGGCTGCAGGCCTCGGTGCGCGAAAGCGACACGGTGGCGCGGCTGTCCGGCGACGAATTCGTCGCCATCCTCAGCGAGTACCCGGAGGAGTCGCTGTCGCCGGACGTCGTCGGGCGCATCATGCGCGCGCTGGCGCCGCCCGTGGACCTGGAAGGCAAGGAGTTTTTCGTCACCTGCAGCATCGGCGTGGCCGTCTACAGCGGCCCTGGCGGCGACGCCGGCCAGTTGATCGAGCATGCCGACATCGCCATGTATTCGGCCAAGAAGCTGGGCCGCAACTGCTACCAGTTCTACCAGAGCTCGATGAACGACGCGGCACAGGAGCGGCTGCGCATCGAAAGCGCGTTGCGCTCGGCGCTGGAGCGGCAGGAATTCGTGCTGCACTACCAGCCCCAGCTCGACCTGGCAGGCGGCGCCATCGTCGGCGTCGAGGCGCTGCTGCGCTGGCAGCATCCGGAGCTGGGCATGGTGGCGCCGCAGCGCTTCATCGGCCTGGCCGAGGAAACGGGCCTGATCGTGCCGATCGGCGCTTGGGTGATGCGCACGGCCTGCGCCCAGGCCAGGGCGTGGATGGATGCGGGCCTGGGCGAGTTGCGCGTGGCCGTGAACCTGTCGGCACGCCAGTTCGCCCAACGCGACCTGGTGCAGTCCGTGGCGCAGGTGCTGGCCGACACGGGCCTGCCGCCGCACCTCCTGGAACTGGAGCTGACGGAAAGCCTGTTCGTCGACGACGTGGCGCAGGCGGTGGCATTGCTGCACCAGCTCAAGGCGCTGGGGGTGGGTCTGGCCATCGACGATTTCGGCACCGGTTACTCGAGCCTGTCCTACCTGCGCACCTTCCCCATCGACGTGCTGAAGATCGACCGCAGCTTCGTCGGCCAGATCGCCGTCGACGGCGACCAGGCGGCCATCGTCATCTCCATCATCGCGCTGGCGCACAACCTGCAGCTGAAGGTGATCGCCGAAGGCGTCGAGACGGCCGGGCAGCTGGACTTCCTGCGCGCGCACGGCTGCGACGAGGTGCAGGGCTATTTCTTCAGCCGGCCCGTGCCCGCCGCGGATGTATCTTCCCTTGTGCCCGCCCTGCTGCACGGCGGCGAGCAGCAGGACAGGCTGGCGGCCGACGCTGCCCTGTAAGGATTACTGGCCGCGCTGCCGGGTCTTCGCCCCATGCAGCGCCAGCCGCGCCGCCTTGCGGTCCTTGGCCTGCTCGAAGCGGGCGATGCGTTCCGGCGTGTCCGGTACCAGCTCGGGCACGGCCACGGGTTTGCGGTCCTTGTCGACGGCCACCATCGTGAAGTAGCAGCTGTTGGCATGCCGGACCAGGCGCTGCTGGATGTTTTCCGTCACCACGCGGATGCCCACCTCCATCGACGTCTTGCCGGTGTAGTTGACCGAAGCCAGGAACGTCACCAGCTCCCCCACGTGGATCGGCTGCAGGAACATCACCTGGTCGACTGACAGGGTCACGACATAACTGCCCGAGTAACGGCTGGCGCAGGCATAGGCCACGCTGTCGAGGAACTTCAGGATGGTGCCGCCGTGGACGTTGCCGGAAAAATTGGCCATGTCCGGCGTCATCAGGACGGTCATCGTCAGCTCGTGGGCCGACCAGTGCATTGGACTTTCCATAGTGCCTTCCAAGTAGAAAATAATATGTTGCTGGAAGCATTCTAACCTTAACAAGTGGCGTTCCGTGGCGTATCCTTGCCACGTTCGCAACATTGAAAGGGTATGCACCATGCAGTGGAAAAAAGTCGCGGCCGCCTGTGCCGGCCTGGTCCTCGCGGCCCATGCGCAGGCCGCCTTCACGGCCGACCAGGTCAAGTCGTTCGTGCTGCCGAACGGGATGAAGTTCATCGTGCTGGAGTCCAGTACCATCCCGAACGCGAATATGTACACGTTCTGGAAGGTCGGCTCGCGCAACGAGGCGCCCGGCACCACGGGGCTGTCGCACTTCTTCGAGCACATGATGTTCAACGGCTCGAAGCACTACGGGCCGAAGATGTTCGACCGCACGATGGAAGCCAACGGCGGCAGCAACAACGCCTACACCAGCAGCGACGTGACGGTGTACCAGGACTGGTTCCCCGCCACGTCGCTGGAAACCATCTTCAAGCTTGAAAGCGACCGCATCGCGCACCTGACGATCGACCCGAAGATGGTCGAGAGCGAACGCGGCGTGGTGCTGTCGGAACGCAGCACGGGGCTGGAGAATTCGAACGTGCGCATGCTGATGGAGGACCTGAACAGCGTCGCCTTCAGCGCCCACCCATACTCGTGGCCCGTGATCGGCTTCGAGTCCGACATCAAGGCGTGGACCCAGCAGGACCTGGTCAACTACTTCCGCACCTATTACGCGCCCAACAACGCCGTGGCCGTCATCGTCGGCGACGTCAAGGCCGACCAGGTGAAGACGCTGGCCGGCAAGTACTTCGGCGCCATTCCGAAGCGCGCCCTGCCCCCGGCCGTGAAGACGGTGGAGCCCGAGCAGAAAGGCGAACGGCGCCTGTTCGTCGCCAAGCCGTCGGCCACGTCGGCCAACCTGATGGTGGCGTACAAGGTGCCGCAGGCGGACCACGCCGACCACTACGCCATCGACGTGTTGCAAAGCCTGCTCACGGAAGGCAAGACCTCGCGCCTGTACAAGGCTCTGGTGGAGCAGCAGCTGGCCACGTCCGTCGGCGCCGACACCACCGACGGTTTCGATCCCGGCCTGCTGTACGTGTTCGCGGTGGCCGCCAACGGTGTCGATGGCGACAAGGTGGAGAAAGCCATGCTGGCCGAGCTGGACAACGTGGTCAGGAACGGCGTGACGCCCGAGGAGCTGCAGAAGGTGAAGAACACCAAGCTGGTCAACCTGTACCGGCTGCAGGAGACCATCAACGGCAAGGCCCAGCAGCTGGGCAATTACGAGGTGTTCTACGGCGGCTATGCGAACCTGTTCGCCGCGCCGGCCGCCTACGAGAAGCTGACCCCGGCCGATATCCAGGCGGTGGCGGCGAAGTACCTGAAAAAATCGCAGCGCACCATCGGTGTGCTGGCGGCGAAGGAGCAATGATGAACGTACTGAAGACCGGCGGCGCCCTGCTGTGCGCCGCTACCATGACGACTGTGACCGGCGTGGCCGGCGCGGCGGAATTCAAGCTGCCCGCGTTCGAGACGACCAAGCTGCCCAACGGCCTGACCGTGCTGCTGATGGAGCGCCATGAAGTGCCGCTGATCGCCGTGCGCGCCGTCGTCAAGGCCGGCGCCGTCAACGACGGGACGCAGGCGGGCCTGGCCAACCTGACGGGCGACGCCATCCTGCTGGGCAGCGCGCGCCACAACAAGGCCGCCATCGACGAAGCCTTCGACTTCCGCGGCGCCGTGCTGGCCGGCGGCGGCGGTGTCGAGCAGACCACCGTGCACGCCAACTTCGCCAAGGCCGACGCCGCCGCGCTGCTGCCGCTGTTCGCCGAAATCGTCCAGCAGCCCAGCTTCGACAACACGGAACTGGACAAGCTGCGCACGCGCAAGGTCAGCGGCCTGAAACAGGCCAAGGAGAGCCCGCGCCAGGTCGCCGCCATCTATTACCGCAGCATGCTGTTCGGCGGCGGTGCCTACGCCAACCCGGCCGGCGGCACGGTGGGCAGCCTGCAGGCGCTGAAGCAGGACGACGTGAAGGCCTTCCATGGCCGCTACTTCCGGCCCGATAACGCCGCCATCGTCGTCGTCGGCGACTTCGATCCCGCCGCGATGAAGCAGCAGATCCAGGCCCTGTTCGGCCAGTGGCGCGCGGAAGGCGCCGCGCCCCAGCGGCTCGACTACGGCAAGCCGCTGACGGACAAGGCGCGTGTCTGGCTGGTCGACAAGCCCGATGCGATCGAGACCACCTTCCTGATCGGCGGCGGCGGCATCGCCCGCAACGATCCGGACTACGTGCCGCTGCAGGTGGTCAATACGGTGCTGGGCGGACGCTTCACGTCCTGGCTGAACGACGAGCTGCGCGTCAACTCGGGCCTCACCTATGGCGCCAACAGCGCGTTCTCGCCGCTGTCGCAGGCCGGCACCTTCGCCATCTCCAGCTTCACGGCGCTGCCGAAGACGGAAGCGGCCCTCGACCTGGCCCTGAAGACCTACCAGCGGCTGTGGGACAAGGGCATCGACAAGGCCACGCTCGATTCGGCCAAGGCCTATGTGAAGGGCCAGTTCCCGCCCCGTTTCGAGACGAGCGAGCAGCTGGCCAGCCTGCTGGGCGACATGTACGCGCTGGACATCCCGCGCAGCCAGATCGACAACTTCATGCGCGACGTCGACGGCCTGACGCCGGAAAAGGCCAAGCAGCTCGTCGACAAGCACTTCCCCCGCAAGAACCTGCAGATGGTCCTCGTCGGCAAGGCCAGCGAAGTACGCAAGATCGCCACGAAATACGGCGAAGTCACCGAGCTCGACATCACCGCCGACGGCTTCCGGCCAACCAGGTAAGCGCGCACTGGCTGGCAATTCGGTGTCAGACACCTATGTTGACACCGATGTTGCTTTAAAACCGGTGTCTGACACCGGTTTTCGGGCAACAAAAGCCAGCACCAGCGTCCGATTGGTGTCAGCCCCCCTGTCTCACATCGTTGAATTAGGTGTATGACACCGATGTTGCTTCAAAACCGGTGTCTGACACCGGTTTTCAGGCAACAAAAGCAGGTACCGGCGTTCAACTCGGTGTCACAGACCTGTTCGGGGTAGCCGGCAGCCATGCTTAGCGTGGCGGGAGGGGGTTACTGCTCTTGGGCGTCGATGTCGGCCAGGGTCTCGCGGCCCTTGTCGGTGACGGTGTAGCCGGATTCGGCGGGGGCGATGTGGGATTTCTTGCCGAGGAAGGCGGCGACGTCGCCGTCGAGCTTTGCGGTGGGGTCGGCGGCCAGGGCGCGCAGGCTGAGGATGCAGCGGCGCAGGAACAGCAGTTCCTTGCCCTTGTCCGTCAGCGACATGTGGCCGTTGCGGGCGATCGACAGCAGCTTCAGGCCGGACAGGCGCTTCGTGTTGCGGCCGACGCAGGCGCTGGGGCGGCCCGTGATGCCACGCGCGACTTCGGCCAGCGCGTTGTACTCATCGGTACTGAATTTTTCGTTTTTCATTCTTGCTTGATCCATGATGGCGATTGCGGCCATCATGGTACGCGCAGCCGGAGGCGGCGGCAAGCAACGGGCGCTTTCGCGCGAAGAATGAACGACCTGCCATGGGACTTACTTCAGCGCGCGCACGGTCAGCCACAGCAGGCCGACGCCGGCCACGATGCCTGCCCACGCCATGCGCACCTGGTTCATCCGGCCGCGGCGGCCCAGATAAATTTTGTTGTGTAAGGAATTGCCCATAGTGGTCTCCCAATAAAGTTCTATGGCTTATTATAAAAATAGTTCAGTGACGGCCTTGTGACAGCCAACACAAAAACAACGAAATAAAGCTTCGAAGCAACACTAATTTCTAGCGCGCAATACGGCGACAGTTCTGGCGCCGGCTTGTTACGATGGTCTTATATTTTCCACCACAGACCAGGAGCCCACCATGAGCCAAATCAGCGACGCCGGCATCGAAGCCGCCGGCCAACCCACGAAACCGGACGAATCCGAAAAAGGCGGCCACATGATCAACGAGCCCGACATCGGCAGCGGTGAAAAGACGCCCGGCGAAAAGGAGACGGAAGAACAGATCCGTCAGATTTCACCGAATCGCCAGAGCGACCCGTCACGCGAACCGGCCAAATCCTGATCCCTAACCTGCCCTGCCTTACGCCGCCTTGATGGGCGGTGGCGGGGCCGTCGGCTCGCTAACCGGCGGAATCTCGCTGGGCGGGACGTCGCTGGGTGGCGGCAAGGTCGGCGGGTCCTGCTCCGGCGCGGGTGTATCGGGATCGGGCGTGATATGGGCCCGAGCGATATGCGCCCGGATCACCGTTTCGTCGCCACGTGGCGCTGCGTTTTGCTCGGCTTTCATATCCATAACGATGCTCCTCCGTAAATGTTGACAAAACCTTAGCATTTTTTTTTGCAAGCCGTCGCAGGCTTCGGTATCGCCCGATATTTTCGCGCGCCGGCCTCCCAGGGTACGTCGTTTCCCCTCTCCGCAAAAGCACGCCATGACGTGCCGGCACCCCCCACAGTTCTCCCTTACACTGGCATTTTCGCCACAGGAGTCCAGCATGAGTACCCGAGGCTTTACCGGCCGCCGCCCCGGCGCCGATGTTGCCGGCCGCCTGCCGCCGGGCCAGTACGAGACCCGCGACTTCCCCGTGCTGTCGCTGGGCCCGGCCCCCGTCATCGACCTGGCCCACTGGCGCTTCACCTTGCGCCACGGCGCCCGGCCGCTGGCCAGCTGGACGTGGGAACAGTTCCAGGCCCTGCCCCGCACGCGCTGGCAGGGCGACATCCACTGCGTCACCACGTGGAGCAAATTCGACACCGAATGGGAAGGTGTAACGATCGACGACCTGCTGCGCGCCGCCGGCATCGAAGCGCCCACGCCCTACCTGCTGGCCCAGTCATACGACGACTACGACACCAATGTGCCACTGGCCGAACTGGCGGGCGGTCGGGCGATGATCGCCACCCATTTCGGCGGGCAGCCGCTGACGGCCGAACACGGCGGCCCGGCGCGCCTGCTGGTGCCGCACCTGTATTTCTGGAAGAGCGCGAAATGGCTGAAGGGCCTGAAGTTCACGGCCAAGGACGAAGCGGGCTTCTGGGAACTGCGCGGCTACCACATGCATGGCGACCCGTGGCGCGAGCAGCGTTTCAGCAGCGACGAGTGACAGTGCGATGACGACACCGGCGAATGACGGCAACTGGCATCGCGCCGTCATCGTGCGCATCGAACCGCGCACGCCGGGCATGCGCAGCTACTTCCTGCACGCGCCGCTGGCACGCCACGTGGCCGGCCAGCATGTCGACGTGCGGCTGACGGCACCCGATGGATACCAGGCCCACCGCAGCTATTCGATCGCATCCCGGCCCGGCGCAGCCGGCATCGAACTGGCCATCGCCGCGCATGACGACGGCGAGGTGTCCGGCTGGTTCCATGACGTCGCGGCCGTGGGCGACGTCATCGACGTGCGCGGCCCGCTGGGCGGTCATTTCGTCTGGGACGGCAGCCAGGACGGTCCGCTGCTGCTGGTGGCCGGCGGTGCGGGCATCGTGCCCCTCGTGTCGATTGCCCGGGCCTGGCAGGCGGCCGGCTCGGCCACGCCGCTGCTGGTGCTGCATTCGGCCCGCGAGGCCGGCGCGCTGGCGTTCCGGGAAGCGTTGGCGGCATTGGATGAACCCGGCCGCTACGTGACGGCCACCACGCGCGGCGCCCCGCCGCCGGGCGGATTCGGGCGCCGCATCGACGCCGCCATGCTGGACGCGGTGCTGGAAAGCTGGGGCCACGTGCCCGCCGCCAGCTACCTGTGCGGCCCGACCGACTTCGTCGAAGCCATGGGCAAGCTGCTGGTGGCGCGCGACCTGCCCGCCCGGTCGATCCGCACGGAGCGCTTCGGCTGACACACCGTCAGTCGGCGGCATCCCTCGCCACCGGCACGGCGGCCGCGCGGGTGGCCAGCAAGGCCAGGATCTGCTCGACGCTGACGGGCTTGACGAGGTGGGCCTCGAAGCCGGCCTCGAAAGCCATGTCGCGGTCCTTCTGCTGGCCCCAGCCCGTGACGGCGACCAGCACCGTGCGCGCCAGCCCGGGCAGCCGGCGCAGCGCCCGCGCCAGGTCATAGCCGTTCAGGTAAGGCAGGCCGATGTCGAGGAAGGCGAAGTCCGGCGCGAAGGCCTCGGCGGCGGCCAGCGCCTGCGGCCCGTCGTGGCAGATGTGCACCGTGTGGCCCATCGTACGCAGCAAGGCGCCGATGGCGTTGACGAAGTCCAGGTTGTCGTCGGCCAGCAGGATGCGGAAAGGCCGCCCGTGCGCCAGCCCTGCCATCGGCGGCGGCGCCACCTCCCGCGCGCCCTGCAGCACCGGCAAGGTCACGATGAATTCGCTGCCCTCGCCTGGGCCGGCACTGCGCCCTTCCAGCGAACCGCCATGCAGTTCCACCAGCCGGCGTGCCAGCGACAGCCCCACGCCCAGCCCGGCCGACGTGCGCTCCAGCGACGCATCGGCCTGCACGAACATGTCGAAGACCCGGCCCAGCATCTGCGGCGCGATGCCGATGCCGTTGTCCGACACGACGATGCACAACTGGCCGTCGGCCGTCACCTGGGCCGCCAGCGCCAGCCGGCCGCCCCGGTCCGTGTACTTGGCCGCGTTGTTCAGCAGGTTCGACAGCACCTGCGCCAGCCGGGTAGCGTCGCCCAGCACATGCACCGGCTGCTCCGGCAGGGTCACGCTGATGGCATGGCCCTGCGCATCGATAAAGGGCCGCACGATCTCCAGCGCATTGGCCACCACGGCCTGCAGCTCGACCTGCTCGTGCCGGATCGTCAGCTTGCCCGTGTTGATGCGCGAGACGTCGAGCAGGTCGTCGACCAGGCGCACCATCTGCTTCAGCTGTCGCTCCATCACGGCGCGGGCCCGCTCGGTGGCCGCCGGGTCGCCGCGGTTCAGGCGCATGATGTCCAGGCCCGTGCGGATCGGCGCCAGCGGGTTGCGCAGCTCGTGCGCCAGCGTGGCGAGGAATTCGTCCTTGCGCCGGTCGGCCAGCAGCAAGGCCCGCTCGGCGCCCTGGCGTACCGTCATTTCATGTTCCAGCGTGCGGTTGGCGTCCTGCAGCGCCGACGCGCGCCGCTCCACCTCGGCCAGCATCTTGTTGAAGGCACCCACCAGCGTGCCGATCTCGCCGCTGGCCTCCTCGGTTACGCGCAACGAAAAGTCGCGCTTGTGCATGACGGCGCGCGCCACGTCCGTCACCGCCTCCAGCGGGCGCGTGATGCCCTGCTGCAGCCGGCTGGCGACGATGGCCGCCAGCAGCAGGCTGCCGACCGTGACGCCGCCCAGGATGATGGCATAGCTGACCAGCCGGTCCAGCAGCCGGTAGCGCGCGCTGAGGAAGACGGTGCCGACGATTTCGCCGTTTTCCACGATGGGGTGATACACCACCATCCGCCCGCCCTCGATGGCATAGCCGGCCGGACCGGGGCGGTGGGGGAAGACGGGCGTGTCCAGCGCCGACTGGGCATAGGCGGCGAACATGGCGCCGTTGGCGCCGTAGATGGCGCCGGCCTGGATCTGCGGCCGTACCCGCAGCAGCGCCAGGTTCTGCCGCGCCGCGCCCGGGTCGTTGAAGCTGATGGCCGGCGCCGACACGGTGGCCACGATTTCGGCCTGGGTGGTCAGGTCGTCCACCCAGTTCTGCTGGAAGGTGATCAGGTCGTAGATCAGCATGCTGACCGACATCGTCACCAGCGCAACGAAGGTGGTGGCCAGCGCCATTACGACCAGCTTGGCGCGCACCGTGTGGGGCCGGAGCCGGTGCAGCACTCAGTTCCCCTTCTGCACGTGATACGCCACCGACAGCAGCCGCGAACTGAGACGGATATTGCTGCGTTCGGCCGCCGGCAGCGACACCTCGAAGCGGATGCGCTCCTCGACCAGCCGGAAGTTGATGACGGCGCCCTGCTGCAGGCCGTTCTCATCCTCGGTGACGGTCAGCACGCCCCCTTGCGCGGCGCTGCGCAAGGTCTGCAGGGGGCGCTCCGCGTCGGCGCCGACGAACAGCATCTGCATGCCGGCGACAGGGTCGCCATCGCGCAAGGTGCGCACGCTGACGGCGCGGCCGTTGACGGTGCGCCCGGCCGTCAGCCGCGCCACCTCGGCGGCGACATCGTCGGCCCCCAGCACGCCCACCACCAGCGGCGCGCCCGCCTCCAGCGGGGCGGCAAATTCAACGTAGCCGAGGAACTTGAACAGGTAGGCCGCCTTGACGCTGCGTTCCAGGTTGGCGACGCCGGCCGATGCCGCCTGCGGTGCCGCCCACGCGATCCCGACGGGGCCGCACAGGACCAGGGCCAGCAGCAATGGCGCAAAACGGCGAGGTGACAGGAAGGTTCTCATTATCAGTACCGCACCGTGAGCTTCAGGACGACGCCGCGCTGGACCACGCTGCGGTTGGGCGCGGCGCCGAATTCGACGTGCGAGCGGTGCAGCAGGTTCTGGCCGACCAGGGCCACGTCCAGATTGGGCCGGGGTCGCCACAGCCACTGGGCATCGAGTTCGTAATACGAGGAGACGGCCGGCCGCTCCAGCGCGCCCGTGTAGCGCAAGGTCCAGTCCAGCTGCATCGCATGTGGCAGGTCGTGCGAGGAACGCAGCTGCCAATAGCGCTGCGGGTCGCTGCTGGCCACGCCGACGCTGCCGCGGTTATCCTGGCTGCCCGGCAGCAGGTGCGTGCGCACGCGCTGCAGCACCAGGCCGGCGTTCAACCGCCAATGCTCGTGCGCCTGCCAGCGGGCCCACATCTCGACGCCGCGCACGTCGCCCGCCGCCATGTTGCGGATCTCCACCAGGCCGCTGTAGGCCGGGCCGTTGACGTTCGGCTCCTGCGTGCGCAGGCGGTCGTAATCGGCGTAGAAGGCCGTGGCCGAATACGACAGGGCCGGCAGCGGCTGCATGCGCCAGCCCAGTTCGGCCACGCGGGCCGTCTCGGACTGGAAACCCGGACCGCCCCCCACGGTATAGCGGGGCACGGTGCCGATCAGGACGGGCTTGGCGGGGAAATAGAAATCGCGGTCGATGCGCGACGGCGCCCGCACCGTGCGCGACAGGCTGCCCCACAGCAGCCGGGTCGGACTGGCCGTCCACGCCAGCCGCAGGTTCGGCAGGTATTCGGCGCCCGTGTAGTTATTGTGCTCGACCTTCAGGCCGGCCGTCAGGCGCAGGTTCTCGTGCAGGGCCAGCTCGTCCTGCGCGAACACGCTGCCCCAGTGCATCGAGCGCTCCGACGGCAGGAAGGCATAGGTGCTGCTGGGCCGGACGCGCTCACGCGCATAGCGGTAGCCGGCGCCCCACGTGATGTTGTGGCGACCGCCCACGCGCAGGCTGTGCTGGGCGTCGAGGTCGGCGATGTCGAGGCGCTCGATGAAATACAGCTGCTGGTCGCGCTCGGCGTGGTCCAGCACCAGTTGCAGGCGCAGGTCGGCATCGTCGGACAGCTTGCGCGTCATGCGCGCCACCAGGTTGGCGCCGGACACGGGCGCGTCGCCCTGGCCGAGCTGCGCCAGATCGGTGGCATACACGTCGCCGGACACGGTCAGGCCGCCAAGCGGGCGGTCCCAGTCGGCGCGAAAGCCGGCCTGCCGGCGGCGCAGGCCGGAGCCGTCGCTGCTGCCATTGGCCCGTTCGCTGTCGTCGACGTCGACCACGCGGCCATACAGCCGGTAGTGGCCGCCGCTGGCCAGGGTGCCGCCCTGGCGCACGGTGGCGTCCCGTTCGCGGCTGCCGGCCGCGAAGGCCGCCAGGCCGCCCTGGGTATCCTTGGCCGAGCGGGTAATGACGTTGATGACACCGTTCACGGCGTTGGCGCCCCAGATAGTGGCACCGGGACCGCTGATGACTTCGATGCGCTCGACATCCTCCATGACGACGTCCTGGGCATCCCAGAACACGCCGGAGAACAGGGGCGAATACACGCTGCGCCCGTCGACCAGCACCAGCAGCTTGTTGGAGAACGGACCGTTGAAGCCGCGCGCCGTGATGGCATAGTCGCGCGCGTTCTGGCGCGCCACCTGCAGGTTCGGCGCCAGGCGCAGCGCCTCGGGCAGCGAGCGCGCACCGCTGCGGCGGATGTCGCCCGCGCTGATGATGAAGACGGAAGCCGCCGCGTTGGCCAGGCGTTCCTCCTGCCGCGACACGGACGTGATGACCACGTTGTTCAGCTGCTCCAGCGACAGGTCGGCGATGTCGAGGAGCTGGGCAGGGCCCGGCGCATCCTGTGTTTCCTGCGATTGCGCCTCTCCGGCCGTGGCCGCCGAAGCCAGGACCAGTCCCGCCGCCAGGGCGAGTGGACGTATTCTGATTATCTGCATAGCCGTGGGCCTGCCATCCCGATTGTCCTCTGCGATTATAAGCACTTCCATCATGCATCCGTATACGGTAGAGCTGACAGCTTTGCAAAAAATGAAACACGACGCTTTTTCGCCACAGTGCCGGCGCCGGCCGCGCCTTGGCAGCGCGGCAGCCGACACCGGCCGGATTCGCTATACTGTCGGCCCATGGAAAAGTACAAGCATTTGCCCGAGGAATGGGACCGCTGGCTCGATGCCAGCGTGGAAAAGGATTGCCGGCCCGACGACATCCTGGCTGCGATGGTGGCCGCCAACTACGACAGCGCGTTCGCCGAACAGACCATCGCCGCGCGTTTCGCCCAACGGGCCGCCGGCGAGCAGCGCCCTGCCCCTGAACCCTACCGCTACGGCACGCCCCGCATCCGCCACCAGGGCAACCTGATCCGCACCAGCGACCGCGACGTGCGCGTGCTGATGCGGCTGAACGAGCCGGTCGTGGCGGTGCTGGACGATGTGCTGTCGGCCGACGAATGCGATGCCGTCATCGCACTGGCCCGCGACAAGCTGGCGCCGTCCGCCACCTTGAGCCCGGCGACGGGCAAGAACCAGGTGCGCGACACCCGCACCAGCAGCGGCGCCTTCCTGCCCGAGGGCGACAGTGCGCTGCTGCGGCGCCTGAACCGGCGCATCGCGGAAATCACCAACAGCCCCGTCGAGAACGGCGAGGCACTGCACGTGCTGCATTATGGCGTGGGCGCGGAATACCGGCCCCATCCGGATTATTTCGAGCCGTCCAGCCCGGGCTTTGCCGCCACCTTGCGCCGCGGCGGCCAGCGCGTGGCCACGTTGATCATCTACCTGAACGACGTGGACGACGCGGGCGACACGGTCTTCCCCCACCTGGGACTTTCGGTGGTGCCGAAGAAAGGCGCGGCCGTGTATTTCGAGTATATGAACGAGGACGGCCAGCTCGACGCCGCCACCTTGCATGGCGGTGCACCCGTGGGCGCGGGCGAAAAGTGGGTGGCCACGAAATGGGTGCGGCAGGACGTGTTTCGGTGATGACGGTGGCGCCGGCATGCTGCCGGCGCGCCCGTTCAGCCCTTCAGCTGGAAAGGCTCATCGTGGCCGCGACGCTGGTGGAGCGCTCGGGGCCCATCTGGTCGATGATGCGCTTGCCCTGCTCGACGCCGCCATCGCGCTCGCCCAGCGGCACGTAATAGTGGAACAGCGGTTCGCCATCCTTGTAGACCGAGCCCAGGCAGATCTCGTAGCCCTTGTACTCGACGGCATTGGACTGCATCATCAGTGTTTCCAGCATGGTAGTCTCCCCGTTTGTGGCCGGCGGCGGGCAGCGCCCGGCCTTTTGATCTGATATTCGCTCCCGACAAGGCCGAGTATGCCGTGCGCCGATGGCGCGAACTGTGCGCGGCCTCACGCAGTGCGACGGGGAATTCGCACCGCGGCAACACTTCTGCAACAAACCCGGGTCAACCCCGGCGCAGCGGAATTACCTTCATTTCGTCCTGCGGGCGCATCATGTCGATCACGCGGCAGTCGCCGCACATCTTCATCCGGTCCAGATTGCCCGCGAACGCCGCATGCTGCGACAGCTTTGCCAGCATCGTTTCGATCATCTGTAAGGTACCGAAAGGCTTGTTACAGCTGATGCAGTGGAACGGTTCCGAGCCGTGCATGACGACGGGCGTGTTGCGCGTGGCTGCGAACGACATGCGCGGCACCAGCGCGATGGCATCCTCAGGGCAGGTATTGGCGCACAGGCCGCACTGCACGCAGTTCTTCTCGACGAAGCGCAGCTGCGGCAAGGTGTCGCCGCCCAGCAGGGCCGAGGCGGGACAGGCGCCCACGCAGGCCATGCACAGGCTGCAGGCATCGCGGTTGACGGCAATGGCGCCGAACGGCGCGCCGGGCGGCAGCGGCACCGACTCGGGCTGCACCGGCGCGTGGCGCTGCAGGTGATCGAGTGCGTATTCCAGCGTATCGCGCTTGGCGGCGGCGACGTCGAAGGTGGCCACCTGGTCCGGCCCCTGCCCCGGCACGGGCACGGCCGGATTGGCCGGGTCGAACAGCCAGAAATGCGGTCCGGCGTAGCCCAGGCCGGCCATGATGGCCTGGCCGACTTCCATCTGCCGCGCCAGCGCCTCGCCGTACTGGGGCGCCTCGCCACCGGCCAGCTGCACGGCCACGCTGCCGGCGCCGTAGGCCAGTGCCGTCAGCCACAGGTCCAGGCCGGTCGACGCCGTGTGGTGCACGGGGAACGGGATGATCCCGGCGCGCAGTTGCGCGGGCGGCCGTCCGGCATCGTGGAACAGCACTACCGGGGGCGCGGCCAGCACACCTGCCTCGCGATAGGCCCGCAGCGCCGTCTTCAGGCGCCGGCCCATCTGCCCGGGGGTGGGATAGGCATACGACAGCGCGCCCGTCGGGCACACGGTGCCGCAGGCGCCGCAGCCGGCGCACAGGTAGGGATTGATCTTGACCAGGTCGCCCGCGCCGGCGATGGCACCGGCCGAGCAGATGTCGACGCAGGCGTTGCAGCCCACCAGCGTGTTCCTGCCGTGAGCGCACAGCCTTTCCTTGTACAGGAAGTACTTCGGCTTCTCGAATTCGCCCACCATGTCCAGCAGCGCATCGGCCGCGGCGCGGCGCGCCAGCGGATCGGCGCCAGGGGCGAAATAGCCGTTCGGCGCCTGGTGCGTGGCGATCAGGGGCGCGCGGTCCAGGTCCAGCACCAGGTCGAACGAGTCCTGCCGCGCCGCCTCGCCGGTGGCCTGCCAGCGCACGGCGAAGGCGCCCAGCCACCCGGTCAGCGCGATGGCGTCGGCCTGCAGCACCGGATAGCCGCGCGGATCGAAGGCGACGGGCGTCTCGTCGCGCAGCAGCACCGTGACGAACAGGGCCTGCGCAAGGTAATCGGCCAGCGGCAAGGCCTGCGCGGCCGGGCCGATGACCAGGGTCTTGCCGTTCGAGCGGTAGGCCACCGCATCGATCGCCTCGGTCGGCGGCAGGGTTTCCAGCGCGCCGATGGCGGCCAGCGTGGCATGCAGCTCGGGGCAATCCGCGCCTTCTTGGAATGGTACGTTCATGACTTCGTTTCTGCGGGAGTGGTTGGGGTGCCGGGATCATCGGCGTCGTTGGCCCCGGCTGGTTCGGCCGGGTCGGGATGCGTGGACGACGCCGGGTCGGCCTGGGTCGGTTGTTCGGCCACGGTGCCGGGCGGGGAGGTTTGCGCCGGTTCGTCGCCGGCCTGCCCCGTTTCCCCTGCCGACGCAGCCTTGTCCTGCGCCTCGTCGCCGCCGCCGAACACGCTGCGTGCGTGCTTCAGGGCGGCCATCATCGCGGCGGGAATCGGGTCGGCCTTGTTGTAGTCGCCGATATAGATGTCCAGCCCGTCCATCGCGTTGAAGTGGGGATCGGCGAACATCTTCTTCAGCGCCAGGCGCCGCACCGTCGCGTCGACGCCCGGGGCGACGAAGCGGGCGAAGTCGGCATCGCCCTGCAGGCGCGCCACGTCTTCCAGCGTCGGCAGCGCCACCGGCGTTTCGGGCGCCGGCATTGGCGCGGCAACTTGCGGCGCCGGCTGCTGCGCCCCCGCCTTCAGGCGCGACCAGCGCCGCAGGAAGCCGCCTTCCTCGATGGCGCCGTCAGCCATGCTGGCGCCCGCGCCGCGGCTTCGGCGGCTGGTAATGCGCCTGCAGGTAGGCCTGCAGCCAGGCCTGGATCTCGGCCGGCATCGGCACGCCGTCGGCGGACTCGCCCGAATCGAACATGCGCGTGCCTTCGACGTAGCTGACCGACGCGCGCACCGGCATGGCGCGGCCCTCCTCCATCCGCCACAGCACGAATACCTTCGATTCGGGCGCCATGAAGTTCTCGAAATAGCCTTCGTTCTCGTCCGGGTACAGTTCCAGCTCCAGGCCGGAGACGAGGTAGTAGTCCCGCTCGGGGCTGGCGCTCAGGGTCTGCACGGGGGGCGGCATGCCGGCCTCGTGGACTGCGCGGTCCGGCACGATGCCGACGGCGGCCCAGGCCTCGCCGGCCCAGCGGTGTTGCGGTGTGCGGCGCTGCATGATCACCGCGATCGGCATGCTTCCCAGTTTCATTTGGCGTTCACGGTCGGTGGCGTGCCTTTCGGTACGGCCTGGGTCTGGCGCTTCTTGACGTCCTCGCTGGGCACGGCCGTGCCGGCCTTCTCGCTGCGCACGGCAACCACGGGCGCCGCGTTCGCCGCCGTGGTCGGCGCGCTGACGGCGGCGGCGGGCGCGGCCACCGGCACGGGCGCATGCGTCGGCCAGCCTTCCTTGGCGGCGCGGGCGCGCCAGCGGTTGCTGACGGCATCCATCGTCGCCAGCAGGATTTCCTTGTCCTTCTGGGCCTGGGCGTCGGCCGCCGCTTTCTTCTGCGCGGCAAGCGCCGCCTGCTGCGGATTCGGCGCTGGCAGGGCGGCATGGGCGCCGCCGGCCAGCAGGGCAAAAGCGGCGATGCCCAGCAAATGCGTGATCCGGATGTGCGGCGAGATGTTCATGTCGGCTCCTCGTTCAATGGGTTTTCGCCGCGCCGTTCGTGGCATCGCGGTGCGCGGCCGGGGCCCCTTCCCCCACTTCGTGCCCGGGCGAAGCCGGCTTGCCCATGTCGCCCGGCGGCAGCGTCGTGCCGGGGCGGCCCGCGCTTTCCGGCTTGCTGGTGCCGGACGACGGCCCCTGCCCGGATTCCTGCACCGTACCGGCCGTGGCCGCGCCCGACGTGGTGCCGCCGGAGCCGCCCGCGATGCCCGGCGTGCCGCCGGCATAGGTGGCGTCCGTGACGGGTTTGCTGGTGGCGGCGATGATCTGGCCGCTGGTGGCGCCGCCGGCCGATACCTGGCCAGGGAACTTGGTCTGGATCACGCCGTTGGCGGCGGGCTTGTCGTCACGGCCGCAGCCGGTCGCCAGCACGGCCACCGCCATGGCGGCCATCAAGGTCAGTGCTTTCATCAGTGCCCCCTCGGCGCATTGCCCGGGCCGCGCGCGGTGCCGGAAACCGGTCCGGACGGCGCGCCGCCGCCCTTGACTTCGTCGTACCACAGCTGGTGGTGGGCCTTGGCCCACTCCTCGTCGACATGCCCTTCGCGCATGGCGCGATAGGCGCCCGGCGTGCCGAGCGTGCCGATATAGATGTGGCCCATCGACGCGACGATGTAGAAGGTGGCGCCCAGCAGGTGCAGGTAGTTCGCCACCTGCATGACGAAGCGGGTCTGGCCGACGGCGAAGTTCAATATCAGGCCGCTGATCGACATCACCAGGCCCAGCAGGAACACGCCCAGCCAGAACCAGGCCTTCTCGCCGGCGTTGAAGAAGCCGGCCGGCACATGCTTGTGCGTGACCAGCCCCCCGCCCTGCTTGACCCACTGCCAGTCCGCCTTGCGCAGGTAGTTGCGGCGCAGGTAGGTGAAGAACATGGCGACCGAGCAGGCGATGAACAGGGGACCGGCGAAATTGTGCAGGTATTTCGAGATGAAGGCGACGGCGGCGAAGACGTCGTGGCCCATCCACGGCAGCAGCACGACCTTGCCGAACAGGATGATCAGGCCCGTCAGGGCCAGCAGCAGGAAGCTGATCGCCGTGGCCCAGTGCACCCAGCGGTCCCACTGGCTGAAGCGCTGCAGGCGCCGGCCCGAGTCGGGGGCGTCCGTGCGGGCCGGGCCGACCGCGCTGTAGAACACGAAGATGGCCAGCAGGGCCAGCACCAGCAGCATGCCGGCGAAGGTGGCGATGGGGCCGTTGCGCAGCTCGCGCCAAGTATTGCCGCCGCGCTGGACGATGACGTTCGCTTCGGAGGAACCGTACTGGCCCAGGTAGTGGCGGTCGATGTGCACGCGCCCCGAGGCCGTCGAACCGAGGCCCGGCTCGGGCGTGCGCGAATCGGCTTCCACCTGCAGCATGGTCTGCTCTTCCGCGTACGCCGGCACGGCATCCTTGTTCGGCACGCCGGCCCGGGCGCCCTGTGCGGCCGCCAGCAGCACGATCGTCAGGACGAACGTCATCAGCCAGGCCAGCGGCCGGTGGTCGGAGGCGGTCCTTGCCCGCGTCACGAGCGTGGAGGTGTGGTCGCGCATGACGGTCTCCTTCACGGGTTGGCCCGGTTGTATTCGTTCTGCTTGTCGTTGCGGTTCATGATGGCCGCCATCCAGGACAGCCGGTCACCATGAAAACGGGCTTGGGCGTGGCGCGGGTCCGGCTTGCCGGCATATGCGCCCTTGTTCCACGCCGGATGCTGTTCCACTTCCAGGCAGCCGGTCAGCGCCAGCGGCAGTGTTAGTACCAGCGCCAGCGCCAGCACCACCCGGACCGGGCGCCGCGCGCTCATGGAATCCTCCAGGGGTCGTTCTGGGCATCGCTGGTCTGCTGGTTCTCGCGCGGCAGGTCACCCCGCATCTGGCTGTCGCCGCCGCGCTTGGGACGGCCGTAGGCGATCTTCCAGCCCCACAGCTCGGGGCCGTAGCCGCGCGTCTCGACGCGCTGGCGGTAGATCCGCGCCACCGTGTCGGCGTCGCCGGCCAGCAGCGCCTTGGTGCCGCACATCTCGGCGCAGGCCGGCAGCTTGCCTTCGGCGATGCGGTTGCGGCCGTACTTCTTGAATTCCGCTTCCGACGTGTCGGGCTCGGGCCCGCCGGCACAGAAGGTGCACTTGTCCATCTTGCCGCGGTGGTTGAACAGGCCCGTCTCGGGGAACTGCGGCGCGCCGAACGGACAGGCGTAGTAGCAGTAGCCGCAGCCGATGCACTGGTCCTTGCTGTGCAGGACGATGCCGTCTTCCGTGTGGTAGATGCAGTTGACGGGGCACACCGCCAGGCACGGCGCGTCCGTGCAGTGCATGCAGGCCACCGATACCGAGCGTTCGCCCGGCACGCCGTCGTTGATCGTGACGACGCGGCGGCGGTTGATGCCCCATGGGATCTCGTGCTCGTTCTTGCAAGCGGTCACGCAGCCGTTGCAGTCGATGCAGCGCTCCGTGTCGCAGATGAATTTCATTCGTGCTGCCATGCCGTTCTCCCGTTCTATCCCGTTGACTTCAGGCGCGCGCCAGCCGGCACAGCGATACCTTGGTTTCCTGCATCATCGTCACGGCGTCGTAGCCGTACGTCCATGCCGTGTTGACGGACTCGCCCCGCACTTCCGGCGCGCCCCCTTCCGGATAGTGTTTTTCCAGGTCCTCGCCCATCCACCAGCCGCCGAAGTGGAAGGGCATCCAGACGATGCCGGCCGGCACGCGCGGCGTCACCATCGCCATCATTTTCAGGCGCGCGCCGGTCGGCGTCTCGATCCAGATGTATTCGCCCAGCGTGGCGCCGATCTGCGCCGCGTCCTGCGGATTGACCTCGCAGAACATGTGCTGCTGCAGCTCGGCCAACCACGGGTTCGACCGGGTTTCCTCGCCGCCGCCCTCGTATTCGACCAGGCGGCCCGACGTCATGATGAGCGGGTAGTCCTTGGAAAAATCGACTGCCTGCACGGATTTGTACAGGGTCGGCAGGCGCCAGAAATTGGCCTTGTCGTCGTATGTCGGGTACTTCGCCACCAGGTCGCGGCGCGGCGACAGCAGCGGCTCGCGGTGTACCGGCACGGGGTCGGGGAAATTCCAGACATGGCAGCGGGCCCGCGCGTTGCCGTATGGGGCGCAGCCGTGCGCGATGGCGACGCGGATGATGCCGCCCGAATTGTCCGTTTTCCAGTTCTTGCCTTCGGCCTGGGCCTGTTCCACCGGCGTCAGCTCGGACCACCAGCCCAGCTTTTTCAGGAACACGTGGTCGAACTCAGGGTAGCCCGTATCGAGTTCGCTTTCGCGGTTGGTCGAGCCGTCCGCCGCCAGCAGCGACACGCCGTCCTTGTCGACGCCCCAGTTGGCGCGAAACGGCAGTCCGCCTTCGGCGATGGTCTTGGACAGGTCGTACAGGATGGGCGTGCCCGGGTGCTTCATTTCCGGCGTGCCCCAGCATGGCCACGGCAGGCCGTAGTAGTCGCCCTTGCAGGGCCCCGACTCGGCGCGCAAGGTGGTCGGGTCGAAGGTGTGCTTGTTCTCCATGTGGAGTTTGAGCCGCTCGGGCGAGCAGCCCGTGTAGCCGATGGTCCAGCACGAGCGGTTGATCTCGCGCAGGATGTCTTCCACCACCGGCTCGTTCAGCACCACCTTGATGTTCTTGCACAGCTGCTCGTGGAAGCCCAGCTTCCTGGCGAACAGGTACATGATTTCATGGTCCGTCTTGCACTCGAACAGGGGCTCGATGACCTTCTCGCGCCACTGGATGCTGCGGTTAGACGCCGTCACCGAGCCCTGCGTCTCGAACTGCGACGCGGCAGGCAGCAGGTAGACGCCTTCCTGGCGGCCGTGCATGGCCGCCGTCAGGCTGGGATACGGGTCGATCACCACCAGCATGTCGAGCTTCTGCATGGCCGCCTTCATGTCCGGCAGGCGGGTCTGGCTGTTCGGCGCGTGGCCCCAGTAGAACACCGCCTTCAGGTTGGTCGGCTGGTCCATGTACTGGGCTTCTTCGTTGACCGCGTCGAACCAGCGCGACACCGTGATGCCCGGTTTTTCCATCAGTTCCTTGGAGCCGTAGCGGCTCAGCAGCCAGCTGTAGTCGACACCCCATGCCGTGGCGAAGTGCTTCCACGCGCCTTCGGCCAGGCCGTAATAGCCGGGCAGCGAGTCGGCGTTCGGACCCACGTCGGTGGCGCCCTGCACGTTGTCGTGGCCCCGGTAGATGTTCGCGCCGCCGCCCGGCACGCCGATATTGCCCAGCGCCAGCTGCAGGATCGACAGCGCCCGCACATTGGCCGTGCCGACGTGGTGCTGCGTGATGCCCATGCACCAGACCACGGACGAAGGCCGGTTCAGCGCCAGCATCTCGGCCGTCGTGCGCACGGCCGCTTCCGGCACGCCGGTGACGTCCGAGACTTTTTCCGGCGTCCATTTCGCCACTTCCTTGCGCACTTCCTCCATGCCGTAGGTGCGGTCGGCAATGAACTTCTTGTCCTCCCAGCCGTTGGCGAAGATATGCCACAGGATGCCCCACACCAGCGCGATATCGGTGCCGGGGCGCACGCGCACGTAGTGGTGGGCGAAACGGGCCGTGCGCGTGAAGCGGGGATCGATGACGATCATCTTCGCGCCCAGTTCCTTCGCGTGCAGGAAGTGCAGCATCGAGATCGGGTGGGCCTCGGCCGGGTTCGAGCCGATGAACAGCACCGCCTTGCTGTGATGCAGGTCGTTGAAGGAATTGGTCATGGCGCCGTAGCCGAAGGTCTGGGCGACGCCGGCGACGGTGGTGGAGTGGCAGATGCGGGCCTGGTGGTCGACATTGTTCGAGCCCCACATCGACACCCATTTGCGCAGCAGGTAGGCCTGCTCGTTATTGTGCTTGGAGCTGCCGATCACCATCAGCGCATCCGGCCCGGATTGCTTGCGCAGGGCCAGCAGGCGGTCGCCGATCTCGTTGATGGCCTGGTCCCAGGAGATGCGCTCGTATTTGCCGTTCACCAGCTTCATCGGATAGCGCAGCCGGTGCTCGCCGAAGCCGTGCTCGCGCACCGACGCGCCCTTGGCGCAATGCGCGCCCATGTTCAGGGGCGAGTCGAAGGCGGGTTCCTGCCGGATCCACACGCCGTTGCTGACCACCGCCTCGACCGAACAGCCCACCGAACAGTGGGTGCAGACGGTGTGCTTGGTCTCGACCTTCGCCGCCGGCGCGTTTTCCGCCGCCGTGGCGGGCTGCATCACCGTCAGCGGCAAATGCCGCGCCAGCGCGCCCGCGCCGGCCGTGACGCCGGCACCGATCAGGAAACGGCGGCGCCGGCGGCCCTCGTCCGGAGTGATTTTCTGCAGTGACATGTGGTGTTCCTTGGCTGGCGGTTGGCTGGCAGACGCGCGCGTGCGCGCCTACCAGTACGCGGCGGTCTGGTAATAACGCCGGATATGCTCGGTCTCGTGATAGCCGCGCGAAATGGGCGCCGCCTCGGGCGCGGCCACGGCAACGGCTTCTGCCGCCGGTGCCTGGCCGGCCACCAGCGCCAGCGCGCCCAGCGGCGCGGCTTTCAGGAAGTGGCGGCGCGCTGGCGACGGCTCGTCGGCCGGTTTGGCCGCGTCTGACCGGGCTTGGGGGAATTGGTAGCGCATGGGGTGTCCTTTACTGCAGCGGGGCTGCGTCGTAACCGTCGTCGACGGCGAAGGCATCGGCCTCGATGGCGAGGAAGGCGGCCACGAAGCCGGCCACGACGCGGTAGAAATTGGCGCCGGGGGCGCCGGCGATATCGGCCAGGCAGCGGGCGAACCACGGTTCGATGTGGGTTTCAAAGAACTGCTGCTGGCGCGCCAGCGGCTGGCGCGGACGCCCTGCCCCACCGGCGACCACCATGCGCATGGATTCGCACAGCGCGCCCAGATGGTCTTCGAACTCGCCCACGCCAGCGGCGCGCGCCAGGCCGAGGGCAGCCAGGTCGTCGCGCAGGCGCGCCAGCGGCGTGTCGTTCAGGAAGCCGGACAGGTACAGCGAACCATAGGGATTGACGGGCGGCGTGCCCATGGCGATGAACAGGGCGGAAAATTCCTCGGCGGCCGCTGCGGCGTCGATGACCCCGGCGGCGAGCACCAGCTTTTCCCACGCATCTTCCAGGGGGCGTTCGTCCTGCGTGCCCAGGATCGGGTCGGCCGCCGCGAGCGCTACCAGCAGCGCCGCGTCGGGTGGCGCCAGCAACAGGCGCGCGGCCAGCGCATACAAATCGGCCCGGGCCTGGTCCTCGGCGGACACGGGCAAGCTGATCGAAGGCAAGCTGATCGACACGGCGGCAGGCTCCGCGCCAGCGGGATGGGAAACAAACTCGGGTACGGGCTGGGCCTGCACAGGGACGACTCCTGTTAACTAAATCACAGGGAAATTGTATGTCCAGCATGCAAGCGACGTCGCACGGTTGACGAACATCGGGAGGAAGGAAGACGGTGCGCTACCCCGACAACGGCCCAGACCGTGTCAACATCGGGGTCAGGCACGTTTGTCGACACGGACTGGGCAGTCCGGCGGCGGTGGCCCAAAACGAACCCGGCCGTGAACGCTTGCGCGCCACGGCCGGCATGACAAAAAAAACATCGAAACCGCAGCGCCGGCGGGACGAAGGTCCCCACCACCACCCGCAAGCGCTACGGTTCGACGGAAGTTCAGGCCTTGCGGCGGCGGGCGATGGCGCCCATCGCGAACAGGCCCAGGCCCATCATGGCGAAGCTCGATGGTTCCGGTACCGGCGACACGGCCATGGCGGTGACGACGGACTGCGAACCGGCGGCCGTGTAGCGCGTGAAGTTGTAGTTGGTGACGATGGCGTTCGATTCGTCCGTCGCGGCCAGCAGCATCGTCTTGGCTTCGGCGATCACGGCCTTGCCGGCGTTGGTGTTGCCAGCCGGTGCCATGATCAGGGCGCCCGAGGTCAGGTTGCCGTTGTCGTTGTTCAGTTCCCACAGGGCCAGCTGGAAGCCCAGTGCCTTGACGCTGTTTTCGGCCGACAGCGTTGCCGTCGAGGTCGCGAACGACGAGTAGTACAGCGAGTACAGGCGCTTGACGTCGGTGCTGAAGCCGGTGTAGGCGGCGCCGGTGTAGTCCAGGTTGTCGGTGTGCATGCCGACGGTCGGCTCGATGCAGAAGGCCAGCAGGCTGGTGTCGTCGGCGACGTTCCACACCGGCACGCTGCGCGCGGCGGTGGTGGTGATGCCGAAGTTGCCGTTGGCCTTGGTCAGGACGCCTTGCGACGCGACGGAGCTGACGACGACGCCGGCGTAGGCGGAACCGGCCAGCGCCAGGGAAGCGGCGGCAACAGCGACGGACTTGACGATCAGGGAAGCGATGGTTTTCATGGTTTTGTCTTTTCTTTGTTTATAGAGTGAAGTCATGCGCCGCCGGCGGGGCCGGCAGCAATACCTGGGCAATGCGTCGATCAGGCGACGTACACGATGTCGCTTTGGCCAATCAGCTCGGCCATATTGGCCGCCACGCCGGCCGCCGCCGCATCGGCCGCGGCAACGTTGAAGTACACGTCCGTCATGTCGACCGCCTTGCCGTCGATCACGGCGCTGCTGCGCTCCAGGTGCAGGTTGCCGTTGGCATCGAGGAACGGCAGTTCGTCGAAGGCCACCGTCAGCGACGTCAGGCCGGCCTGGGCCAGCGAGATCAGCTCGCCAGCATCGGTCTTGCCGTTGCTATTGGCGTCCTGCCACAGGGTCAGCTGGTCGAACTGCGCGTCCAGTGCGCTGACGACGCCGTCGCCGTTGCTGTCGAAGCTGGCCAGCTTGGCGAAGCCGCTGCCCTTGGCGCTGCCGCCGAACAGTTCGGCGACGCTGTCGATGCTGCCGTTGCCGTTGGCGTCGATGGCCAGGAAGGCGTCGCCGCCGGACAGCCAGCCGGACTGGATCGCCGTACCGGTGCCGAGCAGGTCGAAGCTGCCGTGGAAGTCGGCGCGGGCGATGGTGTGGATGCCGTCACCGTCCAGGTCGATCGCGATCGGCGTGATGGCCGCGTCCCAGCTCATGTCGTTTTCGCCCGAGCTGAGGAAGGTCGCGTCGGTCTGGGTCAGGCCCACCTTGCTGATGCCGTCGCCGTTCACGTCGGAATCGATGGCGTCGTTGCTGCCCGTGTTCTTGACGCCCCACTTCCAGTCGTTCATCGCGTAGGTCTTGCCGGCCTTGTCGGTGAACATCACGTTGCTCTTGTCGAACTTCAGGTAATAGCTGCCCGGATCGATATTGCCGAAACCGTAGTTGCCGGCGGCATTCGTCACGGTGCTGGCGACCAGGGCGCCGGTGCTGGCGTCGTACAGCGCGACCTTGATCTTGCCGATGCCTTCCTCGCCGCTGTCCTGCACGCCGTTGTGGTTGGCATCGCGCCAGACCTTGTCGCCGATGCTGGCCTTGCGGTACAGGCCCGCGTCGACGCTGGTGTCGTTCTCGCCGGCCGACAGCGAGATGGTGCCGCTGCTGATGGTGGTGCCGGTGCCGGTGAAGTCCGAATCGGCGCCATCGTTGCCGACATTGGCCTTGGTGGCGTAGTAGCCGGTCGGCTTGACCAGTTCCACGCTGTAGTTGCCGGCCTGCAGATTGCCGAACTTGTAGCTGCCATCGGCCGCCGTGACGGTGGTGGCCTTCAGGTTGTGGGCCGCGTCGTACAGGCGCACGGTGACGCCGCACAGGCCGGCTTCGCCGCTGTCCTGCACGCCGTCGAAGTCGGCGTCTTCCCACACGCGGTTGCCGATGCTGCCGGCGGCCGTGATGCCCGCGTCGACGCTCGTATTGACTTCGCCGGACACCAGGGTGACCTTCTGCGAGATGCCGTCGCTGCCGATATCGGAGTCGCGCGTGTCGTCGTTGCCGGCGTCGCGCTGGGTCACGATGTAGCCCGATGGCAGTGCCGACTTGTCGAAGGCGACGCTGTAGGTGCCGGGCTTCAGGCCGTTGAACATGTACTGGCCGGCGTTGTCGGTGGTCGTGGTGGCGATGGCCTTGCCGGTCGAATCGAGCAGGGTCACCTTGACGCAGGCGATGCCGACGTCGCCGCTGTCCTGGATGCCGTCGCCGTCGCAGTCGTAGAAGACCTTGTTGCCCAGCGAAGCAGTCTTGTACAGGCCCGCGTCGATCGTGTTGTTGGTGCTGCCGGCGGCAACGGTGAACTGGTCGGTCTGGCCGGCCGCGTTGATGTCGCTGTCGGTATTATCGTTGCCGCCCGCGTCCTTGGCGGTGGCGGTGTAGCCGCTTGGCGCCTGCACGGCGACGCTGTAGGTGCCGGCGTCGGCCTTGAAGCCGTAGACGCCGTTGGCGTCGGTCGTGGTGGTGGCGATGACGCTGCCGTTGGCACCCTTCAGTTGCACGGTCACGCCGGCGATGCCGGTCTCGCCGCTGTCCTGCACGCCGTTGGCGTTCTTGTCCAGCCAGACCTTGTCGCCGATGGTGGCGCGGTTGTCGACCAGGCCCGCTTCCAGCACGGCATGAGCGCCCGAAACCAGGGTGACCTTGCCCGTGCTGCCGTCGGCGGCGGCGTCGGAATCCTTGCCGGACGTGGTGAAGGACAGGCCCGTCGGCAGGGTCGACTTGTCGAATTGCACGCTGTAGCTGCCTGGCTTCAGGCTGGTGAACTGGTAGCTGCCGGTCGCATCGGTAACGGCCGTGCCGACCTGGTTGCCGTTGGCGTCGAGCAGGACCACGCGCACATTGGCCACGGCCGTTTCGCCCGCATCGCGCACGCCGTCGCGGTCGGTATCGTTCCACACCTTGCTCGTCAGGCTGGCGTTACGGTACAGGCCGGCATCGGCCGTGTTGTTGACGTCGCCCTGCGCCAAGGTGATGGCGCCGGTGCTGCCGCTGGCGTTGAAGTCGCTGTCGACGGCATCGTCGCCGCCCTGGTCCTGCGCGCTGGCGACATAGCCGGCCGGCTGTTGCAGCTGCACCGTGTAGGTACCGGCCGCGACATTGAAGAAGTACTGGCCGTCGGCGTTGGTGCTGGTGGTCTTGACGACGCTGCCCGTGCTGTCCTTCAGTTCGACGGTCACGCCGGCGATGCCCTGCTCGCCCGCGTCCTGCACGCCGTTGGCGTTGCTGTCTTCCCACACGGTGTCACCCAGCTGGGCCAGCGGCGCATTACCGCCCGTCGTGTCGGCCGGCACCTTGAAGCTCAGGTAGTTCGGGGCGACGCTGGTGTCCTGCGCGCCGGGACCGACGGTGCCGCCGTTGTCGACCACGTGGAAGCCCATCTCGACCAGGCCGCTGGCGCCCGCGCCCGGCTGGAAGGTCAGCGCGCCCGCGTTCAGCTGGGCCACGGTCACTTCGGTGCCGCTGGCAACAGGCGTGCCGTTCAGCAGGATGGTGCCGGTGGCCGGCAGCGACGTGATGACGACGGACTTGAAGGCATCGCCTTCGACGGGATCGGTGAAGCCGAAGGCGTCTTCGCCCAGCACGACCGGATCGTGGTTGGCCAGGTCGTAGAACTTGTCGGCGCCGAACGGGGCGTCGTTGACGGGGTCGACGATCACTTGCAGGGTCAGGGTGACGATGTCGCCGCCGTTCTGCTCGACGATGAACTCGTAGGTCGTGAATTCGCCGTTGTAGTGCTGCTGCCAGCTGCCGGGACGCACATACAAGTTCTCGCCGTCGACCAGGCCGAACAGGGGGGTGTTGCCCTCGGCGTACTCGCCATCGGGCAGGACGGTGACGAATTCGGTGATCGTCAGGCCCTTGGTGCTCGTGTAGCCGGCTTGCGCCAGCAGGTCGCGCAGTGCCAGGGTGTTATCGGTGTCCTCGAAGACGTGGACGGTGCTGACCAGTGAAATATCGCTCATGCGTGTTCAATCCCCGGCACGGATGCCGGCTTTCTTATGTGTAAGTTGGAAAGGACAGGATGACCGGCGAGGGTTTGGCCAGCAGTTTTCTTATTAACTTTTATATCCTGATGGACATCATTGTTGCAGAACTTACAAAGGAAAGATAGATGGTTTTGAGAATTTTTTATTGTTTGTTTGCGTAGACGGCTTGTCTAGAAGTCAGGTTTGTGATGGACATCACTTTTACCCTCTTGGAAATAGCCTTTTCCATGTCGCAGCAGACAATATCGACGCGAATTTGCCACACGGCAACGTCGGCAAATCACAACATCAGTGGGTATGGGGGAAGGATCAGGGCGCCGCGACGGGCACGTGTTCGTCGCCAAGGACGACCCTGTTGCGGCCGGAGCGCTTGGCCGCGTACAAGGCCGCGTCGGCCGACGACAGCATGGTTTCCACGGGCGTGCCCGGCTGGGCCCAGCAGCCTACGCCGATACTGACGGTGCAATGCAAGGTGGCACCCTCGCCTACCGTGACCGGACAGGCGGCAAACGTGTCGCAGATGCGCTGGGCGATGGCGCGGGCGTCGTCCACGCTGCAGCCGGGCAGCAGCACGGCGAACTCCTCCCCGCCCAGGCGGCCCAGCAGGTCGCCGCTGCGCAGCCCCGCGCCGGCCAGCCGCGCAAAGCTGATCAGGACGGCATCACCGGCGGCATGACCGTGGGTGTCGTTGACCTTCTTGAAGAAGTCGATGTCCATCATCAGCACGGCCAGTGGCTGGCGCAGCAGCTGGGGCGCGGCCAGCATGGCCTCCGCATGGGTCATGAAGCCGCCCCGGTTCAGCACATGGGTCATGGGGTCGTGCGAGGCGGCATGCTTCAGGCGCGCCAGCAGCTCGTTACGCGCGACCATGACGCTGGCCACCGTCAGCGGCGCCAATGCCGTCAAGGTCACCCCCACCCGCAGCGACATGATGGCCTGCTGGGTGTCGAAATTGGCGCCGATCATCAAGGTGCCGCTGGAAATGGCCAGCAAGGTCCACATCGAAAAGAACAGGGTGATGCCGGCCGTGGCAAACAGGCTGTAGGTCAGCGCGCACCACAGCATGGCGGGAATCGGATACGGGATCACGCCCGGACCGCCCAGCTGTGTGCCCAGCCACAGGCTGCCGGCAAAGGCGGCCAGCGGCGCCATCTGCTCGATGCGCCAGGCCGGCCAGTCGCTGCGGCGCTTGTGCTCGGCGAGGCGGCGCGACAGGTCCGGCATCGTCAGCATGACGGGCAGGATGGCGATGTAGTTGACCAGCTCGGTCGAAAACCAGAACGCGAAACCATAGGCGGGGGTGCCGCCGAACAGCACTGGGTGGATAAAAATGCCGCAGACGCCGGCCGCCGCCCCGCCGCTCGCCACCACCAGCACGAAACGCAGCATCGAACGGGGATGGCGCAGCGCCCGGTAGTCGTCGCTCATGCGCGACAACAACAGGTAGCAGGTGACGACACCCATCAGGTTGGTACAGGTGAGCATGGCGCTCTTGGGCCAGCCGTGCGCCATCGCCAGGTCCGCCACCATGTAGCCGGCGGCCGCGGCCAGCCAGTGCGCCAGCCCGGGCGGATGGCGTCGCCGCAGCAGCAACCCGACCAGCACGGCATTGGTGGGCCAGAAGGCGGCCAGCACGCCCGGGGGCGCCGTATAGATACCGAAGACGGAACAGACGAACACGATCACGCCGACCAGCAACGCGTCCTTCACATCGATGCCACCGGCCGACTGCGCGTCGACGGCGGTGTTGCTGCTCCTCATACATTGTCTCCACCCGGTCGGTGCATTGTGCGGGTGGACCTTGGATGAGTCAAATAAATTGCCGTGCGACAACCAAAAATGCGACAGAAGCTTGTCGTTTGAGTATGGACGCTTGGCAGGCGCGGGCTTCGAATCCCACCCTCTTCCGGCCGGCAAAATAAAAAAGCCTCCCGCAGTTTCTACTTTACCCATCGAAGGAGGAATGGAGTGACGAAGCGCGCCCTCGGCGCGCCGGGCTGGCGCGAGGCGCCAGCAGATGGGCGATTCGGAGTGCCCCGCGCTGGCAGGCGCGGGTCTTCGAATCCCACCCTCTTCCGGCCGGCAAAATAAAAAAAGCCTCCCGCAGTTTCTACTTTACCCATCGAAGGAGGAATGAAGTGAGGAAGCGCGCCCTCGGCGCGCCGGGCTGGCAGGCGCGGGTCTTCGAATCCCACACTCTTCCGTCCGGCAAAATAAAAAAAGCCTCCCGCAGGGGAGGCTTGGTGCAGCGAAGTCGTGCTTTCTGTGGAAAGCCGGCGCTCGTTTAAACGGAGTGACGAAGCGCGCCCTCGGCGCGCCGGGCTGGCGCGGAGCGCCAGCAAATGGGCGATTCGGAGAGCCCCGCGCTGGCAGGCGCGGGTCTTCGAATCCCACCCTCTCCGCCAGAACAAATAAAAAAAGCCTCCCGCAGGGGAGGCTTTTTTTATTTGTTCTGGCGGAGAGGGTGGGATTCGAACCCACGGATGGGTTGCCCCATCGCTTGATTTCGAGTCAAGTACATTCGACCACTCTGCCACCTCTCCTGGTGTTGCCACAGCGCGCCTTGCGGTGCCCTGCATTCTTGTGTTGAGCAGAGTTTGTTGCAACACAAGAGGCACGATTCTATAGCAACATTGGTTGGGCGTCAAATCTCTGCCATATCTTCGTCAACGGGCAGCCAGCACGCAAACGTCCTCCGATTCGGCGGCTGCGGCAAGTTCGTCGAAGCTTCGCCGTCCTGGCGATACCGTCAGCGCTGCCGCGAACCCGTCCTGTCTCGACTGTCCGGACGGCGGCGTTTCCAGGCAGCGAGCACAACGACACCGGCGCCCATCATGGCATAGGCCGCCGGCTCGGGCACCGGTGGCGGCGGCATGCCATCGTCCTCGTATCCCACGTAGAGACCGTAGCTCATTTCAGCGGATACGAAGCGATCCGTGTCGTTGGTCCACGTGATGCTGAAGTCGCGATCCTCGGTGCCGGGCTCGTCGATGCGCATATTGAACTGCGTGAATGGCAGGCTCGCATCGCGCGCCCAGAACACCACCTGGCCGAGCACATGACCGGACAGGAAGTCCTCTTGCACCCCTTGCCACGCTGCATCGAAATGCCCCGAAACGGTGATCGACGAATATGGAGCCAGCCACAGGTCGGTGGAAAACGCCGTGTACGAACCGCCCGAGCCCTGCTCGGCGAGCTGCACGCTGTTGCTGGCACTGCGGTGATCAGCTGCGACCTGCCAGGACCCGGACACCTGGCCTGCGGACAGGCTGTCCTGACCGCTGGCGTTCCACCAGGTGTTCCAGGAATAGGTGCCGGAATAGGGATGGGCCCACACCGAGGAATTCGCCTCGATGTCGCCAGCGCTCACGGGAGCCGGCACGTTGGGATCATCGGGCGCCAGGTCGCTGACGGAGACCTGCAGGTTCGAGAACGAACCCGACATTTCCACCGGCGCCGCGCTGGCGGTGGCTGCTGCGGCGGCTGCGGCGAACGCAGCTACCCAAGGTAGAGTGGTTTTCAGCTTGGAACGGATCATGGCTCGCGGAATTTGCGTTGGCGTGGGTGCCGGCTTGGCGCTGGCTAGAGAAAAGTATAGTAGTGGTTATTGATAGTGCAAATACTTTTTGTTGTTTGCCGCTTTCGTGTATGGCGGCCGGATCTCGTGATGGCGTCCGGGCGATGGGGATGGACATTGCTGCAGGATGGACGGGCCGACTGCGGACCGGGGCGGGACTGTTGGCTTTGTCGCTTGCTGTCTTGCCGGGGCGTTGAGTGTGCTGGAATGTTGCTTGCTGGTTGCTTGATTGTTGCTTTATTGTTGCTTTATTGTTGCTTTATTGTTGCTTTATTGTTGCTTTATTGTTGCTTGCGGCTCGGACCTTCTGTTGCCCTGGGGTTGAGGGGCTGTTTGCTTGTCGCTTCGCGACTCGATTCTTATGTTGGCTGGGGCTCGCCTTGGTGGCTTCGGTTCGCTTGTCGCTTCGCGACTCGCTCTTCTGGGTTGGGTGGAACCTGGGCCACTGGCCCTGCCCGCTTGTCGCTTTGCGACTCGCTCTGCTGGGTTGGGTGGAACCTGGGCCGCTGGCTCCTGTCCGCTTGTCGCTTTGCGACTCGCTCTTCTGGGTTGGGTGGAACCTGGGCCGCTGGCTCCTGCCCGCTTGTCGCTTCGCGACTCGCTGCTTTTAAACATAGTCAGGGGATTGAACGCCAAGCGCGGAGCGCTTGGCGGGGCCGCGCCCTTGGCGCGACAGATGGGCGATTCGGAGAGCCCCGCGCTGGTAAGCGCAGGTCTTCGAATCCCACGCGGAAAGCCCGCAGGGGCTTTCCTCCTCTGCGCCAGGCAAAAAAAATCGCCCCGAGGGGCGATTTTCTTTTTGCTGTTCTGGCGGAGAGGGTGGGATTCGAACCCACGGATGGGTTGCCCCATCGCTTGATTTCGAGTCAAGTACATTCGACCACTCTGCCACCTCTCCTTTCTCACATTGCTGCGAGAAGGCAAGATTATAGCAGCCCTTCCGGAAAATGGAAGGGCTTTTTCAGGCTTTCAGATGGGTCAGGCCGCCCATGTACGGACGCAGCACTTCGGGGATGACGACGCTGCCGTCTTCCTGCTGGTAGTTCTCCAGCACGGCGACCAAGGTGCGGCCCACTGCCAGGCCGGAGCCGTTCAGCGTGTGCACCAGTTCCGGCTTGCCCTGGGCGTTGCGGAAGCGCGCCTGCATGCGGCGGGCCTGGAAGGCTTCGCAGTTCGACAGCGACGATATCTCGCGGTAGGTGTTCTGCGCCGGCAGCCACACTTCCAGGTCGTAGGTCTTGGCGGCGCTGAAGCCCATGTCGCCCGTGCACAGCGACATCACGCGGTACGGCAGGCCCAGTTGCTGCAGGATGGTTTCGGCGTGGCCGACCATCTCTTCCAGCGCTTCGTACGATTTTTCAGGATGCACCACTTGCACGAGCTCGACCTTGTCGAACTGGTGCTGGCGGATCATGCCGCGCGTGTCGCGGCCGTAGCTGCCGGCTTCGGAACGGAAGCATGGCGTGTGCGCCGTCATCTTCAGTGGCAGCGCGTCGGCAGCGACGATCTCGCCCCGCACCGTGTTCGTCAACGTCACTTCCGACGTGGGGATCAGGTAGAAGTTCTCGCCCTCGCCTTCCGCGCCGCCCTTCTTGACGGAGAACAAGTCGGCCTCGAATTTGGGCAGCTGGCCCGTGCCCAGCAGCGAATCGGCGTTGACCATGTACGGCGTATAGCATTCCGTGTAGCCGTGCTGGTCGGTGTGCGTGTTCAGCATGAACTGCGCCAGGGCCCGGTGCAGGCGCGCGATGCCGCCCTTCATGACGGAGAAACGCGAACCGGTCAGCTTGGTTGCCGTGTCGAAGTCCAGGCCCAGCGCGGCGCCCACGTCGACGTGGTCCTTCGGCTCGAAGCTGAACGCGGGGGGCGTGCCCACCTTGCGTACTTCGACATTGCCCGATTCGTCGGTGCCAGGCGGCACGGACTCGTGCGGCAGGTTCGGCACGGCCTGCATGAAGTCGGCCATCTTTTCCTGCACGGCAGCCAGCGCCGCTTCGTTGGCCTTCAGCTCATCGCCCAGGCCCGCCACTTCCGCCATCACGGCCGAGGTGTCTTCTCCCTTGCCCTTCAACATGCCGATCTGCTTGGACAGCGTATTGCGCTTGCCCTGCAGTTCCTCGGTACGCGTCTGGATCGCCTTGCGTTCCGACTCCAGTGCGGAAAAGCCTGCCACGTCCAGCTGGAATTTGCGGGTCGCCAGCCGGGCGGCGACGGTGTCGATATCTTTACGGAGAAGTTGGATGTCTATCATGGGATTTGCCGCTATGTCGAAAGCGCAATTGTACCAAGATGACGCCACTTCCTTCGAGTTTTACGCCCTGCGGCGGGCGGCGCGCGCGGCGCCGCCGGCTCAGATCAGCGCGGCTTTCTCGGCGGCGGTCAGGCGCTTGGCGGCGATCGTCACGACGGGCATCGATTGCTCGGCCTGGACGGTGACGACGGGGTCCGCTGCCACTTCGATCGCCTTCGGTTCCGTGGTGGCGAAGGCCAGGCCCAGCGCCACGCTGGCGACGACGACGAAGATGGCTTCCATGTGTTTGAGTGCGTTCATGATGTTCTCCTTCAGGGTTGGTGGGTACAACGCGTTCTGCGATGGTTGTACTGTACCTAAAGGCGCCCTGCGTCGCGACGGGGTTCCGACGGAGCGTTCGAAACGGGGGATGAACTGCAAAAAAACGGCGCCGAAGCCGCAGCAGACCCGACGCCGCGCAGGCCTAGCGCAGCGTGGCCGTGACGCTGTCGAGCAGCCGGTTGACCTGGGGACCGGCAGCGGGCCGGTCGTACTCGCCGGCCGTGACGACCATCGCCAGATCCAGGCTTGGCACGATGAACAGCCGCTGACCGCCATTGCCGAAACCGGCCAACCACGCATGCGGCCGGCCCAGCGCCTGCGTCGTGCCCATCCACCATTGGTGGCCGTAGCGCAGCCCGTCCGTGGTGGCGATGCGCGGCTGCAGCGACTGCGCGATCCACGCAGCCGGCACCACCTGCCGCCCTTGCCACCGGCCCTGCTGCAGCATCAGGCGGCCGAGCTTCAACAGGTCGCGCGGCGTCAGGCGCAGGCCGGAATACGCCAGTGCGCGTCCGCGCAGGTCGCGCTGCCATTCCCAATGCGTGATGCCGAGCGGTTCGAACAGGCGACGCCGCGCGTAGGCCTCCAGCGGCATGCCGGTACGCTGCTCGAGGATATGCGCGAGGATTGCCGTATTACCGCCGTTGTAGTTGAAACGCCTGCCCGGCGGTGCCATGGTCGCGCGGCTGAACACATGGCCGGCCCGGTCCGCGCGCCAGTACAGGCCCGTCTCGTCGTTGAAGCGGTCGTAGACGCCCGACTCGTTCCACGCCAGCCCCGTGCTCATGTCCAGCAGGTCGGCGATGGTGATGGCGTTCAGTTCCGGGCGCCGTGGGTCGGCCAGGGCCGGGAGCACGGCCGTGACGGCGGTTTGCGGCGACGGCACACTGCCCTCGCCTTGCGCGATGCCCCACAGCAGGCTGGTAACGGATTTGCTGATCGAACGCAGGTCATGCAGCGTTTGCGGCCCGAAATCGACGTTGCGCGCGAACGGGGAATAGATGGAGCGGTCGGCGCCGGCGCGGTAGACCTCGGTCACGAGCTCGCCGTGCCGTTCGATCAGCACACCGTGATAGGGAAAGCTACCCTGGCCGACGGCGCGGCACAGCGCGACGGCATCGAAGCCCTGCCGCAGCGCCGCCGGCTCCGGGCAGGCCGCCTGCGCCTGCGTGGCGCAGCACAGCAACGCGGCAGGCAGCAGCCATCGTCTCAACGGACCGGCGTGGCCGCATCGGCGCCCACCACCGTGTGCCACTTGCGCACGGTCCAGCGCTTGACGATCCCCTGCGTCACGTAGGGATCGGCCCTGGCGAAGGCTTCGACGACGGCCGGCGATTCGGTGGTGAACAGCAGCAGCGCGCTGTCGATCGGCTCGCCCGCCGCCCCGGCCAGCAGCAGCTCGCCCCGCCCGACGGCATCCCAGGCCAGCTTCAGGTGCTCGGCGCGGTAGGCCTCGCGGCGCGCCAGGTAATCGTCGGACAATTCATAGGCCAGCAGGTAATGCATCGATTTTCTCCGTTATGGTCGTGGACCCGAGCCAGTCGAGCACCAGTTGGTTGAATGCGTCGCCCTGGCGCAGCATCGGCCAGTGATCGGTGTCCATGGCCACGGCGCGGCTGCCGGCTTTGCCGTCCAGCTCACGCGCCCAGGCGGACGAGTGGAACATGAAGGGCTTGCGCGTGCCGTAGATGAACAGCATCGGGCACGCAGGGCGGAAGGTCCTGGCCCGCTTGTACTTGCCCGTCCACGTCGAGTAATAGGGATAGTTCTTCTGCACCGTCAGCATTTCCGGCGGCGCCGGCACGTGCATGCGCTTTGCCATCGAGCGCGTCATCGACGCGCCGATGCTGCCGCCGATGCGCCATGCGGCGGCCAGCCACAGCTGGTAGGCGACGATGCCCAGCTTGCCCTTGGCGCCGATCTCGGCCAGGTGGTCCTTCGAGCCGGCATCGCCGATATCGACGCCGACGATGCGCGCCACCAGGTCCGGATGCCGCTGCGCGAACTGGTAGCCGAACAGGCAACCCCAGTCATGCACCAGCAGGATCACAGGCCGCGCCGGGCTGACCTCTCGCACCACCGCCTCGCACAGGGCAATCAGGGAATCGAGCGAATGCTCGCCGCGTGGGGCACCCGGCTCGAAGCCGGGCCATGTGAAGCGCACGCAGCGGTAGTGCGACTTGAAGGCCGCCACCTGCCCTTCCCACAAGGCCCGGTTGTCGGGCCAGCCGTGCAGCAGCAGGATCGTCTCGGAGCCGCTGCCTTCGATCAGGACTTCGGTGCCGTTGATGGTTTTGATTTGCACTGGCCTGCCTCGCAAGAATGTTGATAAATGTACTAGCGAAAAACTATACCATGCGAAATTGGCCAGACGGCTGGAACTTTCCCGGCGGTGTCCTGTCTGATCTGGAGTGATATCCCATCCTTGGAGCAAACATGGATACGGCGACCATCAGCAGCATCGTCACACTCAGCGTCGCAGCCGCGCCGATCCTCGGGACTGCGGCATTGTTCCTCGTCGGCCTGATTGTATGGTGGCGCACGGGCTCGTCCATTACGATCCTGTCCCGACTGTGGCGCCTGGTGCACGGCAAGGTCACGCCAGCCGTTCCTGCGATCAGCGACTACCTCGACGCGCAGGGCGAAGTGACGAGGCTCACCTTTGAGACGGGTGCAAGACTGCGGACGCCCCAGCAGGCAAAACGCCTGATTGCCTGGTCCACGTGGCACGATGAAAGCTTGTGCGATGCCGCCGCATGTGGGCCCTACTTCGATTTCGAATTGCCCGGGTTAAAGGACCGTTCGAGCCAGCCGAAGCCGTGGGCCATCGTTGGCATCGGTGCCTTTTTCGCTACCCTGTCACTGGCGATTCTCACTGCGGCCCTGTTCATGATCCCGGACCGGGCCATCCTGCGGCTGACCGCTACGGGGACGTGGCTGACGATCGACCGGGAATCGGCCAAACCCATGACATTCGCGCCTGGCTTCCCCCTGGCGAGATGCAGCCGCGACTACAGCGCGATCCCGCCCCGTGCCGGCTTTACCCCGGCCGAAGTCGGGGCACTGTGCGATGCAGTCAAGGCGGAGAGTCCGGCGTCGCTGGGCCGCTTCATCGACCACAGCATCGCGGGCCAACGGCAGGTGCTAGGGGTTATCGCCGTGACGCTGGCCTGCTGGGCCTGGCCGACCTACACCACACTGCGCCACGCCGGTAAGGCCAACGCAATGCGGGAACGCTTGCGCCGGAAGGCGGCCACCGGAGCGGAACGAGAAACAGCAGCAAGCCGGGAAGAAGAACGCATCGGCGACTAAGCCGCTGGCGCCCTACTCCTCCCCAGCAGCCCGATCCATCTCCCGCAACCACGCCAGCTTATCCGCGATCTTCGCCTCGATCCCGCGCGGCACGGGCTGGTACCAGCGGGGCTCGGCCATGCCGTCCGGCAGGTAGGTTTCGCCGGCGGCGTAGGCGTTCGGTTCGTCGTGGGCGTAGCGGTATTCGTGGCCGTAGCCCAGTTCCTTCATCAACTTGGTCGGGGCGTTGCGCAGGTGGACCGGCACTTCGCGCGACTTGTCCTTCTTGACGAAGGCCATGGCTTGGTTGAAGGCGTTGTAGCCGGCGTTGCTCTTGGCCGCGATCGCCAGGTACACCACCGCCTGGCCCAGCGCCAGCTCGCCTTCGGGGGAGCCGAGGCGTTCGTAGGTTTCGGCTGCGTCGTTGACCATCGTCAGCGCGCGCGGGTCGGCCAGGCCGATGTCCTCCCAGGCCATGCGGATGATGCGGCGGGCCAGATACCTCGGGTCGGCGCCGCCGTCGATCATGCGACAGAACCAGTACAGGGCCGCGTCCGGGTGCGAGCCCCGCACGGACTTGTGCAGGGCCGAGATCTGGTCGTAGAAATTGTCGCCGCCCTTGTCGAAGCGGCGCGCGTTCAGGGTCATCGCGTTTTCGACGAAGGTGGCGTCGATGCGCGTCACGCCGGACGAATGGGCGGCCGTATCGGCCTGCTCCAAGAGGTTCAGGAAGCGGCGTGCATCGCCGTCGGCGAAGCCGATCAGCGTGTCCACGGCCACTTCGTCGAACTCGATGCCGGACAAGGTGCTTTTCCGTGCCTTGTCCAGCAGCTGGCGCATTTCCTCGTCGGTCAGCGATTTGAGCACGTACACCTGGGCGCGCGACAGCAACGCCGAGTTGACTTCGAAGCTGGGGTTTTCCGTCGTCGCCCCGATGAAGGTGACGAGGCCCGATTCGACGAAGGGCAGCAGCGCGTCCTGCTGGGCCTTGTTGAAGCGGTGGATCTCGTCGACGAACAGGATGGTGCTCTTGCCGTACTGGTCCAGGTTCTGCTGCGCCTGTTCCATCGCGGCGCGGATGTCCTTCACGCCCGCGAACACGGCCGACAGTGCGATGAAGGCCGCATCGAAGGCATTGGCCGTCAGCCGCGCCAGCGTGGTCTTGCCCACGCCGGGCGGGCCCCACAGGATCATCGAGTGCGGCTTGCCGGCCTGGAAGGCCAGGCGCAGCGGCTTGCCCTCGCCCAGCAGGTGGCCCTGGCCGATCACTTCGTCCAGCGTTTTCGGACGCAGCGCCTCGGCCAGCGGCTGGCGCGGTTCCTGCGAAAAGAGGTCGGCCATCGGGTCCGCGCTTACTGCTTGACGACGTCGGCGCCGGCCGGCATCGCGAAGCGGAACGAGGTGGCGCCCAGGGTGGGGTTCTTCTCGAATTTACGGAAGGCCAGCACCGAAGTCTGGCCGAAGTTGTCGCGCAGTTCCATCGCCTCCGGCTGGCCGTTCTTCAGGCCGATGGTGATCTGCTCGAAGCTGGTGTCCTTGGCCTTCGGCACCGCCTTCAGCCATTCCAGGCCGCCCCGCGAACCCGCCTCGGACAGGGTGAAGTTCTTCTCCATGTCGTTACTGCCGAACAGGATGGCGGCCGGCGACGAGCCCAGCGCGTCGCCCAGCTTCTTGACGGTGACCTGGTTCAGGTCCTTGTCGTAGATGTAGAGCTGTTCGCCGTCGGCCTGCAGCAGCTGCTCGTAGGGCTTCTGGTACTGCCAGATGAACTTGCCGGGGCGGGCGAACACGAAGGTGCCGGTGGATGGCGCCGACGTCTTCTTCGCACCGTCGACGTCCTTCGTCAGGGTCTGCGTGAATTCGCCCTTGGCGGCCTTGGTCGAGGCGACGAAGGCCTTGAACTGGTCCAGCGCGGCGGCGTTGGCGCCGGCGGCGGCGAACAGGCCCGCCGTCAGCACGGTGAGGATGGCAAAACGGTTCATACGGTTCATGCGGTTTATCCTTATTCTGCGGGTGTGGCCGGCACCAGGATGTCCCGGTTGCCGTTCGACTGCATCGGCGAGACGACGCCGCTCTGTTCCATTTGTTCCAGCAGGCGGGCCGCGCGGTTGTAGCCGATGCGCAGGTGGCGCTGCACCAGCGAGATCGACGCACGGCGGTTCTTCAGCACGACCTGCACGGCCTGGTCGTACATCGGGTCGGCCTCGCCGCCGCCCTCGCCCGCCGCGCCGCCCTCGCCACCGCCGCTGCCGTCTTCCAGGGTGCCGCCTTCGAGGATGCCGTCGATATAGTTCGGCTCCCCCTGCAGCTTCAGGTGGGCCACGACGCGGTGCACTTCTTCATCCGACACGAAGGCGCCGTGCACGCGCACCGGCAGGCCGGTACCGGGCGGCATGTACAGCATGTCGCCCATGCCCAACAGCGCCTCGGCGCCCATCTGGTCCAGGATCGTGCGCGAGTCGATCTTCGACGACACCTGGAAGGCGATCCGGGTCGGGATATTCGCCTTGATCAGGCCCGTGATCACATCCACAGATGGGCGCTGCGTGGCCAGAATCAAGTGCAGGCCGGCCGCACGCGCCTTCTGGGCGATACGGGCGATCAGTTCTTCCACCTTCTTACCCACCACCATCATCAGGTCGGCCAGCTCGTCGATGATGATGACGATGGTCGGCAGCTTCTCCAGCGGCTCGGGCGAATCGGGCGTGATCGAGAACGGGTTCGGGATGTGCTCCTCGCGCTTGGCCGCCTCGGCGATCTTGGCGTTGTAGCCGGCCAGGTTACGCACGCCCAGCTTGGACATCAGCTTGTAGCGGCGTTCCATCTCGTTGACGGCCCAGTTCAGCGCGTGGCCGGCCTGGCGCATGTCCGTGACGACGGGCGCCAGCAGGTGGGGAATGCCTTCGTAGACGGACATCTCCAGCATCTTCGGGTCGATCAGGATCATGCGCACGTCGTGCGGATCGGACTTGTACAGCAGCGACAGGATGGTGGCATTGATGCCCACCGATTTACCGGAACCGGTGGTACCGGCCACCAGCAGGTGCGGCATCTTGGCCAGGTCGGCCACCACCGGCTTGCCGGCGATGTCCTTGCCCAGCGCGACCGTCAGCGACGAGGCGTTGTCGTTGTAGACCTTCGAGCCGACGATCTCGGACAGGCGCACGATCTGCCGCTTCGGATTGGGCAGTTCCAGCGCCATGTAGTTCTTGCCGGGGATGGTCTCGACGACGCGGATCGACGTCAGCGACAGCGAACGGGCCAGGTCGCGCGCCAGGTTGACGATCTGGCTGCCCTTGACGCCGGTGGCCGGTTCTATCTCGTAGCGCGTGACGACGGGGCCGGGATAGGCCGCCACCACTTTCGCCTCGACGCCGAAGTCCGACAGCTTCTTCTCGATCAGGCGGCTGGTGAATTCCAGCGTCTCCACCGCCACGGTTTCCTGGGCCGGCGGCGGCTCGTCCAGCAGTGCCAGCGGCGGCAGGTCGGTGTTCTCGATGTCGCGGAACAGGGGTGCCTGCTTTTCCTTCTCGACCCGCTCGGACTTCGGAATGTTCGTCATCTGCGGCTCGACGCGGATGGTCGGTGCAGCCGCCTGTGCGCTCGGCAGGTTCGCCTGCAAGTTCGCCTGCAGATTCGGCTGCAGGTGGGCCGCCATCAGCGGCTTCTCGCGCGCCGCTTCCTGCTGCAGCTTCTCGATGACCTTTTCCGGATGGCGCTCGACATGCTTCTCGCGCTCCTTGACGACGACCTCCTCGCGCTTGACGGTGGCGGCCTGGCCCTGGCGGCGGTCTTCGCGGTCGTGGTAGCGCAGCACGACCCACTCGATCGACGTCTCGATGGCGCCGCCGATGCGCTCGGCCACCGTCATCCACGATACGTGGAAGAACCAGGAGAAGCCGGTACCGAACAGCAGCAGCAGCATCAGGGTGCCGCCGGTCGAGCCCAACCCCACGTGGGCCGCCTTGCCGATCAGTTCCCCCAGCACGCCGCCGGCCGCGCGCGGCAGTTCCACGTGCAGCGCGCGCATGCGCAGGTATTCCAGGCCCATGCTGCCGATCAGCAGCAGCACGAAGCCGGCCAGGCGGATCAGCCCTTCGTGGCTGTGCTCCTGGTCTTCCTCGGGCGGTTCGTCCAGCAGGAAGCGGTGCGTCAGTCGGCGGTAGCCCCGCCACACGTAGCGCACCAGGTACAGGCACCACCACCAGGCGGAAAAGCCGAAGATGTACAGCATCAGGTCGGAAATCCACGCACCGGCGCGGCCGCCCAGGTTCGAGACCTTCGGCACCAGGCTGGCATGGGACCAGCCCGGGTCGACCTTGTGGTAGCTGGCCAGGATCAGGATGAAATACAGGCAGACCGCGGCAAGCGCGAACCAGCGTGCCTCGGACAGCAGCCGCACCAGCCGGTTCGGCAGGGGCTGGCGCTCGGTTGCCGCGCGCGTGCGCGTGTAGCTGTTGCCAGCCGTTTGACTTGTTTTGCTCATAAGTGTTACTGCTTGACGCCCGTGTGAAGCGGATGCTGTTGTTACGCGCGGAAAATTGATTGCTATTGCACCTATTTTAAGGCATACGCGGCCCCGCCGGCCTTTCTGTATAGGGGAAATGCGGGCATTTCACCATCTTGGGGCGGCCCCGGCCGTGGCGCCCCGCCAACTGCACAGCCGGAACGGTTTGGCGCCGTTCCCTTATAATCGCGGTTTGCCCGCGCGCAGGGGCTATTTCATCGCCACGCGCCGCTCTTGTGCTTCAGAGCAAGGCCCCAATCTTCGGTTAATCCCGGGTTCCATCCCGTTTTTGCAGAGAATTTTCCATGACCACTACCAAACACGCCCGCGTTCTGATCCTTGGCTCCGGCCCGGCCGGCTACAGCGCCGCCGTTTACGCCGCGCGCGCCAACCTGAAGCCGATGCTGATCACCGGCGTCGAACAGGGCGGCCAGCTGATGACGACGACGGATGTCGAGAACTGGCCGGGCGACCCGCTGGGCGTGCAGGGTCCGGAACTGATGCAGCGCCTGCTGCAGCATGCGGAGCGCTTCAATACCGAAATCGTATTCGACCACATCCACACGGCGAAGTTGTCGGAAAAGCCCTTCCGTTTGATCGGTGACGCGGGCGAGTACACCTGCGACGCGCTGATCCTGGCCACGGGCGCCTCGGCGCAGTACCTGGGCCTGCCGTCGGAAGAGGAATTCATGGGCCGCGGCGTCTCCGCCTGCGCCACCTGCGACGGCTTCTTCTACCGTGGCCAGGAAGTGGCCGTCATCGGCGGCGGCAATACGGCCGTCGAGGAAGCGCTGTACCTGTCCAATATCGCCAGCAAGGTCACCCTGATCCACCGCCGCGACAAGTTCCGCGCCGAGCCCATCCTGGTGGATCGCCTGATGGCCAGGGTCGCCGAAGGCAAGATCGAGCTGAAACTGAACAACAACCTGCATGAAGTCAACGGCGACACCAGCGGCGTGACGGGCCTGACCCTGAAGTCGAACGACGGCGAGCTGTCGACGATCTCCGTGCACGGCCTGTTCGTGGCGATCGGCCACAAGCCGAACACGGGCATCTTCGAAGGCCAGCTGGACATGCACAACGGCTACCTGAAGACGCGTGCCGGCACCGAAGGCATGGCGACGGCGACGTCGATCCCGGGCGTGTTCGCCGCCGGCGACGTGCAGGATCACGTCTACCGCCAGGCCATCACCAGCGCCGGCACGGGCTGCATGGCCGCACTGGACGCCCAGCGCTACCTGGAAGCGCAAGAGTAAAACCATCGCAAGAGGAGCCGGCATCATGGCGGGATTGAAGAGCTTTGCCGACCTGAAGGGGCTGTCGAAGCAGCTCAAGGAAGACCACGAGGCGCGCGCCGCGGCCGAAGCGGAGCGCATCGAGCAGGAGAAGAAGCTGGTGGCGGAAGCGAATATCTTCCGCGGCAGCCTGGGCGGCGTCAAAAAGCTGCCCGAATCGAACCGCTACGTGCCGCGCGCGCCCAAGCCCATCCCGGCCGCGCCGGCGCCGAAGCGCAAGCTCAGCGCCGGGGAGCAGAAGGACGACGACGCGGCCGTGCTGCGCGAGGCCATGCTGTCGGACCTGTTCGAGGTCGACCATTACATGGAAGAAGACCCGTCGCTGAACTACCTGGCGCCCGGTGTCGGCAACGACGTGATGAAGCGCCTGCGCAAGGGCCACTGGCCCGTGCAGGACGAGCTCGACCTCCACGGCCTGCGCCGTGACGACGCCCGCAACGCCATCGGCCAGTTCCTGCAGCAGGCCAACCGCCGCAACCACCGCTGCGTCTGCGTCATCCACGGCCGCGGCTTCGGCTCGAAAGGCCAGGAACCGGTGCTGAAATCCATGGTCCACAGCTGGCTCGTGCAAACGGACGGCGTCATCGCCTTCAGCCAGGCCCGCCCGTCCGAAGGCGGCGAAGGCGCCCTGATCGTACTGCTGCGCGCCGCCCTGCGGCCCGAACGCTAGCTACCCGCTTAGTTGCCAGAAAACCGGTGTCAGACCGCTGCGGCGGACCGACCGGTTTCCAGGCAACTGTCTTCTTCGATTCGGTGTGAGACACCGAATCGGAAGTGAACCGACCGCGCTTTGTTGCTCCAAAACCGGTGTCTGACCGCTGCGGCGGACCGACCGGTTTTGAAGCAACTGTCTTCTTTGCGGCAACCCGCCTGCATGGTAGCCTGTGGGATCAACAACTTTTCCCGCGCCGCATGAAACTCGTTCCGCACGTTTCCCTCGTTACCGTCATCGAAGTGGTGGCCATCATGGTCGGGGCCTTTTCCGGCTTCGTCGAGGCGCGGCGCAAGCGGATGGACATTGTCGGCGTCATCATCGTTGCCTTCATCGCCGCGTTCGGCGGCGGTACCTTGCGCGATATCCTGCTCGACAAACGGCCCCTATTCTGGGTCGAGCACCAGGAATACACCATCCTGCTGTTCATCCTGGCGCTGACGGTGGCGCCGTTCATGAAGCACCTGCGCCACATCGTGTCGGAGCGGCTGATCGTGTGGGCCGATGCGCTGGGCCTGGGCCTGTTCGCGGTGGCCGGCGTGTCGCAGGCGCAGGCGGCCGGCATGCCCGTGTTTATCGCGGCGATGATGGGGGTGATCACGGGGATTTTCGGCGGCGTGCTGCGCGACATCGTCTGCAACGAGGTGCCGATGGTATTCAGGGACGGCAAGCCCTACGCGATCTGCGCCTTCGTGGGCTGCTGGATGTACATCGTGCTGCAGCATGTGGACGTGCCGGAAGACTTCCGGCTGTGGCTCAGCGCCGCCACCATCAGCATGTTGCGGCTGCTGACGTGGAAGTTCGACCTGCGCATCGGGCGCCCGTCATAGGCTGATGACGGCCGGGCTCGCGTCCATGTCGGTGGACACGAGCCCGGCAGCCAACGTCGGTCGAACCGTCGTCAGACGGCGTCCGGCCCCGTCTCGCCGGTGCGGATGCGCACCACCTGCTCGACGTTCTGCACGAAGATCTTGCCGTCGCCGATCTTGCCCGTGCGGGCGGCCTTGATGATGGCGTCGACCACCTGCTCGGCCACGCCATCGTCGACCACCACTTCCACCTTCACCTTCGGCAGGAAGTCGACCACGTATTCGGCGCCCCGGTACAGCTCCGTGTGGCCCTTCTGGCGGCCAAAGCCCTTCACTTCCGTGACCGTCAGGCCGGTGACGTTGACTTCGGCCAGCGCCTCGCGGACTTCGTCGAGTTTGAAGGGCTTGATGACGGCGGTAATCTGTTTCATGGCATTCTCCTTATTGAATCGATGGGGTCCGGCTCACGCGTCGGGCACGGTCTTCAGGTTTTCCAGCCACAGCCTTGACTCCGAATCGCTCGGTGCGCGCCAGTCGCCCCGTGGCGACAGCGAACCGCCGGAACCGACCTTCGGCCCGTTCGGCACGCAGCTGCGCTTGAACTGGCTGGTCTGGAAGAAGCGGCGCAGGAAGATGCCGAGATTGTGCTTGATGTCCTTCAGCGCGTATTCGTTGCGCGCCACGTGCGCCTCTTCGGGCCAGGCCCCGAGCGTGCGGTCCTTCCACGCGTGGTGCGCGAGGAAGGCCACCTTGGTCGGCGCGAAGCCGAAGCGCAGCGTGTAGTACAGGTTGAAGTCCTGCAGTTCGTAGGGGCCGATGACGCTTTGCGTGCTTTGCGCGGGGGCGCTGTCATTGGCCTTGCCCGGCACCAGCTCGGGGCTGATCTCGGTGTTGACGACATCCATCAACACGCGCGAATCGGCGTCGCCGAACTGGCGGCTCTCGGCCACCCAGCGCACCAGGTGGGCGATCAGCGTCTTCGGCACGCTGGCGTTGACGTTGTAGTGCGACATATGGTCGCCCACGCCGTAGGTGCACCAGCCCAGCGCCAGCTCGGACAGGTCGCCCGTGCCGATGACGATGCCGTTGACATGGTTCGCCAGCCGGAACAGGTGGCTGGTCCGCTCGCCCGCCTGCACGTTTTCGAACGTGACGTCGTACTCCTCGCGCCCTTCGGAGTACGGGTGGCCGATGTCCTTGAGCATCTGGATGCAGCTGGGCCGGATGTCGATTTCGGCGGCCGTGCAGCCGACGAAAGCCATAAGCCTACGCGCCTGCTCCAGGGTGCGCGTGCTGGTGGCGAAGCCCGGCATCGTGTAGGCCATGATGTTCGTGGCCGGCAGGTTCAGGCGCTCCATCGCCTTGGCGCACACCAGCAGCGCATGTGTCGAATCGAGCCCGCCGGAGATGCCGATGACGACCTTCTTCATGCCGCTGGCGGACAGGCGCTGCACCAGTGCCTGCACCTGGATGTTGTAGACCTCCATGCAGCGCTTGTCGCGCAGGGCCGGATTGGCCGGCACGTACGGGAAGCGCGCCACGTTGCGGAGCAGCGGCAGCACCTCGCGCGCCGGCACTTCCAGCGCGAAGTTCACGGTGCGGAAGTCCGCCACCTGGTCGGCATGGCGGCGCATCGACTGGCCGAAGGTATTGGTGCGCATGCGGTCGCGCGACAGGCGTTCCAGGTCGACGTCGCCGAAGATCAGGTGCGACTCGTCCTGGAAGCGCTCGGCCTCGGCCAGCAGGTCGCCGTTCTCGTAGATCAGGGCCTGGCCGTCCCAGGCCAGGTCGGTGCTCGACTCGCCCCGCCCCGCCGACGAGTACAGGTAGGCCGCCAGGCAGCGCGCCGACTGCTGGCTGACCAGCTGGTGGCGGTAGTCGGACTTGCCGACGACGATATTCGACGCGGACAGGTTGACCAGCACGGTGGCGCCGGCCAGCGCCGCATACGACGACGGCGGCACCGGCACCCACACGTCCTCGCAGATCTCGGCGTGGAAGCGCAGCAGCGGCAGGTTCGCCACCTGGAACAGCAGGTCGGCGCCGAATGGCACGCGCTGGCCCAGCAGCTCGATCTGGTCGGAGATGGCGTCGTCGGCGCTGCTGAACTGGCGCACCTCGTAGAACTCGTTATAGTTGGGCAGGTAGATCTTCGGCACCACACCCTGGATGCGCCCGCCCGCGACGACGACGGCGCAGTTGAACAGCCGGTGGTCGACCCGCAGCGGCAGGCCGACGATCAGCGCGGCGGGAATGCGGATCGACGCCTCCAGCACCTGGTTCAGCGCCACCAGCACCGTGTCGAGCAGCGCGCGCTGGTGAAACAGGTCGTCGCAGGTATAGCTCGACAGGCCCAGCTCGGGAAAGGCCACCAGCAGCGCGCCCTTGGCGGCGGCCTGTTCGGCCAGCAGGATGGTCTGCTCGGCATTGTAGAGCGGGTCGGCCACGCGGCAGCGCGGCACGCCCACGGCCAGCCGGACGAAATCGTGCGAATACAAGTTGTGGAATGGTTGCGGCATGGGGAGCGGAGTCGACATGAATGGCGAAGATTTTAACATCGACCTTCGCGCGCCGTGTCCCGCACCCCGCCACTGCTACCCTGCCGGCGCTTCCTGGCCCACCATGTCGGGACAGTCCGGCTCCGTGTCGTAGCCCAGCGCGTAGTAATAACTGGCGTAGGGCCTCGCATCCGTGCGCGCGCGCAGCAGCGCGATCCGCACGCCTTCGCCCGTGGTGCAATGGCGTACGAACACGGGCGGCGCGCCGTCAGCGAAGCGTACTTCGTGCGTCTGCGCGTCGAGCGGCCGCACCTTCGCCATGCCGTCGAAGCCGAAGCCCAGGCCCGGCCAATCGTCCTTCCGGACTTTGCCGGCGGGCGCGTAGCGGCCCGCGATGCGCCGGCCTTCCTCGTCGCCGTCCGGCCGCTCGTGCAGCAGCATGCGCGACATGTCGCCGACCGGGCGCGGCACCTTGTCGCCGAAGACGAAGCAGCAGTCCAGGCCCTTGCGGTCGAAAAAGGCGACCGGCAGCTTGCGTGCCCGGTCGTGGTCGATATTGGCCTGCGTCGTATACAGGTAGGCGTGCCCGCCGTCCGCCACATCGACGACATACAAGGCCGGGTCGGCCGGGCGGGAGCAGGATTGCAGCAGTGACAGCAGCGGCACGGCCAGCAGCAGCGGAAGTTTTTTCATACGTAGCGAACAAGGACGAGCACGCGATTATAGTGCGCCACGGCGCCGCACGAATTTGCGTACAATGCCGCGATGACCTACCGTACTGGCGTGCTCTCCTCCCTTGCCGATGCCGGCGCCCCCGCATGGTCCGCGCTGCTGGCGTGCCAGGCCCCGGCCGGCGAGCCCAATCCCTTCCTGTCCTACGCCTTCCTGCACGCGCTGCACGAATCGGGCAGCGCCTGCGCCGACACGGGCTGGCAGCCGCAATACCTGGCACTGTGGGACGACACGAACGAAGGTTCCGAGCTGGTGGCGGCCATGCCGCTGTACGTCAAGTCACACTCGTACGGCGAATACGTGTTCGACTGGGCCTGGGCCGACGCCTATCACCGCAACGGCGTCGAGTACTACCCGAAGCTGCTGTCGGCGATTCCGTTCACGCCCGTGACGGGGCCCCGCCTGCTGGCGCGGGACGACGAGGCGCGCGCCACCCTGGTGGCCTACCTGTGCGCGCAGCAGGAGGCGGCTGGCATGTCGTCGACCCACGTGCTGTACCCGCCGGCCGATCAGGCCGCGCAATTGCACGAGGCGGGCTTCATGCTGCGCTCGAACGTGCAGTTCCACTGGCTGAACCAGGACTACGCCGACTTCGACGCCTTTCTTGCCACCCTGGAGCACAAGAAGCGCAAGAATATCCGCGCCGAGCGGCGCAAGGTGCGCGAGGCGGGCGTGACGATGCGGCGCATCCGCGGGGCGGACGCCACGCCGGCCGACTGGCGCTTCTTCCACCGCTGCTACCGCAACACCTACGCCGAGCACCGTTCCTCGCCCTACCTGAACCTGGATTTCTTCCAGCGCATCGGCGCGACGATGCCGCAGAACCTGCTGCTAGTGGTGGCCGAGCGCGACGGCCAGCCCATCGCGGCCTCGCTCGTCATCCACACGGCCGACACCCTGTACGGCCGCTACTGGGGCGCCATCGAGCACGTGCCCTGCCTGCACTTCGAAACGGCCTATTACCAGCCGCTGGAGTTCTGCATCGAGCAGGGCATCGCCACCTTCGAAGGCGGCGCCCAGGGCGAGCACAAGATGGCGCGCGGCTTCCTGCCGACCAAAACGTGGTCGGCCCACTGGCTGGCCCACCCGGCCTTCTCGGACGCCGTCGAGCGCTTCCTGGAACGCGAAAGCGGCGGCATCGAAGCCTATATGGACGAGCTGAACGAGCGCAATCCGTTCAAGGACTGACGACAGCACTGCACGACCGCGTGCCACACGGGCCGCCGCGCCGGGCGCGGCGTCGCCGGAATATCCCGTCGGACCCGGCCGGCCTTTCTGTCGTATATCCGCACATCCGCCAATAAATCCGTGAACGGTGCGCGGAAACCGCGCCACCCTGTTACTCTGCGTACTTGCGCAGTGGAAATACGCCTCCGGACCGGGCCTTCCACGCCCCTCCTCTTTCCGGCGCCCCGAATGCGCCGGTTGCATACCCACTTGAAAGACAGTGGTCACTTCCGGGCTCGCCGCCGACATTGTCAGCAAGGCGACCCCGGCCTCCCCCGCCAGCGCCACCAGTAACCCGCGCCCGCACAGTTTGCCAGACACCCTTGCGCCTGATCCGAGATGGCGTCCGCACGTACCTGTAACCAGGGTGCTCGGATGCGGTCGCCTTTCGTCGCGGATGCATTCATGGACCGTTGCGCCTTCCGGTGTGCCGGTCCAGCCACCCCATGAGGCCATGAACGATGAAGACCAAATTGATTCCCTGTGCGCTGCTGGCCCTGAGCCACGGCGTGTTCGCCCAGCAGTTGCCGACCGCCGGCAGCCAGTTGCAGCAGATTCCGCCGGCGCCGATGCCGGAAAAACGGGCGCCTGCCATCGCCCGGCCCGCCGTCGCCCCCGCCGCCACGGCCGCCGAGCCGGCCGGCATGACCATCGTCGTCCAGCGCCTTGGCGTGACCGGATCGCAGGTCTATGCCGAAGCCGACCTGCTGGCGCTGACCGGCTTTCGCGCCGGCAGCGAACTGTCGCTGGCCGACCTGCGCGCCATGGCCGCGACGATCGCCGCCTTTTATCACCGCAACGGCTACTTCCTGGCGCAGGCCTACCTGCCGCAGCAGGACATCCGCGACGGCGCAGTGACGATCGCGGTCATCGAGGGGCGCTACGGCAAGGTCGCGCTGCGCAACGGCAGCCGGGTGTCCGATGTCGTGGCCAACCGCCTGCTGGACGGGCTCGGCGAAGGCGACATCGTCGCCATCGACGCGTTGGAAGAACGGCTGCTGCTGCTGTCGGACCTGCCCGGCGTGGGCGTCAAATCGACGCTGGTACCCGGCGCATCGGTCGGTGCTTCCGACTTGATCGTGGACCTGATTCCGGGCCCGCGCGTATCGGGCAGCGTCGACGCCGACAATGCCGGCAACCGCTATACGGGTGCCTACCGGGCGGGGGCGACCGTCAACCTGAACGAGCCGGCCGGCCAGGGCGACGTCGCCACCTTGCGCGTGCTGAGCTCGGGCTCCGGGCTGAACTACGCACGCCTGTCCTACCAGGCACAGCTCGGGCGCGCCAGCGCCGGCGTCGCATACAGCCAGCTGCGCTACCGCCTGAAGCGCGAATTCGCGCCGCTCGATGCCAGCGGCACCGCGCGGATCGCCAGCATCTACGGCGCCTATCCGCTGTTGCGCTCGCGTGACACCAACCTGACGGCGCTGCTGAGCTTCGATACGAAGCGCTTCGAGGACCGGATCGGCGCCACCGCCAGCGTGGCCAGCAAGCGTGCGCGCGTGCTGACAGCCAGTCTGGCCGGCGACCATCGCGACCGGCTCGGCGGCGGTGGCCTCGGCACTTACGGGCTGGCCTGGTCGTCCGGCCAGGTCGACCTGCGCACCCCGGCGCTGCATGCGTTCGATGCCGCCTCGGCCGGCAGCGAAGGCCACTTCAACAAGCTGGCCTTCCATGCGGCACGGCTGCAAGGCGTGTCGGAGTCGCTGTCCTTGTATGCGGCCATCAATGGCCAGCTGGCGTCGAAGAACCTGGATGTGTCGGAAAAAATGGAACTGGGCGGCATGTACGGCGTGCGCGCCTACCCGGAAGGGGAAGCCTATGCGGACCAGGGCTACGTGCTGAACCTGGAAGCGCGCCTGGCGCTGCCGCCGGTTCCGGCCGGCGTGCCGGGGCGCTTGCAGCTGGTCGGCTTTGTCGATCACGGCAGTGTCAGCACGAGCAAGGACCCGTGGACGAGCGCACCGAACCATCGGTCGCTGTCCGGTGCCGGCGTCGGACTGATCTGGGCAGACACCAACAATTTCGTCGTCAAGGCCTACTACGCCCACAAGCTCGGTAGCGCGCCAGCCTTGTCCGCGCCGGATTCGGCGGGCCGGTTCTGGCTCCAGGCCATCAAGTACTTCTGATCTCGTCGACCAATCTGCATAACAGGGACATTCAATGAACAATATCTACCGATCGATCTGGAACGCCGCCGCCGGCACCTTCGTTGCCGTGTCCGAGCATGCCAAGGGCGCCGGCACGCAATCCTCCCACGGGACCGGGCTGGCCATGACGGCACTGCCGATGACGGCACTGGCGCTGTCGCTGATGCTGGTCGGCACGGTTGCCCACGCGCTGCCGACCGGCGGCGTCGTGACGGCGGGAGTTGCCGCGATCGGCGGCACGCCGGGCAGTGCCGTCATCACGCAGTCAACGCCGAATGCGGTAATCAACTGGCACGGCTTTGACGTGGCGCCGGGCGAATCCGTGCGCTTCATCCAGCCGGGCAGCAATGCGGTGGCGCTGAACCGGGTGCTCGGATCGGACCCGTCCAGCATCCTGGGTACCCTGTCGGCGAACGGCAAGGTGTTCCTGATCAACCCGAATGGCATCCTGTTCGGCCGGGGCGCCACCGTCAACGTGGCCGGCCTGGTCGCTTCCAGCCTGGCGCTCGGCGATGCAGATTTCATGGCGGGCCGTTACGGCTTTGCCGGCACGGGCACGGGCACCGTGACCAATCACGGCACGATCAACGCGCCGGGCGGCTATGTGGCGCTGCTCGGTGCCCGTGTGGCGAACGACGGCATCATCGCGGCCCGCCTTGGCAGCGTCGCGCTGGCAGCCGGCAGCGCCATCACCCTCGACGTTGCCGGTGACGGCTTGCTCAATGTCGCCATCGGCCAGGGCGCCATCGACGCGCTGGTGCAAAACGGCGGCCTGATCCAGGCGGACGGCGGACAGGTGCTGCTGAGCGCCCGGGCCGCCGGCGGCCTGCTGCAAGGCGCCGTCAACAACAGCGGCGTGATCGAGGCGCGCAGCCTGGAACAGCGCCACGGCACGATCCGGCTGGCAGGCGACGCCACGACCGGATCGGTGCAGGTCGGCGGCAAGCTGGATGCCTCCGGCCTGGGCGCGGGACAGACCGGCGGTACCGTGCAGGTGCTGGGCAATAGCGTCAACCTGACGGGCGCCACCATCGACGCGTCCGGCGACGCAGGGGGCGGCCTGGTGCATATCGGCGGCGGCTTCCACGGCGACCCGGCCATCCCCGCGGCCCACGACACCGTGGTCGATGGCGGCGCGGTCCATGCCGACGCCATCGCCACCGGCAACGGCGGGCGGATCGCCCTCTGGTCCGTCGGCCGCACCGCCGTCAATGCCACGCTGACGGCACGCGGCGGCGCCCGGGGTGGCGATGGCGGCTTTATCGAGACGTCCGGCAAGGACGTGGTGCTGGGCGCCGGCAAAAGCATCAGCACCGTGGCGCCGCAAGGCCGCACCGGTACCTGGCTGCTCGATCCCGTCAACTGGACCATCGCCGCAGCCGGCGGCGACGAGACGCCGGGCGACGTGGTGACCAGCCTGGCAAGTTCGGATCGCCTGATCAACGCGACCAATGACATCACCGTGGCCGACGCCCTGGTCTGGACGACAGGCCAGAAGCTGGCACTGGACGCCGGCCATGACGTGCGGATCGACGCGGCCATGACCGCCAGCACCGCCGGCTCCGCCATCGTGCTCACGGCGGGCAACGACGTCCTGGTCAACGCGGCACTGACGGCCAGCGCCATGGGGTCGCGCATCGTCTTGACGGCCGGGCGCGATGTCACCAGCACCGCAGCCGTGACGGCCACCGCCACGAACGCGAACATCGCCATGACGGCCGGCCGCGACGTCAGCGTCGTCGCCGTCACCGCGGACGGCGGCGGCTCGGCCGACCTGGTCGCCCGTGGCACCGTGACGCTGAATGGCCAGGTCAGCGCCGACAACGGCGCCGTGACGCTGGTTGCCGACAACGACGGCACCGGCCCGGGCATCGCCGGCGGCACCGTGCGCTTTGTCGGACCGGCCTCGGTCAGCGCCATGGCGACGACGATCCGCTTCAATCCCGCCACCTACGCGGGCACCACCACCGAAATCGCCGATTACACGACCAAGGTTGCCTCGGGCGCCATCGACGCCAGGGCATGGGTATTCGCGCAGGCCGATAACAAGGTCTACGACGGCAATCGCGCCGCCACCCTGTCCCTGCGCGGCACGCCAAACGTGGGGAACAGCGTCGCGCTGGTTGCAGGCAGTGCCACGTTCGACAACAAGAACGTCGGCACCACCAAGCCGGTGGCCTTTACCGGCTATACGCTTGGCGGCGCCGACGGCGCGAAATTCGCGCTGTTCGCGCCCTTCGGCACCACGGCCGGATCCGGCACGACAACGGCCGACGTCACGCCCCGGCCCCTGAACGTGACGGCCACGGGAACGAACAAGGTCTATGACGGCCGCCGGACCGACGTGGTGGCGCTGGCCGACGACCGCGTCGCCGGAGACCTCCTCGGCATCACCGCAACGACGGCGAACTTCGTCAACGCGAACGTAGGCAACGGCAAGGCTGTGAGGGTGACGGGCATCAGGGTGACCGGTGCCGACGCTGGCAACTACAGCGCCAACACGACGGTGGCCACCACGGCGAACATCACGCCGGCGCCGCTGACGGTGCGCGCGAACGACGCCACCAAGACGTATGGCCAGACCTTGGTGCTGTCGCCGTTGGCCTTTACCCAGGTAGGCCTGGTCAACGGCGAGACCATCGGCAGCGTCGATCCGGCCAGTGCCGGCACGCCCGCCGGCGCCAGCGTGGCCGGCAACCCCTATGCGATCGTTCCGGGCACGGCCAGCGGCGGCACGTTCTCGGCGTCCAACTACGTCATCACCTACCTGAACGGCACGCTGGTCATCCACCAGGCGCCGTTGAGCGTGACGGCCAACGATGTGACGAGGGCCTACGACCAGGGCGCCGTGCTGGCCGGCTTCACCACCAGCGGCCTGGTCAACAGTGAAACGGTCGGCAGCGTCACCCAGACCAGCCCCGGCATCGTGGCTTCGTCCGCCACGCCGGGCACTTACACGATCACGCCCAGCGCCGCCACTGGCGGCACGTTCAGTCCCGGGAACTACGCCATTACCTACACGGCGGGCACGCTGACCGTGCAGGCGGCGGGCGTAACGCCCCCCGTCGTGGTGCCACCGGTCGTCGTTCCGCCCGTGGTGGGGACGCCGGTCATCGCGCCGGTGCCGCTTCCTCCTGCGCCGGGCACACCGCCGCCGTCGACGCCCGCCTTGCCGGCTACGCCTTCGACACCCTTCCCGGAAAGCGCTGCGTCCTACCCGCCAGTGCGGACACCGGTGTCGAACGTGCCGGTCGCGACGCGGGAAGCACCGTCGCCCGTCATCGTGCTGGCGCCGCCGCCTGCCGGGCTGCCGACACTGTCGCCGCCGCGTGGCCCCATCGAGCCGCAAGCCGAGCTGCCCGCAGCGCCGGTGCCAGGCGCCCCCGCGTCGCCCGATCCAGCGGCGATCAAGCCGCCGGCCGATCCGGCCACCACGGTGCCGGTACGCCGCATCAGGAAGCAGGACCGCAATTGAGCCCGTCCATGCCCGATCTGGCCGATGCAGTGTGCTGGCACCGACCGACCGCATGAACATACTCATGCCGTCGTTCGGCGCGAACCTTGCCCGCCGCATCGGCTTCGGCTGCCTCGCAGCCGTCGTCGCCTTCATGCCGGTTATGGCAGCCGGGGCACCCGCGAAGCCACCGGACCCCGTTGGCGCGCCTTCCACCGCGCGCGCGCCGGCGCGTGCCGATTTCGGCGATGTCACGCCATCGGCCGATGCGCGCCAGCTGGCGGACTGGGTCCTCGACGCCAACGACCATCGCCAGCTGCCCTTCCTCATCGTCGACAAGAAGCAGGCCACGGCTTACGCCTTCCATGCGGACGGCGTCCTGCGCGGTGCTGCCGCCGTCCTGCTGGGCCTGGCCATTGGCGACGACTCCGTGCCAGGCATCGGCCAGCGCAAGCTGTCGGCGATCCGGCCCGTGGAACGCACCACGCCCGCCGGCCGCTTCGTCGCGGCGCTCGATCGCAACCTGCATGGCGCGCAAATCCTGTGGGTCGACTACGATGCCGCGATCTCGCTGCATCGCGTCGTCACGGCCGCGCCGAAAGAGCGCCGCGCCGAGCGGCTGGCAAGCCCGACGCCGCTCGACAACCGCGTCTCCTACGGCTGCATCAATGTGCCGAAGGCGTTTTTCGACGGCGTCGTCGTCCCCGCGTTCAAGGGCACCAACGGCATCGTCTATGTGCTGCCCGAAACCCGTTCGGCGCACGCCGTGTTCGGCTCATACGACGTGGACCGGCAGCGCTGAAAAGTCGGCCGCGCCGCCGATGTGCACCGCGCTTACTTCAGTGCCACACTCCAGTTCTTCTCCACGCACTTGACGTAATTCCCCGCGATCAGCGCGCTGTACGGCGTCTGGTAGTTCACCAGCTGGCACTGGTAGTCGCCGCCGGCGTTCCAGTTCTTCTCCCAGTAGATCGGGTAGGCCGCCGAGCTGGATGGCCCGAAGCGCTGCATCGTCGCGCACGACAGCTGCTCGCTGCCCACGTTCCAGCCCAGGTCCTGCGCGAACTGCTTGTAGTAGTCGATGCGGTTCTGCGCCGCCGCCTTTTCCGTGCCGGTGCCGCATTCGGCATTGATGATCATGATGGTGGTGGCGAAGTTGTTGCCAGCACCAGCCGCGACGTCGGCCGCGTTGGGCACCCAGGTGCCGTCGATCACGTGCAGCATCGATGGCTTGGGCGGCTGCGGATAGACGAAGAAGAAGGTGGCCGAGGCGAGGTTCAGCCACGTCGACGCCACCAGGTCGGGATTTTTCAGCAGCACGGACTGGTCGCCGTTGTGCATCACCTGCGAGAACGGGCCGTAGTTGTAGTTGTACGAAAGCTGCTTGGCGCCCCGGCCGAAATACTTCTTGAAGCTGCCGTCGGCATTGGTGCCGCAGGTCCACACCGAATTGAACACGGGGTCGGCGCATTCAGCGTTGTAGCCACAGCTGGTGCCCGTTTCGTCGCAGCCCATCTCGCGCAGGTACTTCAGGCCCTGGCGCCATTGCGGCAGCGGGATGCTGGCGTTGTGGTCGCCCGTCTCCTGGGCGAAATGCGCGAACATCGTCGCCAGCGAATGGCGGCAGATGGCGTCGGCGTTGCGGCCATCGGTGTAGTCGTCGCACACGGCGGGGAATTTGGCCACTGCCTGCAGGAAGCGCTGGTAGGTGTAGCTGGCCTCGCGCGCGGAAAAGTAGAAGTCCCACTTCGCCGCCGGCAGCAGGCGCTCGACCCGACGCACGTTGACGGGATTGGCTGCCCTGCCCGGCGTCACCGCTTCCACGCCGGCGTTGTCGAGCGTGCGCACGGAAGCCTTCACCTTGCGGAAGAAATCGTTGTCGGTCAGCTGCGCCTCGCGCGCCTCGGCCTGGGCCTTGGTCGGCACCCCGCCTGGCTGCGTGGGCGGCGTGCCGGGATCGGGCACGGGCCCGGTGGCGTCGCCCAGGTACTTCCACGGTCCGTACGGATCCGCGCCGGGCGCACTGCCCTGGTTCCACCACTTCGCTTCGTACTGCTTGCCCTGGTAGGTGGCGCAGACGCCGGCCGTGTAGACCTGGCTGCTGCTCCAGGCCGGGCAACTGGCCGCCACAGCGCCGGCGACCGCGCCGCCGGACAGGGTTCGCGTGGCCGGCGTGCTGCCATCGCCACCGCCGCAGGCGGTAAGGAGCAGCGCCAGCGCCGGCGCGACGAATTTCGAAGTGTGCATGGTGTCTCCCGTGGGTGCGCGGCGAGGGCCGCGTCTGGGCAATACGATGAGCTGGGTCCCGGCACTGGTCAAGTGGTTTCAAAACATGCTGGCCGGTTAAGACCAGTTGCCTTTGCGTCGCGGCCAGGCGCGCTGCCGGCGCCGTCCCGCCACAGCGCGGCCGCATGTTCCAAACGAGACATCCTGTTATGCGGGCAGTACCGCTTTGCGCGCCGCCGGAAGTGGTATGCAGGCGTCCATGTCGAGCGAACGCCACGCCGGCCCGTTCTGCGCTAGGCTATCGCCACGGCGCTTGAGGCCGCCGGCCCGCCTCATGTCAATCCTCGGAGAGTTTCATGAAACTGGCTGATTTGAAGGTTGCCGCCCGCCTGTACGTCGGCTTTGCCGCCGTGATCGCGGTGCTGCTCGTGATGGTCGTCGTCGCCTACCGCAATTTCGCCGCGCTCAGTGCGGCCAACGGGATGAACGTGCATACCTACCAGGTCATGGCCGAAAGCAAAGGCATGCTGGAAAGCCTGATCAATATCGAGACAGGCCAGCGCGGCTTTTCGCTGACGGGCAACGACGCCTCGCTGGAACCGCTGAGCAATGGCAAGCGCGGTTTCGACGAGCACCTGGCCCGGGCGCGGCAGCTCACTGCCGACAATCCGGCCCAGCAGCAGCGGCTGGCGCAACTGCAGGCGGCCGAGCAGCAATGGCTGGCCGCCGCCATCGATCCCGCCGTGGCCCAGCGCCGCGCCGTGCTGGCCGGCAGCGCTGCCCTCGACACCGTCGTCGCGCTGGAACAGCAGGGCAAGGGCAAGAACGCGATGGATGCCATGCGCGCCTTGCTGGCCGAAATCGGCGGCGCCGAGGAACAGCTGCTCAAGGTCAGGGCCCTGGAAGCCGAAGCCCTGCAAACCCAAACGGCCGCGGTGCTGGTGGGCGGAGGCCTGCTGGCCGCCGCCATCGCCGCCCTTGTCGCCTATCTGCTGGCCAACAACATCACGCGTCCGCTGAACCAGGCCGTCGGGCTGGCACAGCGGGTGGCGGCGGGCGACCTCACTTCCCGCATTGACGTCACGTCCAATGACGAGACGGGCCAGCTGATGGCGGCCCTGCGCGACATGAACGGTGCGCTGGCCGGCATCGTCACCCAGGTACGCCAGGGCACGGAGACCATCGCCACCGCCTCCGGCCAGATCGCGGCCGGCAATCAAGATTTGTCGGCCCGCACCGAGCAGCAGGCCGGCTCGCTCGAGGAGACGGCATCGTCGATGGAAGAGCTGACGTCGACGGTCAAGCAGAACGCCGACAACGCCCGCAATGCCAGCCAGATGGCGCGCGACGCCACCGACATCGCGACCAAGGGTGGGGTCGTGGTGGGTCAGGTGGTGCACACGATGGCGCAGATCAATGCCTCGTCACAGCGCATCGTCGACATTATCGGCGTCATCGACGGCATCGCCTTCCAGACCAATATCCTGGCCCTGAATGCGGCGGTCGAGGCGGCGCGGGCCGGCGAACAGGGACGCGGCTTTGCCGTCGTGGCGGGAGAAGTCCGCAACCTGGCCCAGCGCGCGGCGGCCGCGGCCAGGGAAATCAAGGAACTGATCAGCGATTCGGTCGACAAGGTCACTGCCGGCAGCGCACTGGCCGACCAGGCCGGGACGACGATGCAGCAGGTAGTCGACAGCATCCGGAATGTGGATGCCATCATTGCCGACATCAGCAGCGCCAGCGACGAACAGCGCGCCGGCATCGAGCAGGTCAACGCGGCCATCACGCAGATGGACAACACCACCCAGCAGAACGCGGCGCTGGTGGAACAGGCATCGGCCGGTGCCAGCGCCATGCAGGAACAGGCGGCGCGGCTTGCCGACGTGGTACGGGTGTTCACCGTGACGGCACACGCCGGTACGGCGGCCCCGGCGCGGCCCCGCCCGGCCCTGCTGGCGGGTTAATGCCGGCTTGTCAGGCCGACTGGACAGCCAGGCCGTGCGTCAGCAGCACTTGCAGCGCGGCCAGGGTTTCGACATGCAGCTGCTCCAGTCGGTCGTCCTTGTCCTGCGCGGCAATCGCGTGGCCCCGCTCGTCCAGCGCATACGGTTCGCCCAGCAAGGTGGCCATATCGAGCTGGTAGTAACTGCAATCGCCATAGGGCCGCTTGCCGTCGATATAGGGCATCGGCCAGGCCGCGTCGCCATAGGCCAGCACGTCGTCGATACAGTCGCTGTCCACCATGCGCCACTGCGCCGCGCGCAGCAGCACCAGGTGCTCGGCGCGCAAGTCGAACAAGCCGGCGTCGTCGACACCGCAGGCACCGGTGGCGAACCAGGCCCGCATTTCGGCCGGCACCGCATAAGGCCCTGGCGCCAACCCGATGGCGTCGACGATGTCGGGAATCAGCCGTCCCACTTCAGCCAGGGTGCGGATCGCCAGCGCCTCGTCGTCGGTGTCGAGGATCGCCATCGCCAGCGCTTGGGGCGAGCCTTCGCCCAACAGCGGCCGTTCCGCGTCGATGCACGGCGCCCCGCTTTCGACGGGCATCCAGTCGACCCGCAGTCGCGCGGCCAGCGCCAGGTGCCGGGGCCCCAGCACCGGTGGCGAGGCGGCGGCGGCATAGACGGCGCGGATCACGCCTTCGCGGCCGGCCGGGAGAGCGGGTGTCGTCATGGTTCGTCCCGAAGTTCATCCAGAAAGTGGCGACGTTAGCATGGCGGCCCAGCCCCCGCAAGGCATGCACGCACACTCAGTCCCGCACTCAGTCGAGCTCGGGCCCGTAGCGGTCGGCCTGCACCTTGCCCGACACGCCGTGGGTACGCACTTCCGGCGTGATCGGCAGCATGCCGGCATTCCACTGCTCCCACTGCGCCTTCAAGTCTGCAAGCTTGTCCGGGTGTTTCGCCGCCAGGTTGGCCCGTTCGCGCTGGTCTTGCGACAAATCGAACAGGAACTCGTTGTCGTTCAACTTCAGGTATTTCCAGTCGCCCGCGCGCACCGCCTTCTGGGCATTGGCCTTGTAGCGCCAGAATAGCGTGCGTTCGACGCTCTTCTCGTCGCCGGCCAGGATCGGCAGCAGGTTGCGCCCGTCGCTGGGGTGCGATTCGGCCGGCGCGGTGCCGGCCGCCGCCAGCAGGGTCGGCAGCCAGTCCATGCTGATGGCCACCTGGTGACTGACCTGGTTGGCCTTGATGCGGGCCGGCCAGCGCACCAGGGCCGGCACGCGGATGCCGCCTTCGAGCAGCTCGGTCTTCTGGCCGGAGAACGGCCACGTCTGCGAGAAGCGCTCGCCGCCGTTATCGCTGGTGAAGACGACAATGGTGTTCTCGGCAAGGCCTTGCTGCTCCAGGGCCTTCAGCACGCGCCCGATGGAGGCGTCCAGCGCCGTCACCATCTTTCCGTAGGTGGCCAGGTTGCCGCCATCGTAGTGGAAGATATTGCCGATCTGGCGCGATACCTCCTCGTCCTTCGGGCCTTCCCAGGGCCAGTGCGGCGCCGTGTAGTGCAGCGACAGCAGGAAGGGCTTGTCCTTGCTTTGCTTGCGGATGAAATTGGCCGCGCGGTCGCCCAGCAGGTCCGTGTAGTAGCCCACTTCGTGCACGGGCACTTCGCCCTCGTACAGGTCTTCCTTGACGTTCGGACCCACGCCCGGCTTGTGCGTGAAGTAGTCGATGGCGCCGCCGTAGTTGCCGTAGAAGGTGTCGTAGCCACTCTTCAGCGGGCCGAAATTCGGCAGCGACCCCAGGTGCCATTTACCGAACAGCGCCGTGCGGTAGCCGACCTGCTTCAGCAGCGAAGGCAGGGTCGGATGGTCCGGCGGCAGGCCAATGGTATCGGACGCGCCGGCGATCGGTTCCTCCAACCCACCCCGCAGGCGGTACTGGTAGCGGCCCGTGATCAGGCCGAAGCGGGTGGCCGAGCACACCGCTGAATTCGAATAGGCCTGCGTCAGCCGCACGCCCTGGGCGGCCAGCCGGTCCAGCTGTGGCGTGGCGAACTCGCGCTGGCCATAGACGCCCAGGTCCGCATAACCGAGGTCGTCGGCCAGGATGAACAGGATGTTCGGCGCGCGGCTGCCCTTGGCGTCGGCGGCGCGGCCCAGCAGGGGCGCCAGCGCCAGCGTGGACAGGCCGCCAATGACGGCGCGACGTTTCTTGTCGATGGATTTGCTCACGATATTCTCCTCTTAAAATTCGTAGCGGCCCGTGATGCCCACGGTGCGCGGCGTGCCGATGACGGCGTTATAGGAACCGAAACCGCTGTTCCACAGGCTGGTGTAGTACTGCTTGTCGAAGGCGTTCTTCACCCACAGCGACACATCCCAGGCCGTGCCGTTGGTGGTACGCAGGCCCACCGAGAAATTGCTGACGCTGTAGGCCGGAATGCGGGCGTATTCGGATGCGTCGAGCGTGCCGTAGGTGCTGGCGCGATAGGCGTAGTTGGCGTTGACGTAGCCGTTGATGCCGTCGGCCACGCCGTGCGCGTATTGCAGCCCGACGTTGCCGGTCCAGCGTGGCGCGTTGACCAGCGCATCGCGGCCGGACAAATCGCAGAAGGTGCCCGGCCGCTCCGGCGCGCATGGGGCGTTGGTGTATTTCAGGTAGCTGGCATCGTTGAAGGCGCCGTTGGCGCGCAGGGTCAGGCCGCGCACGGGTGTGGCGATGGCTTCGATTTCGACGCCCCGCGTGCGTACGTCGCCCGCGTTGGTCAGGTAGGAGCTGCGCGCGATCGGGTCGTAGGCATTGCTCTGGTAGCCGTGGACGACCGTGGCGAACAGGTTGCCGTTCAGTTGCAGGCGATTGTCCAGCAGGGTGCTCTTGATGCCCACTTCCAGCGCGTTCGAGCGCTCCGCGCCCACCAGCATCGACGCGGCGCCGCCCGTGCCTGGTACGGCCAGGTTGATGCCGCCGGATTTTTCGCCGTGCGAGACGCTGGTGTACAGCAGCACCTCCGGCGCGGCCTTGTAGCCGGCGCTGACCAGTGCCGTGGGGCTGGACTGGGTCAGGTTGAGGTCACCCGAGTCGAAGGCGCCGTAGCGGCCGTTGCGGGCGGCCAGCGCGGCGCCTGTCACGGTTGCCCCGCCCGTCGGGGCGTTGCGCACCACCCGGGCCCACTTGTCCTCGTAGCTGGCGCGCACGCCGGCCGTCAGGTCCAGGCGATCCGTCGCATGCCAGGTGCTTTGCCCGAACAGCGCGTAGCTGTTGACGCGCAGCCGGCCCGGCGCCGTGCTGCTGACGTTATTCCACGCACCCGGCGCGTTGCCGTTGTACAGGTCGGCCAGCGGGCCGTTGACGGCAAACGAGTTGTTGTCCAGCTCCTGGTAGTAGTAATAGGCACCGAACACGGATTCGACCGGCTTGCCCGACGGCGTGGCCCAGCGCAGCTCCTGCGTGAACTGCTTGTGCTTCGCCGACGCGCCCACGTTCAGCGTGACCGGCACGTCCAGGCCGTCGTCGTTGCGGGGTGTGAAGTTCCAGAAGCGCCAGGCCGTCACGGACGTCAGGCGGGCGTCGTTGGCGAAGGTCCAGTTGGCCTCGGCCGAGGCGCCGCCCTGGTGCACGCTGACGGACGAACCGCTATCGAGGCTGACGGCCCGCTCGTTCGGGTCGACCACGGGCGTGGCACCGACGAGCCGGGCCTGCGTCAATGCGCGCCCGGATGGCCCGGCGCTGTAGAACACCAGCGTGCCGTTGTTCGAATGCTCCTCGTTGTAGTCGGCGATGACGCGCAGGCTGAATTGCTTGCCCTGTTCGACCAGGATCTGGCCCCTTGCGCCCTGGCGCTGGCCGCCTTGCACGTGGTCGCCGTTGTAGCGGTTGACGATATAGCCGTCGTCCACCGTCTTGTAGGCCGACAGCCGCCCCGCCACCGTTTCGCTCAAGGGGCCGGACAGCACCAGCTTGCCCTGGCCGTAGCCGAAGCGCCCGGCGGACAGTTCAACCGAGCGCTCCGGCGTGAAGGTGGGCTTCTTGGTGGCGATATTGAGCACGCCGGCCGTCGTGTTCTTGCCGAACAGCGTGCCTTGTGGTCCGCGCAGCAGTTCGAGCTGCTGCACGTCGAGCGCGTCGAAGGCGGCCATGCCGGGGCGGGCCAGGTAGACGTTGTCCAGGTAGATGCCGACCGAGCCTTCCAGGCCGTCGCTGGCGGGGTTGTTGCCCAGGCCCCGCACGGCAAAGCTCATCTGGCGGGCATGGACGTAGTTGATCGTCGTGCTGGGCAGCAGCTGCTGCAGGTCCTGCACGCGGTACAGGCGGTTGCCGTCCAGCGCGTCGTCGCCCAGCACCGTCATCGGCGTCGGCACGTTCTGCGAACTCTCGACGCGGCGGCGCGTCGTCACGAGCACGGTCTGCACGGCGCCCACCACCTCGGTACCGTCGGCCGGTGCCTCATTGGTGGCGGCGTCGGTGGCAACAGCGGCTGTGAGCGGCACGGCCGCCACGGCGGCGGCCATCGCATTGCCGGCCCCCAGCGCAAACGGTGGCAGGGCGGCCAGGACGGCCAGCGCGGTGACGTTCAAGGTCAGGCCAGGTACGCCTCGACGAAAAGCTTGGTACACGTGAATCCCCTTTTTTATGTAGAACGATAGCAAGCCGGCGCCCTGCCCCGCGCAGGGGCGCCGTTGAAACAGGTTTGCCGAAATCAGGGCCGGGCGGCGGCCAGCGGGCCGGGAACGGGCAAGGACACGGACACGGGCCGTTCGGAACGGGGCGTGCCTTCCGGGACCCAGTCGTAGGGTACCGGCTGCGCGCGGTAGACCCAGTTGGTGTCGACCTGGCGGCCGGCCCCGCCCACGGCGGAGGAGCCGTAATAGGGGCTGACGTATTCCCACACGATGTCGCCGCTACGGGTCACCTGGAACAGGCGGCCGTTCATGCCCTCGTCGATCAGCGTATTCCCGTTCGGCAGGCGGCGCGCGCTGCTGATGAAGGCACTGTAGAAACTCCACTGCGTCTGGCGCGAATCGGTGGCCGTGTACTGCCACACGATCTGCTTCGTGACGGGATCGATTTCCAGCACGCGCGAATGGGGGAAGATGCCGGGGCTGACCTTCGGGTAGCCCGCTTCGCCCTGGTTGTCGAACACCAGCAGGTTGCCCTCGCCCGGCAGGCCGCGAGCGATCACGTGCGGGTCGTGCTGGCCGATGATCTGGTCGACCGGGCGCGGCACGGCGGTCGAGGCGATGGCCGGGTAGTCCGGGCCCAGCGTCCACACGATACGGCCCGTGGCACGCTCGATGATGGCCGTGATGTTCGCTTCGCGCGAACTGATGATGAGGTTATCGGGATGGAAGCGCTTGTCGCCCGCCGTGAACCACCGGTTCGGGCCGACCACGGCCAGGCTGTTGACGTGCAGGTAGTCATAGGCCGGCACGCCATGGCGGGGCTGGCCCGCGCGCACCTGGCGCAATGCGTCCGGCGAGAAGCCCAGTTCCTCCAGGTGTTCGGAGGCGGTCCACTGCCAGGCCACCTTGCCAGCCGGGGTGACTTCGTAAATGACGTCGTCCAGCACGGCCTTGGCGGCGAAGCCCGGCACGGCGTGCACGCGGTTGGCCAGCACCAGGGTGTTGCCGTTGACGAGGCGGCGCCAGTCATGGTGCTGGTGGACGGCGCCGTTGGCCGGGCCGCCGGAGGCCAGGGTGGCCGAGCCATAGGCTTCCTGTGCGCCCGTGCCCCACTGCCAGCGCACTTTGCCCTGCCAGTCCAGTTCACCGATGCTGGCATTGCCCAGGCCATTGCCGGCCGAATGCACGCCGGGCACGCTGCCCAGTTGCAGCAGCACGTTGCCGCGCTGGCCGCCCGTCAGCGCCGGATCCAGCAGCACGGGCGGGAAGCCCTCGCGCGCCCATGCGTGCACTTCGTTGCCGTTCATGTCGACCAGGTGGGTCTTCTTGTCCTGCCCCGTAAACAGCACGTAGCCGTTCCACGCCCGCGCCGGGTCGTAGCGGGTGACGCCGGTGGGAAAGACACTGGGCGCCGCGGCAGCGGAAAACGCCGTCAGCGCCAACAGCGTGCCGGCCAGGATGGGGTGGTGCATGAAGCCTCCTTAATATGTTTTTAACGCACATTGAAGACTTCATCATAAGGAGGGGTTATTAAACGATCCACGAATGAATTTGCATAACAATATTTGGCGGCGCCGTATTAGCTAATGCGCGTCAACCGGGAAAGCTTCGCTGCACCATCCACAGCACCGCGACCGCTCCGGACAGCGCAGCGGCCACGGCGCGCGCCTGCGGGACACGCCGCGCCAGCAGCACGATCGGCGGCGCGGCCACCAGCACCGCCACCGCCTGTACCGCTTCGACGCCCAGGTTGAAGGCCAGAATGCCGGCGGCAAGGCGGCTGCCGTGCAAACCCAGCTCGCGGATGCCGGCGGCGAAGGCCAGGCCGTGCACCAGGCCGAAGCCGGCGGCAACGCACCACTCGCGCCCGGGGAACAGCGGGCGCCACGCGTGCACGGCCGAGACGAGGATCGACAGGGCGATCACCACTTCCACCGGCCGCGCGGGCAGCACGATCCAGCCCACCGCGCCCAGCACCAGGGTGACGCAATGGCCGGCGGTGAAGGCCGTGACGATGGCCAGCAGCCGCACCGCCACCTGGCGCGTGCCCGCGTGTGCGGCCCAGCGGCCCTGCACCGCCCGCAGCGGTGCCGGCAGCAGCAGGGTGACAAGGAACAGCAAATGGTCCGCGCCGTCGACGATATGGCGCATGCCCAGGGTGAACAGGTCCAGCATGCCGGGCCACCAGCGCCCTTCGGCATCGCTGATGGCAAGCTTGCGCTGGCCGAAGCGCAAGGTGCCCAGCAGGCGCGGCGCCCCGCCGCCGGGCTCCCGCAGCGCCACCAGCGTGACGTGGCTTTGCACGTGGTGGCCGATGGCATCCATGTCCAGCACCAGCGTGCCGAGGGGCGCCCCACCTGGCGGGCGCAGCACCACGGTCGCCACCACGTCGGCCGGGCGCTGCGCCAGCATCCAGCGCAGCGCCTGCACCTTGACGACCCACGGCCGCCCGTCCGGCGCGACGGGGCGGATGTGTCCCACCAGGTAGGTCGCCACGGCGGCGTCCGAGGCCAGCACGCGGCCCGTCGCGCCGTCCAGCAGCGGCGCGCCGAAAGCCAGTTGCAGCTCGTCCAGCGGCAGGGTCAGTTCGGCGCGGATGCTGTCGTCCTGCAGCGCCAGCACCAGCTCCGACCGCGGCGACGGATGGGCCCATGCCGCCGTCGCCATGCACACCAGCGCGACGGCCAGGGTCGCGGCCAGCGGCACGCCGGGCGCCAGCGCGCGCAGCCAGCCGTGCATCGCCGCGCGCAGGTACGTCCTCATCGCGGCACCCGTCACAAAACGCCGCCATAGTCGGCCGTCTTGTCGCGCCACAGCGTGTGGTAGTGGATGTAGTTCGGATAGACCACACCCTGCTGGACGATGAACTCGATCCACACGCGCGGCCCGTCGATGCGGATATACGAGCGCTGCGCGTCGAGCGGCGCCGCCACGGCGTTCGGATAGGCGCCGAAATCGGCCTTGCTGCCGTTCTGGCCGACGCCGTAGCCGACGTAGGTGGCGTCGAGCGCGGCGGCGTCCAGGTAGGCCGCCAGCAAGGCTGCGGCAACGTCGGCGGCCTGGTTGCCCACCCATGCCTCGATGGCGGCGCGCACGTGGGCCTTCTGCGTCGCGTTCATCGCCGTGTAGGCCAGGCCACGCGCGGTGGTCGGATACGCCAGCGTCTTGTAGCTGGCGTCGCTGTTGCCCGACGCGCCCATCAGGACGTCCGTGAAGGTGCCGGCCAGTTTCGCCGCATTGGCGCTACTGCTGTCGGCATAAATCGATTCGGCCAGGCGGTACATCGCCGCGCGCTGCCTTTCCAGCGGCGCGTAGGCCGTGCCGGCGGCGCTGGCGCTGCCGTTGACGGCGACCGTGCCGTCGGCCGCCACGCGCCAGTTCGGCGGCTCGACGCCGATGAAGTTCGGCGTGGCGCTGACCTTGGTGCCGTTGTAGGTGATGTTGTAGGCCAGGTGGTGGCCCGTCAGCTGCAACATCCATGGCGTGCTGGTGGACGGCGTGCCGACGAAGGCGATCGAGTACATGCCGGCGCCGTAGCCCATGCCGGCCATGCCGCCCGTGCCGCCCGTGCCGCCCATGCCGGGCATCGTGCCTGGCGGCGGCATGCCGGTGCCGTCGGCCAGTGGCGTGCCGATGTCGCCCGGCGGCGTGCCGCCGCCCATGCCGGTGCCCGGTGCGGCGGCAAGGACCTCGTCGGCCGCGCGCAACTCGCCCATCAGCGCGATGCCGGTGGCGCTCAGGCTCGACGCGATGACGGCATTGGCCGCTGCCAGCTGGGCCGCCGTCAAGGTCGACGTGTTCAGGCGCAGGCCGTGACGGTCGCCCGGCAGATTGGTCCACTGGCTGGCATTGGCAAGCTCATGGCTGAACAGCACCGTGGACGACGCCGTGGACGACGTGGCGAGCGCCTTCTGGTCGGTCGACAGCGTCGCCATGAACGCGTTCGCCGCGTTCACCACGGCCGCCGTGTTGGTACCGACGCCCACCAGGTTGACCGTCAAGGCGGCCGTGCTGCTGGCAATCGCCCCGGCCGGATTGGTGACGATGACCTTGTAGACGCCGGCGTGGCTGGCCGTCGCGGTGGCAACGGTGTAACTTGCGGCTGTCGCGCCGGGGATTGCCTCGCCATCGCGGTACCACTGGTAAGTCAGGTTCACGCCCGTGGCCACTACCTTGAAGGTCGCGGGCGTGCCGGCATTGACGGTCAGCGCGGCCGGCTGCGTGACGATGTCGGGAATCGCCGCGACGGCGGTGATGCTGACGATGGCGGCCGCGCTGGTGCTGGACCCGGCCGCATTCGTCACCGTCACCGTGTAGCTGCCCGCCGCCGTGGCCTCATACGAGGCTGCCGTCGCGCCGGCGATGGCGCTGCCGTCGCGGTACCACTGGTAGGCCAGGCCGGCGCCGGTGGCGGCCACCTGCAGCACCTGGCTGGTGCCGGCCAGGATGGTGGCGGAGGCCGGGTGCGCCGTCACGACGGGCGCCGAAGTGACGGTGACGACGGCATCGGCGCTGGTGACGGAACCGATGGCATTGGTGACGACGACGTAATAGGTGCCGGCCTTTGTCGCCGTGTAGAGGGCGCCGGTGGCGTCACGGATGGCCGCGCCGTCCTGGTACCACTGGTACGCGAGGCTGGCGCCCGTGGCCACGACCGACAGGACGGCGTTCGAACCGGTGGCGATCACTTGCGACGCGGGCTGGCCGGATATGGCCGGGGTACCGGCCGTCTCGCCGCCGGAGCCACAGCCGGACAAGAGCAAGGACAAGGACAGCGGCAGGCTGGCGGCGCAGGTGACGAGGGAAAGGCGGGAGAAATTCATCGTTCGCAGGCTCCGTGATTGGGTTGGGCGGAGTCTAGCGAAGGGCGGGCCGGGCGGCGCACCGGCCGCGCCCGTTTTGCCGGCTTTTACACGGTTTTGCAGTTGCAACAAAACTGTAATCGAGGCCGATATTGCTCAGAAAATGGGGACAGACCCCATTTTTTGGGCAACAAAAAAGGCACCCCGCGGGGTGCCTCGTCAATGCGCAAGCAAGCGAGCGATTACTTGGCTTCCTTGCCGTAGGCGGCGACGCCGTCCAGGATTTCCTGCTTGGCCGATTCCGGGCCTTCCCAGCCGTCGACCTTGACCCACTTGCCCGGTTCCAGGTCCTTGTAGTGCTCGAAGAAGTGCTGGATCTGCTGCAGGCGCAGGTCCTGCAGGTCTTCCGGCTTCTGCCAGTGCTTGTAGATCGGCAGGACTTTGTCCACCGGCACGGCGAGGACCTTGGCATCCTGGCCCGCTTCGTCCGTCATCTTCAGCACGCCCAGGGCGCGGCAGCGCACGACGACGCCGGGGATCAGGGGGAACGGCGTGATGACCAGCACATCCACCGGGTCGCCGTCCGGCGACAGCGTGTTCGGCACATAGCCGTAGTTGCACGGGTAGTGCATCGCGGTGCCCATGAAACGGTCGACGAAGATGGCGCCCGATTCCTTGTCCACCTCGTACTTGATCGGATCGGCGTTCATCGGGATTTCGATGATGACGTTGAAATCGTTCGGCACGTCGCGGCCGGCGGACACTTTATTCAGGCTCATGGTTTTCCTCTTAATACAGCTCGGTTATTCAAATTTCATCAAGCAAGCCGCGCAATTATAACGAAACGGTCGACGGCGTGGCGGTGGATTGTGCAGCGCAACAGCAGCCCGCGCGGCGGCAAAGCCGCCCGCCGGCCGGGTCAACGGGACCTTACAGGATGGTGGCCAGCGCGCACTGGCGGTAGTGGCTGGCCGCCTGTTCGGGCTGCTGCAGGGCTTCGTGCAGCTGCGCCAGCTTCAGGTGGGCTTCGCGCACCATGACCGGGTCGGTGGCGTCCGACAGGGCCTGCTCCAGGTAGCGCTGGGCCTTGCCCCACAGCTTCTGCTTCAGGCACAGCGAGCCCAGGGTCAGCGCCAGTTCGGCGTCGAGCGGACGTTCCAGCAGCCACGCCTCGCAATGCTCGATCTGGGCCAGCAACGCGGCCGAGCCGGCCGGGGCGGCGGCGTCGCGGTAGGCCCGCACGACACGCTCGTCCCAGTTGGCGGCCAGCGATTCCTCGGCCACCAGGCGCGCCTCGTCATGCAGGCCGCGGCCGTTCAGGGCGGTGGCGGCGCGGCAGGCCACGTAGGGCTTGACACGGTCTACCGACGGAATGGTCGACCACACCCGCATCAGGGACTCGGCATCGTGCGAGCGGTCCGACAGCAGGTCGTTATAGGCCAGCTCGCGCAGCCGCGCCGACAGCGCCGGGTGCAGCGCCTTGTGCTTGTCGAGCGAACGCACCAGGCGCAGCACTTCCGGCCAGTTCTTGGCCTGCTGCTCGGCCTTCAGCGACCATTGCAGCGCGTGGATATGGCGCGTGCCGCTGGCATTGAGTTCGCGCACGGCGTCCAGCGCCGCTTCCGGCTGGTGGTCGTCCACCAGCAGTTCCGTCATCGTCATCAGGCGCGCCGTCTTCATGGCGGGATCATCCGCGATGCGGGCCACCCACTGGTCGCGCCGGGCGTGCTGGCGCATCCGGTGCGCGGCGCGGGCGCCGATCAGCGCGGCCACGCCGGCGTTTTCGGGCAGCTCGGCGGCGCGCAGCGCGGCCTTCTCGGCATGGCCGAAGCGGCCTTCGAACAGCGCCTTCAGCGCGTCGCGCAGGCCCTTGTTGCCGTCCCGTTCACGCTTGCGCTGGCGGTATTCGGCCACCCGCGCCGGCATGCGCATCGTCGCGCGCACGGCGCGCACGGCCGCGTACAACAGCAGGAACAGCAGCAGTTGCAGCACGACGAAGAAGTTCAACGACAAATCCATCCGGTATGGCGGATAGAACAGCACCACGTTGCCGGGATTGAAGCGCGCCGTCACGGCGATGCCGATGGCGGCCGCCATCAGCGCAAGTAACCAAAGGAATAAACGCATGGCTCAGGGCTTCGCTTTGTAGTTGCGCACGGCGTTCAGGCTGTCGGCCAGGGTCGGCATCTCGATGGCCAGGTTGCTGCCCTGTACCTGACGCAGCAGCGTCTGCACCGTCTGCGTCTGGCGCGCGCGCGTGTCGAAGTAGCGCAGCAGCGCTTCCTGGGCGGCCAGCAGGTCGGCGCGGAAGGCCCCTTCGTTGCGCGACAACAGCGCCATGCGGGCATTGAGCAGGCGCAGTTTCAGGTTCTCGCGCAGGAAGTAGGCGTGTTCTGGCGCCAGCATCATCGCATCGGGATTGTCGACGCTGCGCACCCGCACCAGCTGGCGCACGTCGGTCCACATCTCGCTGCTCCAGCTGCTCCACACGCCCTGCAATTTGCCCAGCACGGTTTCAGGCGCCGGCTCCGGTCCCACGGGGACGGCGGCCCCTGCGCGGCTACGGCGGTTCGGCTTCGGCTGCGCGGCCGTCGATGCCGGCGTCGCGTCGGACAGCATCGGCAGCGAATCGACCTGGGCGATCACGTTATCCAGGCGGACGGCCAGGCCGACCGAGTCGACCGAGGGCAGCGCTTTCAGTTTTTCCGTGTCGCGCGCGATCGCGCGGCGGATCGTGATGAACTGCGGCTTGTCCGAACGGGACAGGCTGCGGTCGGCATTCTGCAGCGCGATCAGCGCGCCCGGCACGTTACCGGCCAGCTGCAACTGCTGGCTGGCCGTCGACAGTACCTGCTCGATCTCGGCCAGGGCCCATTCGTCGCGGTTCTTCGACATGTCGTTGTACAGCTGCTCGAGCGCCTGCTGCTGCGCCTGGGCTTCCTGCTGCCGCCCTTCCAGCATGCCCACCTTGACCTGCAGCTCCTTGGTCGCTTCCTGGGTGGCGCGCACCAGCTGGGCCGCTTCCGTCGTCGTCGCATCGCTCTTCTGCAGCCGGCTGGCCATCTCCTCGCGCAGGTGGCGGATCTGGCGGCTCGTACTGATGCTCTGCGCGGCCAGCAGCACGGCCAGCACGATGACGGCGATCGTCATCGGACGCTGCAGGATGTGACCCCAGCTGGATGCGGCAGTGGAAGGCGACTGCGGTGGCTGCGGCGGCGCGCTGGCGGGCGGATTGGCGCCGCCGCCTGTCGGTGCGGCCGGTCCTGGTAACGGGTCTGGTAAGGTAGGCAAATCGTTCATGGTCGTGATTGTAACGCGGCGAGCAGGCGCTCGTCGCCGGATCCTGTGAGCGTGACGAGGGGCAGGCCCAGTTCATGCGCGCTGGCGGCGATCCGGGCATGCGGCACGATCAGCCGCTGTTGTTGCATTTTTGCCACGAGGTTTTCGCCCGGCACCCGGGCCAGCAAGTCCAGCAAACCCCGCAGCGCCTCGGAACTGGTGATCAGCCAGTCGTTCGGCACCGCCAGCAAGGCGGTCAGGCGCGCCGCCAGCGCCGGCGTCAGGGCCGGCACGCTGCGGCGGTAGGCCGGCAGGGTCGTCACGTCGGCACCGGCCGCGCGCAAGCCGTCGGCCATCAGCTCGCGACCCGATTCGCCCCGCACGATCAGCACGCGCCGCCCGCGCAGCGCGGCCAGGTCCAGCGTTTCGAGCAGGTGTTCGGAGTCGCTGCGGGCCGTGTCGAACGGGCTGACGATGTCGACCCGGTCGGGCGTGATGCCGTGGGCGGCCAGCGCGGCGCGGCTGCCCTCGCCCAGCACGGCCAGGGTGACGCCTTCGGGCCAGCGTTCGATATGGGCAAACGCGGCGTCGATGGCATTGGGCGACACGAAGGCCACCAGCGCGAAGTCCTGCAGCCGCGCCAGAGTGGCGTGCAGGGCGGCCTGGTCCGCCAGGGGCGCGATTTCCAGCAGCGGCAGCACTTCCACGGCGCGGCCCAGCGCACGGACCTGTTCGGCCAGCGGCAGGGCCTGCGCCAGCGGGCGCGTGATGACGACGGCGCCTGGCATCCTCACGCAGCGCCGTCGGCGGCCGCTTTCGCCTGGGCCAGAATGCCCAGCGCATCCTGCTCGCGCAGCTTGTCGGCGACCTGGTCGCCCAGCTGCGCCGCATCCGTGGCCGGACCATGCACTTCGGCGCTGGCCACGCGGGTGCCGTCCGGGGTGGCCACCAGCGCACGCAGGTGCATGGTGCCGCCGTCAATGGTGGCATGGGCGGCCAAAGGCACCTGGCAGCTGCCGCCGAACACCTTCGACACGCGCCGCTCGGCCGTCACGGCCTGGCTGGTGGCGACGTCGTTCAGCGGTGCCAGCAGTGCGAACAGGTCGACACCGTCGGCCCGGGGCACGTCCGTATGGGCGATCTCGATGGCCATGGCGCCCTGCCCCGCCGCCGGCAGGCTGACGGCCGGGTCCAGCACGGCGCGGATGCGCGACGCCAGGCCCAGGCGCTTCAGGCCGGCCGCGGCCAGGATAATCGCGGCATAGTCGCCCCGATCGAGCTTGCCCAGGCGCGTATCGAGATTGCCGCGCAGCGGCTTGACCACCAGGTGCGGGAAGCGCGCGGCGATCAGGGCCTGGCGGCGCAGGCTGCTGGTGCCGACCACGGCGCCGGGCGGCAAGGCGTCGAGCGAGTCATACTGGCTGGAGACGAAGGCGTCGCGCGGGTCTTCCCGCTCCAGCACGGCGGCCAGCGCGAAGCCTTCGGGCAGGTCCATCGGCACATCCTTGAGCGAATGGACGGCCAGGTCGGCCCGGCCTTCGGCCATCGCCACCTCCAGTTCCTTGACGAACAGGCCCTTGCCGCCCACCTTGGACAGGCTGCGGTCGAGAATCTGGTCGCCACGGGTGGTCATGCCGAGAATCTCCACGGCGCACTGCGGATATAATTGTGACAAGCGCGCGCGTACGTGCTCGGCCTGCCACATGGCCAGCCGGCTCTCGCGCGAGGCGATGACGAGTCTGGAAGGGATTTGCTGCGCCTTTTCGGATGTATTCAAAACCGGTACTTTCTTTCGCTGTTGCGCCCGCCCACCGGCGTTCGCCAGTTACCTGCGCATGGATTCAAGACCATAAATTTTAGCATGCGCTTCCCTGCAGATCCGTGGCCATAAGCCCATGCACCGACACCCATCATCTTTGTTGAAACAACTATGGTAAATTTTGCTAGTGCGACAGACGAACACACCCGCCCACCAGAGAGCGAGCGGGCCATCGACGCCACCTCCGCCGACAAGGACGCGCCGCTGAAGGAAGACATTCGCCTGCTGGGACGCCTGCTGGGCGACGTGCTGCGCGAACAGGAAGGCGAGGAAGTCTTCGCCGTCGTCGAGACGATCCGCCAGACCGCCGTGCGCTTCCGCCGCGAGGCGGACGCCGGCGCGGCCAAGGAACTGGACGGCATGCTGAAGATCCTCACGCGCGAGCAGACCATTTCCGTCGTGCGCGCGTTCTCCTACTTCTCGCATCTGGCCAATATCGCCGAGGACCAGCACCACAACCGCCGCCGCCGCGCCCACCTGCTGGCCGGCTCGAAGCCCCAGCGCGGCAGCATCAGCTACGCGCTGGCCAAGCTGAAGGATGCCGGCGTCGACAAGGACACCGTGGACGGCTTCTTCCAGGACGCGCTGATCGCCCCCGTGCTGACGGCCCACCCGACCGAAGTGCAGCGCAAGTCCATCCTGGACGCGGAACACGACATCGCCCGCCTGCTGGCCGAGCGCGACATGCCGCTGACGCCGAAGGAACGGGCCGCCAACCTGCACATGCTGCGCGTGCGCATCGCCACCTTGTGGCAGACCCGCATGCTGCGCTATACCAAGCTGACGGTGGCGGACGAGATCGAAAACGCCCTGTCCTACTACCGCATCACCTTCCTGCGCGAAGTGCCGGGCCTGTACGACGATATCGAGGACGATATCGCCACCCTGTACGGCACCGGGCAGCCCAAGCCGATCGCCGCGCCCTACCTGCAGATGGGCAGCTGGATCGGCGGCGACCGCGACGGCAACCCGAACGTCAACGCCGGCACCATGCAGCACGCGCTGGCCCGCCACGCCACCACCATCGTCGACTTCTACCTGGACGAAGCCCATGCGCTGGGCGCGGACCTGTCGGTCTCCACCCTGATGGTGGGCTGCAGCCCCGCGCTGCAGGCCCTGGCCGACGCATCGCCTGACCAGTCCGACCACCGCGCCGACGAACCGTACCGCCGCGCGCTGATCGGCATCTACGCCCGCCTGGCCAGCACGGCCCGGGCGCTGGGCGCGGCCAATATCCTGCGCAAGGAAGTGGGCCACGCCGAACCGTACGCGGATGCGCAAGCCTTCTCGGCCGACCTGCAAGTGCTGATCGATTCGCTCGACGCCAACCACGGCGGCATGCTGGCCCGTCCGCGCCTGACGACGTTGAAGCGCGCGGCCGACATCTTCGGCTTCCACCTGGCGTCGCTGGACATGCGCCAGTCGTCCGACGTGCACGAGCGCGTGCTGGCCGAGCTGTTCGCCCGTGCTGGCGCGGAGCAGGACTACGCCGCGCTGGACGAGGACGCGAAAGTGCAGCTGCTGCTGGCCGAGCTGGCGCAACCGCGCCTGCTGTATTCGCCGTACATCGATTACTCGGCCGAGACGCAGTCGGAACTGTCGATCTTCCGTGCCGCCCGCGAAATCCGCCAGCGCTACGGCAAGCGCGCCATCCGCAACTACATCATCTCGCACACGGAAACCGTGTCGGACCTGCTGGAAGTGCTGGTGCTCCAGCAGGAAACGGGGCTGCTGCGCCAGGATGCCGAAGGCGCCGCGACGGCGGACCTGATGGTCATTCCCCTGTTCGAAACCATCCCCGACCTGCAGCGCGCCGCCGGCATCATGGGTAGCGTGATGGCGCTGCCGCTGGTGAAGCACCTGGTGGAACAGCAGGGCCGCATCCAGGAAGTCATGCTGGGCTACTCGGACTCGAACAAGGACGGCGGCTTCCTGACGTCGAACTGGGAGCTGTACAAGGCCGAGATCGCGCTGATCGACGTGTTCGAGCAGGCCGGCGTCAAGCTGCGGCTGTTCCACGGCCGGGGCGGCACCGTCGGCCGGGGCGGCGGACCAAGCTATGAAGCCATCCTGGCGCAGCCGAAAGGCACCGTCAACGGCCAGATCCGCCTGACGGAACAGGGCGAGATCATCGCGTCGAAATTCTCCAACGCGGAAATCGGCCGGCGCAACCTGGAGCTGCTGGTGGCCGCGACCCTGGAAGCGAGCCTGCTGCCACCGCCGTCCGACACGGCCAAGCAGGACCAGCTGGCCGGCTTCGAGGCCGTGATGGCCGAGGTATCCGACTTCGCGTACAAGGCCTACCGCGACCTGGTCTACGAAACGCCGGGCTTCACGGACTACTTCTTTGCCGCCACGCCGATCGCCGAGATCGCGGAACTGAACCTGGGCTCGCGCCCGGCGTCGCGCAAGTCGACCCGCCGCATCGAAGACCTGCGCGCCATTCCCTGGGGCTTCTCGTGGGGCCAGTGCCGCCTGCTGCTGCCGGGCTGGTTCGGCTTCGGCAGCGCCATCGGCGCGTGGATCGCCGGCGGCGAGCGCGAAGCGCGTATCGCCCAGCTGCGCGACATGCATGCGCACTGGCCGTTCTTCCGCACGCTGCTGTCGAACATGGACATGGTGCTGGCCAAGACGGACCTGGCGATCGCCTCGCGCTATGCCGAGCTGGTGGCGGACAAGGAACTGCGCGATCGCATCTTCCGCCGCATCTGCGACGAGTATCGTCACACGCTGGAATGCCTGGAGGCGATCACCGGCACGACCGAGCGCCTGGCCGGCAATCCCCTGCTGGCCCGCTCGATCACGAACCGCTTCGCCTACCTCGACCCGCTGAACCACCTGCAGGTCGAGCTGATCAAGCGGCACCGCGCGCTGTCGTCCGAGCCGGACAAGGCCGACCCGCGCGTCCATCGCGGCATCCACCTGTCGATCAACGGCGTGGCGGCGGGTTTGCGCAATACGGGTTGATCGCGGGTTGATCCACCGTCTGTTGTAACGACGCCAAGGCGGACCTGCGGGTCCGCTTTTTTTGTCCGCATTTTTGTGCTTTCGACAGCTCGGCCCCTTAAAATCGCAGTTCGTCGCATGCCTGCCACGGACGCTGGCTGCCTCGCTAGAATCTGCCGCACCCGCCGACCGTCAAACAAAGATAAAAGGTATCCGCCATGCTTCGTCCGCCGTCTCTGACCATCGCCTCCTCCGCCCTCGTTACCGCCTTGTCCGCTGCCATTTTCGCCACCCTGCCCGCCGCCCATGCGGCCGACGACCAGCGCACCTTGGCGCCATTCCGGGCGATTGCCGTCAAGGGCCCGATCGACTTGCAGATCCTGGCCGGCAAGGCGCAATCCGTGAAGGTCAGCGGCAACGGCGAATTCATCGGCAAGCTGCGCACGACCGTCAGGGACGGCGAGCTGCTGATCGACTATCCGGGCAAGGCCACGCAGTCGACCGACACCGGCAAGATCGTCGTGACGATGCCGAACCTCGTCAAGGTGATGGTCGAAGGCGCCGGCGAAGTCGACATCGACCACGTCAACGAAGAGCGCATCGACATCCAGTTCCAAGGCGCCGGGCGGCTCTCCGCCAAGGGCCGCACCAGGTGGTTGCGCCTGAAGGCGCAGGGCGTCGGCCAGGTCGACACGAAAGGCCTGCAGTCCGACCGCGCCGACGTCAACTTCGAAGGCATCGGCGAAGTCTCCGTGCACGCCAGCCAGACCCTGAACGCCGTCGTGCGCGGGCTGGGCAACGTCGTCTATTACGGCCACCCGAAGACCTTGAACAAGTCCGCCAGCGGGCTGGGTGGGATCAAGGCGGGCGATTGATCAGGATGGCGGCAGGAGGGGGACGGGAAGTACAAGCCGCGCATGGCGCAGCGTGCGCGCGCGCGTGAAGCCCAGGGCTTCGTAGATGCCGATGGCCCGCGCGTTGCCGCTGCCCACGTGCAGCATTGGCGTGATGCCCTCTTCCTGCATCGCATGCATCACGTGCCGCACCAGCAGCGCGGCGTAGCCACGGCCCGTGAAGCCGGGCCGGGTGCAGACGGCGCTCACTTCGCGTGCTTCGCCCATGTCCATCCGTTCGCCTGACAGGGCCACCAGCTGGCCGTTCTCGACGATGCCGAAGTAGCGGCCCATGGTGCTGGTGCGTGCGCGGAAATAGCCGGGAAAGGCGACATCGGTCAATTCCTGCATGGCCGGATCGAGCGGGTCGAGCGTCAACACGCCTTCCCTTGGCGGCGCGGCGATGGGCCCGCCGGCGTACACCATCTGCGTCACGCCACCCAGTTCGCGCACTTCCCACCCGGCTGGCACGGCCGGGATGGCGCCGACGAAGAACACATCCTCGGTCAAATCCGCCAGCTCTTCGGCCGGCACCGGCATGCCGTCTTCGGCAACGGCGGCGAACGGCGCCATGTCCGGCGGGAAGCGCCGCATCGAACCGAGCGGCTGCGCCAGGTGGCGCTGGCCGCCGTGCAAGGCGGCCCAGACGGGATTGGCCAGCGCGGCCAGGGTCTGTTCAGTCATTCCCATACAGTATACTTTGTCCTTTTTTGAAAGCCCCACCATGAGTACCTTGCCTGCCTGCCCGCAATGCGCGTCCGAATTCACCTACGAGGACGGGGCCAACCTGGTGTGCCCCGAGTGCGCGCACGAGTGGCCGGCCAAGGCCGAGGCGGCGCTCGATGCAAACAATACGGCGCGGGTCTACCGCGACGCTTCCGGCACCGTGCTGCAGGACGGCGATACCGTCACCGTCATCAAGGACCTGAAACCGAAGGGTTCCAGCGGCGTCATCAAGCAGGGCACGAAGGTCAAGAACATCCGCCTGGTCGACGCCGACCACGATATCGACTGCAAGATCGACGGCTTCGGCGCGATGAGCCTGAAGACGGAGTTCGTGCGCAAGGTGTAAGCCCACGCATCTGAAGCCAAGTCTCAAGCCGAGTCTCAAGCCGGATCTCAAGCCGAATTTCGAGCCGAATCTCAAGCTGAATACAGCCCGTGCGTACGGGCGAACAGCCGCGTCAGCCCGAACAGCGCGTCGATGTTCGGCGTGGCCACGCCGACGCGCTGGCCGATCTCGCGCACGGCGCCGACGATGCTGTCCAACTCGATCGGGCGGCCTGCCTCGACATCCTGCAACATCGACGTCTTGAACGCGCCCAGCTTGCGGGTGACGCCATGCCGGTCTTCCGGTGTTTCGTCGATGGCACAGCCGATCCGGGCACCGACGGCGCCGGCCTCGCGCATGGCCGCGATGCAGAAGGCGCTGGCCAGCGGATCGTCCAGCAACCGGTCCGCCGTCGCGCCCGTGATGGCCGTGACGGGATTGGTCGTCATATTGCCCCACAACTTGTACCAGATATCGTAGCGGATGCGCTCGGACAGCGTGACGCCGAAGCCCGCGCCGCCCAGCACCTCGCTGACGTGGCGGGCCCGCGCCGACAGGCCGCCATCGGGCTCGCCGACAATCAGGCCATTGCCCATGCGGTGCTGCACGACGCCCGGGGCCACCGTGGACGTGGAGGCGTGGATGACGCAGCCGAGCAAGTGGCCGTAAGGGATGACCGCGCCGATGGCGCCACCGGGATCGACGCTGTCCAGCGGCCCGCCGGGCAGCGGCGACGCGCCGTCGGCGAACCACCAGGGTACGCCGTTCATGGCCGGCAGCACGACCGTCTCAGGCCCCAGCAGCGGCGCGATGGTGGGCGCCACCTGGCCCAGCGCCGGCCCCTTGACGGCAATGATGACCAGGTCCTGCACGCCCAGGTCGGCCGCGTCGTCGGATGCCTGGACAGGTGCCTGCACCAGCTGCCCCCCTTCATGCAGCCGCCAGCCGTGTTCACGCAATGCCGCCAGCGTGGCGCCCCGTGCCAGCGCGCCGGTGGCAATGCCGCTCGCCGCCAGCCGCGCGCCGATAAAGCCGCCGACCGCGCCGGCGCCCACGATGCATGTCTTCATCCGCCAAGCTCCTTCAAGCTTCAATGATCGTGACGAAATCATAACGCATCGTCCGGGGTCCTGCTTGCCGGGGCCCGGGCGAAAAAAAAGAAGCCCGGAGGCTTCTTTCAGGGTTCTGCAAATGAGTTTGCAGAATCAGTTTTGAGTCAGGAAGGTCTTCAGCTTGTCCGAACGGGACGGCTGGCGCAGCTTGCTCATGGCCTTCGCTTCGATCTGGCGGATACGTTCGCGCGTGACGTCGAACTGCTTGCCCACTTCTTCCAAGGTGTGGTCGTTCGACATCTCGACGCCGTAACGCATGCGCAGCACCTTCGCCTCGCGCGGGGTCAGCGAGTCCAGCACTTCCTTGATCACGTTGCGCATCGACGCGTGCAGCGCGGCGTCCAGCGGTGCCAGCGTGGTGTTGTCCTCGATGAAGTCGCCCAGCTGCGAATCGCCATCCTCGCCCATCGGGGTTTCCATCGAAATGGGCTCCTTGGCGATCTTCATGATCTCGCGCACCTTCGATTCCGGCATCTCCATCTTGACGGCCAGGGTCGCCATATCCGGCTCGCTGCCCGTTTCCTGCATGATCTGGCGGCTGATGCGGTTCATCTTGTTGATCGTCTCGATCATGTGCACCGGCACGCGGATGGTGCGGGCCATGTCGGCGATCGAACGGGTGATGGCCTGGCGGATCCACCACGTCGCATACGTGGAGAACTTGTAGCCGCGGCGGTATTCGAACTTGTCCACGGCCTTCAGCAGGCCGATATTGCCTTCCTGGATCAGGTCGAGGAACTGCAGGCCGCGATTGATGTACTTCTTCGCGATCGAGATCACCAGGCGCAGGTTGGCCACCGTCATTTCGCGCTTGGCGTGGCGGGCGCGCTTCTCGCCGGCCGCCATCTGCTTGTTGATCTTGCGCAGGTCGGCCAGCGGCAGCGCGACACGTTCCTGCAGGTCGATCATCTTGTTTTGCAGTTCCTTGATGGCCGGGACATTGCGGCCCAGGACGATGCTGTACGGGTGGCCCGCACCGACTTCGCCGTCGACCCAGTCCAGGTTCGTCTCGTTGCCCGGGAAGACCTTGATGAAGTGCGCGCGCGGCATGCCACAGCGGTTCACGCACAGTTCCAGCACGGCGCGCTCGATGCCGCGAACCTGTTCCATCTGGCCGCGCAGCGTGTCGCACAGCTTCTCCACCACTTTCGCGGTGAAGCGGATCGACAGCAGCTCGGCCGAGATGATGCCCTGGGCTTTCTGGTAGGCCGCGGTGCCGAAGCCGGCCTTGCGCATCTTGTCGAACTGGGCCGAGATGACGGCGAAGCGCTCCAGCGCGTCGACCTTCAGCTGCACCAGCTGCTCGGTCGAGAAGCCGGCCGCGCCACCATTGGCGTCGCCGTCTTCCTCTTCCTCTTCCAGTTCTTCGTCGTCGTCATCGTCCGGATTGCTGACGGCGCGCACCGGCGCCACCGGAGCGGACGTCTCTTCCGGATCGACAAAGCCGTCGACGACGTCGTCGACCTTCATCTCGTCGCTTTCGATCTTCTCGGCCAGGGCCACGATCTCGGCGATCGTGGTCGGGCAGGCGGAAATGGCCTGGATCATGTCGCGCAGGCCTTCCTCGATGCGCTTGGCGATCTCGATCTCGCCTTCGCGGGTCAGCAGCGCGACGGCGCCCATCTCACGCATGTACATGCGCACCGGGTCGGTGGTGCGGCCGAAATCGGAATCGACGGTGGACAGCGCGGTGGCGGCGGCGGCTTCGACTTCGTCGTCGCTGGCGGCGGTGGCCACGTTATCGGACAGCAGCAGGCTGTCCGCGTCGGGCGCGCGCTCGTAGACGGCGATGCCCATATCGTTGAAGGTGGCGATGATGCCTTCGATGGCTTCCGGCTCGACGATACTTTCCGGCAGCTGGTCGTTGATCTCGGCGTAGGTCAGGAAACCGCGCTCCTTGCCCATGTTGATCAGGTTCTTGAACTGCTGGCGGCGCTTTTCCAGGTCTTCCTGCGACATGCCTTCGGCGCTGCCCAGCGCGTCCAGGCCCTTGGCCTTGCGTTCGCGCGCCTTCGAGGCGGCCTTCAGTTCGGCGCGCTCGACGGCGTTCAGGGCCGCCACTTCGTCGTTTTCGGGCGTGAATTCGCTCGGCTTGCGACCGCGGCGGCCGGGCACCTTCACGGACGGCAGCAGGTAGCCCGAGGTGTCGATCGAGGCCAAGGTGGCGGCGTCGGTGACCTGGCTGACGGCGGCGGGCGCGGTCGGCGGCAGCGCCGGATCGACGGCGGCGGCGGATTTGTCCAGCTTGGCCTTGCGCACGCGAACCACGGGCGCCTTTGGCACGGCCGGTGCCGCGGCGACGGCGGCATCGCCCGCATCGGCGGCGACGGCGGCCTGCGGTGCGTCGGCGGCCTCTTCCTGCCCCGGTACGGCCACCAGGCGCGGACGGGTCTTCTTCACGACGGTCACTTTGCCGGCAGCCTCTTGCGCATTATCGATCACATAGGATAAGGTGGTCTTCGTTACCGCCAGCGGCGCCGCTTCGGTGCGCGGTTTTTTGGCGGACAGCGTTAAGGTTTTCGGCGTTTTCGTCGTCATCAAATATCTCTCTGTGCCACGCAACGGGGCGCGGCGCAAGTGAACAATCCAGCATGGCCTGCAAAACGGGCCACATTGGTACTTATATGGGGATCATCCTGAATGAAAAAAGCCCGTCGAACGGGCTTGCTACCGCATAGTTCATCCAGTGGTTTCAGTACAAGAAGAGATGGCACATGCCTGCCTGCGCACAACGCGGCGTGGGCGCGGCGGCGGCGCATATCGCCACCCCTTCGCGCAACGCTGCCAGCGTCGTCGTCACGGCTCGCGGGTGATTCCACACCCGCCATGCGAAAAAGCCCTGTGCAGGGAATCGCTGGGTACTCTCGATCAAACTGAACTAACTCTTGGCCAAACGGATTACACACCGTGCTGCATTTGGTGCGTCGGTCATTATACACGGATTCGCGATGGTTTTACATGCAGGCTCGTCATAATCATCCGGCCACCACCGTGGCAAAACCCGCATCATGATTGAAATTGCAACGCGGCGCACGCGCGCGCATGGTATGCTGGCGCCTCTTGCTTAATCTGTGAAGTCGATGAACACTAGCCTTACCTCCCAGCCCGCCGACGGCGCCGAACCTGTCGCCACCACGGGCACCGACTCGATCGCCGGTGCGATCGGCAATCCGACTGACAACGCCACCGCGGACGAAGGCAGCACTGCGGGCAGCAATGCCGGCACCAGCGATGCGGCCGCGCCGGCGCTTGACGCAAATGCGCCGGCTGCGGGACCGACGAGCGCGCGCGCGCTGCTCAAGTCCCTGCAGCAGCAGTTCGCGCCGTTCCGCGACTGCCTGCCCCTGTCGATCGGTATCGACAAGCAGATCCTGGCCCAGGTGCCGGGTATCGACCGCAAGCTGATGCGCGCGGCACTGGGCATCCACACGGGTTCGCAGCGTTATCTGCGCACCATGGAAAATGCCACCGTCCGCTTCAATCTGGACGGCAGCAAGGGCGCCGAAGTGACGGACGTGCACCGCAAGCACGCCAAGGACACCTTGCAGGAACGCTTCCGCAAGGAAGCCGAACGCAAGAAGGCCGAACGCGACGCCGCCGCGGAAGAGGAAAGCAACCGCCGTCGCCAGGAAAAGCTGGAACAGCTGACCGCCAAGTTCTCGCGCAAAGGCTGATGGTCGCGGTGGCAGTGCAATCCCCCGACCGCGCGGGCGCCAACGCGCTTGACGCGGAACTGCCGCCGTATCACGGCATTGCCCTGGCGAACGTACACCTGGTGCGCACGGCGCAGGAAGCCGAAGCGGCGCAACAGGCACTGCTGGCCTGCGACGCCATCGGCTTCGATACCGAATCGAAGCCGACCTTCGTCAAGGGCCAGGGCTCGGACGGGCCGCACCTGGTGCAATTTGCCGACGAGGCGCGCGCCTGGCTGTTCCAGATCGGCCCGGACAGCGCCGCGCTGCTGCCGGCACTGAAGGCGATCCTGGAGGCGGAAGGTGTGCTCAAACTCGGCTTCGGCCTGTCCGACGACGTGAAACGGGTGCGCGCCAAGCTCGGTATCGAGCCGGCCCGCATCGTCGACCTGTCGACGGCCTTGCGCGTGCCGGGCCAGAAGCACGACCTGGGCGCGAAAAGCGCCGTGGCCAAGTTCTTCGGCAAGAAGCTGCACAAGTCGAAAAAAATCTCCACCACCAACTGGGCCGCGCCGCGCCTGACGGACAAGCAGATCCTGTACGCGGCCGACGATGCCCAGGTGGCGCTGCGCGTGTACCGCCACTGGCTGGCGCTGGGCAATGTCCTGCCGCCACCCCGGGCGCCGCGACGCCGGCCGCCACCGGCCGCCTGACACCGGGCGCCTTTGCTGTACAGGCGGGAGCATCCGCTCGCGCCTTCTTGAACGGGAATTGCGCATGCCTGATTCAATTTCGCTCCGCTCTGCCTTGATCCTGCTCGCCGTGCTATCGCTCCCGACGCCGGCCGCCCCGGCTGCGGCCGCGCCCGCGCCGGACTCGCTGGAACAGCGCCTGGCGCCCTGCCTGGCCTGCCACCAGGTGAAGGACCGCAACGACGCCTTCTTCCCCCGCCTGGCCGGCAAGCCCGAAGGCTACCTGTACAACCAGCTGCGCAATTTCCGCGACGGCCGGCGCCAGTTCCCCATGATGACGTATATGGTCAGCCAGCTGCCCGAACCTTACCTGCGCGAAATCGCCGGCTGGTTCGCCGCCCAGCATCCGCCCCATGCGGCGCAGGCCCCGGTGCAGGCCACGTCGGCCCAGCTGGAACGGGGCCGCGCGCTGGTGCTGCAAGGGGACGCGGGGCGCAAGGTGCCGGCTTGCGTGGCCTGCCACGGCCAGCAGCTGGGCGGCGTGGCGCCGGCCATTCCCGGCCTGGTCGGCCTGCCGCGCGACTATTTGAACGCCCAGTTCGGTGCGTGGCGCAACGGCGTGCGCAAGGCCCAGTCGCCCGACTGCATGGCGCTCGTGGCCAGCCGCCTGACCCTGGACGACGTGGCCGCCGTCTCGGCCTGGCTGGCCAGCCAGCGCGTGGACGAAACCGTGCGTCCCGCCACGGCACCCAGGGCACCGCTGCCCCTGCCTTGCGGCGGCGTGCCCGACGCGCAAGGAGACCGGCCATGAAGCGGCGTGGCGCGATCTTCCTGGCCGTGCTGGCGCTGCTGCTGGCATTGGTGACGGGACTGCTGTGGCCCCGCCACGATGCCGGCCCGCCGCCCAGCGCGGCGGCGCAGGCGCTGCCGGCGTCGGAGCGCATCGCGCGCGGCGCCTACCTGGCCCGCGCCGGCGACTGCATGGCCTGCCACACGACTCGGGGCGGCGCCCAGTATGCGGGCGGGCGCGCGCTGGAGACGCCGTTCGGCGCCGTCGTCGCCCCGAACATCACCCAGGACGAGGCGACCGGCATCGGCGCCTGGAGTGCCGACGATTTCTGGAACGCCCTGCACAACGGCCGCGCGCGCGACGGCCGACTGCTGTACCCGGCCTTCCCGTACACCAGCTACACCTACGTCACGCGCGACGACGCGGACGCGCTGTACGCCTACTTCAAGACGATTCCGGCCGTGCGCCAGCCGAACCAACCGCACCGGCTGCGCTTCCCCTACAACCAGCAGGTCGCGCTGGCGGCCTGGCGCGCGCTGTACTTCCGCCCTGCAGTGTTCGAGCCGGCGCCGGCACGATCAAAGGAATGGAACCGGGGCGCCTACCTGGTGCAGGGCCTGGGGCACTGCGCCGCCTGCCACAGCGCGCGCAATGTGCTGGGCGGCAGCGACGACAGCCTGTCCGGCGGGCTGGTGCCGATGCTGGGCTGGTACGCGCCGTCGCTGACGGCCGACAGCGAGGCGGGCCTGGGCGACTGGCCGGTGGACGATATCGCCCAACTGCTGCACACCGGCGTATCGACCCGCGCCGCCGTCTTCGGGCCGATGGCCGAGGTGGTGCGCGAGAGCCTGCAACACCTCGACGAAAACGATGTGCGGGCCATGGCCGTGTATTTGAAATCGCTGCCGCAGCAGGACGCGGCGCCGCGGGCCTACAAGCGCTCCGAGGCGCCCGAGGCCGTGGCACAGCTGGCGGCCGGCGCGAAGCTGTACGGCAGCCACTGCGCCGACTGCCATGGCGCGGCCGGCGAAGGCAAGGGCCTGGCATATCCGCCGCTGGCCGGCAACCGGGCGCTGACGACGCAGGATGCGGCGAACCCGATCCGCATCGTGCTCAACGGCGGCTTCCCGCCCGGCACCCGGGGCAATCCACGCCCTTACGGCATGCCGCCATTCGGCCATGTGCTGGGCGACGTCGAGGTGGCGCAGCTGGTGTCCTACCTGCGCAGCGCCTGGGGCAACAACGCGCCGCCTGTATCAAGCGGGGACGTCAACCGCTACCGTTCCGTGCCGCTGGAGTAGAACCGGCGCGATCCGCGCTCAGCGTGGGTAGGTGAAGCCGGTGCGGATATCCATCGGCACCAGGCGGCCGCCCTCGCGCACCGTCAGGCGCTGGGGCGGCTCGTCGCCGGCCAGTGCGCCCGGCTTGACGAGCAGGCCTTCGCCCTTGCGCAGGGCCGGGTCGCACCGCTCGTACACGTTCGGGCAGCCCGTCGCGGCCAGCAGCGCCTGCACGATGGGCACTTTCCACATGTCGACGCCACCGGCATTGAACTGGCAGATGAGATAACCCGAGACGCCGCCATAGCCCTGCACGACGAGGCCGGGCAGGCCGTCCTTCTCGCCGTCCACCAGCAGCACCAGGGCCTGCGGATCGGCGCTTGAGCCAGAGCGCCTGGCGATGGCGGCCTGCACGCGCCGCTTCATCATGGCGTGATCGATCGGCTCGTCCTCGCGCATGGTCCAGACCCGGGCGGCGATCTGCGTGGCCTTGGCATTGTAGGCGGCGCGGGCCAGGAACTGGCGCGACGAGGATTGCACGATGGCAGTCGCGCCGGGCTTGTTGCGCTCCTGCGGCTTGCCGTCGACCTTGTCGATGGCGGAAGGGTAGATCCACGGGTCGCCGGCCAGGATGCTCTTTTCCTTGCCCTGTTTGATGGTGATGATCAGCATGGGACACTTTCATTGGGGGACGCGCATCATACCTTACCGGACCGCGATGACCGGAACAGCGGCAACGCCGGGGCAGTCGCGGCAGAGTGCATTCTGTCCCGCATTCCCTGCAATCCGTCGCACGGCTGATGCCGCGCAGATGCGGCTGGACTACCATGCCTTATCGAACAGGAGACAAGCCATGCCAAGCAAAGCATTCAAGAAACTGACCCTGGCCGCCGCGGCGGCCGCCCTGCTGCTGCCGCTGGTGGCGCCCCATGCCTCGCCGCTGGGCTGGTTGACCGGCGAGCGGGTGCAGGGCAGCGGTAACGTGGTGAAGGAAAACCGCCAGGCCAGCGCCTTCCATGGCGTGGCGCTATCCGTGCCGGCCGATGTCGAAGTACGCACCGGCGCAGGCGAAAGTGTCACCGTCGAAGGCGACGACAATGTGCTGCCGCTGATCGAAACGGTGGTGGAAAACGGCGTGCTGAAGATCCGCCCCGTCAAGCGCAATCAGTCGGTGGACACGCGCCGCCTGAAGGTGGTGGTGCAGGCGCGCGAAGTGGACAGCCTGTCGGTGGCCGGTTCCGGCAACCTCACGGCCACACCGCTGCGCGCCGAGCGGCTGACGCTCGAGGTGGCCGGCTCCGGCTCCATCGACGCCGGCCGGATCGAGGCGCGTTACGTCAGCCTGGCCGGCGCCGGCAGCGGCAGGATCACGGCCGCCGGCAGCGCCGACGCGGTCAAGGCGTCCATCGCCGGCTCCGGCAAGGCCGACGCCTCCCAGCTGCAGGCGAAAAAGGTCGAGGCCAGCATCAGCGGCTCGGGCCAGGTGCTCGTCGCGGCCACGCAAACGCTGGCGGCCGCCGTCACCGGCTCCGGCAATATCGGCTACCACGGCGACCCGCAGGTCAGCCGCGCCGTCACCGGCTCGGGCACCGTGCGCCGCCTGGGCGACGCGCCGTAATCCTTTCTCGCCGTTCCCGTAGTTTTTCCGTTTTCGCCTGCCCGGCAACACCCGTCGCCGGGCAGGCGCCCTCCTTCCAAGCCGGCTGCTACAAGTCGAACTTCAGCTCCGCCACGACGGTGCGCTGCGTGTACGGGTGAAACGCCCAGTACTTTTCGCCGTTCAGGTTGTCGACGCCCACGGCGCCGCTCCAGTGGCGGTCGAAGCGATAGCGCAGCCGCGCGTCCGCCACCAGGTAGTCCGACACGCCCATATACGTCAGGCCATTGCGGTCGCTGTTGTCGAGTGAGCCGAACTGGCGTCCGCTGTAGCGCAGCCCGAAAGTACCGGTCCACCGCTCGTCGACCTGCCAGGAAGCGAGCAGGTTGGCACGCCAGCGCGGCACGCGGGGCTGGCGCTTGCCGACGGAGGCGGGATTGGCGTCGTTCGCCACGATGCGCGAATCGGCGTACGTCAGGCTGCTGTTGACGGTGAGGCCCCGCAACAGCACGTTGTCGGCTTGCTGGGCCAGTTCGACCCCGTTGGTGCGGACGCGGCCCACGTTCTGCACCGTGCTGACGGTGGCCGTCAGCGGCTGCGAATACAGGGCGTCGCGCGTGGTCTCGTGGAACCAGGTGGCGCGTGCGGTCCCCGCCGCCGTCATGCGCTCGGCCGTCAGTTCGCCCGTCCAGGAACGCTCGGCGCGCAGGTTCGGGTCCGTGTTGACGATGCGCTCGTCGACGATGGAACCCTGGAACAGCTCCGCTGCCGTGGGGTTGCGCACGGCGCGGCCGCTGGAGGCCTTGATGGTCCATTCGTCGCTGGCACGCCAGGCCAGCGCCGCCTTGGGCGACCAGGCCGTTTCCTTGCGCGCAGCGAAGGGCAGCAGGCCGCCGCCGGCCGCGGACATCTCGCCGCCGAAGGCCTGCCACCGTTCCAGCCGGGCACCCAAGGTGGCTTTCCACTGCTCGTCGATGCGCCACGTGTCCTGCGCATACAGGCTTTCCAGCCGCGTCTGCCCGTTGAAGGTGGAGACGGGCCGGCCCGTCGTGCCGGCGATCCAGTCACTGCTGTTGACGACGCTGGTGCGCAGCTTGGCCGCATCGCGCTGCACGCCGATGTCCACCACGTGGGCCGCGCCGGGCCGCCACGTGCCTTTCAGCGCCAACGTGTTCCAGCCGCTGCCACCCATGTCCGTCACGTTGCCCGCGCCCGGGCTGTCGATGCCGCTGGCGAAGACGGTGGGCGTGCGCACCAGGTCCTTGCGGTAGTCATACTGGCTGTATGCCACTTCCCAGTCGAAGACGTCCTTCGCATGGCGCTTGAGCGAAACGCCGTGCATCAGGTGTTCCAGCGCGCCCCGCGACGGCGCGAAGTCGGACGGCAGCAAGGTGTAGCGCCGCCCGTCCACGGCGATGACGCCGCTGGTCACGGCATTGCCGGCGCCATCGCGCAGGTAGGATTCGCTGGAACGCTCGGCATCGTTGCGCCACCAGCCCAGGGTGTAGCTGGCCCGCAGCCTTGGGGTGACGTCGTAGGCCAGCTTGACCTTGGCATGGTCCTGCACCGTGTGGACCTGGTTGGTGGCGCCCAGGATCAGCCAGTCGCGATCCGAGGCATTGCGACCGGGGACGGCGCCCGTGACGGGTGTCGCGTCGGCCGTGCCGGCGCTGCCGCCGGAGACCAGCTTGTTGGCGAAGCCGATGGGCTGGCCGTCGCTGTCGAGCCGGGCCACGTCGACCCACCACGCGAACGCGCCGGCGCGGTCGCCCAGCGAGGCGCTGCCCTGCTTGCCGTAATAATCGTCGCGCGTGCCGTACTGCTTGAAGCGCTGGGCGAAGCCGGCCAGGCGCACATGGCCTTCGAGTTTGCTGGGCATGCGCGTCTGGTAATCCACCACCGCGCCGACCGAGTTGCCGGGATAGGCGGCCGAGAACGGGCCGTACAGCACGTCGACCCGCTCGATCTCCTCGGGCGTGACCATGCCCCAGCGGGGCGTGTAGGTGGCGCCGTTGCCCAGCAAGTTGGACAGCAGGATGCCGTCCGCGTAGACCAGCGAACGGGCGCTGTTGCCCGTGCCGGAAGCGCGGCTGGCCAGCACGGCGTGGTCGTAGTCGCCCGTGAAGCGCTTACGCACGTTCAGGCTGGGCAGGTATTTCAGCGCGTCCTCGCTGTCGAAGGCATTGATGCGCGCCCCGATCTGGGCCGCCGTGATGCCTTCGATGGTGGTGGGAATCTGGGCCGGCAGCGACGTCGGGCGCCCGCCATGGATGGTCACGACGTCAAGGGCGGCGACGTCGCCCGCCTGGGCGTCGGCAAACGTCGGGACGAGCGCCGCCGCTGCCGTCAGCGCGGCAGGAAAGAACACGAACTTCATGGCGGCTCCTTAGTGCGCGGCGTGCGGGCTGTACGTCAGCGGCCGCACGGGCACCTGGACTTCGACCTTGTCACGCGTCTTGTCCTTCTTCTCGAACTCGAGCGTGACGGGAATGGTCTCGCCCTCCTTCAGCTGGCGCTTCAATTGCATCAGCATGATGTGGTAGCCGCCGGAGGCCAGCGCCACCGGTTTGCCGGCCGGCAGGTCGATGGCCGCGACGGGCGCCATCGACATGCGGTTGTCCTGCATCGACATCTGATGCAGTTCGGCGCTGCCGGCAACAGGGGTGCTGACGCCGACCAGGCGCACGTCCTGGTTTGATACCAGCTGCATGAAGGCGCCGGAGCTTTTCGCGGCGGGCACGGTGGCGCGGGCCCACGGCTCCTTGACGGAGACCTGGGCGATGGCGGGAAGGGACAGCGCGGCCAGCACGGCCGCGAGCATTGCGCGTTGAATCGATTGCATGGTGACTCCGAAAATTGTGGGAAGGTGCGGCAGGGCCGCGGCACAAGATCAGGCGTCGGCGGGCGGTCCCCGCGGGTGGGCGGCAACCCAGGCCTGCAGGGGCCGGGGCGCGTGGTAGAACAGGAAGGGGCGTTCGGCCGGCAGCGCGGCAAATGGGAGCGCCTGCAGCATGGCCGGCGGCATGCCGAGCGGGCCGGCATTGGGCAGGCAATAGCCGCAATCGGCCATCGTCATCGGCTTCACAGGGGCGGGGGTGGGCACCTTGGCCGACAGCGAACGGCTGCGGTCCGTCAGGGCCAGGAAGGTAGCCTGGTCCAGTTCGCCGCTGCCGGACAGCCGGGTGCCGTCGTTCAGGCAGATCTCCCAGCCGCGCCCGTTGGCGTCGTTCAGGGCCAGCGCATGCGACACGGCCGGGGCGAGCGCGTTCAGCAGGATGGCGCAGCACGCGATCCAGACCTGCAGCAGTCGTCGGCTCGAAGTCTTCATGACCGGGATTATAGCCCGGCCGGCGGCAAGGCGCGGCGCGGCACGCGGACCGTTTGGGCGGTAAGATGGCGGGCTCTGTCGAAAGGAAGCCCATGCAAGACCCCCAATACGCCGGCGCCGTGGATGCCGTCATCGACCGCGCGCTCGAGCGGCAGAAAATCGTCGGCGCCGTCGTGCTGGCCATGCGCGGCGGCGACATCGTCTACCGCCGCGCCGCCGGCCATGCCAATCGCGAAACGGTGGTGCCGATGCGCGAGGACGCGCTGTTCCTGTACGCGTCGATGACCAAGCCGCTGGTGGCCATCACCGCGCTGCGGCTGATGGAACAGGGCTTCCTGCAATTGCACGACACCGTGGCGCAGTGGCTGCCGGACTTCCGCCCCGCCCTGCCCGACGGCAGCGTGCCGGACATCACGCTGCACCAGCTGCTGACCCACACGGCCGGCCTGTCGTATGCGTTCATCGAGGCCGAGGACGGCCCGTACCGCCGCGCCGGCGTGTCGTCGGGATTGGACCAGCCTGGCCTGTCGCTGGCGGAGAACCTGGCGCGCATCGCCGGCGTGCCGCTGGCCTATGCGCCCGGCAGCGCGTGGCGCTATTCGGTGGCGATGGATGTCCTGGGGGCGGTGCTGGAGGCTGCCGCCGGCAAGCCGCTGCCGGCGCTGGTTGCGCAATACGTGACGGCGCCGCTGGGCATGGGTGATACGGCCTTTCACGTGACGGACGAGTCGCGCCTGGTGCTGCACTACCTGAACGACAAGCCGGCGCCGCGGCCGATGGAGATCGACGCCGCCACGCGCTCGGGCGTGGGCATCGCCCGCTTCGCGCCGCGCCGCATCTTCGACACGACCTCGTATCCCTCGGGCGGTGCCGGCATGGCGGGCAGCGCGCCGGACTTCATGCGCCTGTTGCTGTCGCTGCGGGGAGAAAACCGCGACCTGCTCGACGTCGCCCGGGTCGACCGCACCGGCACGGGCGCGGCCACGCAGGGCGCCGGATGGGGCTTCGGCTACCTGGGCGCCGTGCTGGGGGACCCGGTGCCGACGCACACGCCGCAGCGCCCCGGCACCGTGCAATGGGGCGGCGCGTATGGCCACCACTGGTTCTACGACGCGGACAGCGACCTGGCCCTGGTCAGCCTGACCAACACGACCTTCGAAGGCATGTCGGGCGCCTTCCCCCGCGACGTGCGCAATGCGCTGTACAAGGCGTTCGGCCGCTAGCGCAGTCCCGGGGGAACCTTGAAACCTAGCGCTCGCTCTTCCACACCTCGCGCTCGACCTGCACCGTCTCGACGCCGTCGGTGAGCCAGATCTGGCCGTCCTGGATCGTGCACTGCAGCTGCATGGTGCGCTGAGCCATCTTCTCCAGCGCCGTCGTCGCTTCGGACGGCAGGTTGATGACGGTCAGGTTCTTGGCCCGTTCGACCTTGTTGGCGATGCCCTTCCACCAGATCGAACTGGCCGTGCTGTAGCAGTACACGATCACGTGTTCGGAACGGCCGCAGCCCTTCAGGATGCGGCGCTCTTCCGGCTGGCCGATCTCGACCCACAGCTGGATCGCGTCCGTCAGGTCCTTGTCCCACAGGTCCGGCTCCTCGACGTCGAACATGCCCTTGGTGAAGGCCAGCGAGTCGTTGGCGTGGATGGCGAAGGCCAGCAGCCGCACCATCATGCGCTCGTCCGTTTCGGACGGGTGGCGCGCCAGGGTCAGGATATGGGTGCCGTAGTAATTGCGGTCCATGTCCGCGATGGACAGTTCCGCCTTGTAGATCGTTGCCTTGATTGCCATTGAAGTGTCGAGAAAAACGTTATTTGAAGATGACGGTACGGTCGCCGTTTTGCAGGATGCGGTGTTCGACGAACCATTTGACGGCACGCGCCAGCACCACGCACTCGACGTCGCGACCGATGGCCGACAGGGTTTCGCCGTCCATCGCGTGGTCGACCCTTTCGACGTCCTGCTCGATGATCGGGCCTTCATCCAGGTCGCCCGTGACGAAGTGGGCGGTGGCGCCGATCAGCTTGACGCCGCGCTTGTGGGCCTGGGCATACGGCCGCGCGCCCTTGAAGCTGGGCAGGAAGGAATGGTGGATATTGATGGCCTTGCCCTTCAGGCGCGCGCACAGCCCCGGCGACAGGATCTGCATGTAGCGCGCCAGCACCACCAGGTCGACCTTGTGGTTGTCCATCAGCTCGACGATGCGCGCTTCCTGGGCCGCCTTGGCCGCCTCGGGCGCGCCGGCCGCCAGCGGCAGGTGGTGGAACGGGATGTTGTAGCTGGCCGCCAGCTGGTAGAAGTCCATGTGGTTCGACACGATGGCGGGAATCTCCACCGGCAGCAGGCCGCTCTTGTAGCGGAACAGCAGGTCGTTCAGGCAGTGGCCGATCTTCGACACCATCAGCAGCACGCGCGGCTTGGCGCGGGCGTCGTGCAGGTTCCAGTCCAGCCGCAGCGCCTCGCCCAGCAGGGCGAACTCGGCGCGCAGCTGGGCATCGGCGACGCCGGCGTCCTCGGCGGCGAAATGGACGCGCATGAAGAAGCGCTGGGTCTCCTGGTCGCCGAACTGGGCCGAATCGATGATATTGCAGCCGTGTTCGGCGAGAAACCCGGACACGCGGTGCACGATGCCGCGCTGGTCGGGACAGGAAAGCGTCAGGATGTATTCGGGATGCGTCATGGCCGTGGCTCGGGTGGAAGTCTGGTCATCAGTAAGGAGCGGTATTGTCGCATGAACGGCGCCGCCGCAGAAAATCCGGGCGGCGGTGGAGCGCGCCGGCCGAAACGCAATGGTCCTATACTGGGCCGACGTAATCAAGGCAGCTGCCGCGCGCGCCCGGTGCCGCGCGGAGTTTCCCACCTATCCACGAAAAAGGAGGAGCCACCCATGACTACCGAACCGAAAGATGCCGTCCCCCTGCCGCATGCCGAGGACCATCCCGCCGCGCGCATGCCCCGGGCGGAAAACACCACCACCAACGATGCCGTCGCCCTGCTCACGAGCGACCATGACAAGGCCAAGCAGCTGTTCTGCGAATATGAACGGCTGGCCCGCATCGGCGACATCAGCCTGAAGGCCGACCTGGCCCTGCAAGTGTGCATGGAACTGACGATCCATACGCAGATCGAGGAGGAACTGTTCTATCCCGCCTTCCTGAACGACACGGGCGAGCGCAAGCAGGTCGAGGAAGCCATCCAGGACCATGCCGAGGCGAAGGAACTGATCGCTCACATCCAGGGCATGTCCGGCGACGACCCCGACCTGGACAGCACGATGGCCCTGCTGCGCCGTGCCGTCGAGCACCACGTGATGGAAGAGGAACAGTCGATGTTCCCGCAGGCACGCCAGTCCGACGTCGACCTGCTGCGCCTGCGCGAACAGCTGGCCGACCGCAAGGAGCAACTGGAGCACGATGCCGGGGCGGCCCCGCTGCGCAGCGGCACGCGCGAAGCCGTCGGCGAACGCTCGGCGATCGGCAAGGCCGATTCCTGACCTCATGGCCGGCGCGCCCCCCCGGGCCGCCGGCGTATCCTCCACGCGCCATGCCGGAACTTAAGCAGGACCGCCTTCTCTAACCAGACGAAGCGGCGACCTGCCGCTTCGCGGGCCGGACCCTTGAGTCCGGATTGTCATCATCGCGGAGAGAGGTGAAACATGGCTACAAATCAGGGTGAAGGTAATAGAGGTGAGGGCCGGGCGGCGCAGGGCGGCGGCAGCGGCAACAGCCAGCGTGCCGAGAACGGAACAGGTCAGAAAGCGCCCGCAAAACGGGGCTTTGCCGCCATGGATGAAGCCACGCAACGTCAGATCGCCAGCAAGGGAGGCCAGGCAGCACACCAGAAAGGCACTGCGCACGAATTCGATTCCGAAGAAGCCCGTCGTGCCGGTCAGAAAGGTGGTGAAGCGGTCAGCCGCGACCGCGAACACATGGCTGAGATCGGTCGCAAGGGCGGTGAAAGCCGCCAGTCGGCCAACCGGGGTGCCCGCCAGGGTGCCAAGGAAGAAAAGAGCTGACCCCAGCCATCCCCCGCAGTGATTGTCCAGCGCCGGGGCACCGGCGCGTTTGCATCACCATCCGTAGTGAGCCCGACCGTATGCGCGTCCCGTGCATGCGGTCGGTGCCGTCCCCCTGGCCACCACGGCCGTTTCGGCAGCCCAGCCGCGTTCGCACGTCCGCACGGCAACGGGTCATCCCCGGTTCGCAGCGCAGCACGATCCACCCCGAAAACGTCCATCGCCCCAGGCATGGCGCCCCGGCGACGGCCGATGGTGCGGCGCACGGTATCAACGCGTTTTTATTGTCTGCGTTACAATCATTTCACCTTACTTTCAAAGAGGCAGACATGAACGAGCAACAACAGCAAGACGCACTGAAGACCCCAACCGACCTGGGCAAGAAAGCCCGCAAGGAAGTGGCCGAAGGCCTGAACGCGCTCCTGGCCGATACGTTCACGTTGTACGTCAAGTGCAAGAATTTCCACTGGCACGTCAGCGGTCCCCACTTCCGCTCGCACCACCTGCTGCTGGACGAGCAGGCCACCGCCATCTACGCGATGCTCGACCCCATCGCCGAACGCGTGCGCAAGCTGGGCGGCACCACGATCCGTTCGATCAAACATATCGCGCAACTGCAGCGCATCCAGGACAACGACAAGGAATACGTCGACGCCACCGCCATGCTGGAAGAGCTGCGCGCCGACAACCAGCTGCTCGTCAAATCGATGCGTGAAGTGCACGAAGTGTGCGACGAAGACCACGATATCGCCACCGCCAGCCTGCTGGAGAACTGGATCGACGAAGCCGAGGAACGCATCTGGTTCCTGTTCGAATCGACCCGGGGCGTGTAAGCCCGCCTCGCAAAGAAGCCGGCGCCTCGCCGGCTTTCTTGTATCTCCCTACCCCACCCCAAGGATGACGCTGCTGGCCTTGAACAGCGCCGTGGCCGCCATCCCCTCCTTCAGTTCCAGCCTTTCCTCGCTGTCGCGCGTCACGGTGGCGCCGATGGTGCCGCCGCCGGGCAGCGCGATTGTCACGTCCGAATTGACGGCGCCCGCCTGCACGCGGGCGATACGTCCGGCCAGCCGGTTGCGTGCCGACAGCCGGCTGGCGTCGCCGTCGACCGCGACGATGATCGACGAGGCCTTGACCAGCGCGAACGCGGCCACGCCGGGCGCCAGGCCCAGGCTGTCCGTGCTGTCGTGCGTGACGATGCCGACGATGCGCTGGCCACCGACGATGGACAGGATGACCTCGTCGTTGACGGCGCCCCGTTTCACCGCCTCGACGGTGCCGAAGAACTGGTTGCGTGCACTGGTTTTCATCGTCATGGTCCGCATCAATAGGAAGTCGTCGACCAGCGACGTGTCGAGCAGGCCAGGCTGCTGCCGCCCCAGCTGGGCGACGAACAGGTCGTGCGCCGCTTCCAGCTGGCGGAAGTTTTCCACCAGCCGCGCGCCCCGTGCCGTCAGCCGCGTGCCGCCGCCGCCCCGGCCGCCCGCCAGGCGCTCGACCAGCGGCTCGCCGGCCAGGTTGTTCATCGTCTCGACGGCATCCCAGGCCGCCTTGTAGCTCATCTTGACGGCCTTGGCGGCCTGCGTGATCGAGCCGTGTTCGGCGATGCTGGCCAGCAGGGCCACGCGGTCGGGCCCGCCCAGGTGCTGGCCGTTCATCGTCAGCCACAGCTTGCCGTGCAGCGCCAGCGCGCCGCCGTCGTTCACCACTCGTTCGTCTGGCTGGTCCATGTGCCCGATCCTGTAAAACGTTCATCGACGATGGCGCCGTCGGCCATCGTCAGTATCTGGCCGCCGAAGGTGGCGGCATCGTCCGGGTCATGCGTGATCAAGAGCATCGGGATGTCCAGGCGACGCTGCAGTGCATCCAGCTCCTGGCGCATGCGTACGCGCAGCGCCGGGTCGAGCGCGGCAAAAGGCTCGTCCAGCAACAGGGCATCCGGTTCCGCGACCAGCGCGCGCGCCAGCGCCACCCGCTGGCGCTGGCCGCCCGACAGTTGCTCCGGCAGCTGATGCGCCACCGCCTCCAGCCCGAAGGCTTCGAGCCAGTAGCCCACGGCCGCGTCGTCGCCCCGCCGGGGCGGATTGCGCCAGCCCCGCTGCAGGCCGAAGCCGATATTCTGGCGCACGTTCAGGTGGGGGAACAGCGCGTAGTCCTGGAACAGGTAGCCGACGCGGCGCCGCTGCGGTGAAATATCGATGCCGGCGTCGGCGTCGAACAGTACCCGCCCGCCCAGTTCGATGCGCCCCGCGTGTGGGCGCATCAGGCCCGCGATGGCTTTGAGCATCTGGCTCTTGCCCGCGCCCGAGGCGCCGTAGATGACCACGCGCTGCCCTGCCGCCGTGAAGCGCGTGCGCAGCTCGAAGGTGCGCGCGCCGGAGCGCAGGGTGGCGGCGATATCGACGGCTATCGTCATGCCAGCACCACGCGCCGGGGCGCCAGCCGGCTTGCCACCACCAGCACCAGCACGCAGGTGACGGAAGTGACCAGTACCAGGAGGTTGGCCGTGTCGTCCTGGCCCGCCTGCACGGCTTCGTAGACGGCGATCGACAGCGTCTGCGTCTTGCCCGGAATGCTGCCGGCCACCATCAGGGTGGCGCCGAATTCACCCATCGTGCGGGCGAAGGCCAGCAGGGTACCGGCCAGGACGCCGCGCCAGGCCAGCGGCAGGGTCACGCGCAGGAACACGCCGACTTCGGACACGCCCAGTACGCGCGCGGCCTGCTCCAGCTGTGCGTCGACCGTTTCGAACGCGGAGCGCGCGCCCTTGAGCACCAGCGGAAAGGCGACGACGGCGGCGGCGATGACGGCGGCCTGCCACGTGAAAATCAGGTTGATGCCGAAGCTGTCGTGCAGCCAGGCGCCGAGCGGGCCGTTACGGCCGATCACCACCAGCAGGTAATAGCCCAGTACCGTGGGCGGCATCACCATCGGCAGAGTCAACAGCGCGTCCAGCAGCTCGCGGCCGGGAAAACGCACGCGCGCCAGCAGGTAGCCGACGGCCACGCCCAGCACCAGGTCGATGCCGGTGGCCCACAGCGCCACCTTCAGCGACAGGGCAAGCGCCGTCAGGGCCGGTTCCGTCATGGGCGCCCGAAGCCGTACTTGACGAGGATGGCCTGCCCGGCCGGCGACAGCGCATAGGCGGCAAAGCGGCGCGCCAGTTGCGGCTGCGGCGCGCCGGCCAGCACGGCGATCGGATAGGTGACAGGGCTGGCGGTGGGCACGTTCAGCACGACCTTTACCTTGTCTTTCTGCGCCATCACGTCGGTGGCGTAGACGAAGGCGGCATCGACTTCGCCCCGCGCGACGTAATCGAGGCTCTGGCGTACCGAGGCGCCGTAGACGAATTTGCCTTCGACCTGGGCCCACACACCTGCTTGCGTCAACGCTTCCTTCGCATAGCGGCCGATCGGCACGCTGGCCGGATTGCCGGTGCTGAGGCGCTGCACGCCGGACGTATTCAGGTCGGCCAGCGCAGCCACCTTCAAGGTGCTGGCGGCCGGGACGACCAGCACCACGGTGTTGGTGGCGAAGTCCTTGCGCGTGCCCGGTGCCAGCAGCTTGAGCTTGTCAGCCTTGTCCATCGCCTCCTGGTCGGCCGAGGCGAACACGTCGACCGGGGCGCCCTTGGCGATCTGCTGGACCAGCGGATCCGAGGCGGCGAAATTGAGCAGCACCCGCTCGCCCGGATTGGCCTCGGCGAAGGACTGGGCCAGCTCGCGGAAGGCATTGGTCAGGCTGGCCGCGGCCGAGACGGTGATTTCGGCGGCCCGGGCCGGGATGGCGGCCGACAGTGCCGTGGCGACGGCGCACAACAGGAGTTTTCGCATGGGAGACAAGAGGTCGGAGCGCAATATAGCCGATTATATAGCGCTATCCGCCCGGCCGTATGCGCAACGCGCATAACGATAATCGTTGCTGGCCTATAAGTGGCGCTGCTAGAATCATTTATCGTTTGGCAAGCACCACCATCCCCGGCGCCTGCCGCCCGATCGCGCCCCGCCCATCCGGCCGGCGGCCCGCATCCTCCGCGTCTTCCGTTTTACTTCTCGTGCAGTCCAACCATGCGGCCCCGCCGCCTTACAGGAAAACATCATGCCCAATACCGTCCTCGCCTTCCGTCCCGACCAACCCCACGACGCCGCCCGCGCGCCAGCGGCGGCGGTAGCGGCGGCGGCAGCGGCGGGCATGCGCATTGCCCAGCCCCTTATCGAACCGCTCGACGCGCTGCTGCCGGCCGAGCCCCTGTTGATGATGGGGGCCGGCCCCGTGCCGATTCCGGCGCGGGTGGCCCACGCCAACTCCATCGTCATCAACCACCTGGGCGACACGATGGCGCGCATCATCGCGCAGGTGCAGTCGATGGCCCGCTACGTGTTCCAGACCGAGTCGCCGTGGATCCTCGGCGTGGCCGGGCCGGGATCGGCGGCGATGGAGATGAGCATCACCAACCTGGTCTGGCCGGGTACGAAGGTACTGTCCGTGTGTAACGGCTACTTCAGCGGCCGCTTTGCCGAAATGGCGCGGCGCGTGGGCGGCGACGTGACGACGCTCGATGTGCCGCTGGGCCAGTCGGTCGACCTGGCTGAACTGGAAGCGGCACTGGCGCGCGTACGCCCCACCGTACTGACGGTGGCCCATGGCGAAACCTCGTCCACCACATTCAACCCGCACCTGGCGGAGATCGCCCGGCTGGCCCGCGCGGCAGGCTGCCTGGTGGTCGCCGACGCCGTCTGCACCCTGAGCACGACGCCCCTGTTGATGGACGACTGGGGCATCGACGCCGTCGTCACGGGCGGCCAGAAAGGCCTGTCGTCGATCCCCGGCGTGTCGCTGATCGCCCTGTCGCAGCGGGCCTGGGACCGCATCGAAAGCCGCCCGGCCGACCCGCCGCACTGGTGCCTGGACGCCAAGCTGGCGGCGCAGTTCTGGCACAACGCTTCGTATCACTACACGGCGCCCGTGTCGGGCATCCTGGCGCTGCACGAAGCGCTGCACCTGGTGTGCCAGGAAACCCTGGAACGCCGCTTCACCCGCCACCTGAGCTGCTCGACGGCGATGCAGCGCGCCATCGAGGCGCTGGGCCTGTCGCTGTACGGCCGGCCCGATTCGCGCCTGCATTCCGTCATCGGTATCGAGATGCCGGCAGGGATCGACCGCCGCCAGCTGTGCGCCCACATCTCGGCCCGCTACCGGGTCGAAATCTCCGGTTCGTTCGGCCTGGACATCGTGCGTATCGGCCAGATGGGCGAACAGTGCCGCGCCCACAACCTGTTCCGCACACTGCACGCCTTCGGCTCGACGATGCGCGACCTGGGCGCCGCCGTCGACCTGCCGGCCGCCGCGGCCGAGCTGGAACGCAGCCTGCAGCATATGCCCTACGACGCGATGTAAGGGCACCTCGGAGCGCCTGGCATATATTCTTTTTGGCAACTATTTATGCTAAGATGAATCTTTACCTCACTAAAGAATGTCATGCGCTCCCTTCTTGCCATTGCTGCCGCCGTCCTCTCGGTGGGCAGCGCTTTTGCCGATGAACCGGCGGCCTGCTATATCAAGCGCGATCCCACCGGCGATTTCATCCCTGGCAAGATTCAGCCTTTCGGCGCTGACCGCCCCACATCGGCGCGGATCGCGAATCTGGTCAACAACGACAATAAGGCCAACAGCCGCTGCTTCAAACGCCATATCGAACGCGAGGGTGGCTACACCCTGGCGGGGATGGGGATTCTGTATGCGATCCGTATCGCGCCCAGCGGCAAGGTGACCCAGGTATCGGTGGTGGCGGAGGACAATATCAACGATGGCATGTTGATGGCTTGCTTTGCCCGTTCGATGTGTGAGTGGGCGTTCGCGCCCCGGTCCGACGGGGCGGAACAGCTGGTATTGGTTCCGCCTGTGATCAGTGGAAGGCTCCAGGGGAACTCGTTTAAGCGAGACATCGAAAAGTTCTATTGACGGCCATGTGACATCTGTCGCACAATTGACCCATTCGTCACATTGTGGAGTGTTGCCATGGTCCCGTCCAATCCCGAGCTGTGCCTGCTCAAGGCCCTGTGGCGCCAGCACCCGCTGAGCGCCCGTGAACTGCACGAAGCCGTCGCCGACGAACTGGGCTGGTCGTTCTCGTCCACCCGCAAGACGCTGGAACGGATGCTGGAAAAACGCATGGTCAGCCAGTCCACCCGCCACGGCGTGCTGGTGTACGAAGCGGCGCTCGAAAAGCTGGGCACCCTGGCCGCCTACGCGCGCGACTTCGGCACGCGCATCATGGAACTGGACACTCCCCTGCCCGTGACGATGTTCACCGGCAGCAAACTGGTCGATGCCGGCGAGCTGGCCCGGCTGGAACGGATGCTGGCCGACTGGCCGGACGACGAAGACAAGAACGACAGCAAGGACGCCGCTCCATGACGGGCTTCGACGTTGATTCCTTCCTGCTGCGCTTGCTGCTGGCCAGCGCCGGTTCGCTGGTAGCGGGCCTGTGCGTTTGGGGCCTGGGCGGCCTGTTGCGCCGGCGCCTGCCCGCGCTGGCGGGGCAGCGCACGCCGTGGCTGCTGGCCCAGGCCACCGTGCTGGTCACCTTCCTGCTCGTGCTGCTGCCGCACAGCGAACGCCTGCGGCTGGTGCCGCCCATCGAGGAAGCGACGCAGACGATGGCGCACCTGATGGCACCGCCGGCTTCCCCGTCCACGGCAACGCCGGCCGTCGTGCCGGTGGCCGGATCGGATGACGATTCCGGCCGCTCCGCCCTTCACCTGGCTGCGTGGGCCTGGTTCGGCGTGTATCTGCTGGGCCTGGGCTGGTCGCTGGCCCGCCTGGGGTGCGCACGGCGCCTGCTGGACCGGCTGGCCGCCAGCGGCACCGCCCTGGCGCCCGCGGCCGGCGCCACCGTGCTGGAAGTGGACGGCCCGATATCGCCGATGCTGCTGGGCCTGGTGAAGCCGCGCCTGCTGCTGCCGCGCCACCTGCGCGACTTCCCTCCCCTGCAGCGCCAGCTGATCGTCGAGCACGAGCTGACCCACCTGCGTCGGCAGGACCTGCACTGGATGGCCGCCGGCCTGCTGCTGCAGACGCTGTTGTGGTTCAACCCCTTCATGCACCGGCTGCGGGCCAGCCTGACGTGGGCACAGGAATTGGGCTGCGACCGCGACGTGCTGAGGGGCCGCCCGGCGGCCGAGCGCAAGGCCTATGCGGCGGCGCTGGTGGCGCAACTGAGGCTGCAGCACGCCCCGATGAATACGGCGCTGGCATTCGGCGGTATCGAGGCCGAGACGCTGGCCGGCCGCGTGGCCCTGATCCGTACGCCGGATTGCCGGCGGCGCGCGCTGTGGGCACGATGCGCCGCCGCCGCCGGCCTGGCGGCCGTCGCCACGGCCAACTTCGCGCTGCAACCGGCGCTGGCGTGGCAGGCCGAACCCGCAGCGCCCGGCCTGCTGCGCTGCACCCTGCTGCTCGATGCCGCCACCGGCCAGCCTTTGCAGCGCGACGGCGACTGCGGCACGCGCATCACGCCCGTTTCCACCTTCAATATCGCCATCAGCCTGATGGGATACGACAGCGGCTTCCTGAAGGGCGAGCACGCGCCCCGGCTGCCCTTCAAGGCCGGCTATGCCGACTGGGTGCCGGCCTGGCGCCGGCCGATGGACCCGCAGGAGTGGATCAAGTACTCGGCCGCCTGGTACGCGCAGCAGGTCACGGGGCAGCTCGGCGAAGCACGTTTTGCCCGCTACGTGCGCGACTTCGGCTACGGCAATGCCGATACGTCCGGCGACGCTGGCAAGGCCAACGGCCTGACGATGTCGTGGATCACGTCGTCGATGGCCATCTCGGCGGACGAACAGGCCGCCTTCCTGCGCCGCCTGGTGCGCCGCGAACTGCCCGTATCGAGGCGGGCGCACGACATGACGGCGCGCCTGCTGCGCCTGGACGACCTGCCGGACGGCTGGCAGGTATACGGCAAGACGGGCACCGGCTCGCCGGTAGGCCCGGACGGTCGCGACGACGAGGACCACGCCTACGGCTGGTTTGTCGGCTGGGCCACGAAGGGCGAGCGCACCGTCGTGTTCGCCCACCTGGTGCAGGACGAACACCGGACGGAAGGCGCGGCCGGTCCGCGCGCACGCGCCGCCTTCCTGCACATGCTGCCTGCCCGATTGAAAACACTTTAACCCGGAGTTCCCATGCTATCGAAATCCCTGGCCGCCCTGACGGGCCTGGCCCTCCCTTTGCTCGTCCATGGCGTCGCCCATGGCGCGGCACACTGCATCGCCATGGCCGACGCGGCCACCGGCCAATGGCTGCTGCGCGAAGGCCAATGCGATGTGCGCATGCCGCCGATGTCCACCTTCAAGCTGCCGCTGGCCCTGATGGGCTACGACGCCGGCATCCTGCAAGGCGAGCACGCGCCCCTGCTGCCCTTCAAGGAAGGCTATGTCGACTGGCTCCCCGAGTGGCGCCAGCCCACCGATCCCTCTGCCTGGATGAAGAACTCCGTGGTCTGGTATTCGCAGCAGCTCACCAGCAGGCTGGGTGAGCGGCGCTTCCAGGCCTACGTGAAGCGCTTCGATTACGGCAACGGTGACGTCTCCGGCGACGCCGGCAAGCATAACGGCCTGAGCGCATCCTGGCTGGGCTCCTCGCTGCGCATTTCGCCGGACGAGCAGGTGGCCTTCCTGCGCCGCGCCGTCAACGGCCAACTGGGGCTGCGGCCGAAATCGCTGGCGATGACGGCGGCGCTGGCGGCAGTGCCGGAGCGGGTGGACGGCTGGCAGGTGGTCGGCAAGACGGGGTCGGGTTCGCCCGTGCTGGCCGACGGCACGCCGGACCGGCCCAACCAGCTGGGCTGGTACGTGGGCTGGCTGGTCAAGGGCGAGCGCCGCATCGTCTTCGCCGAGATGGACGTCGGCCCGCGTGACGAGGCGGGGCCACCGCACGGCCGGCAGGTGCGGGACGACTTCCTGCGCCGCCTGCCTGCGCGCCTGGGCGACGACACGGCAAAGGTGCGCGCCGCCGTCGATGCGGCCATTGTGCCGATGATGGCCGCGAACAAGCTGCCCGGCATGGCGGTCGCCGTCACGGTGGGCGGCAAGCCCTACTTCTTCAACTACGGCCTGGCCGCGCTGGAAGGCAAGGTTCCCGTGACCGAGCACACGCTGTTCGAACTGGGCTCGATCAGCAAGATGTTTTCCTCGACCTTGACGACCCATGCGCAGGCGCAGGGCAAGCTGTCGCTGAAGGATCATCCGTCGCGTTTCGTGCCCGAGCTGGCGGGACGGCCCATCGACCGGGCCACCTTGCTCGAACTGGGCACGTACACGGCCGGCGGCCTGCCGATGCAATTTCCCGACGAGGTGATGCAGGGTAGCGAGATGCAGTACTTGCGCGACTGGCAGCCCGACGCGGCGCCGGGCACGCAGCGCCGCTATTCGAACCCCAGCATCGGCCTCCTCGGCCACGCGACGGCCCGGGCCTTGGGGCGCGATTTTACGAACGCCATGGAGCAGGTGCTGTTCCCCGCGTTCGGCTTGCGCAGCACCTATGTCGCCGTGCCGCCGGGGGCGATGGCGCACTATGCGTGGGGTTATCACGACGGCAGACCGGTGCGCGTCAACCCCGGCCCCTTCGACCTGGAAGCCTATGGCGTCAAGTCCACGTCGGCCGACGTGCTGCGCTTCGTGCAGGCCAATATCGACCCGTCCGGGCTGGCGCCGCTGATGCGCCGCGCCGTGCAGGACACCCAACTGCCCCGTTTCGAGGTGGGGCCGATGGTGCAGGGACTGGGCTGGGAGCAGTACCCGTGGCCCGTGACGGTGGCACAAATGCTGGCCGGCGTCGAGACCAACCGGGATGCACACGCCGCCACGCCAGTGCCGGCCGTACCTTCCACCGGCGCGAGGCTGTTCCACAAGACCGGCTCCACCAACGGCTTCGGCGCCTATGCCGTCTTCGTGCCGGCAAGGCGCATCGGCATCGTCATGCTGGCCAACAGCTACCACCCGAACACGGAGCGGATCAAGGCGGCCCACGCGATTCTGTCGGCGCTGGCGCAGTGAAGGCCTCCGGTCCCGGCTAGAACAGCTCGTCCAGCATCAGGTGGAAATCGAGCTTGCGCCGGTCCACTTCGGCGATTCCGTACTGGGTGAGGAAGCGCTGCTGCAGCGCGGGGCCGAATTCGCCCAGGCAGTTCCAGGCGATCGCCAGGTCCTGGTAGCGGTCCGCGATGCCGGTCCGCCCGACGTCGATACAGCCAGTGACTTCACCGTCCTGGATGAACAGGTTATCGAGCGAAAAATCGCCGTGCGTGACGACGGGGTCGGGCGCGAAAGGCAGCAGGTCCTGCAGCGCTTGCCACACCTGCAGCGCCGTCCAGCCTTCGCGTTCCTCGTCGAAATCGCCCTCGTCGACCAGCCCGCCGTCGATGCGGGACCGCGCAAGGGCGAGCCGGTGGGCATGATCGCTGGTGAATGGACAGGCGGTCGCCGGGATGGCATGGAGCCGTCGCAGGAAGGTCGCCAGCGCGTCCACCACGGCCGGCTGAAGTTCGGGCCGCTGCGCCATGACCTGGTAAGCCGTCGGTCCGGGCAGCGCCGTCATCAACAGCCAGGCTTCATCGCGCGTACGAACGAATTGCGTGACGGCCGGCACCGGCAGATAGGCCGCCAGCCAGCGCAGCTTCACCATTTCGTGGCCGATGTCGTCGGCCACGGCGTCCTTGCCGTGTTTTAGATACAGCTCCGGCGCATCGGCCTTGCCATGCAGCCGATAGACCCGCCCCCCGGATTCGCCGACCGTATCGCGGGCCCAGCGGTACCCGGCGGATGCGGCGGTGATATCCGCCGGCACGGCCGGCGCGATACACGCCTTTTCACGGTCGGCGTGGATATTCACCGGGGGGCTGCTATTCGAATGTCCAGACATATTGCAGCACCACCCATTCGTTTTTCGGTTCGCCATGTTGCGGCGCGACCTGGAGCTTGCAGCGCGCTGTGCCGTCCAGCGCCGCCACGTCCAGGCTTGGATGCCCGCTCGACTTGAGGATTTCCTTCTCGATCACCTTGCCTTCCGGGTCGATCAGGAACTTCATCGTGACCGTTCCGGTCAGCCGCTGGCGCTCGGCCTCGCGCGGCCATATGGGCTTACGGCAAGGCATTTGCGGCATGGCGGAACGCAGTTTCGGGACGGGTGCCGCGGTGGCGGTATTATTTTCAGGCGGCGAGGCGGATTTCTGTTGCGCACTGCACGCCGACAGAAAGGCCAGAATAGCTACGGAGATAAACTTCTGATGCCAACGCGCGCGCGTTATACGCGCACTTTGGAAAGTCGGATGAGTCATGGCGCTCTCGCTCAATAAGGCAGCCGATTATAGCCAGAAGAATAAGAGTGCAGCCAGCGATTTTGTCCGGGCGGCCGGTATGCAATGCAGCCGCCCGGCGACTTAATATCTGCTATTGACTATCGGCGCGGGGACTGCCCGCCGGCTGCAGGTTCTCCACCGTCAGCTCGCCCCGCAGCAGCGGCTTGGCCAGGATGCGGTAGACGTCGACGTCGAAGCGGGCCGGCGCCGTTGCCTTGACTGCGGCCCTGCCCTTGCCCAAGCTGGTGCTGGTGCCCAGGTAGCACCAGTTGTCCACCAGCGCGTGCTGGCGCAAGCCGTCGGACTTCTCGACGATGGCGATCGGTCCGGGATACGGCCACGGCGCCACCTTCATGGGCGCCAGCGCGGCCAGCATGCGCGCGGCGTGCGCCGCCGGGCTTTCCTCGCCCGTGCAGGCGCCATGGCAGCGCTTGATCTGCCGGGCGAAGCAGGGCCGGCCGGGCGTGCCCTTCTCCAACCCCGTCAGCACGGAGCACAGCCCGGCCGATTGCGCCAGCTCGCGCAGCGTTTCCTGCGCCGCCTTGGGGGTCTGGAACAGGCCGAACAGGCCTTCAGTGCGGCCGAAATCGAGCTCCCTGGCGAACACCACCTGGGGCGCGTTACCGTCCAGGCGAATCGAACACATCTCGCGGGTGCGGCGCAGCTTGACGTTGAAGACGGGCTGGTGCTGCTTGATCAGCTGGGCTTCGCGCAGCAGCGCGCCGATTTCGCCGCCGGTGCGTTCGTGGTCGATATGCCGGGTGCGTGCCAGCATCTGCGCTTCCCCGGCCGTGCGCAGGTGCGACAGCACGCGGTGGCGGATATTGACGCTCTTGCCGATATAGACGGGGATGCCCGCTTCGTCGCGGAAGATGTAGATGCCCGGCTGCGGCGGCAAGGCGTCGAGGCAGGCGCGGGGAATGTGGTCGGGATAGCTGAAGTTCAGTGCCGGATCGGTGCAGACCAGCAGCCCCACCGAAGTGACGTGGGTGTGCATGGCGCCATCATACGGCCTTGCGCGCCGCCGGGGAAGGCCCCGGCGGCGCCGAATGCGGGTCAGGGTCCGCTTACTTCAAGGTGGCGTTGTCGATCACGAAACGGTACTTGACGTCGCCCGCCAGCATGCGCTCGTAGGCGGCGTTGATTTCGTCGGCGCGAATCAGTTCGATGTCGGAGACGATGCCGTGCTCGGCGCAGAAATCCAGCATTTCCTGCGTCTCGGGAATCCCGCCGATCATCGAGCCGGCCACCGTGCGGCGCTTCATGATCAGGTTGAACACGTTCGGCGACGGGTGCGGCGACGCCGGCGCGCCCACCAGGGTCAGGGCGCCATCGCGCTTGAGCAGCACGAGGAAGGCATCCAGGTCGTGCGGCGCGGCCACGGTGTTCAGGATCAGGTCGAAGCTTTGCGCGTGCGCCGCCATCTCGCCGGCGTTACGGGACACCACCACTTCGTCCGCGCCCAGCGCCAGCGCGTCGGCGCGCTTCGATTCGGACGTCGTGAACGCCACCACGTGCGCGCCCATCGCGTGGGCCAGCTTGATGCCCATGTGCCCCAGGCCGCCGATGCCGACGATGCCGACCTTCTTGCCAGGGCCCGCGTGCCAGTGGCGCAGCGGCGAATACGTCGTGATGCCAGCGCACAGCAGCGGCGCCACGGCGGCCAGGTCGGCCTCCGGGTGGCGAATGCGCAGCACATAGCGCTCGTGCACGACGATCTGTTCCGAGTAGCCGCCCTGGGTCCAGCCGGGGGCGTCCGCCGTCGGGCCGTTGTAGGTGCCGACCATGCCGTCGCAATAGTTCTCCAGGCCGTCGTCGCACTCGGCGCAATGCTGGCAGCTGTCGACGA